>OKUM01000499.1_pt1 | contig 24395 bp, 19 predicted proteins | sample 1606801 | NCBI WGS metagenome assembly OKUM01 (sample SAMEA3882546, study PRJEB24775) | human gut metagenome | biome: human-associated habitat; feature: intestine environment; material: feces | place: Netherlands | collected 2009/2010
GCTGCCGCACCTCGCTCGCCGTATCGGCACTTAGAATTATGCGGTATTGCCATAACATAAACGTTCGATTTTACGGAGAAAAGAGGAACCACTATGCGTGTTTTGATTGCTGCCGGCGGCACAGCCGGCCATATCAACCCGGCGCTTGCCATTGCCGGAGCTTTAAAGGCGGCGGACCCCGCGGCCGAGATCCACTTTGCCGGGCGGAAAGAGGGTATGGAGTACGGCCTTGTAACCAAGGCAGGGTACCCGTTCCACCATATTGAGATCAACGGTTTCCAGCGCAAGCCAACCCTGAAAAACGTAGGCCGCAACATGGTAGCGCTCTACCACCTGGCCCTGTCCGGCCCGCGCACGGCGGCTATCCTGAAAGAGGTCCGGCCCGATCTGGTCATCGGCTGCGGCGGTTATGTCAGCGGCCCGGTGGTGCGCGCCGCCGCCAAAAAGGGCATCAAGACCGCCATCCATGAGCAGAACGCATTCCCCGGTGTGACCAACAAGCTGCTGGCCAAGGATGTGGACGTGGTGTTTGCCGCTTCCGCCGCTGCGGTGGAAAAGCTTGGCGCGCCGGAGAAGACCCTTGTGGTTGGCAACCCTGTCCGCCCGGAAATTTTGAACCGTGACCGCGCCGCCGCCCGTGCTGCTGTGCACGCGGGGGACCGCACCGTGATTTTGAGCTTCGGCGGCTCTTTGGGGGCCCGCCGTATCAACGAGGTTGTGGCAGAGCTGTGCGCGTGGGAGCAGGCAAACGATCTGCCCGTGCTGCACCTGCACGCCACCGGCAGCCGCGGCGTAAAGCTGTTTGAGGACCTGGAAGCCAAGAACCACTTTGCCCCCGGTGCCAACCTTGTGGTAAAAGAATACATTGATAATATGCCGGATCTGCTGGCCGCGGCGGACCTTGTTATTTCCCGCTCCGGTGCGCTGACGCTGGCGGAGCTGGAAGCCATGGGCCGCGCGTCCATCCTGATCCCTAGCCCCAATGTGGCCGAAAACCACCAGTATTACAATGCACTGGAGCTGCAAAACGCCGGTGCCGCCATTGTGATTGAAGAAAAAGACCTGACCGGTCTCAAGCTGATCGAAACCGTGCATGCCCTGTTGGCAGAGCCCGGCAAACTGACGGCCATGGGCACCGCCGCCAAGACCCTGGGCAACCCCAAGAGCCTGGAACTGATCACCGCAAAGCTGCTGGAACTGGTGAACGGAAAGTAACCTGCCGGAACAAACCGGCAGCAAATAAAAGCTGAAACACAGAAAGGAGGTACACCCCATGGACCGCAATCAGCGCAGCCGAAACCAGAAAAAAAGTGTACCTCCCCGCAAGGGTCAGCCCAGCCATCGCAACACCAAAAGTGCCCCGCCGCAGCGCAGCAGCCGCCCGGCGGGCAGCCAGCAGCGGCCAAAGGGCAGCGGCCAGCGTCCCGCAAAACAGCCCGAACGCCAGCCGCCCAAACAGCAGCAAAAGCGCCCCCGCCCCCAACAGAACCCCCAAAAGCCGGGGTACCGTTCCAGCGCGCCACAGGTGCAGCGCCGCGTTACCCGCGCGGAACAGCTGCGCATCCGCCGCCGCAAGGCCATCATCGGGGTGCTGTGCGTTTTGGCAGTGCTGGTGGTCGGCATTGTGCTTTCCATCAACCTGTTGTTCAAGGTGACGGATTTCCGGGTGGAAAATGCGGACCGCACCACCCCCGCCAAGACCGGCATTTATACCGAACAACAGCTGATCGATGCAACCGGCATTCAGGTGGGGGATAACCTGTACGGTTTTTCCACCAAAGAAAAATCTGACCAGCTGTTGGCGCAGATGCCGTACCTGGATGTGGCAGTCGTCACCCGCCAGGCCCCCGGCACCGTGATCATCCGGGTGCAGCCTGCGGTGGAACGCTTTAAGATGGAGTATTCCGGCAGCTGGCTGGTGCTGAGCGAACAGCTGAAAGTGCTGCGTGTGGAGCCGGCAGAGCCGGATAATCTGGTGCAGCTGGATGCCCTGCTGCCAGAGGGCGCGGCCACCACGCCGGGCAGCTTCCTGACACTGGATGCCCCCAGCGAGCCGACCGCCCTGGCAACGGCCATGCCAAGCGGCACCGCAACGCCGGAAAATGCAGACGAAGCCGATACGGCACAGGAGACCCCCAACGAGGTGCTGAACGAACTGTTGGGCGAACTGGACCAGTATGGCCTGCTGGATGGCACCACGGTGCTGACCATGCAGAACATGACCGAGCTGAGCTTTTTGTATCAGGGCCGTGTGTCGGTCCAGCTGGGCACGGCAAACAATCTGGATTACAAGATCCGGTTTGCCGCCTATATCATTCTGGATACCGGTGGCGATGGCCTGGCAAGCAGTGACCGCGGTACGCTGGATGTTTCGGACCAGCAGACGGACGGCACCATTCAGCCGCGCTTTTTGCCGGCGGAAAACCCTGTGGCCACCCCGGAGCCGACCCCGGAACCCCCGGCAGAGGATACCACGGATGCTGCCGCCGATGCAGCGGCAGATGGTGCAGACCTGACTGCCGATGCGCCCCAGGATGACACCCAAAGCCAGGAATAAAAGAACAACCGATCCTGCCGATGCCGTTTCCAAGCGGTGCGGCAGGACTTTTTTTATCGCTGCCTGTAACAAAACGGCGGCCGCGGCCACCAATATCATGTAAGGCGCCTGAACAAAGCGAAAGGAGGTGGGCCAAAGCATGAAACTGCCGGAGCTGGAGGAACTGTACCGGCGCTACCGGATGGATCTGTACCGCTATCTCTGCTTTTTGACCCACGACCCTGTGCAGGCGGAAGACCTGTTGAGCGAAACCTTTGTGCGGGTCATCAATCGGCTGCCCACTTTCCGTGGAGAGTGCGAGGTAAAAACCTGGCTGTTTGGCATTGCACGCAATATCTGGCTGGAAAGCCTGCGCAGGCGGCACCAGTCCGTCAGCCTGGACGATTTGATGGAACGCTACATAACCGATGATGCCCTGACCGAAACCACCGCCGCCCGCCAAAAGCTGCGCCGCGTGCAGGCTTTGCTGCAGCAAAAGGACGAGCGCACCCGCAGCGTGGTATACCTGCGGGCGCAGGGGTATTCGTACCAGGAAATTGCCCAAAAGCTGCAAATAACCGAAGCATCCGCGCGGGTGGTGGAGCACCGTACCCGCGCCTGGCTGAAAGCAACCCTGCAAAAGGAGGGATACGACGAATGACGCAAGAAAAAGAAACAAACCGGCAAGCAGAACAGGGAAAAGCAGAAACCGAAATTCCCTGCGCGGTCTGCCGGGATTTGATCCCGCTGGTGCAGGATGGCGTTGCCAGCCCGGAAAGTGAAGCGCTGGTAAAAGCCCACCTGCAAACCTGCCCGGAATGCCGCACCCTGTGGCAGGCGGGCGGCGGGCAGGCCCTGCCACAAAGCCTGCCCGCACCCGATGATGCCCGCCTGCTGCAAAAGATCCGCCACAAATACAATACCGGCCTGCTGATGTTTGCAGCGCTGGGCATGGGCTTTGGGGTGCTGACAAGTTACGGCGAACATTCCAACTGGATCATCCTGATTTTCCCGTTTGTGTGTGCTGCGGCCGTGTATCAGGACCCCCAGATGTGGAAGCTGCTGATGGCAGTGGGGGAGGGCATTGCCCTTTGCGCGCTGCTGCGGACCTTCGTGCGTTATTGGCAGTATGGGGCCACCCTGATGGAGTACCCGGTCACTCTAATTGTGTACAGCGTTTTTATGCTGGGGCTGTGCGGCGTTGGCTGCCTGATTGGCTGGCTGCTGAACTATGCCGGCGGGAAAGGAGAGAAAAAACATGAAAGTGAAAAGTAAGCGGAAGATGGCAGGCATTCTGGCGGCGGTGCTGATTGCTTTGGTGCTGCTGGCCTTTGACTGCATCAACGGCGACCCCATCAGCGAGCGCTGGGCCATGCACCGGGCCATACAGTTTGCGGAAAAACTTTACCCGGGCCAGACTTTTACGGCAGAAAACGCAGGTTCGATGCGGGGATTCTGCTATACAGTAAGCGTACAATCCCAGCAAAGCCGGGATACCCGGTTCTATGTGGAAACGAGTTTCTGGCTCTTTACCAGCGATACCCCTACCGTTGACCACACCCAGTATGTGGATGCCCGGCTCAACACTGCATGGCGCATGGACGAGGAAGCGCGGGCTGACCTGGCACCGGCCCTGGTCGATGCCCTGCCGGAATACGACATTCCCTACGATGAAGCAGAGCAGTGCGTGATGGTGATTCTGCCGTATGAATCAGGGAAAAATGCCTTTGATCTGGGCATGGAATACCAGCAGTGGCTGCCATTGGACGCCCCGTTTGAAAAAGACATTTTGCAGCATATACCGGCCAAACTGTGGGTCACGATTGAAACCACATCGCAGCCCCAGCGCGCGGATTTCCAGCCTGCCCTGCAAAAAATAAAAGCCGCCTGCGAAGCAAACGGCTACAATTTTGCCACCTATAATGTGACCATGATCCAGCGGGATATCCCCTATGAGACCGCTCTTGCCCAATGCATAGAATCCGGCGATGTGGCGGCGGGGGAGATTTGAAACATGATAATAAAGCCATCATTTACGGTGCGGTAGGGCGGGATGCCCTCATCCCGCCGTGATGTATGATGGAATATAATCCCCCTAAAACTCAAAAAGGCTGCTCCTTCAACCGAAGAAGCAGCCTTTCGCTTATTCATCCAATCATGATGCTATCGTAATCTTATAATTCCTCAAGCCCAAATAAATCAAACATTCAGCTCCACATGCTGGCCAAGATCCTCTTTGTTGGCGTCCAGCACGGGACGGATAACTTCGGCCAGGAACTCTTCCACCTGCTGCGGGGCGCGGCCGGTGAAATCTTCGGGGCTCAGCTCGGCCTCGATCTCCTCGCGGGTCAGACCGAATGCAGGGTCGGCTTCCACGCGGGCAATCATATCATTGGGCTTGCCCTCCTGCTTGACCACAGCGGCAGCGGCCACGGCGTGCTCGCGCAGGCGCTCGTGCAGCTCCTGGCGGTCGCCGCCTTTCTTGACGGCTTTCATCATGATGTTCTCGCTGGCCATGAACGGCAGCTCAGCCATCACGCGGCTGCGGACAACCTTGGGGTAAACCACCAGCCCGTCCGAAACATTCAGCAGAATGTTCAGGATGGCATCAGCGGCCAAAAAGCCCTCAGCCATGGCGATGCGCTTGTTGGCGGAATCGTCCAGCGTGCGCTCAAACCACTGGGTGCCGGCGGTGATGGCGGGGTTCAGCACATCCACCATCAGGTAGCGGGAAAGCGCGCAGATACGTTCGCAGCGCATGGGGTTGCGCTTGTACGGCATGGCGGAAGAACCGATCTGGTTCTTTTCAAACGGCTCCTCCATCTCCTTAAAGTTGGCCAGCAGGCGGATGTCGGTGGCCATCTTCATGGCGCTCTGGGCAAGACCGGCAATGGCGGAAAGCACATTGTAGTCCACCTTGCGGCTGTAGGTCTGGCCGCAGACGGGCACAACCTTGTCAAAGCCCATCTGGGCGCATACATCGGCTTCCACTGCCTTGACCTTGGCAGAATCGCCGTTGAACAGCTCAATAAAGCTGGCCTGGGTGCCGGTGGTACCCTTAACGCCGCGCAGGGCCAGCTGGCTGATCTGGTGGTCAATCTCCTGCAGGTCCATGTAGAACTCGTTCATCCACAGGGTAGCGCGCTTGCCAACGGTGGTCAGCTGGGCGGGCTGGCAGTGGGTGTAAGCCAGGCAGGGCATATCCTTGTACTGCTCGGCAAAATCGGCCAGGTTGGCCAGCACGCCGATCAGCTTTTTGCGCACCAGCTGCAGGCCTTCGCGCATGATGATAACATCGGTGTTATCGCCAACATAGCAGCTGGTAGCACCCAGGTGGATGATACCCTTTGCCTTGGGGCACTGCAGGCCGTAAGCGTAAACATGGCTCATGACATCGTGGCGCACCAGCTTTTCGCGGGCAACGGCTTCCTCGTAATTGATGTCATCCTTGTGGGCTTCCAGCTCGGCAATCTGTTCATCGGTAATGTCCAGGCCCTGCTTCTGCTCAGCCTTGGCCAGCGCAATCCACAGCCTGCGCCAGGTGCGGAACTTGTTATCGTCCGAGAAAGTATACTGCATCTCATCGGAAGCATAACGGGTGGAAAACGGAGAAATATAACGATCATGTGCCATTGGTCGGGTTTCCTTTCTTACAGCATGTCTTACAGTTTGAAGTAGTTCACGCCGCCTTCAAAAATCGGCTGGTACTTGTCGCCGGTAACGTTTTTGTACAGGCTGTCGCCGCTGCGTTCAGAATGGCCCATCTTGCCGAACACGCGGCCGTCCGGGCTGGTAATGCCCTCAATGGCCAGCACAGACCCGTTGGGGTTGTAGCGCATATCCATGGTGGGCACGCAGTTCAGGTCAACATACTGGGTGGCAACCTGGCCGTTGTTGATCAGCTGCTGCAGCAGGCCGTCATTGCAGACAAAGCGGCCTTCGCCGTGGCTGATGGCGATCAGGTGTTCATCATCCACATTGCATTCGCTCAGCCAGGGGCTCTTGTTGGAAGCTACGCGGGTGCGCACCAGCATGCTCTGGTGGCGGTGGATGGTGTTAAAGGTTAGGGTCGGGTCGTTCTCGGTAATCGGGCGGATCTCGCCATAAGGCACAAGGCCCAGCTTAATCAATGCCTGGAAGCCGTTGCAGATGCCAAGTGCCAGGCCGTCACGCTGGTTCAGCAGACGGTTGACGGCATCGGCCACAGCGGGGTTGCGGAAGAACGCCGCAATGAACTTGGCGGAGCCATCCGGCTCATCGCCGCCGGAAAAACCGCCCGGCAGCATCAGAATCTGGCTCTGGTCAAGCTCTTTCACCAGGGCTTCGCAGCTGGCGGCAACGTCGGCGGGGGTCAGGTTCTTCAACACCAGAATGTGCGGGTCGCCACCGGCGCGGCGGAATGCGCGTGCAGTGTCGTATTCGCAGTTGGTGCCGGGGAACACAGGGATGATAACGCGCGGGGTGGCCAGGCGCACAGCCGGGGCAACACGCTGGAAGCAGTTGACCTTGTATTCCAGGGATTTAACTTCCTCGCCAGCCTTGAGGTAGGGGAAGACAGGCTGCAGCTTTGCTTCCCATACATCCTGCAGGTGCTGCAGGTCAATGTTTTCGCCGTTGACGTTGATGACGTAATCCACGGTGGTGGAACCGAGGAATTCACCGGCAGAAGCATCCAGAAGCTCCAGAATAACTGCGCCATAGCAGGGCTTGAACAGGTCGTCCAGGTTGATATCGCGGCTCAGGGACAGGCCCACGTGGTTGCCGACGCACATCTTGAACAGTGCTTCGGCAACGCCGCCGTAACCAGGCGTTGCTGCGGCCAGCACCTTGCCTTCGTCGATCATCTGCTCCACGATCTTGTAGATGGAAAGCAGGCTGCCGATCTCCGGCATGCCGTCCTTGTACTGCGGCTTCAGGATGACAACAGAGCTGTTGGCTTTCTTAAACTCAGGGCTCATGACGTTGGCGGTGTTGCCAATGGCGGTGGCAAAGCTGACCAGCGTGGGGGGAACATCCAGGCCTTCAAAGCTGCCGGACATACTGTCCTTGCCGCCGATGGAAGCAATGCCAAGGCCCATCTGGGCATCCAGCGCGCCAAGCAGGGCGGCCAGCGGCTTGCCCCAGCGTTCGGGGGCAGTGTTCAGGTGCTCAAAATATTCCTGGAAAGTCAGGTACATATCCTTGTGGCGGAAACCGGCGCAAACCAGTTTGGTCACGCTTTCCACAACGGCCATGTAAGCGCCGCGGTAGGGGTCCGCTTCAGTCAGATAGGGGTTAAAGCCCCAGGCCATGCCGGAGCAGGTGGTGGTTTCGCCATCCACCGGCAGTTTGGCAGCCATGGCCATGGTGGGGGTCAGCTGGTATTTACCGCCGTAAGGCATCAGCACGGTGGAAGCGCCGATGGTGGAGTCAAACCGCTCGCCCAGGCCTTTCTGGCTGCAAACGTTCAGGTCGCCAACCAGGTTTTCCAGCTTTTCGGCAAAGGTGGAACCGGCCCACTGGGGCTGCCATACCGTGCCGGGCAGAACATGCACATCGGCATGGCGCTCGGCACCGTTGGAGTTCAGGAACTCGCGGGAAAGGTCCACGATGGCAACGCCGTTCCAGTTCTCGCGCATCCGCTTTTCCTCGGTAACGGTAGCAACCACGGTGGCTTCCAGGTTTTCCTCATTGGCAAGGGCAATGAACTTTTCGGCATCCTCTGCGGCAACGGCAACAGCCATGCGCTCCTGGCTTTCGCTGATAGCCAGCTCGGTGCCGTCCAGGCCCTCGTACTTCTTGGTAACTTTGTTCAGGTCAATGTTCAGGCCGTCGGCCAGCTCGCCGATGGCAACGGATACGCCGCCTGCGCCAAAGTCGTTGCAGCGCTTGATCATGCAGCAGGCGTCCTCGCGGCGGAACAGGCGCTGCAGCTTACGCTCAATGGGGGCGTTGCCCTTCTGCACCTCGGCACCGCAGGTTTCCAGGCTGGTCAGCTTGTGGGCCTTGCTGGAGCCGGTAGCGCCGCCAATGCCGTCACGGCCGGTGCGGCCGCCCAGCAGGATGATCACATCGCCGGGCAGGGGCTCTTCGCGGCGGACATGGCTGGCCGGGGTAGCACCCACAACAGCGCCGATCTCCATACGCTTTGCCACATAGCCGGGGTGGTACAGTTCAGCAACCTGGCCGGTGGCAAGGCCGATCTGGTTGCCATAGCTGGAATAACCGGCAGCAGCAGTGGTAACCAGCTTGCGCTGGGGCAGCTTGCCGGGCATGGTTTCGGCAACCGGCTTGAGCGGGTCGCCTGCGCCGGTCACGCGCATGGCCTGGTAAACATAGCTGCGGCCGGACAGCGGGTCACGGATGGCACCGCCGATGCAGGTAGCAGCGCCGCCGAACGGCTCAATCTCGGTGGGGTGGTTGTGGGTCTCGTTCTTGAAGAGGAACAGCCAATCCTGCAATTCGCCGTCCACATCGCACTTGATTTTGACGGTGCAGGCATTGATCTCTTCGCTCTCGTCCAGGTTCTGCAGGATGCCGCGCTGTTTCAGGGCCTTGGCGCCGATGGTGGCCAGGTCCATCAGGGTGCGGTTCTTTTTATCGCGGCCGGTCTCGGCACGCAGGGCCATGTAACGGTCAAATGCAGCCTGCACAACTTCGTCGTCAATCTTGACATCGTTCAGGATGGTGCCGAAGGTGGTGTGACGGCAGTGGTCAGACCAGTAGGTATCGATCAGGCGGATTTCGGTAATGGTCGGGTCGCGCTGTTCAGATTTGAAGTAGTTCTGGCAGAACACAATGTCGGCGTGGTCCATGGCCAAGCCCTTTTCATTGCGGAAATTCTCCAATGCAGCGTCATCCAAAGCGCAGAAGCCGTTCAGGGTTTCCACAGCGGTGGGCACGGCAAATTCCATTTTCAGGGTATCGCGGGTGTCCAGGCTGGCCTCGCGGGCTTCCACCGGGTTGATGACGTACTTCTTGATGGCTTCCAGATCCTCTGCGCTCAGCTCGCCATCCAACAGGTAGATGCGGGCACTGCGCACAGACGGACGCTCGCCCTGGCTCAGCAGCTGGATACACTCGGAAGCAGAATCTGCACGCTGGTCAAACTGGCCGGGCAGATACTCCACAGCAAACACCGTCTTGGCGGTGGGCAGCTCGGTATAGGTCACATCGACTGGCGGTTCGCTGAACACGGTGGGGATGGCTTTCTCAAACAGGTCACGGTCAATGCCTTCCACATCATAGCGGTTCAACAGGCGCAGAGCTTTCAGGCCCTTAATGCCAACCAGCTCAACCAGTTCATGCTTCAGACCCTGGGCTTCGCCGTCAAAGCCGGGCTTTTTTTCTACATAAATGCGGTAAACCATTCTTGTTTAACCCTCCTGTGCTTTCATTGCCGCAAGGGCACGGGCACCAATATCACTGCGGCGGTGCAGTTTGTCAAAATGGATGCAGTCAGCAGCGGCGTAAGCCTTTTTCAGGGCTTCGGGCAGGGTGGCGGCGGTTGCCGTTACACCCAGCACGCGGCCGCCGTTGGTAACCAGCTTGCCATCCTTGATGGCGGTACCGGCATGGTACACGGTCACATCGGCAGCACCGGGCACCTGGCCATTCTCCAGGCCGGTGATCTCCTTGCCCTTTTCATAGGCAACGGGGTATCCGCCGGAAGCCAGCACCACACAGGCGGCAGCGCCATCGCTGAACTTGACCTCGGTCTTGTCCAGCGTGCCGTTGGTGCAGGCCTGCATCACGGTCAGCAGGTCGCTTTCCAGCAGGGGCAGTACTACCTGGGTTTCGGGGTCGCCAAAGCGGCAGTTGTATTCAATCACCTTGGGGCCGTCCGGGGTCAGCATCAGGCCAAAGTACAGGCAGCCCTTAAAGGGGCAACCCTCTGCCTGCATGGCGGCAACCGTAGGCAGGAAAATCTTCTCCATGCACTCGGCGGCAATGGCGGGGGTGTAGCAGGGGTTGGGGGCAACGGTGCCCATGCCGCCGGTGTTCAGGCCCTCGTCATGGTCCAAAGCGCGCTTGTGGTCCATGCTGGAAACCATCGGCTTGACGGTTTTGCCATCACAGAAGGACAGCACGCTGACTTCCGGCCCGGTCAAAAATTCTTCCACCACAACATGGTTGCCGGAAGCGCCGAACTTTTTGTCCAGCATGATTTCCTTTACGCCATCGGCGGCTTCCTGCTCATTCTGGCAGATCAGCACGCCTTTGCCCAGCGCCAGGCCATCCGCCTTGATAACAACCGGGTACTTGCCCTTGCTGCGGATGTAATCCATCACCTTGGCGGGGTCGTCAAAGGTTTCATAGCCGGCGGTGGGAATGCCGTATTTTTTCATCAGGTCCTTGCTGAACACCTTGCTGGCTTCAATGCGGGCGGCAGCGGCATCCGGGCCAAAAGCAGGGATGCCCACCTTGGCCAAAGCATCCACCATGCCAAGGGCAAGGGGATCGTCCTGTGCAACAACAACATAATCAAAGGCTTCTGCCTTGGCAAAGGCGACCATGGCGTCTACATCCGTTGCAGAGATGTTTTTGCAGGTGGCATCGTAACCAATGCCGCCGTTGCCAGGGGCACACCAGATATCGCCGCAGTCGGGGCTTTTTTTCAGCGCGCGGATAATGGCGTGTTCACGCCCGCCGCCGCCAACAACCAGAATTTTCATGGCAAACTCCTTAGCTTGAAATGAAAAAAGAATAATGAATAAAGAATAATGAATGTGGACCGCGTTGCTGCGCACCGCTTAAAAAATATTAGAACTCTAATATCCAAAACCGTGCCGCTTGCGGCACACCTTCATTCTTAATTATTCTTTATTATTTATTATTTAGCAAAAACTTCGTTTTTGCTTAGTGGTGGAACAGCCGGATACCACAGAACGCCATGGCAATGCCGTACTTGTTGCAGGTGGCAATAACCTGATCATCGCGGATGGAGCCGCCCGGCTGCACAATGGCGGTCACACCGCTGCGGCGGGCGCGCTCAATGTTGTCCCCAAAGGGGAAGAATGCATCACTGCCCAGGGCAACATTCGTTACCTTGCTCAGCCAGGCTTTCTTTTCCTCGGCAGTCAACGGGGCAGGCTGCACAGTAAAGGTTTCGGCCCAAACGTCATCCCCAATCACATCCTCCGGGGTATCGCCGATGTATACATCAATCGCGTTATCGCGGTTGGGCTTGGAGATATCCTCGCGGAACGGCAGGTCCAGAACCTTGGGCATATGGCGCAGCTGCCAGTTGTCGGCTTTCTGGCCTGCCAGGCGGGTGCAGTGGATGCGGCTTTGCTGGCCTGCGCCCACACCGATGGTCTGGCCGTCCTGCACATAGCAGACGGAGTTGGACTGGGTGTATTTCAGCACGATCAGGCTCATGATCAGATCGCGCTTCTGGGCATCGGTCACCGTCTTGTTCTCGGTTACAAAGTTCTGCAGCATGGTATCCACGCTGATCTCCAGATCCTGGCGGCCCTGCTCAAAGGTGACACCGAATACGGTGCGGCGCTCCAGCGGAGCGGGGATATAATCCGGATCAATGGCAACGATGTTGTAGTTGCCTTTCTTTTTGGATTTCAGCACTTCCAGGGCGTCGGCGTCATAGCCGGGGGCAATGATGCCGTCCGAAACTTCGTGCTGGATCAGCTTTGCGGTGGCAAGGTCGCACACATCAGACAGGGCGATCCAGTCACCAAAGCTGGACATGCGGTCCGCACCGCGGGCGCGGGCATAAGCGCAGGCCAGGGGAGAAAGCTCAGCCTCTGCACTAATATGATACATCTTTCTCAGCGTTTCGTCCAGTGGCAGGCCAATGGCGGCACCGGCGGGGGAAACATGCTTAAAGCTGGCAGCAGCAGGCTGGCCCAGGGCTTTTTTCAGGTCACGCACCAGCTGGTAGCTGTTGAACGCATCCAGAAAGTTGATGTAGCCCGGCTTGCCATTCAAAATGGTAACGGGAAGATCAGAACCGTCTGCCATAAAAATGCGGGCAGGCTTCTGGTTGGGGTTGGTGCCGTATTTCAGCTGGAATTCGTTCATAAGTTCAGCCCTCCACCGTGTTGTATTTGTTCAGGATCACATCTTCATAATCGCCGGTTTCCAGCGTGATGGCACGCACAAACAGGCTGACCTTATTATCTTCGTTCAGGGCTTCCCACAACTTTCCGGCAAATTCGTCGGCATCGTTCTGGTCCAGTGTCACGCGCAGCGGCTCACCGGCAAAGCTGGGGATGGGGGAGCCGTTTTTCTGGTAGGTGGTAATCAGCTGGCCCTCGCCTGCAACGGGCTGCGGATAATCAAAGGTCTGGCGCTGCACGCTGGCGGGGTTGCCATCGCAGCTTTTCAGGATGCTCAGCTTATAGCCGCCGCGACGCATATCCACAACGCCGGAAATGCGGGGGGTAAAGTTGGGGGCATCGTCCTCAAAAGTGCGGGTGGCAAGGGCTGCTTCAAAGCCGTAACCGGGGAACAGGTTATCCCGCATGTAGCGGTAAATGGTATCCGTCTGGTCACCGTTGGTCACAATGGTGGTATCGTTCAGGGTCAGAACCGGGTTATAGATGATCAGGTGGGGATCTTCCAGCTTGGCGGGGTCTGCGGCTACCGTGCGGATGCCGCCGGGGATGGCGTCAAACACGCGGTTGCGGCTGTTGGCGCTGCGGCCCATGATCCAGTAAGCAATCATGGCCTTGGTGCCGTCCGGCGAACGGCCGATGCAGATGCCGCGGCCGGGATATTCGTTACCGGCCAGATAAGTATAAAGATTCTTTTTCATGCGGGAATCCTCCTTGTTCGGTCAGGCTTCGCCATTGCACACCATGGCAATGGCCTGGGGCAGCAACTTCCATTCGGCTTCCACCATCACGCGCTTCTGCAGCACTTCGGGGGTATCACCGGGCTGCACTTCCACGGCTTTTTGCAGCAGGATGGGCCCGCCGTCACACACTTCGTTGACAAAGTGGACGGTAGCGCCGGTCACTTTCACGCCGCGCTTCAGCGCTTCCTCATGCACTTTCAGGCCATAGTAGCCGGGGCCGCAAAAGCTGGGAATCAGGCTGGGGTGGATGTTCAGGATGCGGTTGGGGTAAGCGGCAATCACGCTGGGGCCCAGCACGCTCAAAAATCCTGCCAGAACCACCAGCTCAATGCCATGGTCTTTCAGCACACTCAGCAGGGCAGTGTCAAACTCCTCGCTGGTGGCGTAATCCTTGCGGCGCACCACGGCGGTTTCCACGCCGAAGTTTGCAGCGCGTTCCAACGCATACACACCAGGTTTGCTGGCAACCACCAGGGTAACCTTACCGTTGGGGTTCTCCCCGCGGCGTTCGCTTTCCAGGATGGCCTGCAGGTTGGTGCCGCCGCCGGAAACCAGCACAGCAATCTTCATCATACCAGCTGCACCCCGCTGCCTTCGCCAATCACACCAAGGCGGTAAGCATCCTCGCCGTTGGCTTTCAGGATCTCAATGGCCTTGTCGGCATCCTCGGCAGCCACGGTCAAAATCATACCAACGCCCATGTTGAAGGTGTTGAACATATCGCGCTCCGGAATGTTGCCCTCTTTAGCCAGCACATCAAACAGCACGGGGGTGCGCACATCGCTCTTCTTGATCACAGCGCAGCAGCCGGCTTTCAGGCTGCGGGGAATGTTCTCGTAAAAGCCGCCGCCGGTAATGTGGGAAACGCCCTTGACGGTAACTTCCTTCATCACGGCCAGCACAGGCTTGACATAAATCTTGGTGGGGGCCAGCAGGGCTTCGCCCAGGGTCTTGTCCATGCCGTCAAAGGTCTTTTTCAGCACATCGGGGTTGTTCTCCAGGTCAAAGATCTTGCGCACCAGAGAGAACCCGTTGGAGTGTACGCCGGTGGAAGGCAGGGCGATGATCACATCGCCGGGCTGCATGGTGGAGTTGTCCAGAATCTTGCTCTTGTCCACAGCGCCAACGGTAAAGCCGGCCAGGTCGTACTCGTCCTCCGGGTAAAAACCGGGCATCTCGGCGGTCTCACCGCCAACCAGGGCACAGCCAGCCTGCACGCAGCCTTCGGCTACACCGGCAACCAGCTCGGCAATGCGCTCCGGCACGTTTTTGCCGCAGGCGATGTAATCCAGGAACACCAGCGGCTTGGCACCGGCGCAGATGACATCGTTCACGCACATGGCAACGCAATCAATGCCAACGGTGTCATGTTTGTTCATGTACTGGGCAATGCGCAGCTTGGTACCAACGCCGTCCGTGCCGGAAATCAGCACGGGGTGGGGCATATCGGTGCAGTCCAGCTCAAACAGGCCGCCAAAGCCGCCCAGGCCGCCAATGCAGTGCTCGTTCATGGTGCGGGCAACATGCTGCTTCATCAGGTCAACTGCCTTGTAACCGGCGGTAATATCCACACCAGCGGCAGCGTAGCTTGCAGAATAGCTTTTTTCCATTATGTTTCTCTCCTTATCAGCTTACAGGCGTTTTTTGGTCTGGGACTGGCTCAGGGGTTTATCGTATACAATGTCCATCGTCTCGTTGGGGGCGGGCACCGGGTAATGGCCGGTAAAGCAGCCGGTGCAGAACCCGCACTTGCTGTGGATGGCCAGCTGGGTCACATGTTCAATGCTCAGGTAGCCCAGGGAATCGGCCCCCACGATCTGGCGGATCTCCTCCACCGTATGGCCGGTGGCAATCAGGTCTTTTTCGTCCGGGATGTCGGTGCCGAAATAGCAGGGGTGGGCAAACGGCGGGGCCGAAATGCGGTAGTGTACTTCCTTGGCACCGGCGTCGCGCAGCAGCTTGATGGTGCGGGCGCTGGTGGTTCCGCGCACGATGGAGTCATCCACAAGCACAACGCGCTTGCCCGCAACGGTGGAGGAAATTGCGTTCAATTTGATGCGCACACTGCTTTCACGCTGGGCCTGGGAGCCCTGGATGAAGGTGCGGCCCACATATTTGTTTTTAATAAAGCCCACGCCATAGGGAATACCGCTTTCCTGCGCATAGCCAAGGGCGGCATCCAGGCCGGAATCCGGCGCACCGATGACGACATCGGCTTCCACCGGATGCTCCTGTGCCAGAAAGCGCCCGGCCTGCAGGCGGGCGTCATGCACGCAGGTGCCCTCGATAATGGAATCGGGGCGGGCAAAATAAATGTACTCAAACACGCACATCGTGTGCGGCGCGGTGCCGCAGTGGGTGCGGATGGTGCGCAGGCCGGTGTAGTCTGTCACCACGATCTCGCCGGGCAGTACATCGCGCACAAAGCGGGCGCCTACAGCATCCAGCGCACAGGATTCCGAAGCAAAAGCCCAGCCGGAGCCATCCGGCAACTGGCCAATGCAGAGAGGGCGGAAGCCATTAGGATCGCGCGCGGCGATCAGTTTGGTGTGGGTCATAATGACCAGGCTGTAAGCACCCACGATCTGCTCCATCGTGCGGCAGACAGCTGTTTCAATATCCGGGCTGATCAGGCGGTTCTGAGTCAGCAGATAGCCGATGACCTCGGTGTCCGAAGTGCCGTGGAAGATCGAACCGTTCATTTCCAGCTTGTGGCGCAGCTGGGGGGCATTGGTCAGGTTGCCGTTGTGGCAGATGGCCATAGTGCCCTTGCAGTGGTGCAGAACCATGGGCTGGGCGTTGGCGCGGGTGCGCTGGCCGCTGGTGGCATAGCGCACATGGCCGGTGGCCATCTTGGCATCCTGCGGCAGGTCAGCCAGCACGCGCGGGGTAAATACCTCGCTGACCAGGCCAAGATCGCGGTAGCCGGTCAGCACACCGTCCACGTTCAGGGCAATGCCGCAGCTTTCCTGGCCGCGGTGCTGCAGGGCATACAACGCGCTGTACACGGCGCTGACCATGTTGGTTTTGCCGGTGGAATCATAGATACCGAACACGCCGCATTCTTCATGCAGTGCTTCGGCGGGACAAAGCTCCTTCATTCAGTTCTCCGTTTCCCGTTTCAAACGATGGCAGGGTGCACCGGAAGAGCGAACGGCGGTTCCAGTACACCCTGAACATTGGCTGGACTAAGCTTGGTTCAATCAGCCCAGCAGGCGCTTCATAACTTCCTGGTAGGCATCGGCCTCACCGCCAAGGCTGCGGCGGAACAGGTCTTTATCCAAGTGGGCACCGGTGGTGGCATCCCAGAAGCGGCAGGTATCCGGGCTGATCTCGTCAGCCAGAATGATGGTGCCGTCAGACAGGCGGCCAAACTCCAGTTTGAAGTCAATCAGGCGGATGTTGGCATCCAGCATGATCTTCTTCAGCACTTCATTGACCTTGAAGGCGTACTTGGCAATGGTGTCCAGCTCTTCCTGGGTGGCAAGGTCAAGGGCCAAGGCGTAATAATGGTTGATGAACGGGTCATGCAGGTCGTCGTTCTTGTAGCTGTACTCCAGGATGGGGGTCTTGAACACCTTGCCCTCGGGCACGCCCATGCGCAGGCTGAAGTGGCCGGCGGCAACATTGCGGATGATGACTTCCAGAGGAACGATCTGAACCTTCTTGACCAGGGTATCGCGGTCGTTCAGCTCCTCAACATAATGGGTGGGGATGCCTTCTTTTTCCAGCTTCTGCATCAGAGCGTTGGACAGCTTGTTGTTGACAATGCCCTTATCGCGGATGGTGCCCTTCTTTTCGCCGTCGCCGGCGGTGGCATCGTCCTTGTAATGAACCATAACGATTTCGGGGTCAGAAGTTGCGAATACCTGCTTAGCTTTGCCTTCGTACATCTGTTCTTTAATTTCAACGTTCATTGTAATGCGCTCCTTTATATTCTTTCATGAATTGATTTATGGAATCCTTTTTATAAAAAGGAATAAAACAACAGCAAATAAACCGGGATTTGAAGTTACATAGCTGCGGCTTCGGCAGCGATGGCGGCGTCCTTTTTGGCAATGGCGGCGGCGGTGTCGGCACGGAACTGATCCAGCTTAGCGGCAAGCTCATCATCGGCAACAGCCAGGATGGCAACGGCCAGGTAAGCGGCGTTCTTGGCACCGTTCAGGGCAACCGTGGCAACCGGGAAGCCGGAAGGCATCTGCACGGTAGCAAGCAGAGCATCCAGACCGTCCATGGCACCGCCCTTCATCGGGATGCCGACCACCGGCAAAGTGGTGTTGGCGGCAAAGGCACCTGCCAGGTGGGCCGCCATACCGGCAGCGCACAGGATAACACCGTAACCATTGGCGCGGGCAGATTTGGCAAAGGCAGCGGCGGCTTCCGGCGTACGGTGGGCGGAAAGAATGTGCGCCTCAAACGGTACACCGAAATCTTTCAGCACCCCGCAGGCACTTTTTACAACCGGCCAGTCACTGTCAGACCCCATGATGATGGCAACCTTTTTACGGTTCGGCATGTTACAGATCCTCCTTCAAAAAATAAGAGCGCGGTGTACACGGGTACACTGCGCTTATACAAGGCTATTATGCTTATAATACACCGCATGAAGAACACAGCTGCGCAAACCGACCGGGAATGGTCCGAAAAGATTCGTGTAATGCACAAAGTCGCCCTCCATCCTTTAATGTATGGCTGGATCCCCCGGCGGGCTGTGTACAGAATAACACACAAAACACCCGTACGGAAAATCTCTGTAATTAAAGTGTAAAGCGTGCAGCGCAAAAAAGCAAGAGCCAAAACTTTTTTTGGCGCACTTCCTATTGTGTTTAAAATAAGATAGGGCTTTTTGTCAAAGTTGATGGAGAAAAACGGGGTGAAGTATGACTTTTTTGATAAGGATTTTTGTGCTATAATAACCATACCAGAAAATACTGCCATGAGGCAGGAGGGGAAAGGGGTATCGCAATGAAATTGTTCCACACAGCCCTTGTGCTTGGCAAGGGGGGCTTTGGCACACAGCTGGGAGAAATGCTGGCGGAAGCCGGCGGCTATTCCCGTATTTTGTACCTGGATGACCAGGCACCGGACGCTGCGGGCAAACTGGCAGATTACCTGGATCCCACCATTAGGGAACGCTGCACAGCGGCTTTTGTGGGCCTTGGCAACAATGAGCTGCGGCTGCAATGGCTGCAAAAGCTGGTGGCTGCGGGCTACCAGACACCGGTGTTTGAACACCCGGCGGCAGAAGTATGCAGCAGCGCAGCCCTGGGGGCAGGGACCGTGGTGCTGCCATTTGCCTTTGTGGGCGCAGGAACCAAAGTGGGGGCAGGGTGCATCATCAATGCCGGTGCCATTGTGGACCATAACGCCGTGCTGGAAGACGGTGTGCATGCCGCCCCCCGTGCAACCATCAAAGCCGGGGCAACCGTGGAGCGCTGCATGAAAGTGGACAGCGGCGAAATTATCCGCAGCCCATGGGAAAAATAATGCAGCTGCGCGGAACCGGCAGCCAAACAATGCAGGCAGAATTTTGGAAAAAGCGGCCCCGCAATTTGGGTATATTGCGGTGTTGCCCTTAATAATAAACGAACGTAAAAACCAGCCGCCTGCCGTGCAAATGCACAAAGCAGGCGGCTGGTTTTATAAGTCGTAAGCAAAAGGCGAAAATCAAGCAGGGAACAACCTGCCAAAAGAAGCAAAGCGCTTACCCGACGTTTTCAACATTCTCCTCACCATCCACCGGCAGGGTGGTGCGCGGGGTCACGCTGAGGGGGTCGGGCAGGGTGTTGTTTTCAACATCCTGCAACACCTGCGGCACACCGGGGAAGAACTTGGCGATGCCGGAGCCCTTGCAGTGCAGGCCATCGAAAAAGTCGGTCTCATCCAACCCCTTAATGCAGGTGGGGTCATAACTGCCGTACAGCGGAATATTGTAGTCATGCGCATACTGGCGGATCCAGTTTTCGGTTTCAAAAAAGCCCTGGTGCTGGTCGGTTTCCGTCAGCAGAAAGTCATACAGGTACGGGTGCCAGGGGGAGAGGGCCAAAATCACCGTGGTGCCCTGGTTTTGCGCATACTGGATAAACTTGTCAAACGCTTCTTCCTGCTTGGGGGAAAGCGAGTCGAACCCTTCCATATGTACGCTGTTGAACGTGGGGCAGGCTTCGGCGGCAAGGGCGCGCACCTGGTCGGTGTTGGCATCCCGGAATGCGGGGTCATACAGCACACTGCCGTCAGAGCGCTTGATGGTGGTGGGCTGCTTGTAAGGGTCGCCGTCCACCGGGTTAAAGTCAATGGGGTTGCCATCGTCATCCGTCACAACGCTCTGGCCGCGGTTCTTTAAGTAATAGTCTACGTTGCCCTGAAAATAAGCCGGTTCCACCAGCGCTTTCCACAGCGCCACGCGGTCCTCTTCCTCATAGTCGGTTTCAACACCGAGAACCTTAGTCAAAAATTCGTTGTACAGCTCCACATCGGCGCGCTTGTCAAAGGCGGCTTCGTCCCCATACAGCACCCAGGGATCCACGCTCCAAATCAGCACCTTGGGCGCTTTGCCGTAACAGACCATCTTATAATAGCTGGTCATGTTATCGCGCACATCCGCGCCGGTAACGCCCATGTTGAAAAAACTGTCGGTTCCGACAAGTTCCCGTGTGAACTGTAATACGCGGCTGGAGCCAATGCCGACCACTTCCGGGGTGTCCGGAACATCCTGTGCAAACAGCTGGACAACCTCGCGCTCGATTTCGTTCATCTGCTCAAAGTTGCTCACATCATAGCCCTGCAGCATCAAGTCCACAATGCGGCGGGGGGCAAGCTCACCCTGGAACAGGCCGCTGCGGTCTACCGTATAGCTGAACCAGACCATGAAAACCAGAATGGGAATGAACAGGGCAAACTTGAACAACGTTTTGCTGCCAAAGTATAACCGGCGAATCAAACCATGCAAAAAGCGAACGAAGATATTTGGCTTTTTGGGGCGTCTGCGCGGTGAGGGAGCGGATTTTTTTTGCTTTGTGGTAGGCTTGCGGGCCGGGGCGGCAACAGCACTGCGGCTGACCTTTTGGGTGCCGCGCGGGGCGGAAGCAGGGGTCTGTGTTGGCATAATTGATCTCCCTCCCCCGTTAAAATTGCTGGTAAATGAACGCCGACTGCCCGAACGCGGCAAAGAACAAGATGGATACCGCAGCGGCATAATAGACCGTCCAACGCAGCACAAAGCACTGCTTGCGGATCCAGCGGGCAACATTGTTGCCGTTGTGCTCCATGGCCAGCACAATGGCGGTACCGCAGGTCAACACCACCGGCAGGCGGCCGTCAATGCCGCTGCTGGTGACCAGATTGGTAACGCTTTCCCATCCAGCCGCAAAGCCGCCCTGCCAGCCCTGCAGTATTCCGGCGAATACCTCGCCGGGGGCAGCGTTGTAAATGGCGGAAGCAAAAAACACCATTGTAAAACTGAACAGCAGGTAGGTGATGCAGCGCTGGAGGAATGTCTGCACGGCAGGCTCGCGGTACAGCGGGTTATAGCGCCACAGCACTTTGCGTGGAGCTTTGCTCAGCTGGGCAATGACTGAAATCACGCCGCAGGCAATGCCCCATTCCAGATAGCGCAGGTCAGCCCCGTGCCATAGGCCGCTGACGGCAAACACGATCAGCGTGTTCAGCATATGGCGCACCACGTTGCAGCGGCTGCCGCCAAGAGGAATGTAGATATAATCCCGCAGCCAGCCAGTCAGGCTCATGTGCCAGCGCTGCCACAACCCGGCAAAGCTGGTAGCCTCGAACGGGCTGTGAAAGTTTTCCAGCAGGTCATACCCAAAAATGCGGGCAGCACCGATGGCGATATCGCAACAGCCGGAAAAATCCAGGTAGAGCCGCAGGCTGAACAGCAGGGTAGCGGCCACCAGGTTGGGGCCATTCATCTCAGCGGGGGTATCGTACACCATCTTGATGTACAGGTTCATGTTGTCCGCCAGGACCATCTTTTTGGTGTAGCCCCACAGCATGCGGAACGCACCGCCCGCACACCGGGTGTAGCTGAACCGGCGGGATTTGTGGATCTGTGGCCGAAAATGGGGGTACCGCTCAATGGGGCCGGTGGTCATGGTGGGAAAAAAGCTAACGAACAGCGCATAATGCAGCGGGTTCAGCTCAACCTTGCAGCGGCGCTTGTATACATCAATGGTGTAGCTGAGCGCAGCAAGGGTAAAGTAGCCCAGGCCCAGCGGGGTAACCATATCCGTGCGGGGCTGCAATACCGTGCCGCTCAGGATATCTGCCGCCAACAGGTTCCAGTATTTGTAATAGAACAAAAGCCCCACACAGGTGAACACCGCCAAAAGCAGGAAAATCACCCGCACGGGACCTATCCGGCATTTGCCGATCACCAGCCCGCAGCCCCATGTGACCAGTGTTGCCGCAACCAAAACCGGTACCAGCAGGCGGTCGTTGGCCCCCCAACAGTAAAACAGGTAGCTGGCAGCCAGCAGACAGTAAGGGCGCAGAACACGGGGCAGGGTATAGTTCAAAAGCGCCACTGCCGCAAAAAAGCCAAGAAATAGCAGTGTTGTCAGTTCCATCCTCAAACTCCTTTGGCGGGATTATTTGCCGCTGAGTTTTTTCTCCAAATCCCGCACGCGCTTTTCCAGGATAGCGTTTTCCTGGGTAAGGCGCTTGCACTTATCCGCAAGCTGGCTGACGCCGATGCTTAAACTGAGCAGCACCAGCAGCACAAAGCAGAACATGAGCATAAATACCAGGTTGACCGGCATTTGTACATCCAGCAGATCACGCAGGACGTAAACAACATAGGGGAATACCGCAAAGATGACAAGAACCACGGCCAGTGCCAGCCAGAGAAGGCTGTATTTTACGCTCATTTGGCCCTTTTTCAGCAGCGCAAAAATAATCAGCAGCAGGATGGCCGCACCCAAAATCATAAAAAACTGGAAATGTGCCGTCATGGGCGTTGTGCCTCCTTATTTGCTTTTCGGCTGGTGGATTTTCTTGATAGAAAGGCGATCAATGATCAAAGACAGGGAAACCTTGATCATGTAATACGCGCTTTTAAAACTGCGAATGCTGGAAACGCCGCCCTGACGTTCTTTCATGACGACCGGGGCTTCGCCTACGCGGAACCCGGCCAGCGTGGCAGCCAGAATGGCTTCCGGCTCCGGATAATCCGAAGCATAATGCTCCGCAAAATAGGCGGTTAGCTGGGGACCGGTGGCACGGAAACCACTGGTGACATCCAGAATGCGCTGACCACAGAGAATATGGATGAGCCAGCTTAAAAAGCGGATGCCGACCCGGCGCATAAAGCTTGTCTGGAAGCCTTCGCACTTGATAAAGCGGCTGCCGATGCACATATCCAGCTTGCCGTCCAATACCGGCTGAACGACTTGCATCAGATAAGCGGGGTCGTGCTGGCCGTCACCGTCCATCTGTACAGCAACATCATAACCATTGGCGCGGGCATAGCGATAACCGCACTGCACACCGCCGCCAATGCCAAGGTTGACCGGCAGATCCAAAAACGGGTAGCTATGCTCCGCCAGCAATTCAGCCGAGCGGTCGGTGGAACAATCGTTGATGATCAAAAAGTCAACCTGCGGGCAGGTGGCACGCAGGCGTTCCACGGTGCTGACGATGTTGGCTTCCTCATTATAACAGGGAATGATAACAAGAATTTTGGCTGGGTGATTCAAAAGGGCACCTCACATCAGGGGAACGGCCGGTTTGGCATCAAACGCGGCCTTCCAAAATAAAATGTTCCAGTTTGCGCAGCAGCTCGCTGCGGCGGTAATGCGCAAGATAATATTCTTTGGCGCTCTGGCCCATGGCGGCGCGCTGGGCGGCGTCCATGCGGGTCAGCGCCAGCAGGTTGTCTGCCAGGGCAGCGGCATCACAGGCAGGGGAACTTAACCCGCCTGCCGCGGCAACCGCCGCATTGCCGGCGCCGTCCATACTGGCCAGGACCGGCTTGCCGGCGGCCATATAACTGGCAACCTTGGCCGGTACGGTCAGCCCCAAGTCCGGCGAATCCGACAGGCAGACGATCAAAGCATCGGCCAGCGCGGTGAACTTGGGGATATCCGTTGCCGGAACACTGCCGTAAAACGTAACGGCGTCCTCGGCGTGCAGCTCTTTCACTTTGGCTTCCAGCGCGGCGCGGCTCATGCCATCGCCCACCAGCAACAGGTGCAACATATCCGCCCCGCGGCTGCGCGCATCCTGCACCGCCGTGATGACGGTCTCCAGGCTTTGGGCGGGGGTAAAAGTGCCGGTAAACACCAGGTTGAACCGCCCGCCGAACTGCGCCTGCAAAGCGGCATCCGGCTGAGGAACGGCGTAAAAATCCTCGCAGTACTGCGGGATCACAGCAATTTTTTGCGGCGGCATACCGGTGCGCTGGCACAGCCGCTGCTGCAGCGGCTCACTCATGGCAATCAGTCGGTCGGCCTTCTTATATAAAGCGTCGCTTACACCCTGGGCAATCGCGCGCAGGGCTTTGTTCTTCACATTCAGCACGCTGTACAGGTTTTCGGGCCAGATATCCAGCACATAGTTGGTAAAGGGAATGTGGTGCTTTTTGGCATAGCGGATGGCGGGCCAGCACATCAGTACCGGGCTGGTGTTAAAACAGAACACCGCATCGTACCCGCCCGGCAGACGGTGCAGCGCATGGGCGGCGTACCACGGCCAGCTGACATAGTTCAAAAAAATGTTGACCGAGGTGTTGCCCCTGCGCGGAACCTCTTTGCAGCGGTACAGGCGGGCACCGTGCCATTCTTCTTCAAAAGGGCCGGCGGCGCTGTAACCGGGGAACCATTCGCCTTTTGGGTAATTGGGCAGCCCGCAAAGCACATCCACCGCAATGCCATCCTGCAAAAAACCTTCCACAATATCATTGATGCGGAAATTTTCCGGCCAGAAATGCTGCGTAACAACAAGAATCTTTTTTTGAGAGGGCAAAGGGCACACACCTTTCGAAAGTTAGGAGTTAGGGCAATACCGCATAATTCTAAGTGCCGATACGGCGAGCGAGGTGCGGCA
>OKUM01000500.1_pt1 | contig 24350 bp, 27 predicted proteins | sample 1606801 | NCBI WGS metagenome assembly OKUM01 (sample SAMEA3882546, study PRJEB24775) | human gut metagenome | biome: human-associated habitat; feature: intestine environment; material: feces | place: Netherlands | collected 2009/2010
GCGCAGCTACAACATTTCCAAGTAAATAAGCATAGACAGCACCAAGGTGTAGACAGGCACTCCGGCTTACGGAGTGCTGTCTATATGGTGCTGCTTGAGAACACATACATAGAGCGGTTATGAACTACCGAAGATTTTTCGGTGGTTGGTAACCGCTCTTTTTGTTTTTCTACAGAAAAACAAATCATCTCAAGGTGATCGAGCCACCGAAACAGCCTCGAAAAGAAAGGATGAAAAATGAGCAAAAACGAACCACTGAGCCTCGAAGTGTTTGACAACCCCGAATTTGGCCAGATGCGGATTCTGCGGGAGGGCGACAAGTATCTCTTCTGTGCCAATGATGCGGCAGTTGCACTCTGATAAAATTACCGTTTAAGCTGCTGTGGCAAACTGTTTCCTGTGCCTTTATTTTTCTATTTGGATTTCTTCAAGCATTCTGCAAGAATGCGCAGCCATCCCGCAGCGCCGGGATGATCTTTGGGGCTTGGGGAATTTTCCCCAACAAGCATTTTTCGTCTGGGTGCTACCCAGACACTGCTTGCCGCTAGTAAGTCCCTGCGTTTCCCGCGCCTTTGGCGTATCATTTCGTAACGCATTCGGGTAAACCCCGGTGCTTCGTTTCATCCGCCGTACTGCCCGGTAGCGGAATGCGTGAAAAAGTCAAGGCTTTTATTTCTCTTTTTTGTGCTACAATAGGCCGCAGTGCGCTCACAGGAGGAGATAAAAATGGCATCAGCTGCCCACGTCAATACCTTACAAGACTACATCATCCGAGCCATGCCGGTGTTAGCAAGGATTCCCGGATTTTTCGAGATTGCAAATGCAGATGAAAAGCGTTATGATGTTATAGCTGGGGCATATCCGGATGCAGCATTTACCGCGATGATAATAAACAACCTTTTTCATCATGACCGCGAATTTCCCGAAATTCACCAGCAGGCGTTTTCTTCTATCGTGGATGGAGCAACTATTCCGTCTGTGCGAAAACGCTACAATCTTTGCATGGATGCTTATTGGCAAAAACATTTATGGGATGATTAAACTATGGAGCAGTCTAAAAAGCCGCCGCGTTCCTATAAAGAGCTGAAGCAAAAACAGAAAGCAAAAATTTCTGACTATATGTATCTGGAAACGCAGAACTTCTTTCAGACGAATGGGAGAATGCCGGATACGGATGAAGATTGCGAGACGGTTGATCAAAAGGTATTCAATCACGTCTCCGGCTTACGTGTCCCCGCCGAGGAAATCCACGCCGTCTATCTCAGAAAACGCCCTCATATTATCGAGCGTTTAACCATTTCCGGAATGCCGGGGCATATCCGTTCCCACGAGGAAATCAAGGAGCTGCAGCGCATTCGCGCCGAAAGAAAAGCCCATACCAAACGCAGAAAGAAACGTGCCCAAAAGGAGCCGGAGCTTCTACCCATGGAGCAGGACGACACCTTTTTCTTCATCGCAGGTTACACCTCCGGTGGTGTGCCATATGGTCTTACCTGGGAGGAAATGGGACTGGAGCCGTGGGAAGATACAGAGTAATGTGTTTCGAATCCACCTGTCTTTCAGAAGCGTAGCTGCTTCTTTACGACCCCGAATACGTGTTCCACTTTTGCTCGTACAGATGACTTCGCGTGTTCCGCCTCTTTGACGGCTGCTTGTTCTTCTTTGCTCAGCTTCTTTATCTGGGACGGACGGAGGTTGATCTTGTACCGGATTTTTCGGCCGGATTTGTTTTCCACGACGGCATCCTCGCGCTTTCCCGCGCCGAGATAGCCGCTGTCACCGTAGACTTCATCCTCGTCTCCGGTCAGCAGCCTGGATGCTTCGGTCACATCGTGGACATTTGCCGCCGTTGCCTCCACCGTATGCACCAATCCGCTGTCCAAGCCTGTGTATGACGCCTTCCAGAAGGCAAAAGATAAGCCGGGTTTCAAGGCAAAGCATGAGGCAGAGCTTATATGGCGCCACGGCCGCATGTACGCACCGGGAGAGCTTATGGAGCGGGCTTTTGAGGAGCCCTTTGATCCAAAGTACTATACAGACTATTGGGAACGCAAGATGACCGACATCTACGGACTGTGAGGAGGCGGCCATGGGAACTGGCGTCTTGATCTACCGCACACGGCCGGGGCTTGGGCATCCGGAGACGGCGGGGCTTGTAAAAAAAGCCGTGTCAGCGGTGCTCGAAGCCGAGGGTGTGACGGCGCCCTGCCGGGTGGATGTTACGCTGACGGACGACGGGACGATACACAGGATAAATTTTGAAAACCGCGGAGTGGACTCTCCCACGGATGTGCTGTCCTTCCCCATGGCGGAGCTGGAGCCGGGGAAATTTTGCCCGGAGAGCTGCGAAAAGGACCTTGACACCGGGGAACTCCTTTTGGGGGACATGGTGATATCGATACCCCGCTGCGAGGCCCAGGGGGAGGAGTTCGGCCATGGCTACCGCCGTGAGGTTAGCTACCTGGCGGTACATTCGGCCCTGCATCTTTTGGGCTACGACCACGTGGACGAGGGCGAGGGCCGCCGCCGGATGAGGGAGCGCGAGGATGCGATAATGGAGTCGCTGGGGATAGGCAGGTGAAATGCGGTATTTAAAACTATTTCTTTGATACGGAGATCAGCTGATGATAGATAAAACAGTGATGGTGACCATAGTCGGGCGACCTAACGTGGGTAAATCCACTCTGGTGAACGCCCTTGTGGGGGAGAAGATATCCATAGTCACACCAAAGCCCCAGACCACCCGGAACCGGATATTCGGCGTCGCTCTGAGGGGCGGCACGCAGCTCGTGCTGGTGGACACGCCGGGCTTCCACCGGGCCCGCACGAAGCTGGGTGACTATATGGTGAAGGTGGTGCGTGACAGCGTTGACGACGTGGACGCCGTGTGCCTTGTGGTGGAGGCGAAGGCAAACGTGGGACACCAGGAGGAGGCGCTCATTGAGCGGATTAAGCAGAGCGGCGCGCCGGCTGTGCTGGCTGTTAATAAGATCGACACGGTGAAAAAGGAGGAGCTTTTGCCGGTCATTGCCCTCTACTCCGAAAAGCACGACTTTGAGGCGGTGGTGCCCGTCTCTGCCAGGACCGGCAGCGGCATAGGCGAGCTTTTTGACGAGCTTGAGAAATTCGCCAAGGAGGGGCAGCAGCTCTTCCCCGAGGATATGATAACCGACCAGTCGGAGCGGCAGATGTGCGCCGAGATCATAAGGGAGAAGCTGCTCTTGAATCTCCAGAGCGAGGTGCCCCACGGCGTGGCTGTGGAGATATCCTCCTTCAAGGTGCGGGACGACGGGATCACGGAGATCTCCGCCACCATCTACTGTGAGAAGGAGAGCCACAAGGGCATAATCATCGGCAAAAACGGCGATATGCTGAAAAAGGTGGGCGAGCAGGCCAGTATCGACATGGAAAAGCTCCTGGACGGCAAGGTATTCCTGAGCCTGTGGGCCAAGGTGAAGCCCGGCTGGCGCGATTCGGGCGCCAACCTGCGCACATTCGGGTATTCAGACGAGAACTGAGTTCAAAAGGCCCGGCGCCTTTTTTGGGGGGGTAACGGATCTGAAATACGAGTTTACGCTGATAAAAAACATCCATATGTATAATCATCTCCTCATATGTACTGATGGGGAGAAAGAATACAGGGCCATATGCGAATCCGCGCCTGAAAGGGAGCCGACGGTGATATTCTGGCCCGACGATCTGGGTATCCCCCCCGGGGGAGAAGGAGACCCTGGTGAAAGACCTGAGGGAATGGGCGTCCTCGCAGGGCTTCCGCTGCTTTTTTCTGATAGTCGCGAGGATGTTTGTGACAAATGACATAAACAGGGGCGTAAACAAAACATTATCTTGGCCGAAATAGCCTAAAGTTAGCGCCGGCTTTTGGCAGTATTATATTGAAATTTTTTCCTTATTGTTTGATATGCGATGTCGAATTACAATCTTAATATCCTAAAACGGATAATAAATAAGGGAGGATATTACATGAAAACATTGAGAAAAATCACCTGTCTATTGTTGATCTTGGTCCTTGTTTTTTCGATGGCGGCATGCGGTGCCAAGGAAGGTGAAGAAGGAGAGGAAGCAACGCAGGGCGGCAATGAGCAGTCCGGGCAGAACAACAATTCTGACAGCGAAGGCAACACCGGAAGCGGTGCGAAGATCAAAATAGGATTTTCAAATCCGGCGCCTCCGTCGCATCCGCAGAATGTTGCATTCAACTGGATGGCGGATGAGCTCGCGGCACGTTCGAACGGGAATATCACCATGACGGTCTATCCCAACGGGAATGCCGGTACGATCATGGAGACGTTCCAGATGTGTGTTGACGGGACCCTTCAGATGACGGCGGGCTCTCTTTCGACTCTGGCGAACTATGACCCGGGGATGGCCTTTGTTGACATGCCGTATTTCTGGACCAGCATCGAGGCAATGATCGCGTGCATGGAGGTATACGGCCAGGAACTTACGCAGAATCTCTGCGATCTGGGCGTCGTGGCACTGGGCTTCGGCGACAACGACTACTATGATTTCATGTCCACGAAAAAACCGATCTATGAGCCTTCCGATATGGTGGGGCTGAATTTCCACTGCCAGGAGAACGACATAACCATCAGGTTTACTGAAGCTCTCGGCGGGAACCCCGTTGTCATCTCCTCGACCGAAGTGTGGACAGGACTCCAGACAGGCATACTCGATGTGCATAGTATGGGCTCTATAATCTCGTATTCGGGCAGCTATTATGATGTTTCAAAATATTATACTACCACCCATCATTGCTGCCGCGTTGAATACATATTTGCAAACGAAGCCTGGTGGAACGGGCTTGATGAGCGCGACCGTAATCTTATCAGCGAAGTGTTTGACGAGATGCTTATCATGATGAATGAGGGCTGTGCCAAGATGCGTGAGACTGCTATTTCCAATATGGAGACGGAGCATGGCGTCACGATAATTCATCCTACCGAGGAGTCCCTTGCTGAATTTGAGGAGATAGGCCGCAGTATTTGGCCGGAATTTAAGGATAAGATCAACTATGATCTTATGATCGAGATGTATGAGTGGATGGAGAACTGGGAAGCTGAAAACGCAGCCAAGACATGAGCATACCTGACTGATACATGGCAGATCATCTGGAGAAGGGAGTCGTTTCATATGATAATGAGGCACTCCCTTCTCTGATAAGGAGTCTTTATGGAGGGGTGATACTTTGAAGACGCTGAAAGTTCTTGACAACATCTGCGAGGGGATAATCAAGGTCCTGCGGATAGTGATCATCGTACTTGTCGCAGTTATGACGATCGTGATCTTTGCAAATGTTATTAACCGCAGTATTTTTAAGTCTTCGCTTAACTGGTCGGATGGAATGGCGCGGTACATAATGATAATTTATGTGTTCCTGGCGGGGGCGATAGCCACATACAGGGACAATCATATCGAGATAGATATAGTACCGAACTTTTTCGCGAAGCATTTCAAGCGGTTCAATTACAGGATAATAATAAACATTCTTATTATAATAAGCATGGTATGGTTTTTGACTTTCTCCTCATCGTATATCATAGCCGCGACAAAAACGCGCCAGTTAGCTCCGCAACTGAATATCCCAATGTATTATCTGTACAGCATAACGTTTTTGAGCCCGTGTCTGTGCATCTTTTTCGCCGCTGTTAACACGTTCAGGAATATTCTCGGAATGTTCTGCAAAAAAGAGGAGGATTAAGCGATGCTGATATTCATTCTGTTCCTGGCGGCGGTATTTATAGGCATCCCGGTTTGTTATGCCTTTGCGCTGTCGGGTATCATTTATCTTACTCAATTCACCTCGGCAGGGACGAACATAATTGCCAGCGCGACATTCAGCGGACTTGATTCCTTTTCCATACTGGCGATCCCGTTCTTTATGCTGGCGGGAGACATAATGAAGGATGGCGGAGTGTCAAAGCGCCTGGTCGACTTTTTCAAAATGATCTCGGGAAAATCCGTATCGTCGCTTGGGACCGTTACTGTGGTGGCCTGCACCTTCTTCGGCGCCATTTCAGGTTCCGGGATGGCCACGGTGGCTGCCATAGGCGGTATCATGATACCGCAGATGGTAAAGGACGGATATAAGAAGGAATACGCCACGGCGCTTTCGTCGGCTTCCGGTTACATAGGGGGGATCATCCCGCCGAGCATAGCGATGGTGGTCCTCTGCCTCCAGGTCTCAAGCCTGTCAATAGGGAAGCTGTTCCTGTGCGGCATCGGGCCGGGGCTTATTATCGCCCTTATTTTCATAATCCTCAACAAATTCCTGTGCAAATCGTACCGGGCCGATGAGGCTGAGATCATTGACGCCTATGGCGGCGTGGAGCAGGTGGAGCTGGAGAGGAAGAAAGACAGCGAACGCTCCAAGGGCAGCATCATCGCCCAGGGGATACCTGCGCTCCTTATGCCGGTCATAATCCTGGGAGGCATATATTCCGGGATATTCTCGGCTACTGAAGCCGCGGTGGTCAGCGTCGTGTACGGCATTATAGTGAGCGTGTTTATTTTCCGGGACCTCAAGCTCAAGGAGCTGCCGGATATGTTTTACAGGTCGGCGCTGAGCAGCGGTTCGTGCCTGTTCATTTACGCGTTCGCGTGCATCATGGGCAAAATACTTACCCTTCAGGATATACCTTCGACCATGGCGACGGCGGTGCTCGGACTTACGTCCCACAAGATACTCATAATACTTCTTGTGAACATTGTCATGCTGCTGGCGGGCATGGTGATGGATATGCTCGTTTGCGTTATCCTTCTTGCGCCGGTCATGATGCCGATTGGCATAGGCCTTGGTTTCGACGCCTATCAGTGGGCGATCATGCTGGTGCTGAATTCCTCGATAGGACTTATCACTCCGCCGATGGCGATGAACCTTTTCGTAGGCTCCAAAACGGCGAACGTACCTGTTTCAAAGCTCACGAAACCAATATTACCTTTTGTGGCGGCATCCCTGATAGCGCTTGTCCTTGTTGTCCTGTTCCCGTGGCTTTCCACCGGGATACCTTCGATTCTCGGATATTGAGCCGGGAGAGATATTTTTAATAAAAGGAGGACCATTTGTCATGGCCAGACCGTATATTACATCCGAAAAGGCGACCGAGCCTGAACTTCGTCCCTGGGGCGGGACCGTGAACTGGCTTACCGGAATAGACAAACCGAATCAGTGCGCGACGCTGTCATCCGGCATAGTCTGCATAGCGCAGGGCGGCGCCCACGACAAGCACTGCCATGAGAACAGCGAGGAGCTGCTCTACGTCGTCCAGGGCAAGGGCGTACAGACGATCTATTATGAGGACGGGACGACCGAGAAATTCGATATCGGCCCCGGAGATGTGATATGGGTACCAAGAGGGGTGTATCACTCCACCCATAACTTTGAAAAGGAAGATTGCAAGCTGCTGGCGGTGTACACCGAAAGATAAGGAGAGTTTAAATGTCATTTTCTGAAAGTCTTGCCGAATACGTGAAGTCGATCAGATGCGGTGAATTGTCAGAGCAGATTTTGGAAAATGCCACCGACTCGATAATAGACGGGTTCGGAGTGATGTGTGCCGGCACCTCCGAACCCGTGAGCCGAGTAATGAAAGAGTATCTCTCGGAATTCGGCGGAGATCCCATGGCCACTGTTTTTGGGAAAGGCTCTTTCAAAAGCGATATTGTTTCCGCTGCTTTGGCAAACAGCACGGCTGCTCATGTATGCGATTATGACGATATGAGCATAGTCCTGAACGGGCACCCGACGGCGATACTGCTCCCCGCGCTTCTCGCTGTGGGGGAATATGAGAACAGAAGCGGCAGCGAACTGATGGAAGCGTATGTCGCCGGAGCGAACGTGCTCCATATTTTTGGAACGGGGCTTCAGAAAAGCGCATACAGCTTTGGCTGGAATAGGACGTCTGTTTTCGGGACCATCGCTGTTGCCGCCGCCTGTGCGAAACTCATGGGGCTGGAGACCAGAGACATATGCAACGCGATTGGCATAGCTGTCGGAGAATCTTCCGGCACCAAGGGGAACTACGGCTTTATGGCAAAGGACGTCACTGTGGGACGGTGCAGCGCCGCGGGAGTTTTCTCCGCGCTCATGGCAAAAAAAGGTGTTGTATCAAATCCTGAAATATTCGAGGGCGATTTTGGGTTTTTTACAGTTGCCTGTCCCGACATAGACGTAGCGGGGATGCTGGAAGACATTAAAACCGGGGCATCTGATTTTACGGAACCGTCAATGGTGATAAAACCTTATCCGACCTGCAGGGGGAACCATAACGCGATAGATGCGATATCGTATTTCTGCGACGAGTACCGGCTCGCGGCGGAAGATGTGGCGGAGATCAGATGCGAAATGAAAAGCGCTGCCTACAATTATGATAATTACCATGTGCCCGCCAATACGACCGAGGGGAAATTCAGCGCAGCATATTGTATGGCGCTGGTACTTCTCAACGGCAGGATACGCATGTGCGATTTCAGAAGCGAGGCTCCCGTAGATGCCAGAACGTTGCCGATAATTGATAAAGTAAGCGTAAAGCTCAATCCTGACAGGACCGGCTCCCAATACTGGACCAGGGTGGAAGCGATATGCCGGGACGGGACGGTGCTGTCATATATCGGGGAGACCGCCAAGGGAGATCCGAAGAATCCCATGACTTGCCAGGAACGCTTTGACAAGTTCTGCGATTGTGTAAGCGATCTTATGCCGAGATCCGGCGCGATGCATATATACAAAACACTGCAGCAGATAACCTCGGTGAGATCCCTGAGGGATTTCACGGAAGACATTTTGAACTGCTGCGAGGCCTGACGGCCGAATATTGGGAGGTTATGCCGCGATGAAACCTGTTGTTTTAGTCACCGGGATCCTTGATACAAAAGGAGCGGAGCTGCGATATATTTCCGAACAGATAAGGGAATCCGGGTGCGATACGTTGATAATGGAACTCAGCCTTGGCCGGGAAGTAGGGGAACCGTGGATAGATATTCCCCTGGGAAAGGTCCTGGAAGTTATCGGGAAGACCCCGGAAGACATTTATAAAAAATCGAGGAATGATGCCGGAGAACTGGTCTCTCAGGCGGGGATACTCGTCGCGAAAAAGCTCCAACTGGAAGGCAGGATCAATGGGATCATCTCCTACTGCGGAAGCATGGGGAGCGCCATAACGAGCGCGGTCATGAGGGAACTTCCGTATGGATTCCCGAAGCTCCTGCTCTCCACATCCCTGCACAATTATGAGAACTATGTGCAGTTCAAAGATATGATGGTCATGTATCCGCTTTCAGAGTGCGGGTTTAACGTCATATCCAAAAAGATAATGTCTACGGCTGCCGGCGCGATCGCCGGAGCCGCCAAAATGAATGCCGGTTTCAGCAATGAGATCGACACGAACAAACTGGTACCTGTAACCATGCAGGGGGTCACGACGCCTTGCGGGCAGAGAGCTTACAATATCGTCAACAGTTGGCCGGGATATGAGAGCATGATAATCCACTGTACGGGAGCGGGCGGGCTTTCGATTGAGGCAATGGCCAGGGAAAAGGCGTTTGCCGGGCTGCTCGATCTCAATATTGCTGAGCTCGGAAACAACAAGCTGGGCGGCAAATCCAATTCCGGACCGGGCAGGCTGGTCCAGGCCGCTGCAAACGGCATACCGCAGGTCATAGGTACAGGCAGCCTGGATTTCGTCACTTTCGGGGGCGGCGATCATGATGTCCCCCAGAAATATATGGACGAGGTTGCCCGGAAAATTGAGGGACGGGTCTACTCCCGCCATAATGTCAATGTGAGCATAATTTCCACGACCGTAGAGGAATGCAGGGAACTGGCTCGGGAACTTGCGGAAAAGATTTCCTGTGCATCAGCGCCTACCGCTGTGCTCATACCGCTGCGAGGCAGCAGCGGATATGAAATGGAGTCTCCGGATATCAGAAAGGGCTGGGCCGGGCCGGGGGCGGCGCCGTGCTGGCTGCCGTACGACGGGCATCCGCACTGGTCAAAGCGATCAGTCAATTTTATGGAGGAGCTGTGCGCCGACCTGCCCGGAGACAACGGGAATATCAAGGTCTTTGCGTGTGACATGCATATCAATGACCCGGAATATGCGGATACCGCTGCGGAGATGATACGCAGGATGATCGACGGGGACGGAGATCCGTATGAGCTTGATTCGGCAAAAATTTCTGAAGTTTTTTAAGTATTTTGAAACTGACTGGGAGTGGTACGATGAAAACATATACACGAGATGAGATCAAACAGAGGATCACGCATGAAACTGACAACGGGCGTGCGCTGGTGATCGGAAATGCGGGCTTGGGGATGACGGCAAAATTTATCGAGCGCGGCGGAGCTGATTTCTTAACAATAAACGCTCCGGCGTATTATCAGATGCGGGGCTATCCGCCCATCACGGGCTGTATCGCGGTGACCGAATGTAATGAGCTGGTCATTGAGCTGGCACAGCGGATGAAGAACATAATCAAAGATACCCCCGTGATAGCCGGGATATATTGCAATGAACGGGCGTACGGGGATATGACGGAATATTTCGAACGGCTGAAGGAGACGGGATATTCCGGCGTCATGACATATCCGACTGCGGCGATGGAAGAGGGCGTTTTCAGGGACTACCTGGAATCTGCCAGCGGCCTTGAGATGGAAATGGCATGTATGAAACGTGCCAAAAGTCAGGGGCTTTATACCATAGGTTTTGCCATGGATTTGGCGGATGCCGTAACTGTCGCGCGGGCGGGGCTGGACGCGCTGGTATTCAGCCTTGGGATCCTGAAGGAAGATGTGAAGATGCCTGTGGAAGAAGCGGTGGACCGGATAAGAGCCGTTGAAAAGGCCATCCATGAGGTGTCGCCCGGGATCCTGCTGTTTGTGGCTGGCGGCCCGATCCGGGGCGCCGCAGAATTGAAGCGGATATTCGAAGACACAGACGCGGTCGGATATATGGATGGACATTTTGCGCTTCCACTGGTGATCAGCGAGCCGATCGCCCAGGCAGCGGTATCCTTTAAAGAAAAAAAGCTGAACTGATTCTGGAGGAGAGTATTGTGAAAAGATATACACGAAAAGAAGTAACTGACCGTCTTAACGCCGTGATAGCGAGGAAGGATTCCATCCTCATCGCAGGCTGTGGCTGCGGGGAGAGCGCCAGACAGTGCGAAAAAGGCGGAGCAGATCTTATCGGTGTTTATACCAGCAGCTTTTTCCGTATGGAAGGGATATACGCCATACCCCAGTGGCTGCCGCTTATAAACAACAACAAAAAGGTCCTTGAACTTCTCACCGAGGTCTCTGCCGTGATCGACAGCGTGCCGTTGATTGCCGGCGTGATGTCGAATGACCCGACCCTGGACTATGAGGAATATATAGGGAAATTGAAGGCGGCGGGCTGCTCTTGCTATATGAGTTTCCCGACCATCAGCTGGCACGAGGGACGGGTCAGGAAGGCTGCCGACGAGGCCGGTATAGGCTTTCCCAGGGAACTGGAAATAGCCAGGCTCGCCAGAGAGATGGACCTTTTTTCGATCGGATATGCATTTAATGCCGAAGACGCGGTCGCCACTGCCGCGTCTGGCATGGATCTCCTGATCTTGCATATGGGCAGGACCATCGGCGGAGCAACGGGTGACGCAAAACAGACGAAACTTACGGTCGAGGACGCCATCGAAAAAATAAACGAATGGTATGACATGGCCAAAGCCGCCAATCCGGACGTTATGATATTTGCCCATGGAGGTCCGATCTCGAATCCTGATGATGTCGAGCAGATGTTCCGGCATACAAAAGTAACGGGATTTCTGGGAGCGTCGTCCTGCGAACGGATCCCCATAGAAAAACCACAGGAAAATTTTATAAGGGATGTTAAGGCCCTGAAGATCCGCGCAAGCCTTTAAATATTGAAAATTCTTTCAATATTGCAAAAAAAAGTGCTGTATTTTATAATGAAAGTGCCAAAAAAATTATACTAACTGGAGGCGACAGATTATGTTTGTAGATCCCATAATCATGCAGTTACCTGAGGAGATCGACAAGGAACGTTTTGTTATTGCTACATATTATGCTGCGACAAAGCCCAAGACCAATATGGTCAAGTTTGCTGCGGCGCTGGCAATTGAGCAGACGTGCGGGACCTGGCTCAAAGTGCCGGGCGAGACACCGGAGGTCCGTGAAAGAGCGATCGGGCGTGTGCTGGGGGTGTATGAGGCTCCGGCCTATCAGATAGGGATCCCGGAGGACGTTGAGGAGCGTAATTTTATTATCAGAATCGCGTACCCCTGGCAGAATTTCGGAGCCCAGTTTTCAATGATGCTGTCCACGGTCATTGGGAATATTTCGTCATCAGGAAAAGTAAAACTGGTGGATCTGGAATTCCCCAAGAGCTTCCTGGATGGTTTCAAGGGACCCAAATTCGGTGTGGAAGGCATACGGAAACTGCTGGGGGTCTACAACAGGCCGCTCCTGAACAATATGATAAAGCCGTGTATAGGACTTACGCCTGAAAAGACGGCGGAGCTGGCTTATGAAGCTGCGGTTGGCGGTGTGGATGTGATAAAGGATGATGAGCTCGTTTGCGACCCGCCGTTTTGCAGATTGGAGGACCGCGTAAAAGCTGTTATGAAAGCCATTAAAGCGGCGGACGAGGTCAAGGGCGAAAAGACGCTGTATGCGTTCAATATTACTGCGCCCGCGTCAAATATCGTGGAGAACGCATATAGGGCGCTTGACGCGGGAGCGAACTGCCTCATGGTAAATTACGCCACCTGCGGGCTGGACACAGTAAGGCTGATAACGGAGAATGACAATATCAAAGTTCCCGTACTGGCGCACTCTGACTATACCGGCGCCCAATACGCCAGCGAGTGGAGCGGCCTGTCCGCGTCGCTGATAGGTGCAAAGCTGCCCAGGCTGGCCGGAATGGACATGGTGATAACGCTTTCGCCCTACGGAAAATTCCCGATGATGATGGACACGTTTGTTAATTGCGGCCTGCAGTTGCTCGCGCCGATGAAGCATATAAAACCCGTTTTCCCGATGCCGGGCGGCGGAACAACTCAGGGGCACATTGAGGATGTTATCAAAAAATTTGGAAACGATGTTATGATAGCCGCCGGAGGAGCGATACACGGACATCCTATGGGACCTGCGGCAGGAGCCAGGGCATTCCGCCAGGGGATAGATGCTGTTTGCGCGGGAGGTACTCTTGAGGAAGCGAGCAAGGAGTACCCCGAACTGAGAGTAGCTCTTGAAATGTGGGGCATTTATCTTGAAAGCAAAGGCGGGATATTTGATCTGAAGGGCTGACCCGGTGATTGGCTGGAGGGCGGACATTTTAACATGTTTGTCCTCCGGTCATATATTTTTGACATATTTTTACTGTTCGGGGGGAGCGGCAGATGTCGTTTTCGGTTTCGGAGATTACGTATTTGGTTTTTTCGGTATTTGTTATAGCCGTTTTGGGTTTTGCGGTAGGAAGGATCACGGTCAAGGGCGTCAACCTGGGAACGGCAGGCGTTTTTATAATCGCGCTCCTGTACGGGATACTGTTCGGGGACAAGCTCAGCGGTGAACTCGTCATAGGAGACACGAACTATATCACACAGGCGTTAAAGATCATTGAAAATATAGGACTTGTACTGTTCGTCACATCTGTGGGGTTCATCGCGGGCCCAAATTTTTTCAAAAACCTGAAAAACAATTTTAAATCATATGTACTCATTGGCGTGTCCATAATACTTGCTGGAGGAGCGACCGCTGTCGTTTGCATTTGCGTAGGCAGGCTTATTGAGAGCGGGCAGGCTGGCTTTGATCCCCAGGAGCTTACGGCGATAATTACTGGCCTTTTATCCGGTGCGCTGACCTCTACTCCGGCTTTTTCGGCAGCGAAGGAGACGGTGGCGGCACATTATCAGGATGCAGTGACGGTGGGATATGGGACCGCGTACATTTTTGGTGTCGTGGGCGTTGTCCTGTTTGTCCAGTTCGTGCCGAAAATCGATCATGCCGATATGGCGGAAGAGAGGAAAAAACTGACCGTTATCGACACGGGGGAGACATTCAGGCGCAAGGAGGGGCTTATTAGATTGGATCCGGTAGGACTGGCGGCGATATCGATAGCCGTGGCAGTTGGAATACTTGCCGGATCAATAAAAATATTCGACTTTTTTTCGCTCACCATTACGGGCGGGACGCTTCTTACGGCGCTTGTCGTTGGGCATTTCGGGCACATCGGGCCCATCGATCTCATGCCGGAAAAACATACGCTTGAGACCTGCCGTGAACTGGGGCTGGTCCTGTTCCTTACCGGCGCGGGGATCTCCGGCGGGATGAACTTTGTAAAATACTTTAAAGCCGTCTACTTTATCTATGGTATGGCGATGACGACAATACCCATGATCGCCGGCTATATGCTCGCAAAAAAATGTCTGAAACTTGGTCTTCTGAACAATCTGGGCTCCATAACCGGGGGGATGACGTCGACGCCCGCCCTTGGGACGCTGATAAACGTCGCGGGCACGGATGATGTGGTCTCGGCGTATGCGGCGACATATCCGGTCGCGCTTATAGCTGTGGTGCTGATCTCCCAGTTCCTCATCATACTGTTTTGATAGTCCGGCTGCCGCTGCGGTGTTAAGCGCGGTAAAGGCAGACGCATTTTATGGAAAAGTGAGGGACCGGGAGGCTTTCCCATCGGGATCGACCGGATATACCATGTATTTACGGAGTGATGTTCATGCCAAAAATATTTTATGATAACTGCGCGGTAGAACGGAACGGGTTATCAATGGATCAGAAATGGTAGAGTGTATATATGCAAAGTGAAGCACTGGCAAGATCCAACTGGCTGACATATAAAATTGCTGACATGTACTATGTTAAAGGGATTCCGTCAAAGGAAATCGCACAGGAGCTTGGGATATCATTATCAACAGTTTCAAGATTTGTGAATATTGCGAAAAACGAGGGGATCGTCAGGCTGACTCTGAGCGAACCATACCGATCCTGTATAGAATACTCGGAGATACTCAAGGATAAATACGGACTTCGCGATGTTGTATTGGTGCCCTTCGATGGCAAAAAGGACGGCGTAAATTATGAAATGGATATCAGAAAAGCCGTTGCGCTGGAAGGCGCCAGATATCTGCAGCGGGTGCTCACGGAAAATGATATCCTTGGGATCTCGTGGGGGAGGACGATGTCGTATGTGATACATTGTCTGAATCCGTGCCAGAAATCCAATCTGAGCTTCGTGACCCTGCATGGCGGACTTTCTGCGATCAGCGAACACTTCGACGTCCAAAACCTTGTCTCCAGAATAGCGATGGCTATGGGAGGCAAGCGGTACGTCCTGGAAGATGAGGCGGTGCTGAAATCACCGCAGATCCTTTCCGGGCTTAAAGTGAAGAAGGAGAATCAGGCCCTGTCCGAGATGTACAGCAAGATCACGATATCGATCTCGGGCGTCGGGACAGAATATCCGGAGCTTGAATCTCCGCTCCTGCTCCATCCGTCCATAACTAATGCGGATATCAAAGAGCTGCAGAGAGCGGGAGCCTGCGGGGATATCGCGCTTCACTTTTTTGATTTTGAAGGCCGCGAATGTGATTCGTCGCTTAAACAGAGGATATTTACGATCGATTATAGTAAATATAAGGCGATACCATGCAAGATCGTCGTGGCTGCGGGAGAGAGCAAGGCTGTCACGGTGCGCGCGCTCCTTCGGGGAAACCTCGCCGACGTCATCGTTCTGGATAAAGACCTGGCAAAAGCCGTTATAGATATCATTTGACAATGGGAAGTGTCAGATATGCTTGCAGACTATCATGTCCATTCGAGGTATTCGGCAGACTGTTCCGCAGACATGGAAGATCAGATACGTCATGCGGTCAGCAAGGGGCTTGATGAAATATGTTTCACTGAACATGTGGAATATGATTTTCATTTGGGCGCCTGGCACGCGGACCTGGGGAGATATACAGAAGAACGGCTGCGGGAGCACAGGGGCATACGGATAAAATACGGCATTGAAGCCGGCCTTTCCTGCAGCGATGAAAGTATGGAGAGGATACAGAGAGAAATATCCGAATACGATCTGGACTTTGTTTTGGCAAGCCTCCACGAACTCCGCGGCATGGACCCGTATATGGAAGGCCTGTTCCTAGGCCGTGACCCGACGGATCTGCTGAGAGAGTATTTTGCGACGCTGTATGAAAGGCTGTGCAGGGCGGATCCCTCAAAGATATCGTCTGTCGCGCATCTCGATTTCCTGTCAAAAGGTTTCGGGAAAAAGTATTTGCCGGATGGAGCGGTCAGATACGGCTATGCCCCCGATGAGCTTGATGCAATATTTAAATGGGTGATCAACAACGGAAAGTGTATCGAAATAAACACTTCCACTTGCGCAGGGAACGTCTGCGGAGACCTCCCCGGGCGGGACTGGCTGAAAAGATATGCCGAGCTCGGCGGGGAATATGTGACGCTGGGTTCTGACGCCCACACAACAGACAAGGTGGGATTTATGCTGAGGGAAGCCGGAGAGCTGGCAAGGGAATGCGGCATCAAATGGTCTGCGGTTTTTCACAGGATGCTGCCGCAGTTTTACAGGTTGTGATCTTTCTGCCGGCCATGTACTAATTTGGAATAGATCAGGCGAAAAGACCGCCCAGCATATGCCGGGCGGTCCAAAATATTTAGCGTTCACGGCTCATTCACTATCCCCGCGAAGAGGGGCAGGCCGTCGGGGTTCGTTATCACGAAGATGAAGGGGCGGTCAAGGATGAAGTCCACCTCCTCCTCGGGCGGCTCGCCAGCTTCTGCTGTTGCCATCACTGTATATGCCGCGGCGGTGACGCCCTCCTCGTCAATTGCCACCCGCACCCCGTGGGTGGCCTGGGAGAGGTATATACCCTGACCGTCGATGCCGGGGGTGAAGTCCTCATCCGTCATGGGCGAGAAATCGGCGATATCGGGGTTAAGGACATCGGTTATCCCCATGGCGGCCAGGCTCTCAATAAGGTCTGTCCGGGAGGAGATGTCGAATTTCGGTATGGACTTGTTTACAATGAGCGTCTTTGAGTTCTTCCGTCCGTCGCTTGAGAGGATAAAGTCCATGACCTCGTCGCTGTTTATAAGCTCCTCCGGAGTCACGCCCTCGTCGGGGAGGATGAACCACATCCGTCCGCCGCTTTCAAGGTACTTGCTCACGGCGGAGAAGCCCTCGCCCCAGTAGTAGGTGTCGGTGCCGCCCTGGTGCATGAACTCACAGGTGATATCCACCGCCGGTGAGTGGAAGGTACCGGGTTCCGTGTGGGACTCAGAAAACTCAGGGGTCCACTTCGCCCGGAAATATACCGTGGCGGCAAGTGCCAGTATGGTGTCGGCCTTGAGGTTTATGTTATCCACCTGATCCGTGAGCAGCCCGCCGGTCTGCTCGTTGAGCCACTGGTGAAGGGAGCCGTTTAGCTCCTCCGAGCCCATCTCCCCCTGAAAGGAGGAGGCGTAGTAGGTTTTCGCCAGAGTCTCCAGCGTATCGGCGTTGAAATCCACGTCCTCATTGAGCCACAGGGAGCTGGCCAGGATGGACCTTGTGGCGCCGTCGTCAAGGTATGTGGCGTTCCAGACGTCGCCTGCCTGCCGCCGAAGCTCCTCGATACTGCCGCAGCCCAAAAGCTCCAGTATTTGCTCCCTGGTTTCGCCGTCTGTGAGCTCACCCAGCATCCCGAGGGCCATGTAGATGTTTAATGGCGAGCAGGCCGCGTTTTCATCGCCCGCGCCGGAGAGAAGCTCCCGTATGCTCGTGGTGAAGAAGTCCTCCAGCCCATCGGCGTAGCCATTGGGCCTGCGCTGCGCCTTTATGTCCTCCCACCAGGCCTCGTAGGCCTTCTGGCTTTCATCCTCCGGGTAGGGCGACATCTCCGGGTACTTCGCCATGTATATTGCCCCGGCTATGGGGGTGATGCCGCCGCCGGGGAGCACGATGGCCACGATTATGGCGATGACTGCGGCAGCCGCGGCAACGGCGATCCAGACGGGCCGGCGGCGTGATTTTTCGTTTACCACCCGTTCCCGGAGGGAGCGGGGGACTTTTATGGAATCCGTTGTCTCAACATATCTTTTCATAGCTCCGCCTCCTCGCCAAGGGCCTCCCGGAGCATGGCCCGGGCCCTTGCGAGCTGGGATTTCACGGTGCCCTTAGGGCTGCCCAGCGCCCGGGCGATCTCGCCCACGGACAGTCCCTCGTAGTAGTATAGGTGTATGACAGTTCTGTATTTTTGGGGCAGGGACATCACCGCGTCCCAGACCTCGCTGTATGTATCCTCCCCGTGAGCCTGAGCCAGGAGCTCCAGCGGAGCCGTGCGCCGCCGCCAGGGGGAGGCCAGCAGGCTCTTTGCCCGGTTTATTGTACACCGGATGAGCCATGCCTTCCTGTGCCCGTCAGTGCTGAATTTGTCCTCGTGACGGAAAAAACGCAGAAATACCTCCTGAAATACGTCCTCCGCGTCGTGGAGGTCCGCCGTGCGCGCAAGGGCAAGCCTCCACACCATGCCGCCCTACTTTTCAACGGCGAGCGATCTCTCCTCCTGGTTCAAGCCACCACTTCCCCTCGTGTGTGATCCGGATCTCATCCATTATACCCTGAAAGAGGCGGAATGGTTGCATTAAAATGCTTATCATATCCGCCGGGATGCTCAAAAGGACCCGCGGTGCTTGAAGGGCGGCGGGCATGATGGTATAATATGATCAGACAGGCACCGCTGTATTGCGGGCCGTACAAACTTTTACCTCACATATTGACGGCAGCGGCGGCAAGAATAAACACGCGGACTTCTGTGAGGTAAATTAGATGGACAGGGAAGCATTATGGAGGCTCTTCTGGGCGACGGGTAACGCGGTGTTCTACGCCGCCTACAAGGAGCTGGAGACGGAGACTTCTGAGGTAAAAAAGGCCTGAGGGCCGCCTCCGGGCGGTATCAGGAGCCGCCCGGAGGCGCTTATGTACATAAAGACCGCGGGGCTTGTGCTCAGGGCAACTGAATATAAGGAATCCAGCCTGATACTTACGGTCCTGACGGCCTCCCACGGCAAACTTACCGTCTCGGCAAGGGGCGCTAGACGCAAGGGGAGCAAGATAGCGGCGGCGGTACAGCTGCTGACATTTTCCGAAATGACCCTTTTTTCCCAACGGGACAGGTTCATCCTCACAGAGGCCCGCAGCATAGAGGAATTCAGGGGGTTGAGGGACGACCTGGAGAAGCTGTCCCTGGGCTCATATTTCGCGGAGCTTCTTGAGACGCTTTCGGATCAGGATATACCTGACCCGGAGATGCTGTCGCTGGGGCTGAACGCTCTGTTCGCGCTGAGCGGAGACAGGAACAGCCGGGATATAATCAAGGCGGCGTTCGAGCTGAGTCTCATGTGCCTTGCCGGGTACGGGCCTATGCTTGATTGCTGCAGCGTTTGCGGAAGATGCGATATGGATGCGCCGGTACTGTCGCTCCTGGGTGGGACGGTGCGCTGCGCGGGCTGCCAAGAGGAGGAACTGGGGGAACGTGTCTACCTTTCCCGCGGGGCGCTTGAGGCAATGAGGCACATAACCGGGTGCGATCCTAAGAGATTATACTCATTCACTGTGAGCGGAGAGACGGAGAAGCAGCTCTCGCGGGCGTGCGAGGCGTACCTGCGCTGCCAGCTTGGACGGGAATTCAGGACGTTGGACTTTTACCGTTCTCTGGGCTGATGGCCGTTTTGCGCAAAAGGCGGAGGAATCCTGTCGTATCCGGTGAAAATTTTGTTTAATATTCCGCACCAAAAATCGCCGCAGGATTTGCTAACCGGCAGATTTAGCGATATAATGTAACCATGTTATGGCCGCGGCCGGTGCCGGTGCGCGGCGCTCCGGCTGTCCGCCGGTAAAGTCTCTTTCACGGAGGAAAAGGATGGAGTTTGAACTTGGCTTCGGCAGCGGCGTCCAGCGGGTTACGGTCCCTGATAAAAACCTTGTGGGGGTGCTCCTGCCGAATGAGGTGGAGCGCGGCCTGACCGGCGAGGCAGAGGTCCGCCGCGCGCTTAGTGAGCCTATCGGGTCCCCGGCGCTCCGGGACATCGTGAAGCCCGGTGAGAAGGTCGTAATAGTCACTAGCGACGTCACCCGGCCCATGCCTACATACAAGGTCATGCCTGCCCTGCTCGACGAGATATACGCCGGGGGCGTGGACAGCGCCGATATCACCCTGGTATTCGCGCTGGGGAGCCACAGGCCGCATACCGACGAGGAACGCCGGCGCCTTGCCGGCGAACGGGCATTCTCCGAGATACGCTGCATAGACAGCGACCCTGCCGACTGCGTAAACCTCGGCGTCACCGCGAGAGGTACGCCTGTGGACATAACGCGCGCAGTGGCGGAGGCCGACAGGCGCATATGCCTTGGGAACATAGAGTACCACTATTTCGCCGGATATTCCGGAGGGGCAAAAGCGATAATGCCGGGGGTATCCACAAGGCAGGCAATACAGGCGAACCACAGGATGATGGTGGAGAGCACCTCATGCGCGGGACGCCTGTCGGGGAACAACCTGCGGGAAGATATCGAGGAGGCTGCCGCCATGTGCGGCGTGGACTTTATATTAAACGTGGTGCTTGACGAGCACAAGGAGATAATAAAGGCTGTTGCGGGCGACGCTACCCTGGCCCACCGGGAGGGGTGCCGGTTCCTGGACAGGCTGTATCTCAAGGAGCTGGACAGCCGTGCGGATATCGTCATAGTTTCCCAGGGGGGCGCGCCGAAGGACCTGAACCTCTATCAGACGCAGAAGGCCCTTGACAACGCCAAGCACGCCGTTAGAAAGGGCGGGATCATCATACTTGTCGGTTCCTGCCGGGAAGGGCTTGGGGAGAAGACCTTTGAGAGCTGGATGGAGTCGGCGCCCACGGCGCACAGCATGATAGAGCGTATACAGAGGGATTTCCAGCTGGGCGGCCATAAGGCCGCGGCAATAGCCATGGTGATGGAAGACGCGGATATATACCTGGTATCGGAACTCTCTGAGGAGAAAGTCCGGAGCCTTTTCCTGCAGCCGGCGGCGGATGTGCAGTCGGCGCTGGACGAGGCGTTCGCGCGCCTGGGGGACGGCGCGGGCGTCCTCGTGATGCCTTACGGCGGCTCGACGCTTCCGAAAGTCCGGGGCGAGTGAACACAGAATCGAAAGGGCGTGGCCCTTCGTCATAAAACTAAAATAATGGGAGAGTAAGACTTATATGGACTATGCGAAGGAATCACTGAAGCTGCACGAGAAGGTGCAGGGTAAGATCGAGGTAGTTGCAACAGTTCCCGTGAAGACAAGGGAGGACCTTTCTCTCGCATATACGCCTGGCGTTGCCCAGCCGTGCCTGGAGATCCAGAAGGACATAGAAAAGAGCTATACCCTGACAAGACGCCACAACCTGTGCCTGGTGGTCACTGACGGCAGCGTGGTCCTGGGCCTTGGGAACATCGGCCCTGAGGCGGGCATGCCGGTCATGGAGGGCAAGTGCGTGCTGTTCAAGACCTTCGGCGGAGTTGACGCGTTCCCTCTCTGCATAAAGAGCCAGGATGTGGACACCATCGTGGAGACCATCTATCAGATAAGCGGAAGCTTCGGAGGAGTGAACCTTGAGGATATCTCCGCCCCCAGGTGCTTTGAGATAGAGCGGAAGCTGAAGGAAAAGTGCGATATACCGATTTTCCATGACGACCAGCATGGCACGGCAATAATAACCCTGGCCGGGCTTATGAACGCCCTCAAGGTCGTGGGTAAAAAGCTGGAGGATGTGAAAATAGTGATGAGCGGTGCGGGCGCCGCAGCTATATCAATAGCGAAGCTACTCATCTCGGCAGGAGCTTCCAATGTCACACTTTGTGACAGATCCGGCGCCATCTATGAGGGACGTCCGGAGGGGATGAACGACATAAAAAATGAGATGGCCAAGATGACCAACCGCCAGCGCAGGGCGGGGACCATCGGGGATATGCTCGTGGGCGCCGATGTGTTCATCGGCGTGTCCGCCCCCGGAACGGTGACCACCGAGATGGTGAAGACCATGAACAGGGATGCCATCATATTTGCCTGTGCCAATCCCACGCCCGAGATATTCCCCGATGACGCCAAAGCCGGAGGCGCCGCTGTCATCGCCACCGGACGGAGCGATTTCCCCAATCAGATCAACAACGTACTTGCGTTCCCGGGAGTGTTCCGCGGGGCGTTCGACGTGCGCGCTTCCGACATAAACGACGAGATGAAGATAGCCGCGGCTCATGCGCTTTGCTCTCTCATACCGGATGACAAGCTCTCGGCGGATTATATAATACCCGAGGCGTTCGACCCGCGGGTCGGGCCGGCTGTGGCCGCCGCCGTGGCGGAGGCGGCCCGCAGGAGCGGAGTGGCCAGGATCTGAACACACGGGCCGTGCGGTGCGCCGGCTCATTGAAAGGATACGATATGAGCAAGCTTAGTGAAGAAAAAATAAGGGAACTTGAGAGATTTGCCGTCAGGATCAGGATAGGCATCGTGGATGCCATTGAATCCAGCGGGTCCGGACATATCGGCGGTTCTCTCAGCATAGCGGATGCTGTGGCGGTGCTGTACGGGGCTGTCATGAGGGTGGATCCGAATGATCCGAAATGGCCTGACAGGGACAAGCTGGTGTGCTCCAAGGGCCACTGCGGGCCTGCCCTGTATGCCGCCCTGGCGCTGAAGGGCTTCTTCCCTTATGAGGAGCTCAGAACTCTGAACGACCCGCATACACGTCTGCCGAGCCACTGCGACAGGAACAAGACTCCCGGCATCGACGCTACCACGGGATCCCTTGGGCAGGGTGCATCCATGGCGGTAGGCATGGCATTGGGAGACAGGATAAAGGGTAGGGACACCAGGGTGTTCCTTATCACCGGAGACGGCGAGCTCAACGAGGGCCAGACCTGGGAGGCGGCCATGTTTGCCGCCGGGAAAAATATAGACAACCTTGTTTGGCTGGTGGATTTCAACAAGAAGCAGCTGGATGGCGCCACGGCGGATGTATTGGCTCTGGGCGACCTGGAAGGCAAATTCCGGGCGTTTGGTTTTGACGCGTGTACTGTGGATGGCGCTGATATAGGCGCCGTCTACGACGCAGTCACAAAAAAGAGCGACGGGAGGCCCATAGCGGTTATACTTGATACCCTTAAGGGCCGCGGTATCAGGGACGTAGAGAACACAGAAAACAATCACAGCATGTCTGTCCCGCGGGAGAAGGCTGAAAAGTGGCGCGGTGAGCTCATGGCAGAGCTCAGCCGCTGTTGAGGAGGGTATGGCCATGCAGGTTATATACGACGGAAAAGCGGGCGGACCTCTCCTTAAAGAGGTGCTGAGCCAGGCGGTGTCTGAGATCACAATGAAGGATGAGAACGTCATCTATCTTGACGCTGACCTGATGAGCTGTATCAACACACTGGAATGGGCCAGGGCGAACGGCAGCCGGGCGATCGACTGCGGCATAGCCGAGGCCAATATGGTAGGGATTGCCGCCGGCCTTTCCCTGACGGGCTTCAGGCCGATAATCCACTCGTTTGCCGCGTTTGCCTCCAGAAGGTGCTTTGACCAGGTGTTCCTGTCCGGCGGGTACGGAAGGAACGGGATGACGGTGATCGGCAGCGATGCCGACGTGTGCGCGGCCATGAACGGCGGTACCCATATGCCGTTTGAGGACATAGCCCTTTACAGAACGATACCCGACGCCACGGTCATCGATGTTTCCGATTGCAACCTGCTGAAGGACATATTCCCGAAGCTGGTGTATATGGACGGGGTGAAGTATTTGCGCACCGGCAGGAAGATATCTGTCAGGATATATTCCCCGGACAGCAGCTTCGAGATCGGAAAGGGCAACGTGCTCACAAGGGGCGGCGATGTGGCGATAATCGCCTGCGGCATCATGGTGACGAAGGCCCTGGACGCTGCGAAACTGCTTGAGGCCGATGGGATATCCGCAACTGTGGTGGATATGTTCACCATAAAGCCCCTGGACAGGGAACTGGTGCTTGAGCTTGCCGGGAAGACGGGCGCCGTGGTAACGGCCGAGAACCACTCGGTGAACGGCGGGCTGACGGAGGCTGTGTGCCGGGCTCTTTCAGAGGGACGCCCGGTGCCGGTGGAGCATGTGGCGGTGGACGACCTCTACGGGCAGGTGGGTTCGCAGGGGTTCCTTGAGCAGGAATACGGACTTACGGCGGAGCATATAGCGGCCGCTGCAAAGAAAGCCATATCGCGCAGGATATAGGATCGGGGAGGGACCCGGTCCTGGAGCTCCGGCGTCCGGG
>OKUM01000504.1_pt1 | contig 24140 bp, 19 predicted proteins | sample 1606801 | NCBI WGS metagenome assembly OKUM01 (sample SAMEA3882546, study PRJEB24775) | human gut metagenome | biome: human-associated habitat; feature: intestine environment; material: feces | place: Netherlands | collected 2009/2010
TTTTAGATTGGAGAAAAACGCCATGCCAACCTTGGAATGGATCGGTAAAAATAAAGTCGTGAACCATCATCAGGAAGTTCCCTTCCGGGTGCTGGAGCGGCAATACAGTTTTGATGAGCAAGGGCAGCACACCGAAAACAACGGCAGTGAGAACATGATCATCCACGGCGATAATCTTGAAGCACTGAAAGCCCTGTTGCCGCAGTATGAGGGCAAGGTGAAGTGCATCTATATCGACCCGCCCTACAACACCGGCAACGAGGGTTGGTGCTACAACGATAACGTCAGCGACCCCCACATCCAGAAATGGCTGGGGGAAGTAGTGGGAAAAGAGGGCGAGGACCTGACCCGTCACGACAAGTGGCTCTGCATGATGTATCCCCGGCTGATGCTGCTGCAAAAACTGTTGGCTGACGATGGCGTGATTTTTATCAGCATTGATGACAATGAACTCTATAATCTGAAATCAATCTGCGATGAAATTTTTGGAGCAAGCTGCTATGTGTCGGACATTGCATGGCAGCGCACCTACTCTACCCGCAACGATTCCAAAGGCATCGTGAACGAGGTAGAGCACATTCTGGTTTACAGCAAGGAGCCAGAATGGAACCCCAACAAACTGCCCCGTACTGCTGAGATGGATGCAAAATATAAAAATCCAGACAATGATAGAACCCTTTGGCGAACTGATAACGCTTTTGCTCCCGGTGCAGCCACCCATCAGGGCATGGTCTACGCCATCCAACATCCATTCACAGGAAAAATGCTCTATCCCAGTAATGGTGCCTGCTGGCGGTATCAGCAGGATACCATGCTGGAAATCATGAACGGCTGGACAAAGTACGAACTACAAGACCTGCATGATGAAAAAGAGCGCGCTCATGTCTGCGGCATTTCGCCTGATGAGGTTCGCCCGGATGTAAAAGCCATCGTGCTTGCAGACCCGTTGGAAGTTGCATCATCTAACGCACAAAAAGTGATGGAACGTGGACAGTGGCCACGCTTTTTCTTCACGAAAGGCGGTAAGGGCGGTATTGCCCGAAAAACTTATCTCGAAAATGTCGGTGGACGCTTGCCCACTAACTTCTGGCCGTTCTCTGAAACAGGACATACAGACGAAGCCAAAAAAGAAATGCTTGCGATATTTGACGGCAAGGCTACATTCGATACGCCCAAACCTCACCGTCTGATCGAGTTTGTGTTGAAGGTTGCCGGAACACAGGACGCTTTGATTCTGGATTCCTTCGCAGGCTCCGGCACCACAGCCCATGCGGTGCTGAACATGAATAAAGCGGATGGCGGACACCGCAAATTTATTCTGGTGGAGATGGGCGATTATGCAGACACCATCACCGCCGAGCGTGTCAAGCGGGTCATCATGGGCTATGGCGAGGGCAAGAACGCCGTGGAGGGCACTGGCGGCAGTTTCAGCTATTATGAACTGGGTGAACCGCTGCTGCTGCCCAACGGCAACCTAAACGAAAAGGTGGGCACCGTGAAGATCAGGGACTACATCTGGTATACCGAAACCAAAAAGCCGCTGCCTGACCACAAGAACAGCAACCCCTATTTCCTTGGCGAGAACAACAGCACCGCCTACTACTTCTTCTATGAACCCCAGAAGGTCTGTGTGCTGAACTACGACTTTGTGGCGACCATCCCGGAAAAGGCAGAGGGCTACATCATTTACGCCGACCGCTGCACCCTGAGTGAACAGGAGTTGCAGCAGCTTGGCATTACGTTCAAAAAGATTCCCCGTGATATTGTGCGGGTGTAAGGAGGACGGCAAAAATGGAATTGAAGAATTATCAAAAAGCCGTGATCCGTGACCTTGAACGGTATCTTGAAATTTTGATGCAGACGGGCAGCATCGAAACCGCCTACCGCCGCCTGTGGGAAGAAAAACACGTTCCGGTGGGACCGGGTGGAATGCCCCGGTATCAGGATCTTTTGCCGGGCGTGGCAAACGTCTGCCTGAAGGTGCCCACCGGCGGCGGCAAAACCTTCCTTGCCGCCAACGCCATTGAGCCGATCTTCCATGCACTGGGCGTGATGCAGCAGCGTGTGGTGGTCTGGTTGGTGCCCTCGGATGCCATCCTCACCCAGACCCTTTCTGCCCTGCGGAACCCGGCGCACCCCTACCGCCAGAAAATTGATGTGGCATTCAACAGCCGGGTGGAGATCTACACCAAAGACCAACTGCTGTCTGCCACACGGTTCAACATCTCTGCCATTACCGAGCAGCTTTCTATTCTGGTGCTGTCCTACGATTCCTTCCGAGGCAAGAAAGAGCAGCTCAAGGCACGGCAGGAGAACAGCAGTCTGGCACAGTTGGCGCAGGCTCTGGGCACTCCTACCCACCCGGTGGAGGATGCCGACCCCACCGCCCTGCTGCAGATCATCAACCAGCTTCGCCCGGTGGTGATCGTGGACGAGAGTCACCATGCCCGCAGCACTCTGAGCAAGCAGATGCTTCGGGATTTCAACCCTCGCTTTGTGCTGGATCTGACTGCTACCCCCACCAAGGAGAGCAACCTGATCTCCATTGTGGATGCGATTCATCTGCGTCAGGAGAACATGGTCAAGCTGCCGGTGTTCGTAATGAACCGCAACAATCAGTTGGATGTGCTGAACAACGCTGTCCAGATGCAGAGCATTCTGGAGGCACAGGCCATGGCAGAATACCGCAACGGCGGCTGCTACATCCGCCCCATCGTGCTGTTTCAGGCACAGCCCAAGGGCAAAGAGGACGCTGCCACTTTTGAAAAGATCCGCACCATCCTTGTAAAAAACGGCATTCCGGCAGAGCAGATTGCCATTAAGACCGCCGACATCAACGAGCTGAAAAATGCAGATCTGCTTTCGCCCAACTGCCCCATACGATTCATCATCACCGTCAACGCATTGAAGGAGGGCTGGGACTGCCCCTTTGCCTACATCCTTGCATCGCTGGCAAACCGCACCAGTCAGGTGGATGTGGAGCAGATCGTTGGGCGCATCCTGCGCCTGCCCTACACCCGGAAGCACCCGGTCCCGGCTTTGAATATGTCCTATGTGCTGACCTCCTCTGCGGACTTCAAGCACACGCTGGACGGCATTGTAAAGGGCTTGAACAACGCAGGCTTTACCGATCAGGACTACCGGGCACAGGAAGAAGCCCCTGCTCCGGCATCCCTGCCTGCGGCACAGCAGACCACCTTTAGCATCACGCCCCCGGCACCTGCGGAGGAACCGGACATCTTTGATAACCCGGATACGGTGCAGCTGGACCCGGTGTGCGTCAACCCCACCACTGAACCCCAGAAGATCGCACCGGCAGTGCAGGACATTCTGGCACAGGCTGGAAAGGAGATCGTTGCCTTTGAAGCTGCCTTGCAGCAGCACAGGGACGACCCCGCCAGCGACTTACCGCAGGAGGCGCAGAAAATGGTTGGACAAGCAAAGGTCAAAGCAGAGTTTGCAGACGAGATTGAACAACTCGTCTTGCCTAAATTCTGCCTGAAGATCCCCCAGAGCATCCTGATGCCCAGTGATACACAGGAGTTGACCAAGGAGAACCTGCTGAGCAACTTCACCTTGAAGGGCAAGCCCAGCAACATCGACTTCGACCATCTGGACAACAATCTGGCACAGGTCGATCTGGACGGCGATGGTACGCCCCGTGCGTCCAAAATGGAATCCCAGTACCAGCAATTTATCGGGCAGCAGTTCCCCCTGATGCCGGGTGAGAACCGGTTGAAACTGTGCCGCAACATCATCCACACTACATTGAGCCGCCAGAAGAAGTTGAACGCCGTGGACGATACAGAGTTGCAGCGTTATGTGGACTACATCATTGACGGCATGAACCAAGACCAGTTGGACGCACTGGAACAGATGCCCGTCAACTTTGCCAATAAGATCTGCGATTACATCATCAAGCTGCAAGAGGAGACCGCAAGGGAGAACTTCTACAACTGGCTGGAGGTAGGCAAGATTGTCACCCAGCCCCGCTTCAAGCTGACATCACATATCACTCTGTCCGGCAAGGCTTCCTCCCTGACCAAGAGCCTGTACAAGCAGGAGTGCGAGCTGGACGATAATTTCGAGTATGACATGGCAATGGCACTGACCGGCATTGACAGTGTGCACTGGTGGCACCGCAATCCCACCAGTGGACGGAATGCGTTCTGCCTGAACGCTTTCCGCAACCACTACCCAGACTTTATCGTAATGACCAACAGCGGAAAGGTGCTGCTGGTGGAAACCAAGGGCGACCAGTTGGAAAATGCTGAGTCCCGTGAGAAGATCAAACTGGGCCGTGCATGGCAGAATGCAGCCGGGAGCCAGTATCGCTATTACATGGTGTTCCAGAATAAAGACCTCCATCTGGAAGGTGCTTATCGGTTTGATGAGTTTTTGAAGATTCTGGGAGAACTGTAAACAAGAAAAAGAGTGACAGTGTTTCGATATGTACCCCCAATACTGGACACCCAGTATTGGGGGTACATATCAGTAAACCACTAGTATACAGGGTCTGTTTTTTTCTTGACAAGGGCATCTTGTATCTGCTAGACTATAGATAGTTGAACAGGGTTGATCCTTCCATTGATCGCAGCGTGATTTTTTTCTCGGAGCCGCAAGGCTCACACGTCAAAAACGATCAGGAGGAAAGATCATGGAAAACAAACTTACCGTGAATTATGCAACCGCATGGCTTATGGGGGTGGACCCTGCTGCAACTGGCGCAAGGCTGAAGCAGTACCGCAACGCCAACCACCTGACGCAGGAAGGGCTCTCGGGCATTCTGACGGATGGAGGCGACCCGGCTTCCCGGGTGAGCATCAGCATGTGGGAGAGCGGCAAAAAACTGCCAACTCTGTCGCACCTGGTGTTCCTGCGGGAGCTGTACGGCTGCACGCTCGACGAGCTGATCTGTACTTACCGGCAGTCCGCAAGGGAGGCCGCAGACGGGGATCAGCCCGTCGTTTTTTATTATGATCTTCTATTGAACGCCGCAGGTTTCATGCCTGCGGCGTTTTTTGCGTTGCAGAGTGCTTTGCACGGGGTTAACCGCTGGTATATAGTGCTTTTTTGGCATCGGCAGTATACTTTGACCATGATCACGGCGGGGTCGCAAGACAGCCGAAACAAAGCCGCATACAAGCTGGAAACGCAAGGAGGAACTACCATGCAAAAAATCAATTGCAAGAATGATAAAGACCGCATCCTCTGTGTCACCGTGCGTGCACCGCTGGCAAAGAGACCCGGAAGACCGGTGCGGTATGTTGGCGCACACAACTTCTACTACCAGCCTGCTGGCAGCAAGGAGACCGCCTACCTGCTCAGCATGAAGAAATACGCAGCCACGGTCTACCGCTTCTTTGAAGCGAACGGCCGTCTGGTCTGCGATGAAGACACCTGCATGACCCACAGCATCACCCTCGGTCAGCTCTACACTTCCCGTGCGGACCACAGCAACTTTTTGCTGAACAAACTGTTCCAGCGTCTGCCTGCACAGATCGAGTATGTGTGCCAGTACGAGCTGGGCGCAGCAAAAGCTGCCGACGAGCTGCTGGAAGCAGTGCCTGCCCGCCGCTTTGACGGCGAGCGCGATGCAGCCTGAAAGGAGGATGCTTTATGAGCAGCTTCATTGAGTTCACCACCATTGCGCTGGTACTGGTCTACATCGGCGTGGCCGCATGGAAGATCTGCACCTGCCGCACCATCTCGGGCAGCATTGGCGTGTCCTGCGCATTCCTGATCGGAGGGTTCTTCATTCTCCCGGTGGCTTACTCGGTGGCCACCGTGGTGTGCTGGGTGGTCGCCATTGCAATCGTTCTGGCACTGATCGGTGCCTTCTTCGGCTGAAAGGAGCTTAGCAATGAAAGAATTTGTCTTTGGCACGGCTGCACAGTTCGACTGGCTGGAAGCACTGCTGGCCGATGGCCGCTGCCATGTGTTTGAGCACTGCGTGCTGCCGCCCGGCTGTACGCCGGGCACGGCGCGGCTGGGCTTTGAAAAGAACAGCAGCGTCTATATCCTCTACATCGACTACGGCATCAAGACCACGGTGCAGGATGCGAAGTTCTGCAGCCTGCTGGAGCAGGGCGAGGTACGCTTTGTCTGCATGCAGGATATGGTCGAGTTCCTGTATGCGCTGCAGCCCCTGTTTGGTGCAGCGGCCCCTTCCGCTGGTGCGGAGCCTGACAGAGCGCAGGCAACACCCCCTGTGGCAGAGGAAACGCCTTCGGAGGACGATGTGGTGGACATGGCGGCGGTGCTGGAGCAGCGGGAAAAGCGGGAGCAGCCCCAACTTGTGGACCCGGAAAAGATCAGCGGTCCGCTCAAGAAGCATGTCTTTGGGCAGGATGATGCCCTGAACGACATCGCGGAGCTGGTGGCGGTGCACAAGATGCGCAAGAAGGAGAAGATTCTCACCGTGATGCTGCTTGGCCCCACGGCAACCGGCAAGTCCGAGACTGCGAAGTCGCTGGCGGAAATCATGACCGGGATCTACGGCACCGAGTACGGCTGCATCGAGGTCGCGGGCAGCGAGTTTGCAAGCTCCCACACCGTGAACCGCTTTTTCGGCGCGCCTCCGGGCTACGTCGGCCACGGCCAGCCCACTGTGCTGGACCCCGTGCGGCAGAACCCCTACCAGATCATCGTCATCGACGAGATCGAGAAGAGCGACCCCAAGGTGGTGGAAGGGCTCATGGAGGCTATTGACACCGGCAAGCTGGGCATGGCGGACAATTCCCCCGCCATCGACCTCAGCCGCTGCATCTTGATCTTCACCTCGAACCTTCCCATCCCCATGGACAAGTACCGGGCAGCCGGTGACTTCGAGCGCACCGAGATCTGCCGCGATGCCTTCACCAAATACTGCCACCGGCCCGAGATCAGCGGCAAGATCGCCAACTACATCGTCTACCAGGAGCTTAGCCCCGAGGCCAATGCGCGCATCGTGATCAAGTTTATTCGTCAGGAGCTGGCGAATTACGACATCAAGCTGCGCTCCATCGACCCGGCACTGCTCAACGAGTTCCTGGACTTCGATACCGCCTATGGTGCCCGGAGCCGTGCCGGGAACGTCCGGGCAACGGTGGGCCGACAGCTGCTGCACCTGCAGCTGAGCCACCCGCAGGAGGTTCTGGCCGGGAAGTCGGCAGCCCTCAGCGGTTCACTGCGCGAGATCCAGTTCGATCTTGCTTAAAAGAGAGGAGAATACCATGCGTAACGAGTTCTTTGCAAACATTGAAGCCGGTGCTGCCGCAGTGCGCAGCTTTGCGTGCAGCTCTGCCGACCGTCTGGCCCGCCAGCTGGCAAGCGACCCTGCGCAGGAGAGTCAGAATCAGCTGCCCTGCCCGGAAAAACCGGCTGAGCCTACGGTCCGCTTTTCCCGTCAGGTGCTGGCGGACTTCCGCAGCAATGTGGGCCGCTACGCCCCCGAGACCGGCGGCATGATGGGCAGCACCGAAGACACGGCGCTGGTGGACCTGTGCCACTTCGACACCCTCTCCCGCAACACGCCGGGCACCTTCTACTACGATGTGGATTCCATGACAAAGGTGTTCCACGACTGGGCCGAGAAAGGCTACCGCGTTACCGGCATCTACCACAGCCACCCCCGCGGCTGCATCCGCCCCTCCTACCACGATATCTCCACGGCGCTGATCCATCTGCGCTTCTTTGAGCAGGACTTCTTCTATCTGCCCATCCTTCGGCCTGCCCGCAAGGGGCTGTTCACGCTGTATTTCTACATCGTGCACCTCAAGGGCGATGCTCTGACCGTGGATCTGGATCATGTGCTGCGGGCGGAAAGCGGCAGCCGCTATGCGCTGTGCACGTTTGCCCCGTGGCACAGGGAATACTCTGTGGCGGAGATGGACGAATACCGCACTTCGCTGGAAGCACAGGAGCAGCCTGAAACGCCTGCCGAAGACCCTGCAGCCAAGGCCCCCGCACAGACCCCGGATTACTTCGGCAAGGTGCGTTCGCTCTACCCTCAGAAGGTGCTGGAGCAGAAAGTGGTGGTCTGCATTGGCGTAGGCGGGGCACGCAGTTTCTTGGAAAACTGCGCCCGCTCGGGCTTGCGCAACTTCATCCTCATGGACCCGGACATCGTCAGCCCCTCCAACGTAGCGACGCAGGCCGTGTTCATCTCCGAGATGGGGCGCAAAAAGGTCGAGGTGATCAGCGACCGCATCCGCGATATCAACCCGGACGCACAGGTGCTCTGCATCCCGCGTGCGCTGGACGATGCCATGAGCGATGAAGCGTTCAAGGCATACCTCGACCGCTTCCCCGGGCACAAGGCCACCGATTACCTGATCCTTGGCTGCACTGATAACTTCGCAGCCCAGAAACGCTCTTCCATGCTGGCGCTGAAGTACGGCATGCCGTATCTGGCAGCCATGATGTACGCACATGGTTTGGCTGCGGAGCTGATCTTCGTTTATCCCGGCGTAACGGAAAGCTGCCCCCGTTGTTTGCTGCGCAGCCGGTTCGAGCAATACGAACAGGGCTACCAGAACGACGTGGACTCCTCGGCCTGCCCCATCTTCGCCACCGAGCGGATGAACGCTACAAAGGGGTATCTGGCCCTGATGCTCCTGCTGTACCACGAGGCTCCCGGCAGCCCCTTCAATACGATGCTGGACGCGGTGAAAGACCGCAACTTCGTGTGGATCCGCCTTGCCCCGGACCTCAAGGAACAGCTGGGCATCCAGTTGTTCGATCAGGTGCTGGGCGGGGACGCCGGGCGCTTTGCCTACATGGACGAGACGCTCTGGGTGCCCCAGCACCCGGATCGGCCCGAGTTCGGTGCAAAGCCCTGCAAGATGTGCGGCGGCACCGGCGACCTGCGCCACCTGCAGGTGGACTGGGCAGGGCTGGATACCCGCACCATCCGCTTCGACACCTGAGAGCTTTTTGCGCCGCAAACCGGTGGCTGGAAAAAAGCCCTGTAAACCAGCGGTTGATTCCTTTCCCGGCGCAGGAGGCTTATAATACAAACAACATAAGGCTTCACAAGTCTTATGCTGAAAGATACACTTCCGCCGGTCTGGCACCCAACCCGGGGTGCCAAGCCCAGCGGTCACACAAAACGGAGGATTTTGCCCTATGGCAAACGCAGAAATGGTCCGCATCCACACCTACAACACCAAGGAGGAAACGAAGATGAAGAACGAAGCGATGAACGCCCGTAACCAGCTGCCCGGCGGCGGCTTCCACGGAGGCGAACAGCAGACGAGCCTTCCCGGTGGTGGTTTCCACGGGGGCGAACAGCAGGTGAGCCTTCCCGGTGGTGGTTTCCACGGGGGCAAACAGCAGGTGAGCCTTCCCGGCGGCGGCTTCCACCGGGATGAACAGCAGAGTGACCCGTCAGAGGGCTGGCAGAAGGTGACTCTGCTTCTGGAGAATGGGGAAAGGGTCGATGTTCTGATCGAACAGGATCAGAAGGCCATCTGGCCTCGCGAGGATGGAAGGCAGCTCAATATGCTGATCCATGATGGGCATCTGGTGTCGGAACTCGCTTGGTCATTCGTCTGACAGATAATAACGAAAGGAGATGATCGCGAAGCGCCTTACGGCGGCTTTGAGCACAGCGGCCTGCAGACAGGGTGGCCAACCTGTCTGTGGGCCGTTTTTCTTTTTTGTGCGGTGTAAACCAGCGGTTAGTTCAAAGCAGCCGGGATAAATTTTATACTGGGACCAAAGCACAGCAAATGTGCAGCCAGAAAGGAGAAATGCCTGTGAAGGAGTTTGTTTTGGGAACCGATGCGCAGTACGAGATGCTCAAGCAGTCCCTGAACGATGATCGGTGCCATGTCTACGAGAAGTGCACCTTTCCTTCATCGTTCAGCCGCCCCTGTGGACGGATCGGCTTCGAGAAGGAGCAGGAAGGCTATGCGCTGTTCATCGACAAAGGGCTCACCTGCAGCTGCCCGGCAGCCTCCCGGCTGCTGAAAAGCTGGCTGAAGGCTGGAACACTAAAATTTCTGGATTATACCGACATGAAGGTGTTCCTGCGGAGCCTGACCTATCTTTATTGAAGTTACTTTGGGAGGAAGATTTTATGGAAGAACTTATTGGCTGGGTGCTTTTGGCGATCTTTGTGGTGGCTGCGGGCAGAGTGGGGTACCTGATCTATCAAAACAACCGGCACCCGGAGCAGGCAGCGGCTTCGGCAGCAACGGCCCGGCGTGACCCCCACGGCGAGACCGGCCCCATGATCTACTTTGCCAACGATGCCCATGGCCGTGCAGACCGTGAGTATCAGTTCAACTACAAGTGGGTCTACGATGGCTCCCTTCACGCATACACCTGGCGGGCCTGCATCCTGCGGATGCCCAGCCTGTGTGGTCGCCCCAGCGACGGCCACACCACCCACCGCTGGAGCGATGCGGACGGCAACCACTGGGTCTGCTGGGATTCGCCTGTTACCAGCCTGACCGAAATGCAGTCGGTGTCCCGGCTGTGGGCGGACAGTGTGCAGGAGTACATTGCCACCGGCAAGCGGTTCGGCTGAAAGGAGAAGGCACGATGAAACGATGTCCAAACCCGGACTGCCGTTCGGAGTTCTTCTTCGGCGACACCAAGACCCGCTGCCCCTTCTGCCACAGCGTTCTGGTGCAGGATACGGCACCTGCCGCCTCTCCCCGGGTGAGCCTGCCGCTTTCGCCCCTTGTCAGCCCGCCGCAGGCACAGGCAGAGCCAGTGTTCATGCAGCACGGCCGGGGCGGCATCACCTGCACCGGCCGCGTTCTGGAACTGGACCATCAGGCTGTGTTTTACAGCCGGGCGCACAAGCTGTTCAATGCGCTGGTGCGCGGGGAACCGTATCAGTTCGCCCACCAGACGCTGGAATACACCGTCCGGGTGGAGCCCATCACCGACGGGGTGCCCAGCGAGGTGACGGACTTCTGCCTGTACGGCAACTGCCTGGGGCGCATCCAGATCGGCGACGAAGTGCGTATCCGGGCGAAGGAGCAGGGCGGCCGCCGGGTGGTAAAGTCCATCTACAACCTTACCACCGGCTCAGAGGTGAAGCCCGGGCTGCAGCTCAGCGCCACAGCCATCTGGCTGACGCTGGGGCTGCTGGCAGCGCTGCTTGCGGCCCTTGCCTGCACGGTGGTCTACCTGTTCCGCTCCGGGGCGGTAGCGGCATTCCTGCTGGCACTGCTTACGGCCTGCATGCCCCTGTTCATCATGCTGATCGGCTTCTGGATCTTATTCCAGAGCGTCTTCCCTAACCGCAGAAGAAGGAGGTAAGCCATGAATCCCTACAGCACTGAACTGCGCCGCGCCATGACGCTGGCCGACCAGATCCTTGCCCTCAAGCAGAACCGCAGCCTGTCCGAGGCCGATGCCATACAGGTAGACGCAGGCGCATTTTTCCCCGCTATCTCCCGCTGGACGCAGCTGTGCGGCTTCCGCATGAGCGGCCCGCCCGAAGCAGGCAAGGCCCTGCTGCAAAAGGCTGTGGCGCGGTGGCTGCGTGCCGCCCACCAGAGCGGTGCCGCTTCGGCCTTCGTGTTCCGCACGGATCACGGCAGTGCAGCCGCCTTCTACGGCAGCAGCATCGACAATGCGGCATTGTTCCAGTCGCTTTTGCCAGAGTGCGAGACCAAGCCGCAGGCGTCCTGGTTCAGCGGCGGCTACCGCTGTTCGGGGCTGTTCCTGGGCACCTTTGCCGCTGATGGCGTGGTCGAAGCGCTGGCTTCGGCAGGGCTGGACCACTGTTATGCGGCCTGCATTGCCCTGCCCGCAGCAGATGCCGACATTCAGGCCCTGCTGGAAGATGACCGCCGCCTTGCCCGGCAGCTTGAACCCTGCAAGGCGTTCCCCCGGGTGTGCGGCAGCGCTTCCCGCCGCACGGTGGAGGTGCCGGTGCAGAATGTGGCGGCGGCGCTGGATGCACTGCAGGAGGAGATCACGCTGCTGGAAAAGGCCCGCAGCACCGGCCTTGTGCAGGCGGTGATCCGCTTTGGTGCGGACAGCCGCACCGACTATCTGCAGCTTGCCGGCATCATCCGCGCATGCCTTGCCGGGCGGGAAGAGCAGCCGGGCTTTGAGCCTATCCGCTGCTTTGACCTGCAGGGGGATTTCCGCTATCCGGAGACCTGCCTTGCCATCCCCCGCGCAGCGGTACGCCTGCCCGACGGCACCGCCGCCGCAGTCTATGTGGCAAGCCTTCAGAGCGCCGAAGCGGCGGCATCCTTCTGCGTGCCGCCCACCTGCGCCTGCCCGGGGTTCTACGTGCAGAACCCTGTGGAGGACGAGGGTTGCCGGGAGCTGTTCCCGGTGGTGCGCCCCATCGCGGCGGCAGGCGTCACGGCGGGCCGCGTGCTGGGCAGCGGCGCACCGGCAGCGATCCCGTTCTCGGCGCTGCTGTGCCACACGGCGGTGTTCGGAGCCTGCTGCACCGGCAAGACCACGCTGGTGAAGAACCTGCTGGTGGACCTGTGGGCCCGGCAGCAGACCCCCTTCGTGGTGTTGGAAGCGGCCAAGAAGGAGTACAACGCTCTGCTGGGGCAGATCCCTTCGCTTATGGTCTATACCTCCGGTGCCGATGGCCCATTGCTGCGCATCAATCCGCTGCGCCCGGAAGACGGTACGCTCATAGAGAACCACGCCGCCGCCGTTACGCTGGCGCTGACGGCTTCCACCGGTGCAGAGCACCCCATCCCGGAGGCGTTCAGCGGCCTGCTGCAGCAGACCTACCACCGCTTTGGCTGGGAGTACGGCATGGCGGCCTACACCGACCCGGCAAAGCCCTTCCCAACCTTTGCCGATGTGCTGGCCGGGGTGGAGGACTATGTCGCCCACCACGCCCGCTATGGGCCTGAGGTGCGCCAGAACCTGACCGGTGCGCTGGAACTGCGCGCCGAGACCATGACCAGCGGTGCGTTGGGCCGCGTGTTCGCCGACCCCTTTGGCATGACGGCAAAGCAGCTGCTCACGGTGCCTACGGTTCTGGAACTGGCCGACTTCTCGGAGGAAGCCACGGCCTTCCTCATGAACATCCTGATGTTCCGCTTCCAGTCTTACCTGCAGCGGCTGCCCGAGTCTTCGGCGCTGCAGCGGCTCATCGTGCTGGAAGAGGCCCACAACGTGTTCCGCAAAACGGACGCCGAGGACAGCGCACTGGCCCGCTCCAACCTAGCCTTCGACAAGATGTTTGCCGAGATCCGTGCCAGCGGCACAGGCCTTGTCCTCAGCGACCAGCGGCCCTCCCTGATGCCGGATTCCGTCATGGCCAACACCGCCGTCAAGCTGTGTCTGGGCATGGATTCCGGCGAGGACCGGGGCTGCATGGGCAGCGTCATGGACCTTTCGGTGCTGCAGCGCCGTGCCCTGCACGCCTTCCGGCCCGGCGAATGCCTGATGACGGTGCGGGGCACTCACGGGGTGTTCCACCTGCAGACGGAAAAGCCCGGCACATCCGGGAGCTTTACGGCGGCCTGCCTTGTGTGCGGCAGCCGGTTCCGCTGCAGGAAAAGTGCCGTGCAGGGCCTGCTGGCCCCGCTGGATGCAGGGCAGATGCAGTACCATCTGGCCCGTATCCGTGCCGACCCCTACAACATCCCTGTGCTTGCGGAGAACATCGAACAGATGCTGCAGCAGCTGCGCATCACGGCGGCAGCACCTACAAAGCTCTGCCTGCTGGGCGAAATGCTGGCCGGAGCCGGGGTGCCGCTGGGCGAGAGCCGACAGATCGTGACCGCATACCATAACCACCTGAAAGGAGGAACTGTATGAGCGAGATCAGCGGCGGCAGCGCCGAGAACGATGAGATGAACACTCCCGAAACAGGCGGCGAGACAGGCCAGACCGGCTCCGGAGGCACCGAAGGTCTTGCGGGCGGGAACCTGGAGAGCGTCCAGCTGGGCGAGGGCAGCGAAGTACCGCCCGCCGCCCCAGCAGCCGAAATCACCCCTGCCCCGGCAACAGAGGTACAGGAGCTCAGCCCGCAGCAGCAGGCCGAGGTCATCCACCAGAATACCATCGCCAGTATCCTACAGGAGAACGGGGCCTACTTTTCGCCCAAGGATGCGGCCCGGGTCAGCCAGGGCGCAGACAGCATCCGGGTGGTGCAGGACCTTGGCGAGGGGGTGACCGGCGGCTACCGCTACAGTGAAGGGAAAAGCTCGATCCAGCTGCTTGCCACCAGCAAAAACCAGCTGGAACGCTCTGCCATCCATGAGACGGTGCACTGCAGCAGCTTCAACCGGGAGATCATCGTGCCCGAGCCGTCAAAGGGCGGCTACATGGTCTACAATACCGTGGGCACCCGTCAGGCATCCTGGTTCAAGTCGGATAAGAATGGCGAGATCTCCAACTATGCAGAGAAAGGCAGAGGAATGAACGAGGGTATCACGACCATGTACACAAACCGTGAGCTGGCCAAGATTAGCCAGGAACGTGCCCTTGCCGCCCAGCGCCAGCAGATCTACGGCCATGCCACAGACCTGTGCACAGCACTGGAAGGGCAGGTGGGCGAAGCACCCATGAAGGAAGCCTTCTTTGGCGGCAACATGAAGGCGCTGGAAGACAAGGTGAACGAACTGGCAGGGGATAAAGTGTTCGACAGCCTACGCAGCTGCCTGGACCGTGCCATTTCCGATGACTATACTGAACGTGTGGCCGCCACCCGGGAGGCACAGGAGATCCTGGCCCGGATGGCAGAGAGGAGCAAAAAATGATGATCGATCTGGTATTTGATTATATGGCAGCAAAAGGCGTTGTCTTTTATAGCCAGGAGGAGATGAAGACCGCCGAGGCGGGCATCCGGGAGTATCTGCAGTGCAATGGCATCCCGGAAGAAAAAAACGACGAATATTACCGTGATTACCTGCACAGGGGGCTGGATATCATCGACCCTGCGGACCTGAAAGCCTATTTTCTGCACCGGAAGGCGATCAGCCTTGTGGTGCAGCTGCGAATCGAGCAAGCCCACGCAGGCGGCGTGCTCAAACCGGAGCGTGCTGTCCTGCTGCGCGAAGCGCTGGCCGAACTGTACCGTGCAGGGCTGGGGGAACGCTATGTGCCCACCGAAGAGCAGGCCCGCATCGCAGGGAGTTTCGTCTGATGGCCGCGGCACCAGAGTTCCCGGCGTGGGCCGTGGAAGAAGCTGCCCGGCAGCTGCAGATCACCCTGCGGCAACTGCGCCAGGCACAGGGTACCCTGTATTTCTGCACCCTGCCCAGCGGGCTGAGATTTGATCTGTACGCCGGTTTAGACGGCACGCTGCAGTGCTGGCGGCTGGTAGATGGCTCCGGGTGGGAGAAAGACCGCCGCATGGAATGCCGTGACCCTTCTCGGAACGGGCCCGCTGTGGGGGTGGAACCCACAGGGGAAGGTACGCTCCGCATCTATGCCGAGCAGCACATCGATCCGGAAGAGCCAGACCCGGAGAAGAAAATCCTGAAATTGCTGCGTGGGTATGCGGAGCTGATCAGCGCACCGGAAATGCAGCACCTGGGGCTGTAAACTGCTGGGTGATACACATTGCACGGCAGAGCTGGTATACTGGAACCAGAAAAAACAAAGGAGTGAATTACCATGCAAGTGATCCAAAAAAGCAGCAGCGGCACCCAGAGCTTTCCGCTGGATGCCATGCTTCTGGCGCAGCGGACGGTGTTCCTGACCGGTGAGATCAACACCAGCACGGTCAACGCCATCATCCAGCAGCTTCTGTTTCTGGAAAGCGCAGATGCCACAGCCCCCATCAAGCTTATCATCACCTCGCCCGGCGGCACCGTGCAGGCGGGCCTTGCCCTTTACGACCAGCTGAAGGGCATGACTGTGCCCATCGACCTGTACTGTGTGGAGTTGGCGGCCAGCATGGCGGCGGTGATTTTGGCCGGTGGCAGACGCGGCCACCGCTTTATCCTGCGGCACAGCATGGTCATGATCCATGAACCGCAGATCGCTTCCGCTTCGGGCGGGGTATGCGGCAGTGCATCCTCCATCCAGAAAACGGCAGAATCCATTTTGACCACCAAGCGAGAACTGACCGGCCTGCTGGCACGGGACACCGGCCACCGGGTGGAAGAGATCGAAGCGGCCATTGGTTACGACAACTTCATGAAAGCGGATGAGGCTGTGGCCTTTGGAATCTGCGACCGTGTTGTGGACCGAGTGTAAAGGAGAGTGCGATGAAACGAGATTCTCTTGTTGTGGCGGAAGGCTGTGTGCTGTCCGGTGATGAGGTGGGCCGCACTCGCCCCAACGCAAATGCACTGATCGTGGGCACCACCGGCTGCGGCAAAAGTACTAGCGTGATCCTGCCCACAGTGGCCCGGATGCACTGCAGCAACCCGATCCTGAGCTATGCAAAAGAGCGGGACGCCTACCTTATGGCAGAGTACCTCAAGCGCAAAAACTACACGGTGCACATCCTGAATACGGCACACCCCAAGAAGAGCACCCTCAGCTACGACCCCATTGCTTCCATCGAGAGTTACGCGGACATCGAGGCACTGTCGGCAGCCATGGTGGATATGTCCATCCGCAAGAGCGTGGATGATTACTGGCAGATCAAGGCAAAGCAGCTGCTCTCGGGCCTGATCGCTGGTTGCTTCATGACCTCCAAAGGCAGCCGTATGCCCGGCATGGCCGATGTACTGGCACTGTTCGACAAGACCATTCCTTGCGAAAATGCCTATGGCGTTGAGCCGGAGCTGTATGGGATGTTCCAGCGGCTGGAAAAGGCCTCGCCGGGGTGCTTTGCGGTGCGGGAGTTCAACAGCTGGCGCAGCTTGCCAGAACGCACGGCATCCTGCGTGCGGGATACTCTGGCGGGTGCCTTGAGCACCGTATTCCCGGAGTCCATCCGCCGCATGATGCGAGAAAAACCGCAGTTCGACCCTGTGCGTTTTGCAAGCCGCAAGGAAGCACTGCTGGTGATCACCTCGGCGGCAGACACCGCACAGCAATACTATGCGAACCTGTTCTACCGCAGCACGGAGCAGCAACTGCTCCGATATGCGGCCAGCTGTCCCGGCGGCGAGCTGCCCCGGGAAGTGCGCTACATCTTTGATGATTTCGCCTGCACGGCCCCTATTCAGGGCTTTGCCAGCGACATCAGCCTGTTCCGCTCGGCAGGGCTTTCGGCCATTCTTCTGCTGCAGTCGGAGCAACAGCTGGAAGCGATGTACAAAGAAGAAGCTGCCGTCATCCGGCAGAACTGTGCAGTATACGCCTACTTCCCCGGCGGGTTCGATAACCGCTCCTGTGAGATCGTCTCCAAACGGATGGATTTGCCATACGACGAGGTACTCTATGCACCGATGGGTAAGGTGTTCGTAATGAGGTCAGGGTGTCGGCCGGCATGCCTGCCCCGCTACGACACCCTGAACAGCCGGGAATACCAGGAGTATCTCAGCTGCAGCAATGACCGCACCGGCCGCAGACGCTTTGGAGGCGATGAGCTATGAGAATGTCCGCACACAAAAAGTTCGTGCTGGAACTGCGTGCCCCGGTGGAACGGTACGAGACCCGCAGTGCCGCAGGCTGTAAGCCGGGCGACGCCCGAAAAGATGACCTTGGTCAGATGCTGGAGAAAAAATTCGACGAGCTTTTTGGCCCGGGGGAAGAGGACTGAAAAAGGAAAAAAGGGGATGTGGAGCAATGCAGGATCGTTCGACGATGACGCTGGCTGAATATCTGTACAGCGTTTTCTGGAAATTCGTGGTGGGCTATGTATGGTACCGCAGCCTGCTGTTCCGCCCGCTGGCGGGGCTTGAACGCAAAGCATCGCTGCACATTCTTTTGTGGATGACGGCGGCTGCGGTGCTTGCGCTCAGCCTTGGCTTCCGCCGCAGAAAAAACGGGTGGATCTCTTCAGCATGCGTCTTCCTGCCGTTTGGGCTGTACACGGTGCTGGCTTACGCAAAGACCTTCCGCACACGCATCCTGCTGATCCTGGTGCCGACGGCTGTGCTGGCAATGGGCCTTACCGCCGTGATGTTCTGGGGCGGGCGGCTCTCACGCCGCCGTTTCCGGGCAAGAGTCTCCCGTTGGAAGTACCTGATGGTGTGCACGGCGGTCTCGGCCAGTGTCTGTCTGATCGGCAGCGTAGGGTGGCATGCGTTTCTGGAAGGGGAGCTGTTTCCCGCCGCAGTAAAAGCACAGGCATCGGCCGTGGATGAAGCGCAGGCACAGACCATTGCCTCGAATATCAGTGAGGTGCTGAAGCTGCAGCCCGAGGTCTGGCAGGACCTTACCACGGCCCAGCGCATCAACACGATGCAGACGATCTGCAACATCGAGGTGTATTATCTGGGCCTGCCCTGTGCCGTCACGGTGAGCGGTGCGAACCTTCCGGAAAACACGCTGGGCAGCTACGATGACAGCAGCCGGGCCGTCAGCATCAGCATCGAACATCTGGAAAATGACCCGGTGGAAGAGGTGCTGGACACCCTGCTGCACGAGATCTACCACTGTTACGAACATCGTCTTGCAGAGGTGTACACCTCCGCAGACCCGGAACTGCAGCGGCTGCGGCTTTTCCGCGATGCAGCCGATTATGCCGGTGAGGTGGCGCAGCCGGTGGACCCGGAAGAAGACTACAGCGCCTATGCCGCACAGGCCATGGAAACGGACAGCCGCGCTTATGCCGCTGCCGGTGTGCAGGAATACTACCACCGCATCGCGGTCTATATGGCGCAGAACTGATGTTACAACAGCAAATGCGGAACAGAACCGTTGACTTTTTCTGGAGGCACTGTACTGGGAAACATGAGCGTGTTGCGTTCTTGAAACGTCGCCTTTGTGCTTTTCCTTTCATAGGGCAGTGCGAACCTCCTCACGGCACAAGCCTCTGCCGTTCTGAAAACCTCCGGTTCGCACCAAAGAAAAACAGTATTTTGCCCCAAATGCACTTTTCTTTTCATGCAATTCAATGTATAATATAATTGTAGCGTGTATTCACTCAGACTCGATAGAATTTTTCCGATGTTTTTAGAGAAGTTTGCCATTACAACTTATCCCCGCAAGGGGACGGAAACAAGCACAATCGGATCCTCCCATTCAAAAAAAAACCATTACAACTTATCCCCGTAAGGGGACGTAAAAAACCTTTGGAACTTATCCATGGGCACCTAAACTACAACTTATCCCCGCGAGGGGACGGAAACCCCATCTTCTTGTCGGCGATCGTGATATACATACCGATTACAACTTACCCCCGCAAGGGGACGGAAACTTCCTTGCCTTTGTGTTTGTGTTGATATTCGAACAAATTACAACTTATCCCCGTAAGGGGACGGAAAAAAACCTGGGAACCGATCCTTTGGATAAACATTACAACTTACCCCCGCAAGGGGACAACAAAACACCTCCGTCACTGGCGTTTTACCAGCAGCGGAGGTGCTTTGTTTTATCCTTATTCTATTTACAGGTTACAGGGCAAGCGCCATGCCTGCGGAAATGGTCATTGTAACAGGAAGCGCTTTGACACCCTGAGGAACATTTGGCCTCATGGGACGGAGCTCCTGCAGGTAGTCCGTCACCTCCTGCAGGAGCTGCTCAATATGAGCAATGTCCAGCGGGAGAATGCGGTCGCTCTGCAAGCCAAAAGAGGTATCGTTTGCATGGTTGACCTGATTGCGGTAATGTATCACCCTTTGATAAAGCATTGCCGCTCCTTCGACCTGCCGCTGTACCTTATGGTCTATGACCAATTGCCCAAAATCAATTGCCTCCTTCACATAGTCGTGGACCTCTTCTGCACTTGCCACGCCAAACAATATATTACCGTCCTCATTTCCTCTGTTTCTGTTCAAGCGCAAATCTGCCGTATAGGGGAGTTTTAGCTGCAGCAGAGCCATCCGGCAGAAATGGAAATGAAACAATGGATACACCCATGGTTTCCCTCTGTTCTCTTTCCGTGTTTCCAAATATTTGAGCCCGCTTTCCGTAGGCTGTAAAAAAATATGACTGCAAATATACTCCGGCATCTGCTCACACAGCAATGTCAATGCCTGCTGATATAACCCATGCTTTGCACACCAGCTCACCAGTTCCGGCAGCTTATCCAAAGCCCTCCGGTTATTTTCCTGTGATGCCAGCAGACCTTCGAATTCCATACGGAAACGATCATTCAACAGATGAAAAAACAGGCTGATCAGGGTTTTGCTCTCTTTAGGCGGTGTCTGTAATGCCTGTGCGATCTGACGCAGATCCTCATTCAGTGCCTGCACCCGGCACAAAGCCAGATCATCCGAGAATCGATTGATGCAGGTCAGCAGCGTGTGCAGAGCCGGGTCGTTTTCGCCTTCGCTCTGCAAGTAGTTTTTCAGCTTTTGTGCCGTTCCGGTAGAAAAGAATTCGTCCATTGCTGTGATCAGGTCGAATAAATTGTAGAGCATACTGCTGTCGTGGATGCGGGAAGTCCCATCCGGGCACAACTCAGAATAGATCACTCTGCGGGTCTCCACGCCTCGCAGGTCCCGCATACACCGGGCAGCTGTCACCAGCAGCATGGCAGTGTCCCGCATACCACCAGAAAGGTCGATGGAAAGGGTATCTTCTGCTTCGATTTTACCCAGCAGCAAAGAGATCGCCCGGAACTGCGCTTGATCATCCATGCTGTCCGGCACCGGGATCACCACAAGCCGCTCTGCCGGAATGTCCACTGAAGGCAGGAACACATCCTGGAAATACTCTACAGTGGTACAGGTTTTTCCGTCCGGCAGATGCACGGTAGGTCTGGTGCGCACCAACTCACTGCACAGCGCCAGAATGTAGTCCGGGCCTTCTTTGTGCTTTCTTAGTTCCTGAACGGCCGCTTCGTTGGTTTGGGTATGGATATTCGGATTTCTGCCGAACGGACTCATATACAAAAGCAATACATTGCGTTCCATCTTACACATCCTCCTGTTCTGCCCGTATCCGCAGCAGCTTCTGCTGCCAGGTCTTATGCCGCTGTGATACGGTCACTTTGTTCGCACCGGGAAATTCTGCTACAGTTTTATCCTGTGCGGTTTCTTTTATCTGCATCATATCATGAAGCCGTTCTGCATGCAAGATGAAATGAAGTTTTTTCAGACCTTCATTTTTTCGATATTTTGTGCTATATTTAGTGTATAATCCCCGTAAGGGGGCGATGTCGCCGATTAAAGACAATCTTCCAAAAAATGGAAAAGATATTTATATGCTCCCCGTAAGGGGGCAACGCTGAAAAGGAAGACGCGGTTATTCTATGTACACGCTTTTTATGTATCTCGTTGCGCCGGCTGTAATGAACATCATTTTCAGGAAGAATAATTTAGAACTTCTTGCTTAACTATCTGCAACTTGTGAGCTTTTTTCTTTGCAGTAACAAGGGAGTGTATTATGTTCATTAACTTTACCAACCATCCGTCTGCCCAGTGGAGCGCCGAACAGAAGGCAGCAGCGCAGGCTTACGGCGAGGTGATCGACCTTGCCTTTCCTGCCATCGACCCTGCTGCGGATGAGGCGGCACTGGACTCGCTGGCATCCGCATATGCCGCCCGCATCCTGCACATGAAACCGGACGCTGTACTCTGTCAGGGCGAGTTTACCTTTGTCTACCGGGTTGTCCTGCGGCTGGAAGGAGCAGGCATCCCGGTATTTGCTGCCTGCTCTTTCCGTAAGAGTCAGGAGACCACCTCCCCGGACGGCAGCACCCTGAAGCAGAGCGTTTTCGTGTTTACCCGGTTCCGACGGTATGGTTCGCCGTCCTGAAAAGGGACTTTTTACCAACTGCGGCGTTTATAATCGGAGAGTCTGCATTTGTTCTTTTTTATGCAGATTTACTGCATTACAGTAAAGTAAACATTTTCCAACCTTCTGGCTCTTCCTTTTTTCGATGGGTTGTGATATATTTAGTATATGATCCCCGTAAGGGGGCGGAAATAAATGTCCGACCTCATGATATGCCGTTTCACATATTATCCCCGTAAGGGGGCGAAAACATTTAACATTTTTCAATACTCCTTTTATAATTTGATGTAAAAATTGCAACTTATCCCCGCAAGGGGACGATAACGCTTCTGTTGCAAATAGTGTATCTAAATTTACGGATTGCAACTTATCCCCGCAAGGGGACGATAACCTTAAATAAGCCATACAAGGCATCGTCTAACACAGAATTGCAACTTATCCCCGTAAGGGGACGATAATCTCGTTCCATTGTACTGGGCAACATACAAGACATCATTGCAACTTATCCCCGTAAGGGGGCGAAAACCCGAATTAATCGGTCTAATTCTCAATGTTTGATAATGTGATCCCCACAAGGGGACGATAACAGAATATCTGGCACATCAAAGAAAATGTTACAAATTGCAACTTATCCCCGCAAGGGGACGATAACTTGATGGCTGCGGTCATCTGCTGTCGGTCAAGTCCATTGCAACTTATCCCCGCAAGGGGGCAAAAAACTCCGCACCTTTTTTGATGCGGAGTTTTTCTTTTGTTCAGCCTTAACCTTGCCTGTGCGGTGGTCTGTATAGAATCGAGAGGACCAGCCGGAACCGCTCAAATATTTTCCCTCGCATCTTTTGCATTCCGGCAGGATGTGCTATAATAAAGCAAAATGGTGACGTTTGAAACAAAATTGCCAATTTTATTTCCGGATTTTTGTGCAGTTATTTCATTGTTTGTAAAGGAGATGATATTTTGGATCTTCTTACCCTGCAGTCCACCTTTGGCGGGCTGCTGCACGACACCGGTAAAGCCGTGTACCGTGCAGGCGGGCAGCGTAGCAGCCACAGTGCACAGGGCTATCAATTCCTGTGCGAGATGCTGACCGGCGCAGACTGGAAACCCATTCTGGATTGTGTACGCTATCACCATGCATCCGAGCTGGAAAGCGTGCAGAACACACTGCCCAAGGACTCCCCCGCTTATATCGTTTATCTGGCCGACACCCTTTCCGCCACGGCGGACCGCCGGGAGATCGAAGGTGAAAGCAGTTCCTTCCGGCGGGACCTTCCGCTAGACTCGGTGTTCACCCACCTGAACGGTACGCACCCCGGCTGGATGATGCCTGCGCAGCCGCAGGACGGCAGCCTGAAGCTGCCACGGCAGCAGCAGCCGCTTTCCGCTTCCGTCTATGCAGATGCCGTGCGCAAGCTGAGCGAGTGCCTGCCGGATCTGCAGCCGCAGCCGGAGTGGATCAACTCGTTGCTGGGTCTGCTGGAAACGCAGTTCAGTTGTTTTCCGTCCAGCACCTTTACCGGCGAAAGCCCGGATGTTTCTCTGTTTGACCACGCCAAGACCACCGCAGCCATTGCGGCGTGCATCAGCGAATATGTGCAGGCAAACAACATCACCGACCTGTGCAAAGCGCTTTTTGAGCAGGAGAAGGATTTTTGCCAGAAGGACGTTTTTCTGCTCTATACCGCCGATTTTTCCCGCATCCAGAAGTTCCTTTATACTGTCCATACCGAAAACGCCCTGCGCTCCCTGCGCAGCCGGTCGTTCTTTCTGGAGCTGCTCATGGAGCACTATCTGGACGAGCTTCTGGCCGGGTGCGGCGTGTCCCGCGCCAACCTGATTTACAGCGGCGGCGGGCACTGCTATGTGCTGCTGCCCAACACTGCCGCTGTGGCCGATACCCTGACCCGGTGGAACCGGCAGTTCAACCGCTGGCTGCAACAGCAGTTCGGCACCCAGCTGTTTCTGGCCAACGCATGGACGCCCTGCTCCGGCAACGACCTGACCAATACCCCGGCTGAAAAAAGCCCCTACAAAGAGCTGTTCCGCCGGGTGAACCGTCTGCTGGAGCAGCACAAGTTCCACCGCTATACCGCAGAGGATCTGCGGCAGCTGAACAGTACCGCCGCTTACCCGGATGGCCGGGAATGCAAGGTGTGCGGCACCAGTGCCAACCTGAAGGATGATCTCTGTCCTTGGTGCAAACTGTTTGTAGACCTTTCCATTAAGATCCAGCACAAGAGCGTGCTGGTGGTAAGCCGTCAGCCCTCGGCAGCCGATGACTGCACGCTGCCTGCACTGGACGGCGGCAGCGCTTACCTGACCACGACCGACCGGGCTGCGGCGCAAAAGCGCCTTTCCTCCGGCGAGCCGGTCCTGCGGGTGTACACCAAAAACACACCGTACAGCCCCCTTCCCTCCACCACCAACCTGTATGTGGGCGATTACGCCGCCAGCAACAG
>OKUM01000512.1_pt1 | contig 23786 bp, 19 predicted proteins | sample 1606801 | NCBI WGS metagenome assembly OKUM01 (sample SAMEA3882546, study PRJEB24775) | human gut metagenome | biome: human-associated habitat; feature: intestine environment; material: feces | place: Netherlands | collected 2009/2010
CATCGCCTCGCTTGCGCAGGCACCGGCCGCCATGCGCGGCGAGAGCGGCACGCGCATCGTGCCGTAACAGGCGAAAAAAGCAGCAAACGCCGGTCTTTCCCACGTGGGAAAGACCGGCTTTTTCACGCCTTTTCAGACGTGCGCGATGTAGTTTTCCTTGCGCGGGGCGGCCTCGGGCGCGGGACCGGCGGCGTAGCCGAGCGCGATAGCGCCGACGCCGCGCAGCGTCTCCGGCAGACCCCAGGCACGCAGCAGCGCCTTGCCGTCCGGACTGTCAAAGATCTCGCGCTCGCGGTTGACCCACACGGAGCCGAGCCCCTCGGCGTGCGCGGCCAGCATGAGGTTTTCGAGCACGCAGCTGCCGTCGGCCATGTAGTTTGCCTTCCCGCCGTCGCTGAGCACGACCACGATCACCGGCGCGCCGTAGTAGGGGTCGACGTCCTTGCCGATCACGGCGGCGTTGAGCTTCGTGAGCCGGTCGCGGTAAGCCTTCGTCTCCACGGCGACGATCGTCGCCGACTGCTCGCCCATGGCGGACGGGGCATAGGTGCCGGCCTCGAGCACACGCGCGAGCACGTCCGCGGGCACGGCGTCCGGCTTGTAGGCGCGGATGCTGCGCCGGGTCATTATGAGTGTCAGAAAATCGTTTGCCATACGATGACCTCCGTTCAGATTTGTTACGGACAGTATATCACAAATCGCGCGCGTGTGGTATACTGTTGGCAAATCTCCGGTTTTTCGGCCGGTTTGGCAGAAAGGAGCGCCCACATGATCTTTCATATCACGCGCCTTATCCTGTGGCTGCTCCCGTCGGCGGTGGGCGTGCACGGGATCCGCGCATCGGCCTGCAGGCGAAAGCGGCTCTGCTGCGCGTTGTGCGTGCTTTTCTTCTTGCTGCTCGCTTCGCTTTCCGCTGTGCTCCCGGTTGAAAATCTCTTCTTGCACTTCCGGACGCCGGAGCGCGCGTTTGCATATCAGCACATGGGGAAAATTGAGCACATTCTCTATGGTGAGGACTCCTGCTTCGTGCTGTATAAGAACGAAAATGGCGCGGACAGCGACTGCATCCTGCCGAAAACAGCCGCGGGCTATCTGCTCTCGACCCGTTGGACGAAGCAGGGGATCGTGCGCACGCCGATCACGTCTAGTTCATTTCTGCGGGCAGAGGTATATCAGGCCAGGGGTACGCAGGACTTCTATATTTATTGCGAGAAGTTCCCGCCGGAGGCGCTGGAGGATATCCGCTTGTTTCGTGCATCCGGCGAGCCGGTCGATGCGGATGTCTATCTGCCGGACGTTCCCGGTTATGCGTATATCTACGTGAATGGATTCTCTGCCGGAGATTATCTGGTGGCCGGCGGGGAAAAGCTGACGCTTGAAGGTTGGCACTCGCTCACGGCGCCGGAAAAGAGCGCGGCCGCATCGTGACGGCGCGGCGCCCCGGAATATATAGAAACGCACCGGCCGGTTTAAACAGAAAACCGGCCGATGCGTTTTTCTACGGCGGCGTGTGCGCCTGGGACGGGCCCTGTCAAAACACCATTTGCGTACGATGCCGTCCGTGCGAAATTTGTTACAAATAGTATACCATATCCGGCGGCGATGTGCTATAATATTCAATTGACTCTAACCATTGGTTTTTGCTTTTGACTACCTGCCGGCGCGCGAAAGGAGTTTCTCAGGCCATGCAGAAGATCGCAGCTTTCATCGTCAAAAAACGCAAGCTCCTGCTTGTTGCCATGCTCATCCTGGCGGTCGTGTGTGCGGCGCTGATGCCGTTCGTCGGCGTCAACACGGACATGACCAAGTATCTGCCGAACAGCTCGCAGATGAAGATCGGCATGGATCACATGAACGAGGCGTTCCCGGATGCGGTGCAGACGTATACCATCCGCGTCATGTTCCGCGGGCTGGATGCGCGCGAAAAGCTTGCCATCCGCGAGCAGCTTGCCGAGATCCCGAACGTGCAGAGCGTCGCCTACGAGCCGGACAGCAGCGATTATAACCGCGATGATGCCACGCTCTACAAGCTCTCGACGCTCTATGACTACAACTCCGACGAGGAGGCGCAGATCGAGCGCGACGTGGCCGAGCGCTTTGCCGGCTATGATGTGGCCGTGCGCAGCGACGATACCTCGGCGCCGAGCATTCCGCCGATCGTGTTCATCCTCTCGATCGTGCTTGTGACGACGATCCTGCTCATCGCCTGCCCGTCATACTTTGAGCCGGTGCTGTTTTTGCTGACGATCGGCGTGGCGGTGCTGCTCAATCAGGGCACGAATATCTTCCTCGGCGAGACGTCGGACGTCACGGCGAGCATTTCGGCCATTTTGCAGCTTGCGCTCTCGATGGACTACTCCATCATCCTCATGAACCGCTACCGGCAGGAGCTGGCCAAGGGCGACGACCGCGAGAGCGCCATGACGCGCGCGCTCACGGCGGCCTTCGGCTCGATCACCGGCAGCTCGGTCACGACGATCGTCGGTCTGCTGATGCTGGTGTTCATGCGCTTTAAGATCGGCATGGATCTCGGCATCGTGCTGGCCAAGGGCGTGCTGTTCAGTCTGCTGTGCGTGTTCACGGTGCTGCCGGGGCTGATCCTGTGGGCGGATAAGGTCGTCCGCAAGACGATGAAAAAGCCGCGCGCACCCAAGCGCGAGCGCAAAAGCGTGCTCGCGGGGCTCGGCCGCTTCAGCTACCGCTGCCGCGGCGTGATCGCAGCGGCATTCGTGCTGCTGTTTGCCGGGGCATACATCCTGCAGCTGTCGACGCAGATCTCCTACACGCTCACCGACCCCGACCCCGTGGCCGAGGTGTTCCCGCCGGACAACCCGCTCGTGGTGCTGTACAACAATCAGGACGAGGCGGCCGTCTCCGCGCTGGCCGACCGGCTCGAGGACGACCCGAACGTCAAGAGCGCCATGTCCTATTCCACCACGCTCGGCCGCCAGTGCACCGCCGAGCAGATGGCCAACGCCATCGGCGCGCTCGAGGCTGGCATCCCGGTCAGCGCCGATATGCTCGGCATGATCTACTACGACGTGCACGGCGACGGGCAGAGCGTGACCATGACGGCGGCACAGTTTCTGCGCTTCCTGTCGCAAAACGTCGCCAACAACGCCACCTTCGCGCCGTACATCGACGAGAGCCTGACGGCAAACCTCCAGACGCTGATGAAGTTCTCCGATCCCGCGGCGCTCACGCAGCAGCGCACGGCGGAGTCGCTGGCCGAATTTCTCGGCATGAGCGCGTCGGACGCAAAGCAGCTGCTGCTCTACTACTATATGCAGCACGGCGGCGCGGACGGCAGCGGCACGATGACGATCCCCGCCTTCTCGAACTTCCTCAATAACGAGGTGCTCACCGATCCGACCATGGCGGGCATGATGGATGACGCGGCGCGCGCACAGGCATCGCAGCTGCAGACGTTCACGGATGTCACCGCCATGACCACGCCGCGCGACACCGCCGGTATCGCCGCGCTGCTCGGCATGGACGAGTCGACCGTCAATACGCTCTTCATTGCCTACCACGCGTCCCGGGGCGACCTGTTCTCGGGCGGCCGGTGGGAGGTGTCGATGCAGAACATAGCAAACTTCCTCGTCGAATGCGGCGGCCTGCTCGATGAGGCGCAGGAGCAGCAGATCACGCAGCTGAGCTGGATCATCAACGGCTCCGTTTACGGCACGCAGTACACGGCACCGCAGCTTGCGAGCGTCCTCGGCATGGACGCCGGGCAGATGCAGCAGCTGTACATGCTCTACAACAGCCGCCACGGCGATACGAGCGGCTGGACGCTGTCGGTGCAGCAGTTTGTGAACTTCCTCTGCCAGGAGGTGCTGCCGGACGCGCGCTTTGCCTCCCAGCTCAGCGGCGTGGACACCGCGCAGCTGCAGTCGGCGCGCACGGTCATCAACGCCGTCGCCTCCGGTCAGGCGTACACGGCGGCGGGGCTGGCAAACCTCTTCGGCGGTCTCTCGAGCCAGATGGACCGCGGCACGATGGAGCTGCTGTTTCTCTACTATGCGAGCGTCAACCGCGGTGAGGCCGACTGGACGATGTCCATGCAGGAGCTGTTTGACTACCTGCATGATCAGTTCCTGACCGACGCGCGCTTTGCCTCCTTCCTGACCGACGATATGCGCGCGCAGATCACCGGCGCGCAGACGATGCTCACCGATGCGGTCGCGCAGCTGCGCGGCAGCAATTACTCCCGGCTCGTGCTCACGACGACGCTGCCGGTCGAATCGACCGAGACGAGCGCGTTCATCTCCGGGCTCATGCGCGAGCTTGACGCCGTCACGACCGGGGATCATTACCTCATCGGCAACAGCGCCATGGGCTATGAGATGGAAAACAGCTTCCACAGTGAGCTGCTGCTCATCACGATCCTGACGGCGGTGTCGATCTTCCTCGTCGTCGTGTTCACGTTCCGCTCGCTGATCATTCCGGCGCTGCTGGTGCTGCTGGTGCAGTGCGGCGTGTACATCACGGTCATGGTCGTCGGCCTGCAGGGGCTGGAGATCTATTACCTCGCGCTGCTGATCGTCGAGTGTATCCTCATGGGTGCGACGATCGACTACGGCATCCTCTACACGAGCTATTACCGCGAGATGCGCGCGCATATGCCCGTGCGCGATGCGCTCATCGCGGCCTACCGCGGCAGCATCCACACGGTGCTGACCTCCGGTTCGATCCTCGTGCTGGTCACGGCGGTCGACGGGCGCTTTTTCGGCAACCTTGCCGTCGAGCAGATCTGCCGCACGATCTCCATCGGCGCGTTTGCGGCCATTTTGCTCATCCTGCTGTTTCTGCCGGGTGTGCTCGCCCTGTTCGACCGCTGGGTGCTGCCGCGCGACCTGCGCCGGCAGCTCTACCCGCCGAAGGCGCACGGCGCGCAGAGCGCAAAGCAGGAGCACAAAATGTAACGCCGACAAAAAACAGCATTTAACGTCAACAAAAACAGCGAAGCACGTGTGCTCCGCTGTTTTTCAGCCTGTCAAAAAGCCTCGCAGAGTTTGCCGCCCGCAGGCGGCAAAGCGCGTGGAATCATTTTCTCCGGCGTCATGTGCGGCGGAGAAAATACTGCTCAGGCTGCAAGTGTGGAATTTGCGCGCCGTTGGCGCGCAAATTATGCGCGCAGCAGACTGCAAACCTCTTTGTCAAAAAGTAATACTTTTTGACAGTTTTAAAAGTGCAGGATCTCGATCAGCAGCAGCCACGCCAGCCCGTAGTACGCGGTCACGGCGACGAGGTCGTTGACCGTCGTGATCAGCGGGCCGGAGGCCACGGCGGGGTCGACGCCGAGGCGCTTGAAGAGGATGGGCACGGTCGTGCCGATGATGCTCGAGAGCAGCATGGACACCAGCAGCGCCGTGCCGGTGCAAAACGACACCGAGAAGGCAAAGGCCGCGGCCGCGCCCTTCGCCGCCATCAGATACAGCCCGATCGCGCCGAAGGACAGCAGCCCCAGCAGCAGGCCGTTCATCAAGCCGACGCGCGCCTCCTTGCCCACCAGCGCGAGCTTTTGCCGGGGGCTGACGTCCTCGTCCATCAGCACGCGGATGGTCACGGCCAGCGACTGCGTGCCGACGTTGCCGGCCATGTCCAGCACGAGCGACTGGAAGCAGATGATGACGGTCAGGTGCGTGACGACGCGCTCAAACAGCCCCACCACGCTCGAGACCACAAGCCCCAGCCCCAGCAGGATCACCAGCCACGGCAGACGCTTGGCCACGCTGCGGCGCAGCGGCTCCTCGAGATCTTCTCCGGCGGTCAGACCGCCGAGCTTTGCATAGTCCTCGCCGAGCTCGTCGGCCACAAGTTCCGCCACGACCGGCGCGGTGAGCGCACCGCACAGGCGGTTGTCGGCGTTGAGCACGGGGATGGAGTCCTCGGAATAGGCGCGGATGCGCTCGACGCAGTCCTCGATCAGCTCGTCCGCGTAGACATAGGGATAGGACGTCATGAGAATGTCGTCGAGTGCGGTGGTTTCGCGCGCGATGATCAGCTCCTTGAGGTCGATCGCGCCCACGAGCACGCCGTTTGCGTCGACGGCGTAGAGCGTGGAGATGTTGTCGGTGTCGGCGGCCTGACGGATCAGCTCCTTCATCGCCTGGCGCACGGTCATGTCGGCGCGGATGCTGACAAAGTCCGTGGTCATGCGGCTGCCGATCTCGTCCTCGTCGAACGAGCTCAGAAACGACAGGTCGCGCCGGACATCGTCCTCCATGAGGTCGATGAGCGCGCTGCGCTGCGCGCGTTCGAGCCCCTTGAGGTAGTCCGCCGCGGTCGACGGGTCGAGCAGCGGCAGGATCTCGAGCTTTTTGCGGATGCCCAGCTCCTCGAGATAGGTGGGCATATCGTCCTCGGTGTATTCGAGCACGCCGGCCAGCGTCGGCGCGTCGAGCAGGGCATAGAGCCGGCAGCGCTCGTCCCGGCGCAGCAGCTCGAGCGCCTCGGCGATGTCGCGCTCGTGGTAATCCTCGAGCCTGTTTCTCAGCTGCCCGGGCGCAAGGTTGCCGCGCAGCAGCGCCGCGATCTCGCCCTTGTAGTCCGGGTGGCGGTCGCCGGGGGTGATCTCCGGCGGGGTGTTGTTCTTTTCGGACATATCGTCTTCCTCCTTTGTGCAAAAGCTTCCGGGGTCAGAGGAAAACGGGCATGAAAAAACCGCCGTCTCATTCCCTCTTTACCCCTTGGGTATGCAGCTCGGGAAGGACAGCGGGTCCGGTCGCGCAGCGAGGCCCTGTCAGAACACGAACAGCGCCTGATGATCGCCTGTGCACCGGAGCACTCTGCCCCTACTGTGACCCTGACTGCAGCTGTCCATGTTCTCACCTCACTTGCGGTGTATTCGGTCTGAAACCGAGCTCATTATAGCATCGTGCCCCGGAAAGTCAAGCCGCTTTTTGCAGGGGACTGGACATTTGCCCCGCGCCGTGCTATCATGGCGCATCCGGACGGAAAGGAACGAATGTTTTGATAATCAACGTGCTTTTTATCTGCCATGGAAACATCTGCCGCAGCCCGATGGCGGAGTATATCTTCCGCGACATGGTGCAGCGGCAGGGGCTGGCGGAGCGGTTTTACATCGCCTCGGCGGCGACCAGCCGCGAGGAGATCGGCAACGACGTCTACCCGCCCGCCCGCGCCGAGCTGCGCGCGCACGGCGTCCCCGTCGGTCACCGCGCCGCCGTGCAGGTCACGCCGCGCGACTACGACGCCTATGACTGGCTGCTGACGATGGACGAAAACAACGCGCGCAACCTCCGCCGCATCCTCCCGCACGACCCGGACGGCAAGATCCGCCCGCTGCTGTCGTTCGCGGGGGAGCAGCGCGGCATCGCCGACCCGTGGTACACCGATGATTTCGGCGCGGCGTATGCCGACATCGTGCGCGGCTGCACGGCGTTTCTGGAGCATCTGCGCCGCAGCGGAGACCTGTAAACGCAAAAAGACCGCCCGGCCGGGCGGTCTTTTTTCTGTATTTGTGCCTTACACCGCCCAGCGGCGGCGATCAAAGAGCGCGAGCGTCATGGCGATGGCGGCGGCGAAAAACACCAGCGCCGGCCACGGCAGCCCCAGCACCCGCGGCAGCGGGGCGAGGCACGTGATGGCCGCGCAAAACAGCAGCGAGCAGTCCAGCAGCGCGAAGATGAGCCGGCCCAGCAGCTTCGAGTGCGCGGCGCGCGCCGCATCCGACCACGACTTTTTCACGTTCACGGTCAGCTGTCCGGCGTTGGCCTTGCCGAAGAACTCCGACAGCTGCGCCGGCAGCACCGTGAGCTTCTCGCCGGAGCGGACGAGCTGCTGCGCGAGCGTTTTGACCTTCTTTTCAATGTGCTCGCGGCTCAGGGCGGTGTTTTTGACATACTCCGCCACGATCTCGATGACGTTTGCGTCCGGCGACACGCTCGTGAGCATCCCCTGAATGACGAGCAGGCTGCGCCCGAGCATCGTCAGCGAGCCGGGCACGGACACGCCGTATTCGTTGAGGATCTGCACGAACTCGTCCACCAGCACGCCCATGTCCATGTCGGCCATCGGCATGGCCTCATACTTGTGCAGGAAGATGCCGATGCGCTCGGCGAGCGCCTGCCGGTCGGGCATGCGCGTATATTGGCCGAGCGAGAGCAGCGTGTCCGTGAGCGCGGGCACGTCCTGCTCATAGATCGTGCGGATGATGCCCAGATACAGCTCCGCCTCGCGCGGGCTGATGCGCCCCATCATACCGAGGTCGAGCCAGACGATCTTCCCGTCCTGCACGCGGATGTTGCCGGGGTGCGGATCGGCGTGGAAGAAGCGGTAGACCGTGATCTGGCGGATATAGTTGTGCACGAGCTTGACGGCGATCTCGTTGAGGTCGTAGCCGTCGGCGCGCAGACCGGCGGCGTCGTCGATCTGGTGACCGCCGATGTACTCCATGACGAGCACGTTCTTCGTGCACCACTTCGGGTACGTGGCCGGGCAGTCGGCGTAGGCCACACCGTCGTTGAGCCGCTTGAATTCGGCGATGTTGTCCGCCTCGATCGTGAAGTCGAGCTCCTGCTGCACGGTGCGCCAGATCTCGTCGAGCACGGCGTGAAAGTCCAGCGCGCTTGCAAGCGGCGTGTACTTGAGCAGCACGGCGGCGCGCTTGAGCAGGCGCACGTCGCGGCTCATGATCTCATACAGGTCGGGGCGCTGCACCTTCACGACGACGCGCTGACCGCCGGTCAGGGTCGCTGCGTGCACCTGCGCGATCGAGGCCGAGCCGAGCGGCCGGATGCCGATGCCGGAAAAGACATCCTGCCACGGGCGGGCGTAGGCCTGCGTGAGGATGCGCTCCACCTCGGTCAGCGGCATGGGCGTCACGTCCGTGCGCAGCGTCTCGAGCGCGAGGCAGTATTCTTTGGGCAGGATGTCCGAACGCATGGACAGAATTTGTCCGAATTTGACAAACGTTGGTCCGAGGTCCACGAAAATATCGCGCACCTTCTCCGGCGTCAGCCCCTGAACGAGGTGATGCTTTTGCAGTATGGCGACGATCTCGGCGAAGCGCTTGGCCTCGTCGAGCTGCGCGGCGGGGCCGGCCATCAGTCTGCTTCCTTCTTGGCCAGCAGCTTTTGCAGCAGCGCCTCGCGCTCGTCGGCGCTCATGGCGTCCACGTCCACGGCGGGCTTTTCGTCCGCGTCCCTGGCGGCGGCCTGCTTGCAGGTGCGCTTGAGCTCCTCGTTGAGCACGCGCCCCTTCTCCACGGTCACTTCGCCGCGCGCGACGCACTCATCGAGCAGCTTGCCGAGCTTTTCGCAGCCGAGGTCGGCCGCGCCCACGGAGGCGACGATCAGCTTGCGCAGATAGCTTTCAATAGAATCCATAATCCATACACTCCTTATCTTATCTTGTGCACTTTGCGGTATCGTATGCCCGGTCCCGGGCGGGGATCACGAGTTGGCGTCGGCCGCGGCGGCCGCGTCGAGCAGCGCCATGACTCGGCGGTAAAACATCCGTGTGCGCACGACGCCGGTGTTCATCACGCCGCCGATCGCGGCCAGATGGTCCAGCTCCTCGACCGGCAGCACCTGCCACACGCCGCGCTGCGGCGTCTGACCGGGCGCGAAGTCCGTGTGCGGTGCGCCGCCGGGACAGCGGGCGGAGACGGTGTTGACGAGCCCGTCGTTCGGCAGCCAGTCGGACGGCACGGCGCCGCCCGCGCGCCCCATCGCGGTCGAAAACGGCCAGAGCAGCGGCGTCATGGCCGTGTCGGGCTTCTGGTCGTGCGTGAGCAGACGCGGCAGCGTCCGGCAGCAGGGGATGGAAAAATACCAGGCGTCCGGCAGTGTGTCGATGCGCGCATTGAGCGCGCGCGCACCGGCGCAGCGCAGGTCGTCAAAGGCGTTGTCGCCCGCCGGGAGCGGGTTTTGCGCCAGCATCCGCAGCGCGGCCGTCGTGATCGGCTCGTCCGGGTCGCGGCGGATGCCGAACTGGTCGAGCCGGAAGTCGTATACGTCCTTGAACGCCGAGATGCCGAGCGCGCGCGCCGCGCCGAGAAACAGCGTCGAGAGCGCATTCGCAGCATCCGGCTGCACGTCGGGAAACGTCGAACCGTCGTGCGGTGCGGCGATGGTCACCAGCGCGTGCACCCAGCCGGTCTTGCCGCCGGTGAACAGCGGCGAGGGCGTCTCGCCCGCGGCCTCGGCCGCCTGCACCTCCTCGGGGCAGCCGTGCGCGAGCAGCTGCATGAGCAGCCGCGCCGTCGCGCCGCCGAAGCTGTGCCCGACGAGATCAACGGGCTTGTCCGCGCCCCAGCCGGGCACAAGCGGCGCGGGATATGCCGTGCCGAAGCGCGCGTGACCGAAGTGCTGCGCGTGCGCGATGCCGTAGTCGGCCCTGCCGCCGGTGAGCGCGGCGTAGAGCTCACACGCGCGGTCCCACGCGCTCGAGATGATGCCGACCGAGGCCGCGCGGCAGTCATACCCGCAGCGGTTGAGATAGCCGAGCACGTCGCCCGCCGCGAGTCCCCAGTAGGGCACGGCGCGGTAGAGCGCATCCTGCGCGCCCCAGCCCAGCAGCCCGTGCACGAACACGGTCGGGTGCGCGCTGCGTCCGCCGGGCGGTGCGTCCGGCAGCAGGCATTCGCCCACCTCCAGCGCCTGATGCAGCAGCTCCTGCGGTGTTTTCATGGCGCGCCTCCTTCCGGGTGAAAATTCTGTTCTTAATATAGCACACCGGCTGGAGAGCGTCAATGCTGCGCCGGACGGAAACAAAACGCCGAAAACAAAGCGGAGAGCACGGCGGGAAATTGTGCGAAATGCTAAAAGTGAAGTTTTTTGCCAAATGCGCTTGACTTCAGCAGCTAAAAGCGCTAAAGTAGGCACATCTTCACTACAGGAGGCCGCAATCATGCGTCTGGTCCGATTTGCAAGCGCATATTCCTACTATTACTTTATCGAGGGTAATAGTCGTTTGTGCTGCGATCATACCAGAACCATCTGAGACTTCCCGGTCCGGTTTTGACAAGGCTGCACAGACGACTGTGTGGCTTTTTTCTTTGCCGGAACTTACATTTAGGAGGAGAAAACACATGAACATCAAGAAAATCACTGCTCTGCTCTGCGCCGTGGTCATGGTGCTGTCGCTGGCCGCCTGCGGCGGCAGCGGCGACAAGGCCGAGAATAAGCACTACACCGTCGGCATCTGCCAGCTTGTGCAGCACGACGCGCTCGACGCAGCCACCAAGGGCTTCCGCGATGCGATCACCGACGCGCTCGGCGCCGACAACGTCACCTTCGACGAGCAGAACGCCGCCGGCGACACGCCCACCTGCGCCACCATCTGCAACGGCTTCGTGTCCAGCGGCGTGGATCTGATCCTTGCCAACGCGACCGGCGCGCTGCAGGCTGCGGCCGCCGCCACGAAGGACATCCCGATCCTCGGCACGGCCGTCACGGAGTACGGCGTTGCGCTCGGCATCGACAACTTCTCCGGCACGGTCGGCGGCAACATCTCCGGCACGTCCGACCTCGCGCCGCTCGATCAGCAGGCGGCCATGATCACGGAGCTGTTCCCGGACGCCAAGAACGTCGGCATCATCTACTGCTCCGGCGAGCCGAACTCCGTCTACCAGGCGGACGTCGTCAAGGCCGCGCTTGAAAAGGCCGGCTGCACCGTCACCATCTACACCTTCGCGGATACGAACGATGTCGTCTCCGTCACCGGCACGGCGAGCGACGCCAACGACGTCCTCTACGTCCCGACCGACAACACCGCCGCCTCCTGCGCCGAGGCCATCAAGGGCGCCGCCACGAAGCCCATCGTCGCTGGTGAGGAGGGCATCTGCAAGGGCTGCGGCGTTGCGACGCTGTCCATCGACTACTACGAGCTCGGCCGCACCACCGGCGAGATGGCTGTGAAGATCCTCAAGGGCGAGGCCGACATCTCCACCATGGCCATCGAGTACTACCCGAACCCGGTCAAGAAGTACAACCCCGAGATGGCCAGCCTCTACAACGTCACCATCCCGAGCGACTACGAGGCCATCGGCTGATTTTCAACACGATTCCCGGCTCCCTGCCGCAGTTTCTGCGGCAGGGATACTCCACACTATGAGGTAATGATATGAATTCACTGGTTCTTGCGTCCCTGAGCCTGCCGAATCTGGTTTCGCGTCTGCCCGGCGGCGTTGCCCAGGGCATCATCTGGGGCATCATGGCGCTGGGCGTGTACATCACGTTCCGCCTGCTCGACGTCGCCGATCTGACGGTCGACGGGTCATTCACCACGGGCGGCGCCGTGACGGTCGTGCTCATCGTCGCGGGCTGGCCGGCATGGGCGGCGCTGCTGGTCGCCGTGGTCGCGGGCCTGCTCGCGGGCCTCGTGACCGGTCTGCTGCACACGAAGCTCGGCATCCCGGCCATCCTCGCCGGCATCCTGACGCAGTTTGCGCTCTACTCGATCAACCTGCGTATCATGAGCATGAAGGCCAACACCCCCGTCAACCCGGATAAGTACGACCTGTTTCTGACGCTGCGCAGCGTGCCCGGTGCGATCTGGAAGGGGCTGCTGCTCGCGGCGGTGCTCATCGCGCTGCTGTACTGGTACTTCGGCACCGAGCAGGGCAGCGCCATCCGCTCCACCGGCGCAAACCCCGCCATGAGCCGCGCACAGGGCATCAACATCAACGCCATGAAGGTGCTCGGCCTGTCGCTCTCCAACGGCATGGTCGCGCTCTCCGGCGGCCTGATGGCGCAGTATCAGGGCTTTGCCGACATCAACATGGGCCGCGGTGCGATCGTCATCGGCCTCGCCGCCGTCATCATCGGCGAGGTGCTGTGCGACGCCTTCTTCCGCAAGGGCTGCAACTTCTCGGTGCGTCTGGGCTTTGTCGTGCTCGGCGGCATCGTGTATTACCTCGTCATGGTGCTCATCCTCTGGCTCAAGCTCGACCCGAACGATCTCAAGCTCTTCACGGCCGTGATCGTGGCGGCGTTTTTGGCCGTGCCGTATCTCAAGGGACAGGCCAAGAGCTCGTTCCACCGTCTGAAGAAGGGAGGCAAGTGATATGCTGACGTTAGACCATATCTCCAAGACCTTCAACCCCGGCACGATCAACGAAAAGCGGGCGCTCGACGGGCTGTCGCTGCACCTGAAGCCGGGCGATTTCGTGACCGTCATCGGCGGCAACGGCGCCGGAAAATCCACCATGCTCAACGCCGTCGCGGGCGTCTGGCCGGTGGATGACGGGCGCATCATCCTCGACGGCGTGGACGTGACCGCCATGCCGGAGTTTCGCCGCGCGCAGTACATCGGCCGCGTGTTCCAGGACCCCATGATGGGCACGGCCGCAAATATGCAGATCGAGGAGAACCTCGCCCTCGCCGCGCGCCGTGGCAAAAAGCGCACCCTGCGCTGGGGCGTCACGAAGGCCGAGCGCGAGGAATATCACGAGCGGCTCAAGACCCTCGGCCTCGGGCTTGAGGATCGCATGACGGCGAAGGTCGGCCTGCTCTCCGGCGGCCAGCGTCAGGCGCTGACGCTGCTGATGGCCTCCCTGCAAAAGCCGAAGCTGCTGCTGCTCGACGAGCACACCGCGGCGCTCGACCCTGCGACGGCGGCCAAGGTGCTCGAGCTGTCGGACCGCATCGTGCGCGAAAACGAGCTGACTGCCATGATGATCACCCACAACATGAAAGACGCCATTGTGCACGGCAACCGCCTCATCATGATGAACGAGGGGCGCATCATCCTCGACATCGAGGGCGAGGAAAAGCAGCACCTGACCAAGCGCGACCTGCTCGACAAGTTCGCCGAGGTCGCGGGCATGCAGGTCGAATCCGACGAGGTGCTGCTGAGCTGACGGGCGCGTCTGCGCGCAAAAACATCCGCATATCCAGCCGCTCCGGCGCCGGTCGCGTACCGGCGCCGGAGATTTTTTCTTCCGCCGGACAGAATTTCCGTCCGCGCGGCAACTACCACGAAAACCACCAAAATTCGACTGAAAAGTTTGTGCAGTTTTTTTGCCGGAAAACGCACACAAATCCCAAAAAGTATGATACCCTTTCCATGCGAATTTGTTATGTAAATTTGATGCTCTGTTTTGTGGTTCAGGAGGAGAAAGGTCCGTGGTTTTCAGCAGCCTGTCGTTTTTGTTTTGCTTCTTCCCGGCGTTTTTGCTGGTGTATTATCTGACACCGTCGCGTCCGGCCGGCGCGCGCAATGCCGTGCTGCTGGCGGGGAGCAGCGTGTTTTATATCATCGGGCTGGACGGTCAGTGGGCGTATTTTGCGCTGCTGGCCGCATCGGTGCTGGTCAACTACGGGCTGGGTCTGGCCATCGTGCGCGACAAGCCGCGCGCGAAGCTGTGGCTCATCCTCGGCATCTGCTACAATTTCCTGTGGCTGTTCCTATTTAAATATCTCAACTTCGTGCTCACCGGTGTCAACGGCGCGCTCGGGCTCGTGTCCGGCGGCAAGGCGGCGATCCCGCTGCTGCGCTGGGCGCTGCCGGTCGGCATCAGCTTCTACACGTTCTCGGCGGTGGGCTATCTCATGGACGTCTACCGCGGCACGGTCGCACCGGAGCGCTCACTGCTCACGTTCGGCACGTACCTGACCATGTTCCCGAAGCTGGTCTCCGGCCCGATCGCGAGCTATACGGAGCTGCAGCCGGAGTTCGGCGCGCGCAATGTGTCGCTGCATCAGGCGGTCGACGGGCTCAAGCTGTTTTTGTTCGGCATGGCGCTCAAGGTGCTGCTTGCAAACCAGCTCGGCGGCCTCTGGAGAGATGTGACCACCATCGGCTTCGAGAGCCTCTCGACGCCGCTTGCGTGGATGGCCGCGTTCGCGTATTCGTTCCAGCTCTATTTTGACTTCTGGGGCTACTCGCTCATGGCCATCGGCATCGGCCGGATGCTGGGCTTCCACATCCCGGAGAACTTCCGCTGCCCGTATCTGGCGCTGAGCATGACGGAGTTCTGGCGCCGCTGGCACATCACGCTCGGCACGTGGTTCCGCGAGTATCTGTATATCCCGCTCGGCGGCAGCCGCTGCAGCCGCAAGCGCATGATCTTCAACCTCCTCGTCGTCTGGCTTGCGACCGGCCTCTGGCACGGCGCGCACCTGAACTTCCTGCTCTGGGGTCTGGGGCTGTTCGCGGTGCTGGTCGTGGAAAAGCTCTGGCTCAAGAAGTATCTCGACCGCTGGCCGATACTCGGGCACCTGTACATGCTCGTGCTCATCCCGGTGTCGTGGGCGGTGTTCTCCGTGTCGGACTTCGGGCAGCTGGGTGCGTATTTCGGTCGCCTGTTCCCGCTGTTTTCGCGCACGGCGGCGGCCTACCCGCTCGATTTTCTCAAGTACGGCAAGACCTACGGCGTGTTTCTCATCCTCGGCCTGCTGTGCTCGACGTCGCTGCCGGCGTATCTGTACCGGCGGTTCAAGAGCACGTGGGTCGGCGCGGTCATTCTGGCTGTGCTGTTCTGGCTGTGCCTGTACTGCCTGAGCAAGGGCATGAACGACCCCTTTATGTACTTCCGATTCTAAGGAGCGTAGACACATGAAACGCATCAAACCGCAACATTTTCTCATCCTGCTGCTGGTGGCCGCGCTCGCGGCGGCGCCGTTTCTCATCCGCGGCCTGATCGACCGCAGCGACACCGGCAAGGAGCCGACCGCCGCCGTCACCCCCACGCCGGAGACCACGGCCGAGCCCACGCCCACGCCCGAGCCGACGCCGCTGCAGTTTACGACCGTGGACGCGTCGTATTTTGACGACGCGCTCTTCATCGGCGACTCGCGCACTGTCGGCATCGCCGAATACGGCAACCTGAAAAACGCGACCTATTTCGCCGACGTCGGCCTCAATGTCTACGTCGCGCAGACGAAGGCCGTCGCCGTGAAAAACGTCGGCACGGTCACGCTGCCGCAGCTTTTGAGCCAGAAGACCTTCGGCAAGGTCTACATCATGCTCGGCATCAACGAGCTCGGCAACGATCTGGATGACATCACGGCGAAGTTCTCGTCGCTGATCGACACCGTGCGCGCCGCGCAGCCGAACGCCATTGTCTATGTCGAGGCGAACCTGCACGTCGGCCCGTCGCGCTCGAGCACGGACGCGACGTTCAATAACCCCCGCATCAACCGCCTCAATGAGAAGCTTGCCGCGCTGGCCGACGGGAAGGACATCTTCTACATCGACATCAACGAGGTGTTCGACGACGAAAACGGCAACCTGCGCGCCGATGCCAGCGGCGACAGCACCCATGTCTACGCAAAGTACGATCTGGACTGGTGCGACTGGCTGTGCACGAAGGCGATCGTCCGCTGAAAACGAAAAAAAGCCAGCCGGAAACCGTTCCGGCTGGCTTTTTTGTGACTGTGCGGTCACTGTGCTCTCTCATGGTCTCTCTCGACGCGATGTGTGTCAGCGCTTGAGGATGTACCACACAAATCCACCGCAGGCAAGGATCATACCACCGCCGACTGCTGCAAAGATCATGTGTCTGCCTCCTTTCCCCCGAAAGCTCCGGCCGGTGTCCGACCGGGGCAACAAAGTGACTTACCTTGAAGTTACTTCATTATAAGATGAACCCGCGCTAAGTTTCCGGAAAGACGCGGCAAAAACGGCACGCTGTCGTTAAGAAGGCGGAAAGAAATCGGCGCTGCGCTGCAAAGACAGTCGCGCGCAGGCGCACATTGTGCTATGCTGAACGTGGGAGCGGAGACCAAACAACGAGAGGGACAAAGAGGGGTGCTTATGCAAAGAGCGAGCAAACGCGCGCCGCAGTGGCTGCGCGATCTGGGTGTTTTCATTCTTGTCATGGGCGGCGCGGTCGGCATCTGTATGCTGCTGTCGGCGTGCTATGACGACAACAATCCGTTTGCCACGTCGGTGTTCATTCTGGCGGTGGTGCTCATCTCGCGCTTTACCAACGGCTATCTGCCCGGCGTGCTGGCGGCGGCGGTCGGCGTGGTGGGCGTGAACTATCTGTTTACCTACCCGTTTCATGAGTTCAATCTCTCCATCGACGGCTACCCGCTGACGTTTGCGGTCATGCTGGTCGTGAGCGTGCTCGTGAGCACCCTCACCACGCAGATCAAGCGCCAGGAGCAGCTGCGCTACGAGGCGGAAAAGGACCGTATGCGCGCCAATCTTCTGCGCAGCGTCTCGCACGACATCCGCACGCCGCTCGCGGCGATCATGGGTCTGAGCGCGACGGTCGAGGAGAGCGAAACGCTCACCGACGAGGGGCGCGGCATGGTCGAGGAGATCCGCCAGAACGCGCAGTGGCTGCTGCACCTGTCGGAAAACATCCTGTCCGTCACGCGCTTCAGCGAGGAGGGCGTCGTCATCGAGAAGTCGGACGAGGTCGTCGAGGAGATCGTCGGCAGCGCCATCCGGCGCTTTCGCAAAAACTGCGCCACGGACATCCCCATCGCGGTCACAAAGCCGGAGGAGATCCTGCTCGTGCCGATGGACGCCACGCTCATCGAGCAGGTGCTGCTGAACCTGCTGGAAAACGTCGCCCGGCACAGCCCGTCGGCGACGGAGATCTTCATCGAGATCCGCGACGAGGGCAGCCGCGTCTGGCTGACCGTGGCGGACAACGGCGACGGAATCCCGCCGCAGCTGCTCGGCGTGCTCTTTGACGGCTATCTGCCGCTCGGCGCGGTGGAAGCGTCCGACCGCAGCCGGCACATGGGCATCGGCCTGAGCGTCTGCCGCGCGATCGTGCGCGCACACGGCGGGGAGATCTATGCAAGAAATCGAGTCGGCGGCGGCGCGGAATTCCGCTTCTGGCTGCCGGCGGAGGAGGGACACACATGATCCGCAACAAAATCATCATCGTCGAGGACGATCCCGGCATCAGCAAATATCTGCAGGCGGCGCTGCGCGGCCACGATTACGAGCCCATGCTCGCGACCGACGGCAAGACGGCGCTGGAGATGATCGCCTCGCACTGCCCGGATCTGCTGCTGCTGGATCTCGGCCTGCCGGATATGGACGGCAGCGAGATCATCCGCTCCGTCCGTTCGTGGAGCCGCATGCCGATCATCGTCATCTCGGCGCGCAGCGCGGAGCTCGATAAGGCCGCCGCGCTCGACATGGGGGCGGACGACTACCTCACCAAGCCCTTCGGCACGGTGGAGCTGCTGGCGCGCATCCGCACGGCGCTGCGCCACACGCGCACCGACGGCACGAGCGACGCGCTGGCCATGACGGGGGAGTACCGCGTGGGCGACCTGTGCGTGGACTACAACAAGCACCGCGTCTATCTCGCCGGAGAGGACACGCACCTGACGCCGAACGAGTATAAGATCGTCGCCTTGCTCGGCCGCCACGCCGGGCAGGTGCTCACGTATAAATCCATAATGAAAGAGCTCTGGGGTCCCGGCGTCGGCGGGGACAACAAGCTCCTGCGCGTGCACATGGCCAACATCCGCCGCAAGATCGAGCCGAACCCGGTCGAGCCGCAGTATATCTTCACCGAGGTCGGTGTCGGCTACCGCATGGCCGACAGCCACTGAGCCCATATCGAGACAAAAATCGCCCGGAGCTGCTGCTCCGGGCGTTTTGGTGTTTTGGGGTGCTTTAGTTTGCCGTGATCGTGATGCTGCGGGAGATGGACTTTGCCATGTCGTTGCCGCCGAGGATGTAGGCGGTCTGGCGGTACGTGCCGGGCTCAGTGGGCGCCTTGCTGCTGATGTACAGCCTGTGTGTGTCCGTCGTGCCGATGTAGCGGTAGTGCACGCCGTCCTGATTGTGGGCGGGGGTGTCACCGCGCATGAGCGTGGCGCCAAGCGGGCTGCTTTCCAGCTCACCGGTGGTGTAGGTCGTCCGGTCGTTATCCCAGGTCAGGCTTGCACCGGTGGCGCGCATCTTCACGACGAGCGTGCCCGTGCCGACGCCGGTCTTGTAGTTCGGGTTGGACGTGATCGCCGTCACGAGGTACATGCCCGCGCGGTTCGGCGAGCCGATGGCCACGCGCGTGCTGTCAAACACGCCGGGGATCTTGTTGACCACCTTGAGCAGCTCCGTGAACGAGGAGATGTCGATGTTGAAGATCTTCAGGAACTTGGCGAGGTCATCCGTCGGCTTTTCGAGCTGCTGCAGCAGCTCGCGCAGCTCGCCGAGGGTCATGCCGTCGTTGAAGATGTCCGTGAGCGTCTTGCCGCAGAGGAGCTTGACGACCGGGTCGATCTTTTCCAGTGCCTCCGGGGAGAGGATGCTCTCCGGCAGCTGCAGGTAGATCGCGCCCTTGACGTTGCTGGTCACGCCGCTGTAGACCTTGAAGATGGTGAAGTCGCCCTCCGGCTTCGTGGTGACGTATTGCTGCGTGGTCGGCTTCTCGTCATAGAAGATCGAGGCGGACTTGACGTGCACGCGCACGAACGCCTTGTTCACCGTGAGCGTACCCTCGACCGCGTCGCAGCCGAGATAGTCGGCCGTGGTCGGGAAGCTCGCGCGGATCTGCTGGTTTTCACCGGCGCCGATGCCCGGCGCGGTGTAGTCGATGCCGAATTTCACCGTGCCGCCCTCGACCGGATACCAGTCATCGTGCGTCAGGAGATCGTGCTTGCTGCTGCCGGTGCCGTAGTACTCGATGACCATGCTCTGGGCAGCGGCTTCCTTGCTCACGGTGGTCTGCGACCAGTCGATGAGCTTGTCGAGAATCTGCGTGCGCATGGCGGCGGCGTCCTTCGTGTAGCTGAGGGAGACACCCTCCTTGAGCACGATCTTCGCCTGCGTGCGCGCGTCTTTCAGCGTCACGGTGACGATGGTGTCCTGACCGTTTGCGGTGAGCTTGACGTTGTACGTGCCGACGGTGATGGCCGGGAATTCATACGGAAGGAGGCCGACTGTTTCCCAGCCGCCCTTGAGCGGTACATAGGCGGTGATTTTCGATGAAATCTTCGCCTTGGCCTCATAGGTCACGGTCACGGACGCGGCGTCCGCATCGGGCAGCACAGTGGCGACGATGGCGGCGCGCAGCGCGTCAAAGTCGATCTTGCCGTCGGCGGTATAGGTCATGTTGAGCGTGTAGGTGCCGGGTTCGCCCTCGGTCGTGTCGGCCGCGGTGCTCGGTGCGGCATCCGGCGCGGTGTCGGTGCCGGTGTTCGGCGTCACGGCGGGATCAGCCCCCGGCGCGGCGTCCGGTGTCACGGACGGGGCTGCGGCATCCGCCGCAGGAAAAGCCAGCTTCGTGAACGTGTAGACCGTGCTCGTCCCCTCAATGCGCACGGCGTAGCTCTGTGCGGCCGATTCGCTGTTGAGCGCGGGATAGCTCGCGTTGAGGCGGTCGCGGAAGAAGCTTCCGGTGGTGTCAAAGCCGTTGACCGGCGTCCACTTGACGGCGTAGTCCGACAGGATGCTGGTCGCGCGGTATTCCCATTGCTGGCTGCCGACCTCGTCATAATTGCTCAGCAGGGTCTGGCTGAGCAGGTCGTTGACGTCTGCTCCGGTGGGGATGTAGGCCGCGCCGTCGTGGCCGGCCGGGACCGCACTCGCGGCGGAGACCGGCAGCTGGAATGCGGCGAGTTGGCCGAACAGCAGCACAGCCAGCAGCAGGGCAAGAATTCTGGTTGCGTGTTTGCGGAATGTCATTGTGAATGAACCTCCTATTCCGGTATTTCTGTGGGGTCGTGTCCGATGTGGGTTTCCAGACACACCTGCATTATACGGTATATTTCCGGACTTTTCAAGAATTTTGGCAAAAATGTATCAATAAACTTAATATGTATAAAAATTTCATGTGCATTAACTTAAATATGCACCCAATGAAAGAGAAAAACACCCGCCCGCATTTGCGGACGAGTGTTCGGTGCGACGTTTTTTTATTTTCCCAGTGCGGCGCGCATTTTGCCGCAGATGTCCTCCGTGAGCGCGCTGGTCGTGGCGGCCTTGACGGCCTCGGCGGGGATGACCTCGCGGATGCGCACATACACGTGCGAGCGCCGCCAGGGGACGTTGTGCGCGATGCGTTCCGTGCCCTCGACCGTGCCGACCACGATGGGGACGTTGGCCTTCTGCGCGATCTTGAGCGAGCCCGCGTGCCACGGCAGCAGCTTACCGCTTTTGCTGCGCGTGCCCTCAGGGTAGATGGCGAACGAGCACACGTGCGCGCGGATGAGCCCGGCGGCGGCGTTGATGGTGGTCAGGGCGTTGCGCGCGTTTTCGCGGTCGATCGGCAGAAAGCAGCACCGGCGCACGAACGGGCCGATGACGAACTTGCGCATGTTCGACGGCTTGGACACGAACGCCAGCGGCCAGCGCCGCAGCACCCACCACTGCACCATGGGGTCAAAGTTCGAGCGGTGGTTGCTCACGAAGAGAAACTCCGAATCCGTCGGGACCTTTTCGAGCCCCTCGACGTGGATCTTGATGCGGCAGAGCGCGAGGATCCAGCCGTCGAGCGCCAGCGTCAGCGCAAGGTAAAACGGGCTGATGCGGTCATACATCCTGTTCGGCCCGGCAAAGAGCGAGCACACGAACATCAGCACCACGTACACAAGGTTCGCCGCCACGAAGCAGCCGAGCAGCACGGGCAGCAGCCACCAGTAGCTGAGCGCGGGAGACAAAAAATAAATCACCGCAGTGCTGAGCACGGCGGGAACAAGCATCAGATAATAGAGCATGGCCGGACACCTTTCCACACAGGATGTGACGAAATCCTGTCAATAGTCATTGACGGCTGGGTATCACATCCATTATAATTACTGTACGGGACCGTGTCAATGAACGGGGTGTAAACTTGCGCGGATCTCGAAATTTTTCAATCAGAGATAGGATGGATAATGAGATGATCGTATTGAAATGGTTATTCCCGGTGTTTTTGGCGGCGCTCGCCGTCGTGCACCTCATCAGCTGCTGGCGCGGCGATGACGATCTGCGCAAGCCGACGAAGGTCGCGCTGATGCCGGTCGTCGCGCTGACGTACCTCGCCTTTGCCAACACGCCGTCGCTTTGGGTGGTCGCCGGCCTGCTGTTCGGCTGCCTGGGCGATCTGTTTCTGCTGCGGCCGCTGCAGAAGCATTTCTTTGCCCTCGGCACGGCGTCGTTCTTCCTCGGCCACGTGTGCTACCTTGTGCACATCTACACGACCTATGCCGTGCATGTGCGCTGGTTCTGGATCGTGCTCGTGTGCGCGGCCTATGCCGCGGGCATCGTGGTCGTCTATAAGGGCAGCCGCAGGAGCATCCCGCGCGCCCTGCGTCCGCTGGCGCTGGCGTACATGGTCATGCTCTGCACGCTGAGTATCAGCGTGTTCCTGCCGCTGGTGACGGCGTTCACGTGGGGCAAGCTCGCGTCGTTTCTCGGCGCGTCGTTCTTCCTCGCGTCCGACGGCGTGCTGTGCGACATGCTCTTCATCAAGAAGGCCGAGCCGACCAAGCAGAACTTCGCCGTCATGGGCACGTACATCCTTGCGCAGGTGCTGCTGACCATGGGCTTTGCATTCTGAGCCGGCGCAAATCATCGAAAAAACGGGGTGCTCCGGTCGTGAGTGTCCCGTTTTTTGTACAGTCGTGGAAAATAATTTAAAAAACTGTTAGAACCGCTTTACATTTGTCGGAAAAAGCAATACAATCTGTAGCATCACCAATGGTCTCAAGGGGGAAGAGAGCATTATGAAAGCAAATGAAAGGGACAGCAGGACAGAGCAGGAGCGGTTCATCGACCGCATGCTCAAGGAGATCCTCGGCGGGCAGCGCAATCCGGGCGACCGGCTGCCCACGGAGAGCGAACTGGCCGCGCAGTACGACCTGCGCAAGACGAACGTACACCTTGCCCTGAAAGAGCTGGAGCGGCTCGGCTTTCTGGAGATCGTGCCGCGCCACGCCACCTATGTCGCACCCTATTGGGAGCGGGCAAATCTGGAGACGCTGGCGGTCATCATGTCGCACGGCGTCACGCCGCATCCGGAGCTGGTGGACGCGTTTATGGAGCTGCGCGAAATGGTCGCGCTCGGCTGGTTCTGCTGGGTAGGGCGCCGCCCGAACGCGGCGCAGATGCAAAAGCTGTACGGTCTGCTCGCGCAGATGGACGCCATCGCCTACGTGCCAGACGGCGACAAGGCGGCGTTTCTGGAACTGCTCAATGCGTTTCTGGTGTGCATGTTCCGCGAGTCGGACAACATGATCTTTCGCGTCATGCTGCGCTCGACGCGCGAGCTTGCACACGTGGCGTACTACATGGTGGCCTACACGCTCGATATGCAGGAGCTGTGCAGGGTCTACCGCGCGGTGCTTGACGGACTGACGGACGGATGCGTGCCCGAGGCGATCGCCTGCTGGAGCGCGTGGAGCGACCGGGTCACGCTGCGCTACCGCGAGGTGCTCGAGCAGCTGCAGAGCGCATGACCGGCCGCTGCCCCGGCGGGACAAAAAATGTCCCGCCGGGGCAATCGTTTTTTTCGCGCCGCGGTTGCGCGCGGCGTGCAGACGTGCTAAAATCAGGTAACAATACCGAAAGGGAGCGAGCCCATGAAGCTGACATTTATCCGCGCCGACCACGAGGTGACCGGAAGCTGCACCCTGCTCGAGATCGGCGGGCATTACGGCCTGATCGACTGCGGCATGCAGCAGGGGCGCGACCAGTTTGAGAACATCGACATCCCCGTCCCGGCGGCGCAGATCGAGTTCGTGCTCGTCACGCACGCGCACATGGACCACACCGGCCACCTGCCGCTGCTGTATAAGCAGGGCTTTCGCGGCGCGGTCTACGCAACGGAGGCGACGTGCGACCTGTGCGGCATCATGCTGCGCGACTCGGCGCACATCCAGATGTCCGAGGCCGAGTGGCGGGGGCGCAAG
>OKUM01000521.1_pt1 | contig 23519 bp, 25 predicted proteins | sample 1606801 | NCBI WGS metagenome assembly OKUM01 (sample SAMEA3882546, study PRJEB24775) | human gut metagenome | biome: human-associated habitat; feature: intestine environment; material: feces | place: Netherlands | collected 2009/2010
CCAGATTTATAAGTACGCCGCTGAGTATAACGAGGTCACCGGCACCGCCGCAGGCACCCCGCTCAAGGGCGCTGTTTATGAGATCGTCAATGCCCGCAGCGGCAAGGTGGTGGACTATATCACCACCGATGCCCGCGGCGTTGCGGCAAGCAAGGCGCTGCCGCTGACCCGTTATCAGATTCGTGAGGTCACAGCGCCTGCGTATTGGCAGGTGTCCTCGGAAATGTTTGATGTCACGCTGGAATATCCCAGTCAGATCATCAAGCTGTCTGCCTACGATAAACCTTCCTCTCTGGGCGTTACGATCACCAAGCGCGGCAATAGTGCTGTGATGGCTGGCAGTCAGATGCACTATGACTTCACCGTTGCCAACACCAGCAATGTGCCGCTGGAGTCATTCTTCTGGCATGACCGCATTCCAACGGATATTGCCAACGCAACGGTGCTGAGTACCGGCACCTACAGTGCGCGGCTTACCTACCGCATCCTCTATAAGACCAACTACAGCGCAAGCTATCAGGTGTTGGCGTCCAATCTGCTGAGCAGCAACAACTACAGCTTTGCCCTAAACGCCATCCCCATGCAGGCAGGTGAGGTGGTAACCGACATCTATTTTGACTTCGGAACCGTGCCGGTGGGCTTCCAGTCTGTGGCGAATCCCACTCTGAGCGTGATGGTCAAGGGCATGGCGGTCAATGGCTACCAGATGGTCAACCGCGCCGATGCCGGCGGCAAGTATCAGGGTACCTGGCAGACCGCAACAGCCAACTGGATCACCATTGTCCGCAAGATCGGCACTACCCCGAAACTGCCCAAGACGGGATATTAACTACTGAAAGGCGGCAACCAGCTTTACGCTGGTTGCCGCCTGCTATATACAAATTATGCTTCAATCATTGTGCGGAAATCGACTTGATGAGTACCGTTGTCAGAACACGCTGGCTTTCTCTGCTGCAGGATTCACAGAACTGATTTTTCATTGCAAAATCGACCGCAGAGGAAATGCGCCGAAGATCCTCGGAATCTAATGTATCCGCTGCAAGATGCTGCCATACACGGGAATAGGCTTTTCTCAGGTCTTCTGATATATGATTATCAGAAAAAAAGGAGCCGAGAACTCCTTCAATCATTGCAATTTCCTCGCTCGTAAATATCAAAGCTATCACCCCATAACGATTTAATTATAACGAAACAATACCTTGATTGCAAGGACACTTTTCTTGGCTCGTACAAGGAGTACCATCGAGTATCATAAAATTCATTTCACTATGCAGCTTAGCTTTATTTTCATACGACTAAAAGATCGGAATTCCCGATTCCAGTATTCTCTCGTAAAAAGGAGCCGCTTTCTATGATCAGAAAATGCTACAAATTCTACACACTTATTATGACCCTGATGTGGGTTATGGCCGCGATGACCGCATCAGCCTTTGCCGTAGACGATATGTGGACTGTTGCCAACCGCATTATCGTAGATGTTTACACAAAAATTGTCGGCATCAGTACGGTGCTGGCAGGTTTAATGTCCGCCGTTGCCGTGATCGGAGCAAAAATTTCAAATAATCAGCATAAGACCGATCAGGCGTGGGATTGGCTCAAGCGCATTTGGGTCGCATGGGCCATTATTAACGGCATCGGCGCTTTTATCGCCTATGTTGCACCGCTCTTCAGCGGCCTTGCCACTCTGACGCCGTAATGAGGTCAAAGCTCCGGCGCAAAGGAGGTGTCCCCGTTGCTTGAGCTTATTTTTCAAGGCTTTCTCGAATGGGCCTATGGGCTCGCTCTGGAATGCTGGCAATATTTCTCTACGGCGCTGCTGGATATTATGAGTATGGATTTTGCATATCTGAAAAGCCACGCTCCCGTTGTGGACGAGATCATGCAGATCCTTCTGGCAGTTGGTTGGGCGCTCCTGATCGGCAATCTGGTTTTTCAGGCGCTCAAAAGTATGGCGGTGGGGCTTGGCTTTGAAGGAGAAGATCCAAAGCTGCTCTTTGCCCGCACCTTCGTTTTTGCGTTTTTACTGCTGGCAAGTCCGCAGATCTGCGAGATCGGGCTGAGTATGACGTCAAAGATCATTGAGCTGCTCCAGATTCCTGACGCAGTTAATGTCACATTTGTAGATGAGAGCGTATTCGGAGCCATAGGTGCAGCATGGCTGCTGGTCATTATTTTCGGCATTATCGTGATGTTCAAGGTGTTTAAGCTTCTTTTGGAGATTGCGGAGCGGTATGTCATCCTCGCCATGCTTACGATCACAGCGCCGCTGGCCTTTGCTATGGGCGGCAGCAAAAGCACCTCGGAGATTTTCACAGGCTGGTGCCGGATGTTCGGCAGTATGTGCCTTTTGATGGTGACAAATGTGATTTTCTTCAAAATGCTGCTGTCTGTTCTTGCCACAGTTCCCAGCGGTTTAGATGTTCTCCCGTGGATCGTGCTGATCCTTACGATTGTCAAGGTCGCACGGAAAGCAGACGCCATTGTAACACGCATCGGCTTAAATCCCGCTATCACCGGCGACTCTCTGGGAAGAGGACTCCCCGGCACGCTGACTTATATGGTGGTTCGCAGTGCGGCTTCTCAAATTACAAAGGCAGTGGGCAAGTCCGCAGGAAACGGCGGCAAAGGCGCTGCGCCCAACGCGCCGTCCGGCGGCCCCCGCATGGGCGGGCCCAGCGGAGGTCATGGCAACACGGCGGAGTATGTCCGGCAAAGCGCAGCGCAGCAAAGCAGCACAAATCAAAGCACATCACAGAAATCGTCTGATGCGCAAAGCGCCTCAGTACATACAGGCGCGCCGCAATCACCCTCGCAGGAAAAGTCCGCCCCATCTGCTGCGCAGGACAGTATGCCTAAAAATTCGACAGCGCCAAGGCCCTCGCAGGAACGGAAAAGTTCTGTTCCTCTCGGCACACGCCGCTCTCCGACACATATCAAGGCTGCAACAAAGATACCGCCTGTCGGTGCGCAGAATGCATCCGGCAGACCCGGTACGGCAGGAAAAGCTGGCGCTTCGGCACGCCCCAGTGTGGCGGGAGCGGCAGAGACTCTTCAAAGCGGCGTGCGCTCCCCAGCCTCGCAGCGCATGAGAGTACATTCGCCAGAGACAACGCAGCCCGGCCGTGCAGGAACGTCGGCAGCACCATCCGCTTCCCGTATGAGTCAGATAAACGCACAAAAAGTACAGGGTGGAGCAACTGGTCAGGTGACGCAGGCCGCAGAGCACACAGGGATCACGGTGGGACAAACCACCGTGAACACTTTGCAGGACAACTCTCCAAGACCTGCGGCGGGGATTGGTGGCGCGATGCTTACCACCGCCTCTGTTCGCGGCGGAATACAGACCGTGCAGCAACATACACCCAATGCGCGCTATACGCAGCGGCCACCCAAGCAGCCAACCGGTCAGGCATCGCCGCCTCGGGCGGAAAGCCCGCACCCCGGCACCGCAGGAATGCAAAGCGCCGTTTCTGCGCAGCGGCCGTCTGGAGAACCGCGCCCCGGCAGGAATGGTATTCCAAGCCGCACGGCAGTTTCTCCGGATGCACGGCAGCATAGTCCGATCCGGCAGGAATCGCGCAGTGCTTCCGCAGCCGCCGCGCCGACACTCAAAGGGACAGCGCCTAACCGACACCCCGACCCGGCAGGAACGGCGGCAGGCGTCCCATCGGCATCACAGTCGCGGCAGACAGTCAGACCGTCCGCACCTTCTGCGAAAAGCAGCGCGCAGCCCGGAAAGAAAGCGGTATCCACAACTGCGGCACTCAAAGGCAGCGTAAAGGCAGACGGCGATGTAAAACCGTCAAGAAAACAGCGGGGTAAGAAGCATGGATGAGAAAGACAATTCCCGATCTTCCCTTCAAACGGCGGCTGATCTTGGCCGTGCCGCAAAAGCAGCCTACCGGATTGCGCAGGCTGCTGCGGTGTCTGGTGTTCACGGTGCCGCTGCCGCTGCGGTAAAAGAAACCGTTCCGGCCCTGGTAAAGTTTCTCCTTGCCGTTCTGCTCATCATGATCGTGATCCCGATGGTAGTATTTACAGCGCTGCCCAATATTTTTTTCGGCTACGATTCCTCTGATACCGCTTCGGTGATCCATATGACGGAACAAGCCATGCGTATAGGCGGGGCGTATATGAGTCTGGATGATTTCGAGCGAACGCAGATCGACTCCATCGTAACCGGTATTGCGGCGGAATATGAGGCGGATGGAACGGCAATTGACCATATTGAAGTCAAAAACACGATGAAAGAGGATGACCTGCTCTGGATCATTGCAATCAATTCCGCCGCCTATGAGCAGGATCTGGACGCCATGAGCGCGGAGCTGATTCAGAATTTCTGCCGATCCACCCTGTCCTATCAGCCATCGCTTTCTCTTCTGGGTGGCAGCACCTCCGCAACGCTGGAGGTAGAGATCAAGCGGATCGATCCGGAAGAGTTGATGGAACAGATGGGCTTCAATGAGGATGCCAGACAGTGGGCAGGCGCCCTCTTTGAAACGCTGAAGGATAGCGGCGCGCTTGAGAAGTACGGCGGGTACTTCAGCGCCTACCAACCGGATTACAGCGGGGATGGCTCCTATTCCGGCGATATTCAGCATGGTACAAGCTATGATAATGACATTGACATTTCCCGTTTTGTCAGCCCGTCTACGAAAAATAATCTCGACCTTGCCGCCTATGCGGTGCAGGCGTGGGAGAACAACTGGGGATATGTGTGGGGAACCTACGGCAATATTCTCACAGAGTCCCTCTTTGCCTATAAAAAGCAGCAGTACCCGGACGGAGTCGGCAATTACGCTGATTTTATTGAAGCAAACTGGCTGGGACGGCGCACGGCAGACTGCATCGGCCTGATCAAAGGCTATGCGTGGCTGGATGCTTCCACCATGCGCATCGGTTATGCCGCAAACGGAATGCCGGATTACGGTGCGGATCAGATGTATCAGGCGGCAAAGAATGCCGGCATTCAAGGAACAGACTACGGCACGGTATCCTCCATGCCGGAAATCCCCGGACTGATGTTATGGAAAAGCGGACACGCCGGCGTTTATATTGGCGGCGGTTACGCAATAGAAGCCATGGGAACGCGAAAAGGCGTTGTGAAAACCGAAGTCAGCGGACGCGGCTGGCAGGGGTGGTGTAAGCTGCCCTATATCGACTATCTGGAGGTGGAGTAATTGGCGGAGACAACCTATTTACGCTATATACGGCTGAAATGCGGCATTACGCTGATGGAATTGGAAGAGCACAGCAGCTTCAGCAACCAGTATTTGAGCCTGCTGGAACTGGGCAGGGCAAACTGTACGCCCAGAAATGCGGAAACGCTGGACCGTGCCATGCTGGATATCATTCTCTCCCGTGCAGAGGAGTTGATGAAGCTGGCACAGATTTGCTATGAGCACAAAGGACATCTGTTAGATGCCGTGGAGGTGGATCCGAATGAACTATGAGGTCTATCACATTCCTACCAATTTTACAGATGCAGGCCGCGTTATGGGACTCTTTGAGCTGCGGAATCTGGTGGAGGCTGTCCTCCTGACGCTCCCGGCACTGTATCTTTGCATTGCTTTTCTTCCGCTGGATCTGACTCCGAAAATCATAGTGACGCTGACGATCATTGTGCCGCTGGGCGGCTTTGGGCTGATCGGCATCAGTGATGACAGTATGACACGGTGGCTGGGAAGCTGGTGGAAATGGCGGAGATCCCGCCGGATTATCTTATTTCGAGGGGAGGTCAGAAAATGAATCTCAAGGAACTGATTTTTGGCGAAGGCGTCCATACCGGCGGCAGCGGCGGCGTATACCGTGACAGCGTGCAGGCGTGGCTTCCAATCAAAAATATCATCGGCGGCGTAGTCATCACCAAAGATAACCGCTTTGTGAAGATCATGGAAGTGCTGCCTGTCAACATCTATCTGAAGTCTGCCATTGACCGGCAGAATATTATCTCGTCCTTTGCATCGTATTTGCAGATCGCGCCGGATGAACTGCAGATGATCGCCCGCACGCTGCCCGCGGACACGCAGGCGTATGTAGAGCAGATGCAGCGCTATGCAGAACAGGAGGAAAACGAAGCGTGCCGGGAGATGATCGAGGATAACATTCGGGAGATCGGTCATGGCATCGCCGGCGGCGCCATGCGGCATCGCTTTTTCCTTGTGTTTCAGTATGAACCCTCCATGCGGGCCAAGCGCAACACGGTGCAGGCCATCATCCAGCGGCTCAACGAAGAGGCCGACACCGCAAGGCGGTATCTGGATCTATGTGAGCTGGAGGTATTGGAGCCTCAGTATTCCGATAATTTTGTGCTCAAGCTGCTCTATGAGATTTTGAACAAGAAAACCAGCCAGCGTGTGCGTCTGCCGGAGGGCGTTTTCGATATGACAACGGCCGTTCACGGCATTTATGAGGAGTAAGACGATGCAAGTAAAGAAAAAACCGAAAAAAACTGCAAAAGCAGTTCCAGAGAAGTCCAGAAAGAAAAAACAGCCTTCGGAAGATCAAATCAAAAAGCAGCCTTTTTTGAAGCGGATGCTCTTTGGCGAGGAAAAGCCGGATCTCAGTGAGCTTGAAGCCGGCTCCACCACCATTCTCGACATTCTCTCTCCCACCACGGTGGATACAAAAAGCCGTGACTACATCATCGTAGACGACGTGTATCATGCTTATCTCTATATCACGGGCTACGGTTACACCACCACGGTTGGCACCTGCTGGCTTGCGCCTTTGGTGGAGGCTGGCGAAGGGATCAACCTGAGTTTTCTCGTCAAGCGTCAGCCCAAGGAAAAGATCCTCTCCAAAATCGCCCAGACCACTATGGTCAACCGCTCCCGGATGCGGGATGTGGGCGATACGCGGCAGGACTACGAGGAACTGGATAGTGCGATCAGTTCCGGCCTTTATCTCAAGGATGTAATGAACCGGCAAGGCGAGAATTTCTATTATATGCATACCTTGATTGAAGTGACGGCATCTGATCCCGAAACGCTGGAACAGCGCGTCACAGAGGTGGAGAAGCTGTGCGTATCCGTGGATATGATCGCACGGCGCTGCGACTATAAAAACGAGCAGGCGTTTCTCTCGGCTCTTCCCATTCTGGCGCTTGATCCGGATATTGAGCGTAAGGCACGCCGCAATGCGCTGACCTCCGGCGTAGCGGCGGCCTTTCCGTTTGTTTCCTATGAGCTGAGTGACCACGATGGGATCTTTCTGGGACTGAACCTCTACAACCGCTCTCCGGTATTTCTCAATCCCTATGATGATTATAAGTACACCAGCGGCAACTGGTGGATCGGCGGCTCTACCGGTGCAGGCAAGACGGTGACGCTGCAATGTCTCGGTGGGCGGCTGCGGGAACAGGGCAAGCGGGTCATCATCATCGTTCCCAAGAAAGGGCATGAGTTCCGCCCCCTCTGTGAGCGTCTGGGCGGGCTGTATTTGCGGATGTCGCCATCCTCAAAGGACTGTCCGAATCTGATGGCGATTCGGCGGAAATCGCTGGACTCCTACGCAAAGCTCAAAAATATCGCCGCGCGGGATGACTCTGTGCTGGCAGACAAGATCGCGCAGCTGATCATCTGGTTTTCTCTGAAGAAAAAGGATCTGAGCGAAGAGGATAAGAGCCGCCTTGACTCCTCGCTGGTGGAGGTTTATAAGCGCTACGGCATCACCTTCGACAACAGCACCATTGTCGATGAGAACGGAAATTTCCGCACCATGCCCATTCTCTCGGACTGGTATGAGATTCTTTATCAAGAGCAGGACACGCGGCATCTGGCGGTGGTGCTCTCTCGCTATGTCACTGGCTCAGCTGCGGCAATGGCAGGCCGAAACGATATTGAACTTAACAATAAGTACATTGTCCTCGACCTTTCCGGAATGCCGGATGATATGATCGCGGACGGCACCTTCTGGGCCACCAGCATCGCCTATGACCTCATTATGAACTGTGAGGACGAACTTTCGGCGCTGCTGGCAGACGAGTTATGGAGTCTTGTGGGTGCTACGGCAAACCCGCAGGCGGCCGGGTTTGTGCTGGAAATGGTAAAGACCATCCGCGGCCTTGGCGGGATCGCAGTCACCAGCACCCAGGGAATGCAGGATCTTTTCAGTCTGGAGGGCGGGAGTTACGGCAAAGGAATCCTCGATTCCAGCCGCATTAAACTGGTTATGCAGATGGAGGAGCAGGAGGCACGGCTCATTCAGGATAAGCTGAACCTTTCCGAAGATGAGGTTCGGCAGATCACCCGCTTTCGGCGCGGCGAGGGACTTCTCTGCATCGGCTACAACCATGTTCCCATTGCGTTCCACACGACACCAAAGGAATATGAAGCCATTACCACTTCACCCACCGATCTGCGCATAAAGCGAACGGGGCAAATCGATGAATGATCTAAAGCGGGATATGATGCGGATTCAGGAGCTGATCGGCAATGCCTTCCGACAGACCGGCTCTCTGGTTGCCCTGACAGACGGCGGGCAGATGAATCCAAACAAGCTGCAAAAGACATTGGAGCAGACGATGGAACAATTTGAAGCAGCCACTCTGGAACTGCGAAAACTCTGCGAGCGGTACGCACCGGGAAGCGGGGGCTTTGCGAAAAAGCCGATTCTGCCATCCATGGATGTAACGGGCAGCGTGGAGGCCTTTGGCTATGGCTGGCTCCATATCACGATCAATACGCTGCTGCCCCATTGCCGGTATCAAAGCCCAAACTGGCTCAGCGATACCATTCGGCGGCTGCTGGACAGCTATGAGGCGTGTGGAAAGGAATTGCCGTTTTTTGAGCGGGCCATGCTGATCATTGATGAGCATACCGCCATGGAAGGCCGGCATATTTTCGATCAGGACAACAAGGGGTGGAAGGCGGTCAGCAACGCCATCAAAGGAAGACTTATTCCGGATGATGACCAGCATACGCTGGCAGTCGCCCTTCTTTCTACGGCAGTGCAAAGCCAGGAGTGCTGTCATATCACCGTTCTGCCCCTGTCCGATGCTCATGACTTTTTCTCCGCACATTCCAGTGACTATGCCCCCGGAAACTTCTATTTCGGTGGATGGTGCTGATGGGCAAAGCAGGTGAAAAAGCTGCGAAAACACCCAACAGATTGCTGCCTGATTTCAAGCGCCTTGGAGCTGCTTTGCAGCGCGGCTGGCCTGTTGGGTGTCAGCGGGCTTGGAAGGCTTGAAACAACAGCTTTTTTGAGAAGTGTTTTTGGCCGGTTTTCGCATACTGACCTGTCTACTATGTGGGGGCAACAGGCTGCGCCCACATAGCGGCTCGTAAGGACGCCGAAATTGTTCTTGCGCCGTTTTCGGCGCAAGGGCGATTTCGGCGTTCGCAGGAATTGGGAAGGGAGTGGTTCATGTGTGCTTATGAGCGCAAGAGATATGGATGTTCTGAGGCTTCTCTGCTGGTGTCAAAATGTGCGTCCCGATGATTTGAGCAGTATCTCTACAGAAACAGAGCGTGAAAACTTGATAACGCTGGGCTTGATCAAACGCCATCAACGAAGTGACACGCTGCTTCTCACAAACAGCGGTAGAGCCTTTTTGCAGGCAGCCTTAGAGGGTGATGTTCCAAACTTGACGCTCTCGTACCATGATGCGGCGATTGAGCGGCGTGTGCGGCTTTCCTCTCTGATGATGACTGCTTACCATGCGGGGATCAATGTATTCACAATAACAGCGAACAGTCTGGCGGAGCCTTCCACGCTGTTTATTACTGCGATTACAAGAAGCCGCGGACACAATCCATGGGGCAGCGCCCGCGTCGGGGCGATTGCACATCTGGGCAGCACTTACTACGCGGTACATTATATCTATTCTGGAATCGGCCGCATGGCGGTCAATGACGAACTGGCAGCGTTTCATAATCACACCAATTTCGGCAAAGACACGCAGCGCGCCTTTCTTTTTGCCGGAGCTTCCTACGCTGACATCATGGAAGAACTCAAGGCGCGTGATGAAAAGCGGGATGCCAAGTTGATCCGATACAGCGAAGCCTATCGGGGACTTCACTTTTCGGCAAAGACACGCAGCGTGCCTTTCTTTTTGCCGGAGCTTCCTACGCTGACATCATAGAGGAACTCAAGGTGCGTGATGAAAAGCGGGATACCAAGCTGATCCGATACAGCGAAGCCTATCGAGGACTTCATTATCCCGTTCACCTGCTCTCCTGCGATGAAACAGGCGCGCGGCAGCTTCAAATTATGGCTGTTCCGGACTACCGCGTGAAGCTTGCAAAGCTGATGTTGCGCTCTGCTTACCGCCCTCCGCCGGAGGATGCTCCCGCGTGGGACGCCATCTACCAGAACCGCCCTTTCGTCATTGGAGCGGATATGAACCTGCGGCGGATCGACGCCGCCATCGCAAGCGCAAAAAAGAAGGGATGCCTGCCGATTTCACTGGCCGCCTTGGATGCTCAGGGTGACGCGGTGCTGCTGCGGCGCTATAAAGATACCGGATACGCCGTCATCTATAAGGTGACAGAGAGCCTTCTGACGGAGTTGTTTGGCCGTCCGCCATCGCTCTACCTTCCCCCTTGCACACAATATCTGACGAAGAAAGGAGCCGTGGTGGATGCCCCGCTTATCCAAGTTGATCGAAAAGATAGAGGATCGCCTCGCAAATAAATGGGGCTGCTGGTATGAACGAAATAAGGCCCGCGTGCCGCTGTATGCGGTGCTGGGCGGCATCGGCTGGTATCTCTACGGAATGTTCCTCAATTCCCTCAAGCTGGGAAAGGAATCCGTATTCAACACCACCGGTGAAGTGATCGAGAGCATTTGGGTATTCAACCCCTTCAAAAATCTCTTCGCTGTTTTTACGCCCTTTGGCCTTGGCGTTTCCACCTTCATTGCCCTTATGGTCTGCCTCATTACGAAAAAAGGCTACAGCTGGTTTTCAGGCTACAAATTTACCCGGGACGCCCGCGGCTTTGATATCCTGCCGGACGGCACTCACGGCACCTCCGGATTTGCGACAAAAAAGGAGCTTGCTGAGCATCTGGAGCTGGGCAGCGCCGAAGAAGTTACCGGAATGCTCCTTGGACGCATTAAGGCGCGGCCGGATGATCCGGAAAAATACGCCACCTACGTGGCTCACCGCATGAAGCCTGGGGAAAACAATAACATCCTCTGCATCGGCGCACCCGGCTCCTATAAGTCCAGAGGCTTTATCATTCCCTTCCTCATGGGCTGCGCGCAGCGAAGCAGCGGCGGACACCATGAATCCGTTGTCGTGACCGACCCCAAAGGCGAACTCTTTGAAAACCTTGCGCCGTATTTTCGGGAGCATGGCTTCTATGTCAAGGCGGTCAATTTCCTCGATATGGCGCACTCTGACGGTTGGAACTGCCTTGCGGGACTGGAAGCAAATCCTGACCTTGTAACCACCGTGGCCAACACTATCATTCAAAACACCTCCGGCCCCAAGGAGGCGGATGACTTCTGGAGCCGTGCGGAATTGAACCTCCTGATGGCACTTATCCACTATGTCTGCAATCTGAAGGATGCCCGCGGCAATCTTCTTCCGTTGGAGCAGCGCAGCCTCGGAGACGTCTATAAGATCCTCGCCTATAAAAGCGTCAACGAGATCAACCGCATCCTTGCGGAGCTGCCGCCGGAGCATCCCGCCAAAGGGCCCCACGGCCTCTTTCTGAAGGCAAGAGAAAACCTCTGGGGCAACATCATCATCGGCCTTGGCAACCGGCTCGCGGTCTTTCAAAATCCGCTGGTGGACAAGATCACCCGCAACCACGATGTAGACCTGCTTCTTCCCGGGCAAAAGCCCTGTGCGTACTTTGTCATCATTTCCGCGCAGGATAGCGCCTATCGATTTTTAAGCTCCCTCTTTTTCTCCCTGACCTTCCCGCAACTATCCAATTACGCCCGTCTCCACGGAGGACGGCTTCCCGTTCTGACAAACTTCTGTTTGGAGGAATATCTCAACATCGGCTATATGGAGGGCATCTCCGATGTTTTCAACTCCATCCGCGGCTTCAATATGTCTGTGCAGGTGGCGGTGCAGTCCCTCTCCCAATGGCAGGAAAAGTATCCGGGGAAGGAATGGGAAAATCAGCTCGGTTCTTTTGATATGACTCTCTACATGGGCTGCAACGATATGACGAGCGCGGAATACTTTGCTAAAAAGTGCGGTAAGGTCACGATCTCCGTCACCAACAATCAGTTTCCCTTGGCACCGCTGTTTTCTCCCATCTACAGTACCACCCGCCCCTATTCCCAGACGCGAAGCAACACCCAGCGAGACCTCCTCCAGCCCGATGAATTCCTGCGGCTCAATAAGTTTCTCTGCATTGTGATGTTCAACCACTATAAGCCCGCCCAGCTCTATAAGATCATGCTGGAGGAACTGCCGGAATACAAAAAGCTGAAAAAATGCAGCGTCTTTGACTATGTGCCGGAATGGAAAAAGAGAGAAGAAGAGGGTGCAAAGCATCGCACGGCAGGAAATCGCACATCGGCCGCTCCGCCCGCACCACAGCCGTCGCCTGCATCGGGGAAACGGCCGGATATGCAGCCCCAGACTTCTCCCACCGAAGAAGCCGCAGCCAGCGGAAGCTCCTGCGGAAATGACAACATGACTCCGGAGGAAATTGGTCTTGTGGAGATGACCTGCGAAGCTATTCTGGAAGGCGATGACCCGGAACTGGAAGAACTGGACGATCCCACTCGGATACCGCCGGGCCGCGGCATATAAAGAGAGACCGATTTCTCGGTCTCTCTTTAAAGAAAATATTCCATTGTCAGCGTACTGTTTGCCCGTACTCTCGCTTCATGGCGTCAATCGAAACGACCCATTGCTTGCCGAACTTGCAGACATCCACGCCGTTTACAAGCTTTCCGTAGGTGACTGCCTTTCGCAGAGTGCTCTCGTTAAGTCCCCACAGCTCAGTGGCGTCGCTGAACGCCATGAGACCGTCAAAGGGAGTATTTACCTGCACACCGTGTTCCCACAGCTCGTCACAGCTTAAATCCAGTTCATCACTCCAGACAATGCCATAGCCGCCAACATCGACAGCAACGTCGGAAAATTCATCAGGATGATCTTTCAGATAGCTGAAAGCAGGAATCTTATCGAACAAAGGCTTTACATCATATAGCTTGGTAACGCCCTCGCTGAACTGAACACTCAATTTGAAGTCGGCAAGCGGAGATACGCTTTTTACCTTGTGAAACATAAGCTGCCTCCTTACTCCAACGGAGGAATTTTCTTAAACTCCTGCGTCTCCCAAATTTCCTGCAAAGTATCTTTGTGCAGTCCCAACCACTCTCGTACCATTGCAAGCGCCTTGGGCGGTAGTTCTCCTTCAATGACTTCTCCGGTCATAAAGTCGATTGCAGCAACATCCTCGTTGTAAATTGCGTGGATATGCGGAGGATTGTGCTCGCTTTGCAGGAAATACATTCTGATAATAATTCCATAGAACCTTGATAAAACAGGCATCGTAAACCAAGTCTCCTTTCATAGTATCACCATTATATCACGATACCGTGAATTTAGTCAATGGAGTTTTGAAGAAATGGTTGAGGGCGGCATTGAAATCCGGCAAATAGCAAAGAGCGCTCCACGTGTCCAATCTAAGAAAGCTGTACGTGCTGTCGGTGTGCGGTAGCGCAATTGGAAAACAGGCAGGGTGTTTGCCTATATCGAAAAAGAAAGAGGAGGTGCCCGTTATGAGGGCAGCGAAAATGAAGGAGCGTCCAACTTTCCAACTGATGTGCCAGACAGATGTGCAGAGTATTTATCATATGCAGATGCCGCGCTGGTTATTTTCTGATCCACGTTACTGCGAGATGAGCCTGGATGCCAAGGTGACCTACACCTTTCTCTTAAACCGTTTCCAGCTTTCCCGCAAAAACGGTTGGGTCAATGACCGCGGCGAGGTCTTTGTGATCTTTCCTCGCAAAGCGCTTGCCAAAGAGCTGCGCATCTGTGAGCAGCGGGTCACGGCAGCTTTTAAGAAGTTGGTGGAGCTCAAGCTGGTATGGGAAAAACGCTGCGGGCGAGGTGATGCCAATCAGATCTATCTTGCCCGTGTCACACCGATCGAAGATCCGGACTATTCCTGTGCGCCGTTTATCACGGAGGATGAATCGGAAGTACGCGGTTCAAGAACCTCGGATCTGGAGGGTCTTGCTGATGGGAAACCTTCAGCAGCATGCCAAGAACCGCAGAATCTGCTGTCCAAGAATCGTGAAGATCGCGCTTCAAGAACTGCAGAATCCGCGATTCCAGAACCGCGGAAATTGACGCCAAGTAAGAAAGAAAAAAGAAAGATTGATCAAAGTCATATGGAAGTCCGTCAGTCTGTCAGAGCCCCGGTGCAGGACGGACGGACCGACGGGGACGCAGAAGAAGAACTTTTGGATATTTTGGACGGCTGCGAGCTTGAATGCTTCGCACCGGAAACCGCTCTGGTGTTTGAAAACGCCATTGAGCGGCTTTTTTATGCCGACAGCTTCCGTATTGGCAATGCCACGCTTCCGCAAAGCCGCGTGCGGGCAAAGCTCAGACGGCTGGACGGCATGATCCTGCGGGAGGCAGAGAGTAAGCTCCGCGCCAATCAGGAGCGGAATGTAAAAAACAGCACGGCCTACACCATGGCAGTGCTGTTCAACTGCATTGCCGAAAGTGAGAGCGATCTTATGATCGACCCATATCTCAATACCATCTGCGCGGCCGTTTGAAGGGAGGGAAAACAATGCTGCTATCCAACCAGCAAAAGTATATCCTCGAAATACTCAAGGAGTTTAAGTACCTGCGTGTCCGCCAGCTCTATGCTCTGGTGCAGGCCCATTACCGTACACAGGGAATCAAAATTGACGAAAGACGCATGGAGATCATGCTTCGCCAGATGCGCACTGGCACCAATTATGTCTGGCTGCGAGGTGATGTGGTCTCTTACGGAGACCGCAGGATAGACCCTCGGCTATTGGAAGCACTGGACGTTATGCTGGAGCTTACAAAAGCACAGCCCGGATTTTACTCAAAAGACGGACTGCATGAACCCTTTCTCCTGCGCTTTACCGGAAACGGCAAAGGAGCCGGATATCTTTTCAGCGTGGCATGGCTGGATGCCGCTACTCGCATTGCAGCCGTCCCCCGTATGAAGGGCGAGCGGATCATCTGGATCTCCGAGAGCGGTTCCTTTGGAGAAATCGATCTGCCCCGGCACCACTTTTTTGCCGCCCGTCAGGAGAACGGCACCCATCGCTTTTTTGGCTCCAATGAGCCGGAAAAAATATAACACTTAGGAGGAACATTGTATGGCAAGGAAAAAAGTCATCCCGGAAGAAGAGATCGTAAATACTGCCGTTGAAGGAACCGCTCTGGGGAGTGTCCCTGCGGGTAGCGTGCTGCCTGACGAGGCAGGCGCAGATACCGGCGACATTCCCGCAGAGTTGCCGGAGGGGGATCTTTCTGCGGAGGAAACGGCAGAGCAGTCGGAAACGCTTTCTGCAATGGAGGCAGCCGAGACGAAACCGCTTGGACTTTCCACAGAAGAGAAAACTGCATCCCAAGACGAAAGCGATACCGCAGAGGAGCGAGTGGAAGAAGCGGAACTGCACGAAGAAATGTCGGAAATTCCGGATGCCGAGGAGAATTTGCTTTCAGATTTGCCCACTTCTGTTTCGCGGGCTTCTGAGGCCGATGAAGCGGACTGGGGATTCGAGGAGCCGGTCCCGGAAGACACCGCAGCAGAAGCCGCAGAGGATGAATACCTGGCAGCAGGTAACCCTGAAATGCCTGATGCACCGGATGAAAAGAGCGAGCGCACGCTCTTCTACGAGCTGGACTTCAATGAACTGGATCGGGGGCTAAGTGAAGAGGAGCGGAAGGAATGGAACTCCATCTATGCCTCTTTCCGCGGCCGCAGCGCCATTACCGGAACGATCATCGGCGTGGATCTCTACGCAAGATACCTTCCGCGCAGCGAGGCAAGAATGCTTGAAAACAGACGGGAGCTCTGTGCCGTTGTGGTGCCGTATCGCATCCCTATTCTGATCCGCGAGTCCGAAATGTGGGAACTGGGAGAGGAGCGACCTGACTTCGTGCTGCGAAATATGGTGGGCGCCAGCATTGATGTGATCGTTACCAAGGTGGAACGCACTGCTAACCGCGCACAGGCGTCCCGCCGTCAGGCAAGCCGCAGCCAGCGCCGCTTTTTCGCTGCCCGTGAGGATCTTCATGCCGCCGGCTCCCGTATTACCTGCAGGATGCTGGCAGTCGGCCCACGCCGCTGCCTTGTGGACTGCTACGGTTACGATCTCGATATGACCCAAAGAGAGATCCGCTACGCGGCCATCCCGGATCTTCGCACGGAGTTCCACCCGGGTTCGGAGATCGACTGCATTGTAAAGGAGTATCACCCCCGTACCGGTGAACTGATCGTCTCTGCCAAGGAAACGGAGGTCAATCCCTTCTTTGGTGCGGAGGAGCGCCACCCTGTAGGCTCCCGCCGCTTTGCGATGATCTCCGGTAAATATGGCGGCGGCGTGTTCTGCAACCTCCCTGATGGCGTGACCTGTATGTGTAACTACTCCTATCAGCACGAGGATGCGGACTTCATGGTGGGCGAGCACGTCATGCTGATGGTGCAGCGCTACGATCAGGAAAAGCTCCAGATGTACGGCAAGATTATGAGCAAGTGGTGATCTTTCGTAAACGTTTTGGATCTTGAAAGCGACCTAAATTTCCTTACAGTTTGCCCCCCGCAAAGAAGCCATTTATTTATCCGATAGCCGGTGCAGCAGCATCGGCTATCACTTTGAAGGGAGAACTTTATGCGGAAAAAACTATCTGTACTTTGCACGACATTCCTACTGCCCCTGCTGATGACCGTTCTAGCGTTTGCGGCGGACAGCCCCTTTTCCGATGTTGCCCCGGACGCACCCTATGCTGAGAGCATCGCCTATCTGGTAGAGCATGGCATTACCAACGGCACCGGCGCGGACACCTTCTCTCCGGACGCACCCGTGACCGTCCGCCAATGGTCGGTCATGCTATGCCGCGCCTATGGATTGCCCATTGAGGGCGACACATGGGAAGAAATGAGCTACGTCGCCATGGTTGAGGCGTACAGCCACGGCTGGATGTATTCGTCCATCTTCTCTGCGCCGGAGACACAGATGTGCCGGGGCGCACTCTATGACAGTGCCTTTGCCGCCGCAGGTATCCCCATTTACGACAACACTCTCTACGATAGAGAAGCTCTGAGCGCCTATGAAAACACCCTGCGGATTGCCGGAGAGTTTCAGCTCTGCGACAGTTGTTCCAATCCGCAGGAGATCGTCACCCGTGCTGAGACTGCCCGACTTCTTCACGCCATTCTCACACGGGATCTGACCGTGGAAGCCCCCACCGTGCCGGTGAAACTGAAGAATCCCACCGACATCAACGCCAACGATTTCCTGTTGGAATTGCAGAAAGTGCCGGAAGCCATTCTTGCGGAGTTCAATCAGCGTGGCTGGGCCTACAGCATCGATTTTGACCGCATGGCGCAGTTTGCCGAGGAACTGAATGTGAGCTGCATCGGCGTGACGGACTACGCCGCAAAAACCATCTATGTTTCCGAGGCCAGTGCCACCGTACACGAGTTTGGACATTTCCTTGATAAAGTGCTTGGCTTCCCCGCAGAGCATGAGCGGCTATTCTGTGAGGAAGCAGAAAGCTCCATTCTCCGCGACTACGCTAAAACAAATGCTCATGAATACTTCGCAGACTGCTTTGTGTACTGGATCATGTACAACGAAAGCGCCAAGCGTATGGAGCGGTTCAAACAATCTGCCCCGCAGACCTATGCATACTTCGAGTCACTAACTGCGCAGATGCTCTCGTGAAATCGCATGTATAACGTTGCTCCTCTCATCTAAATACTGGTCTATGAGTGCAGCGAAGAAGAAGCTGCTACGTTGCTCCCGGTGATGGAGGCCGTTTTAACTGCTTTGCGATCCGCTCAGGCCGTGGAGATCAAAAAAGCTACATAAACAGAAAGAGCCTGCTGCCCTTGTGATTGGGTAGCAGGCTCTGCGCTTTATACGTCCGGCTCTTGACTAAAAACCATTTTCAGTTTTACCACATCAATCTGAATCTCTTTCTTGCACTTCGGAGAATAGAGCGGAAATTTTACCAGGACAGTATCTTCATACACCTTTGTTCGCGTCTTTCCATCGCAGATTGGGCAGTGAATCCACAGTGACCTTAACCATTTCCGCCGTCCTCTCGCTGTCATGCCTCTGCGTCAAGCGCCTGGTTTTGCACAAATCAGGAGGGATAGGCCCTCAGCTTGACAATTATCTATTATTTCTTGCTATTGGGGAAATATCACTTTTCGAGGAAACAGTTAAATTTGCACTTTAATTATTTAACGCTAATGCGTATTTCGCGCATGGAATCATTGTAAGTTGGCTGAATGAGCAGTTCTTTTTCTGCGGTGCTCCCATCTTTCAACTTGGCATTGACGGTGATGCTGATTTCTTTCGCCGTCCATTGACCATTAACACTTTCAATTCTGTACTCAAGGTAAATTTCCGAAGAATTTTGATCATTATAATTAACGGTATAGGTATTTCCTACATAAGAATATGCGTAAGTACCATTAGGCGAACGCCGCGTGGCGTACACGGGAAATTCATCAAGCGCCGTGTTTTCTGTTACTGACTGAGTAGCAAACCAAGCATTATTTTGGCTTAACTCAGCCATGTTTGTTGCATTTGTCTCGTTGTTAATCGTATAGGAGATAGTATCTATATTTTCATTTTCACAGACAATGTGGAACAAAAAACCTGATCTTCCATGCCCAGTGCCATCGTCATAAGTAGTATAAGAGCCAGAACTAACTTCCATATTATCCAAAATGGTAACAGGCGTATCTCCGAGTTCATATCCTGTCCCGTCCGCAGCATAGGCAGTCATTACAAGGGAAAATGCTGGCTCTTGATTTAACTGGAATATTCCAACCAAGGCTAAGCATAGACACGCCGCAATAACACCCCATCTCACACCGCGGCGATTTGATTTTGAACTTTTGGAAGGTGCCGCTTCTGCGATATATTCCTCATTTACTTGGCCGAGCAGGTGCAAAACTCTTTTTTCTTTCATAGGACAATACCTTCTTTCTCTAAAATGTTACGGAGTTCATTTCTTGAGCGCATTAAGGACATTTTAACTTTGCTTTCACTAATTGAATAGCTTGAAGCAATTTCCTTTATAGAACAAAAATACCAGTACCGACGCATAAAAATAATTCGTCTTTCCTTAGATAGTCCTCCGAGAAACCGATTGAGGACTTCTACCAATGCAAGATCGTCAACAATGTTTTCCGTATTATCTGCACTCGGAATACACTCTTGCAATTCTGCTAAAGCAAATATTGTTTGACCCGAACCTCGCTTTTCAGCATTGAGATGTTCCCACTTATTCAAGGCAAGATTGCGAGTAATCTTGCCAAGAAATGTAGACAACCGTGTTGGCCGATGTGTCGGTATAGCACCCCATACTTTGAGGTATGTGTCATTAACACACTCTTCACTGTCTTCGTGGTTGTGCAGAATATTGTAAGCAATTTTTGTGCAATAATTTCCATACTTGTGGGCAACTGCGGTTATTGCAGTTTCGGATCGTTGCCAAAATAAATCCACTATTTGTTTATCGTCCATGTGTACCTCCTTTCCTCTGTGGTAAGGCCTTTCACTTAAATACACAGAATAACTGCCTATCTGGTCACATTAAATTATAAAAATTATTATCGTATAAATTGGACTGAGATAGCAATTATAAATCCCTCTTAATGGTAGTAGCTGATTTTGGGCAACGCACTAACAGGCAAGCAATTCGGGTGTGGCCACACTCCGAAATTTTCACAGGCCGCAGGCCCGTGAAAATGCTTGTTGGGGAGCTCCCCAAACCCGCTGAACTTCTGGACACTTTGTCCGGAAGTCCCGGCGCAAGCGCCCATTGTTGGTGGCCCGGAGCTAACGCTCCTGGGCCTTATTTTTTTGCTCGTCCGCGTGGCCGAGCAGGTGATCGATATCAATCCAAACAATGTATTCGCCTAATCTCTGATCTTCCATCTGTTTATCTCCTACTCTATGATCGGCCAGGATTTCTCTTGTTATTATTTATTGCGATGGAGTCCCCTCATTTTGGACACTTCAAAAAATATTTTCCTGTGTTCATTTGCGGTTTTCATTCGTCTTATATATAAACGCTCAAATAAAAGCCGAAAGGAGGTGCCAGAGTAACACAAGCGGAGATCCCAAGCCTGCTTGACCAGTATCACAGCATAGCATTCTTCAAGGGCTCTTGCGGACAGCAACTTTTCCGGACTACGCGGCATCCTCTTTGATTGGTTGAGGCGAACTTCGCAGAACCCAAAGCAGATATTGGTATGGATCCAAGCTGTTTTCATTCGTCGTTTCAATTAGACTGCAGATCACTATACTGGCCTATGCACTGCCCAACGTGTTGACAAACAGCCAGTTTTTCCTACCCATTACAAATGGCTTAATTATTTCAGCGAGCAGGAAGCAGATAACTGTAATCAAAGCTACCCCAGTAATTCCAAATGTAGAAATATCCATCTTGTCTCCTTTGCACTTTGCTTAGTTTAATTACAATATTCTCGCAAATGTTGATAATTGATAAATGGAAAGTGCCAGGAACAAGGTAACTTGTCCTGGCACTTTTATTGTTTGGAACCTTATTTCGGAGGAGCAACGGCGTCACTCTTTTATTGAGCGATTAGATATCGCCCACCGCAGACAGAATGTTATACCACTTTTCCGCACAACGCTTTCGCTCCGACACCATACCGGTGGTAATCTCCGGCCGCTCATAGCACCGCAAGAAATACTCCGCCAGAGTAGCGACGGCCTTTGTGCTCTTAGTGTACTCAGAGAAGGTCATCGCAGGGCTGTGAGAACTTGAGGTCCACTGCGTATAGGTACCATCCACCTCGGCCTGAATGCGTTTCAGCTGAACGTCAATGTCAGTCTTGCTTTCGCTAGTTCCTAGCGCATTGATGAAATTGCTGGCAGGAGTCCACTGCACCAAACCGAAGCCCCTACTGGTGTCATTCAGCACCTCCCACTTGCCAGGAGTAATGCCGCTTTCAGCCTCCATGTTACCCAGCGTAGCACAGATGGCATTGACGCTCCAACGCTTGCTGGAGGAAAGAGAGCGCAGATAGTCGAAGATGTACCGCGCATTTACCAGACGCTCATTCTGCTTATACGACTGATTGCCGGAATAGATAGAAGACTTATCCGGAATAGTGGTGGAAACTTCAGTAGTGTTGTTCTGGGTCACCCACCCCGTCGCTTCGGTGGCCATGAGGTACTGATCATTGGAGCCCTTATAGTAATAGGTGACCTTGATCCAGGTGTAGGTGGTTCCGTTCAAAGCCTTTTTGACAGGCGCATTCGCGGTGTCATAGATCATCAGGGTACCTTGAAGCAGAGAACGGACTTTGTTACCGGCAGCGGCATCTCGCACATTCACACCGCTGCTAGTATTGACATATCGCACAGTTTTTGCCATAAAAAAAGTCTCCTTTAATTTCTGTTTAGATTTGCAAATCTAAACAATAAAAAGCTTTTTCCGGCAAAAAAGTAAACCCAACATTAAAAATACTTTGACACCTTTATGGGAGGATAGCCTGCGTCTAAATCGGCAGCGACCTTGTTCTACATTAAGCCCTCTGTGATGGAGCGGAAGGATTTCCTGTTCTGCGCGAAGAAGCTACTATCCTCGTGATCAATTCCCTGTGAATTTGCATATAAGGCGGTACACCCAAATTGATGTACCGCCTTTATTGTAAATATCCATGTGCAATTGATATAAACTATTACGATAACTTTTATAGTCTGACTTCTCGGTTTAGTTCAGAAAAAGTGTCAATCGTAAAAATGGTCCTCAAAGTAGAGAGAAATTAAATCATAAGTACGCATTATTGTCATGTCAGTGACTAAAAAGATTGGAGTGTTTAAGGCCATCTGTTCACGCATATCAAGCCATTGCTGCTGTTCAGCCTCAAGTACATCCTTAGCTGATCCAGTGAGCTTGTCTTGACATAGAGTGTAGATTGTTGCCATTGCTTGATCCCATCCATCATAGGAATTTTGAAAAATGGCATTATACTCATCTTCAGTATTGTCTCCATGGGTTGAATAGTCGTTATACAACAAATCAGATAAGGAATCTAGGTAATCCTGCATTGGAGTAGAATGGTACTCATATGATATCGCCGCTTGCCGTGCCTCAAAATAATGCGGCAGCCATTCTTTTACCGCGCTTTCTGTATATTCATACCAATCTACATCAGGTAATTTTTCATATTCGTCCCACAGCTGATTAAATGTAACTTCGTCTATTTCCGTACCATTTAAGTAGTAACTTACCGTTTCCTGTTCAACTGAAGAAAACTTTACATCGGTATCAAACAATTCACCTAGAAAACGCATCTTCCCAACGGAAGTGTTACTGGCGCCACTAGACGTCGAATAAGAGCCATCTTTTTTGAGGCCCGTAAGCCCTCTATAATTAACATCGTAACCATAAATATCGCCATCTTTATAGCGTAAGACTATAAATCCCATGTAGTCACCCCGCTGATAAACAACTTCAGGCAACTCATCTCCATCCATATCTACAACAGCAAACTTTGAAAGGGACATCGTACTTTGATCTTCCCCTGCAATCTCAGAGAGGTATACATCGCTTTGATAGATGGGATTGCTGTTAGAATTAGTGTAAAAAAACTGCCTTTGATTAAGTAGTACATTTTCAAAGGCTTCGTTTGGCAAAAGCGATGTTTCTAAATCATCAGTTGGTATAGTGTTCGCATCGTCACTTCCGGTAGAAAATTTACTAGTAGCTGGCTCAATCGTTTCTGTGGAGCATGCGGCCATTGTTAGTGTAAGTATGAGCAATACTACACCCATACAAGCTCTTTTTAGCATTTGTTTCATCTGCTACACTCCTTTATTCTTCTTGTTTGCATCTATCGTATCAATCTATCGGTTTCAATGATTGGTAAAAGCAACAAAGTCATGTCTGAGCCAGCACTGAAAGGTTGCACGCAATATGACATCTCAGCGGGCATTCACCTTAATTATACGATGAACGCAGGTGAATTTGGACAGGCCCTCAATAATTTTTTCTGCGCTGTCCTCTCTGCATGAGCATTCCCCTATAAAATGTGGAATTAATTTGCAGTATCTGCTATTATAACAGAGAAATCGACTTGAGGGCAGTGAATAGTTCTATGATAGTGTATCTGCAAATGATTGAGACGGACGAGGACAAGTCCAAGTTCGAAGAAATATATCAGGAATATAGGAACCTAATGTACTATGTGGCTTACAAACGAATGCAGCATGAACAAGATGCTGAGGATGTAGTCCACCATGTATTTGTTAAGATTGCTGAAAATATTAAGGCAGCACCGCACAATTGCTGAGGCAAGCGCTGTCGAATCACCCATCAGGCA
>OKUM01000562.1_pt1 | contig 22325 bp, 20 predicted proteins | sample 1606801 | NCBI WGS metagenome assembly OKUM01 (sample SAMEA3882546, study PRJEB24775) | human gut metagenome | biome: human-associated habitat; feature: intestine environment; material: feces | place: Netherlands | collected 2009/2010
GTATATGCTGCGCTGCAGCTGGCAAAGCGCCCGGAGAATGCCGGTAAGAACATCGTGGTCCTGCTGCCCGATACCGGCGACCGCTACCTGTCCACCCCGCTGTTTGCAGACTGATCTTTCAAAAAGCTCGCTTCTCCCGTTCTGTGACTTCACAGGGCGGGAGTTTTTTGTTACAATATCCCTATCAAACACTTTGGAGATTTGCTCATGAATTACTATGCTGCCCCCATGGAGGGCCTGACCGACCGGGTGTGGCGGCAGGCACACCAGAAATGGTTCGGCCCTGCTGGCAATGCCGACCGCTACTATGCCCCTTTCATCTCCCCGCCGGAGAACCGGGTGCTCATTAAAAAGAAGATGGCCGAGCTTGCCCCTGCGGCAAACCCCGGCGCGCCGGTGATCCCGCAGCTGCTGGCAAAGGACGGCGAACTTGCCGCATGGATGATCGGCGAGCTGCGCGGCCTTGGCTACACCGAGGTGAACCTGAACCTCGGCTGTCCTTCCGGCACCGTCACCGCCAAAGGCAAGGGTTCCGGGATGCTGCGCGACCCCGTCAAGCTGGACGCTTTTCTTGCCGCCGTATTTGCCAATGCGGAAGGGCCTATCTCGGTCAAGACCCGGCTGGGCGTGGAAAAGCCGGAAGAATTTGCTACCATTCTGGACATCTATAACCGGTATCCCATCTGTGAGCTGACCATCCACCCGCGTGTGATGCGCCAGCTCTACCGCGGGCAGGCCGACCGTGCCGCTTTTGCCGCCGCCCTGCCCGGGTGCCGAATGCCCGTGTGCTACAACGGCGATGTGACCACCGCTGCGGACCTGCACACGTTGGAAGCGCAGTATCCGCAGCTGTCCGGCATCATGGTGGGTCGCGGCATCATTGCGGACCCGGCGCTCTTCCGTAAAGCACGCGGCGGCGCACCGGCCGCACGGGAAGAGCTGCGCGGATACCTTGACGACCTCTACCACGGATACTCCGAACTGTTCGGCAGCGCCGGGTGCGCGGTGAGCCGCATGAAGGGGCACTGGTTCTACCTCATTCACAAGTTTGAGGGAGCCGAAAAGCTGGAAAAGCAGCTGCGCAAGGCGCGGGAACCGTGGGAATATGAGGTCGTCGTAAACCAGATCTTTACGCTGCCGTTCCGGCCGTAACGGTTGGAATGGCCTCCGTTTCGCTCTGGCCATCTTCAGCGAAAATTTTATTTTATATAGTTGCAATTCAGAAAGATCTGCGGATTTTTCTGAATTGCGTTTTCACCGGAGGGACTGTAACGGTAAACGGCATCTGCATTCTATTATGAAAAAGCCCCGCCATCATAGCGACGGCGGGGCATGAGCAGACAAGCGATATCAGACGTTCAGATAACTGCGCAGCATGGCCTGCAGCAGATCGTCACGGTCCACCTTGCGGATCATGGAACGGGCATTTTTATAGGTCGTGATGTAGGTGGGGTCTTCGGACAGGATATAGCCCACCAGCTGATTGACCGGATTATAGCCTTTTTCCTTTAAAGCATCGTACACCTGCTGTACGATCTCATGGATCTCATAGTCCTTTTTGTCGTGGATCGAAAAAATAGCGGTCTCGCCACTCACGGAATACACCCCCTTAGGAAGAACTACATTCATTGTACACGAATTGCGAGGAAACTTCAAGCTAAACAGACCGGATTTGCACAGTTTGCATAAAATTTCCGGTCCTGATTTTGCAGGCTGACGGCCTGCACCGCCGCAAATGCGGCAGAAGGAGGGCCTTTATGCTGTATGGCATCGGCTGCGACCTGTGCGAGATCTCGCATCTGGAAAAAAGCCTTACCGGCGCACACGCTGCAGCCTTTATCCGCCGGGTGTACGGCGAGGCCGAACGCGCTGCGCTGAGCCTTGACGAACCGCTGCCCGCCGGGCGCAGCGCCGCCCACCGGCTTGCCAGCGCCGCAGCCAACTTTGCCGCCAAGGAAGCCTTTTTAAAGGCGGCAGGCACCGGCCTGCGGGAGCCGTTCTCCCTGTGTGAGATCGAGGCTGTCCGGCTGGAAAGCGGTGCACCTGCCTATCATTTTTCCGGCCAGACGGCGGAATGGATGCAGGCCCATGGCCTTGCCGCCCGGCTCTCTCTGAGCCACGAGGGCGGCATGGCGCTGGCCTTCTGCACACTGGAAACTCTGTAAGCCTTTGTGCATACAATGGAATATCCCCTGCGCTGCATAACCGGCGCGCAGCCGGCTCATACTGAGAGCAGACGAAGATGCGCCGGACGCATCACATAAGCGGGGCGCATCCTCCAAATGCAGGGAGGGAGATTCCATGGAGGTACACAGAGGAGAAGTTTTTTACGCAGATCTTTCGCCGGTGGTGGGGTCGGAGCAGGGCGGCGTGCGCCCGGTACTGATCGTGCAGAACGAGATCGGCAACCGGCACAGCCCTACCGTGATCGCTGCGGCCATTACATCCCGGCTGGACAAAGCCCGCCTGCCCACCCACATCAATATCCGGGCAGCGGATACCGGCCTTGCCAAGGACAGCGTGGTGCTGCTGGAGCAGATCCGCACGCTGGATAAGCACCGCCTGCGGGAGCGGGCCGGGCAGATCACGCCGGAAGATCAGAAACGTGTGGATCAGGCTTTGGATGTAAGCCTGGGGCTTACTTCATATTAAGGGGCTGTTGCAAAACAGCTCTTTGAAAAGATCATGCACAAAACCCGGAACCTTTTTTCGGCCAAAACGGCTCAAAAAGGCTCCGGGTTTCTGATTTTACGCTGTTTCTTTGTGCAAGCTGCGATCGTTTTTTCATTTTCCGGCTTAATTTTTTTGAAAAGGCGCGCGAAGGCTGGTTATTCCCGCCAGAAAATGCTATACTTTTCTGTAGAATGGTTGTGCTGTCGTGCACAGCATATGCAGGTTTTATGATGATATCGGAGGGCTGATTATATGATCATCCAGAGCAAAAAAGTATGGATCGCCGACCAGTTCATTTCTGCCGCAGTCGAGCTGGAGCAGGGCAAGATCACCGGCATCTTCCCCTATGGTGAAAAGCAGGCCGATGTGGACTATGGCTCCAAGCGCATCGTGCCCGGTTTTATGGATATCCACTGCCATGGTGCCTACGAGTTCGACACCAACGACGCAAAGCCGGAGGGCCTGCGCTACTGGGCAAAGCATATCGTCTCTGAGGGTGTGACCAGCTTTCTGGCCACTACCGTCACCCAGAGCGTGGAGGTGCTGACCAACGCCGTGGCCAATGTGGCCGACGTGATGGAGGGCAGCTACGAAGGTGCCGAGATCCTTGGCATCCACTTTGAAGGCCCCTACCTCGATATGAAGTACAAGGGCGCACAGCCTCCGGAGTACATCGCAAAGCCCAGCGTGGAGCAGTTCAAGCACTACCAGCAGGCAGCACGCGGCCACATCCGCTATGTGACCCTTGCACCGGAACACGACGAAGGGTTTGCACTGACCCATTACCTGACCGGGCACGGCGTGGTGGTCAGCATCGGCCATAGTGCCGCCACCTATGAGCAGGCCGTGATGGCCTATGCCAACGGTGCCCGCTCCATGACCCACGTGTACAACGGCATGTCCCCCTTCGCCCACCGCGCCAACGGTCTGGTGGGCGCAGCCTACCGCATCCGCACCATGTACGGCGAGATCATCTGCGACGGCTGCCACTCCACCCCTGCTGCCCTGAACAACTACTTCATGAGCAAAGGCCCGGATTACGCCATCATGATCTCGGATGCACTGATGGCCAAGGGCACCCCCATTGGCAGCGAGTACATCTTTGGCGGCAACCATATCACCATCTACCCGGACGGCAGCGCCCATCTGGACAACGGCACGCTGGCCGGTTCCACTTTGAACATCAACAAGGGCCTGCGCATTCTGGTGGAGGAGGCCATGGTGCCCTTCAACTATGCACTGAACGCCTGCACCATCAACCCGGCACGCTGCCTGCATCTGGACGATTGCAAGGGTTCCATCCAGATCGGCAAGGATGCCGACCTTGTGGTGCTGGACGACAACTACGATGTGCTGCAGACCTACTGCATGGGCAAGGCCCAGCTGTAATTTCTGGCTGACGCGAACAAAGGATGTGTTAAACCCGTTATGATCCAGATCGCCTTCTGCGACGATGACCAAACAGTTCTGGACCAGCTCTCTGCCCTGCTGGAAAAATATCGCGCCCAGCGCTGTGTCCAGATCCAGTGCACAGCCTTTCACAGCCCGCTGGATCTGCTGGCCGAGATCGAAAAGGGCACCCGGTACGATATCCTGTTTCTGGATGTCATCATGCCGGCCGAAAACGGCATTACCGCCGCCAAGGAGATCCGGCAGTACGATAACGTCGTCAAAATCATCTTTCTTACTTCTTCCGCCGAGTTTGCAGTGGAATCCTATGTGGTGGGTGCCTACTTCTACCAGCTCAAGCCCATCTGGGAGGACAGCTTTTTCCGTCTGACGGATTCGGTGATCGCCGAGTGCCGCCGCGCCGACCAGCGCAGCCTGATCCTGCGCTGCAAGACCGGCATCTCCCGCATCGATCTGGACCAGCTGCTCTACTGTGAAGTGCTGGGCCGCACTGCTGGTCATTGCGCTGTTCCCGACAAGCGGCACCGCGCTGCAGGATGCCACCGAGCTGGTCGTCACCCTGCCGCTGCTGCTGGCACTGGTGCACTGGATCGCGCCTTCGGTGCGCGCGCTGTCGCACTCTTCGCTCAAGCTGCAGCTGCAGTTCGGCGTGGACGGCAGTGCAGGCTTTTACCGCATTGAAAAGTCCGGCACCTTGCTCTGCCTGACGGCAGAATAAAATCACAGTGCGCATTCGTTCCACCCTTAATACGCAAAACACCCCTCGGCTTCCGCAGCAGGAAACCGAGGGGTATTTGTTATGCTTTATTTGTGTCGGGTCAAGCCCTTACGCGATCACTTGCGGGGATTCTTGATCGCAGCCTGGGCGGGCGATAAAATTGCAGAGTTCTCCTTTCCAGAAATATCATTTCATTTTTCGTTGCGCCCGTGGTTCTTTTTTGTAAGCCCCGCGTATGCGGGGAAAAGTCACTCTGCAAGATGTCCCATGTGACTCCGTAGGGATCACCCCCGCATGTGCGGGGAAAAGAAAAAAGTGCAGAAAATGCAGGCCGGGCCTAGGGGATCACCCCCGCATGTGCGGGGAAAAGAAGTTCACGTTCGACGCTGGCAAGCTGATTCCGGGATCACCCCCGCGTATGCGGGGAAAAGCAGCCGGGCACCGGCTGGGCCTTATCTTGAACAGGATCACCCCCGCGTATGCGGGGAAAAGGTTACCCATTCGGGTAATTCATTCTGAGCCTGGGGATCACCCCCGCATGTGCGGGGAAAAGGTTTCTTCCACTTCACCCATGAAATGTTTGAAGGGATCACCCCCGCATGTGCGGGGAAAAGCAGAAAGACACCCACGCAGCTAAGGAAGCCAAGGGATCACCCCCGCGTATGCGGAGAAAAGTGGCTTACGTCCTCGATTTCTTCCAGCATGTTGGGATCACCCCCGCGTATGCGGGGAAAAGACTAAAAAGATCCCGTAGCACCGTGCCTCCTGTTGCTATTGTACCGCTGTTTCCTTCAGTTTGCAATAAACCTGTTGCATCAGACGGCAGTCCGGCAGGGCGCGATGCTCCACTTTTTCTGCCAGCTGAAAATGCTGTGCCAGCGTCACCAGCTTATAATTTGCGATCCTTGTAAGGTTTCGGCGGGCAAGTTGTGCAAGGTCGATCTGGCGGTTGGTCGGTGCCGGAAAGCCATATCGTTTGCAGGTCATGCGCAGAAACTCCAGATCAAAGGCAATATTATGTCCCACCAGTGGGTCTTTGCCAATAAACAACAAAAAGCTATTCAGCGCTTCCCGTGGTTCTGTTCCCTGCTGCAATTCCGCAGCGCTGAGTCCTGTCAGGGCTGTGATCTCTGCCGGAACGTTTTCTTCCACGCAGACCAGCATGGTCAGCTCCTCCACCGGTACACCGTCCCGGACCCGCAGCGCTCCATATTCGATGATGGAATCGGACGCGGCTTTCAGGCCGGTGGTTTCCAGATCGATCACGGTGTAATTGCCTGTGCTCGGCTTTGTTCTGCCCGCTTTCCGCGCCATTTGCTGCTGTGCCGCTTTGCTGAACCCGGGTTTCAGGTCGATTTGGTTTTGTTCGGCCTGCGGCAGCGGTCGTCGCATCAGTTTGATCCCGTCAAAGTCCACGGTCTCCCATGCGGTATTGTGGGTGCGAAAATCCATCCGCTGCTCTCCCACCGTGGTGAACACCAGTGTTGCCTGTCCGTTTTTCAGGTTCTGACACACCCGCTCCCACAAGGCATCCCGCACGCGGCTGCTCACATTGCCCACATAAACGCCCGTGTTGATCTCGCACAGCCATTTGGACAGATCCCCGCGCAGTTTTGGCGGGCAGTTCGTCATGGTGAGAACTACGATGTTTCATCACCCTCTTCTTCAAAATAATTGATGCCGTTGGCCACAGTGCCCACTTTGTTGTCCCACAGATAAACAGCTTCCGGCTCCTGTTCCCGCTCATCCGCATTCAGGAGCAGATACCGGATATCGTGCACCATGCGCTCCAGAATATGATGCTCTACCATGGCATCCCGCACCCGGCGGCGCACTACGGCCGGCAGGTCGTCCGGAGCCTGTGCCGCCACTTCAAAGGCGATGGGAATGGTCACCTCGGCCTTGTACAGGTCGGCAATATCGTACACAAAGGAGCACTCGTGCCCCACATGAACAAAGCCAAGACCCGGGGCGCAGCCCAATGCCACGATCACCGCGTGCGCCAGACCGTACAAACAGGCGTGCCCGGCAGAAAGCGCCTGATTGACGGCATCTCCCGATGCAAAATCCTCCGGGCGGTACAGTCGGCCGCTCCACGGAACACCGGTATCCTTGGAAGCTTTGCGGTATACCTGCCGCACACGGCTGCCCTCGCGTCCCCGCAGCTGCTGCATCGTCAGCCGGGAGATATCTTCGTCCGGGAAACGGAGCTGATACATCTTGCGTACCACATCCAGGTGCTTGCGGGTGTTGCTGACAAGCTCTGCCTGCCGCAGCAACAGCTGCGAGTGGGTGGTCAGGGGACGGCCATGGGCGTAATACCGCACACCGTGCTCACCTACCCAGACAGCACCCACGCCCGTGTCACCCATAAGTTCCATGGCACGGTGGGTCACCCGTGTACCCGGCCCCAGCAGCAGCACCGAGATGCCCGCCGCCGGGATCTGAACGATCCCTTTTTCGTCTGTAACGGTGATTGCGCCGTCCTGTCGGCCAAGGGTGCAGTGTTCCAGATACAGAAAGGTCATCCGGTCTTTCACCTGCGGCAGCGCCTGCAGGTCCGGCCGGATCATGCCCGGCATCTCGTCCATCTCAGTTTCCTCCGCGCATAACGGTCATCAGTCCAAGGCCATAGGCCTTGCCGCGCCCCATGCCCTGACACAGCAGTGCCCGGAACTGCTCTGCATCGGTCACCTGCAAAATGCCCTCATAGGTCACTGCCAACAGGGTCACCGGCCGGGTGCCGTGCTTGGCAAAGTGCTGCCACTGCACCCGGGTCACGGTAAATTCCTCCTCCCGCAGGGCAAAGCCGTGCTTTGCGGCACGCTCCAACAGCCACTGCTTCTGGTACTGTGTCGTGCAATGTGCGGCTACAGTTCCCCGCGCTGCGGGGTTTTGGGGGTCTTTGCAGCTTTTGGTGGGGTTTGCGGTCAGCCGAAACTGCCAGCAGCTGCCCGGCTCCACCCGCTGCAAAAGCGGGTCGTAGCTGCGGGTCTCCGCAGCCGCTCCGGTGCCAAACTGCTCCACCACGCCGGACAGCTCTGGCGCATCTTCGCTGAGCAGCAGCAGATACAACCGCTCTCCCAGACGATCCAACCGCCACAGTCTGCGGCGGCGCTCCCCTGCAAAAGCGCTTTCCACTGCGCCATGCAGTTTTTGCGGTGCCGACAGCGCAGCCATGGTGCTGCGGCGGGTGGGATCTAGTTCTACCCGTGATAAATACATTCTCTCGCCCCCTTTTTACAATTCCCGGAACGGATCGTGCTCCGTAGTCTCCGGGCTGTCCGGCACTTTCTGCCAAAGCTCCCGTACCGAGCGGTAGCCGTACTGCCGATGATGCGGGTCAAAGCTCACCGGCACATCCCGCTGCGGAGCCGTGCCCGGCTCCAGCGGGTCGGCGTCCAATAGGATCCGGCTCTGCCGTCCCGGACACAGGGGCGGTTCCGCTTGCAGCACCTCCTGCAAGCTGCCCGGGCGTACTCCCAGACAGAGCGGCAGGGTAGGCGGGCAGCAGCGGCGGCCGAGATACAGCGGAAACGCCGGGTGCAGCAACGCCTGCTGCAGCTGCTGCAAAAGTGCAGTGTCGGTGCTTTCGATCCCGGCCAGAAACACGGCATCCTGCAAATAATGGCGGTAGGTCACATAAGAGGTCTTTTCATCCTGCGTCTTTGCCGTGTGGTAGTCCACCAGCAGCTGCCCTTCCCGCTCCACGCGGACGCCGAACCGCAGCCCGGTCAATCGGAGCAGTGCTTCGCGCTCGTCCCGCCGCAGCCCAAGAGCTGCCGCCAAAAGGCCGATCACGCCGCTCTTGGTGGGTTCACGGCCCGTCTTGCGGGTCTCAAATTTGGAGTCCGCGCCCCACGCCTGCAAAGGCGCTGCCAGCCGAAGCAACAGCGTTGCCATTACCCCACCTCATTTCCGGCAAGTGCATCCCGGACAGCCTTTTCCAGTGCGTCCAGCATCGCCTTTGCCGTCTGCGCCGGAGCCAGTTCCTCCAGCCCGCTGCCCACGGTAAAGCTTTGCGCCGGGGCCTCGGCAAAGCTGCTGTACATCTGCTGCGCATACTGTGCCAGTGCCGCCTTGGAAGGCGCGGCATACCCCTGCGCACTGCGGGGCACGGCCCGCTCGAATGCGCCGCACAGGTTCACCGGCTGATCCTCCCGCAGGGTCACATATACCGCATCCGGCAGAGTGCGGTTTGCAAAGGTGTTCTGCTTGCCGGTGGGCATGGAGAAGAGGAACGCCTCACCAAAAGCCCGCACCGTTTCCGCGGCCTGCGCTGCACCCAGCTGCCCGGCCAGCTCCATCACGTTCACTGTGGCATAGCGGTACAGGGTGGAGGAGTTGTACTCCACCGTGCCCAGATGGCCTGCACCGGCGTTGTCCTCTGCTTGACAGTCATCCACGGCGGTAAAGTAATCGTACTCGTTCTGCACAGCATGAGTGGAGATGCTGTGCGCCACCTGCGCAGCGGCGTCATAGTTCAGAGAAGGCTCATCTGCCACCATGCGGCCAAACAGCGCCATGTCCATCGAGGGCGCTGCTTTCAGGGCATCCCGATACTGCTTTTTATCCGCAGAGCCCTCCACAGCCAGCTCTGCCAACGCCTTTGCCTGCGCAGTGCTCATGAAGAACAGTGCCTTGGTGCCCTTATCGTCGCTCTTGATGCCCGCATTCTCCAGCGCTTTTTTTGCCAGCTTGTCCGCATCCAGTTCCGGGGCCAGTGCAAGGATCTGCGCCTTCACCAGTTCTGCGGCCTTTTTAGTGCGCTTGCCCACGTCCAGTTGAGCATTCTCCGCAAAGGCTGCGCGCATGGCATGCTTCCATGCCTGTGAGGATACCCGGGCACGGGTCACACCGCCGTACACGGCTGTTTTGGGGCTGCCGGTATCATCCCGGTTGATGCAGCTGGGCGGGACGGTCTGCAAAATGTGGAAATCAACATACAGGCGCTTATTCATGATCAATTCTCCTTTTCTTTCTCATCCGGTGCAGGCTTCGGGTCGCGGTACAGGTCCTGTCCCCACCGCAGACGGACATTGGCGGGGGTCTGCGCATACCGCGGGTCGGTGCATTGCAATTCATACAGGTCTGCCGCAAGCTGCGGATAGTCCAGCGGGATGCCGCCATCCTTTGCCGCGCTCAGCAGCTGGATCATGCCCCGCAGATGGTGGCTGATCTCGGTGATTTCTTCTGCGGTGGCCAGCGCGTTGAACCGCCGGATCACGCTAGCCTCGGTCCAGTCCTGTCCGGCACTGTTCCGCTCTGCCAGCTGCCGCACCGCACGCCCCAGTGTGTTGCCAGGGCAGTTCATAAGGCGGTCGTTCCCCTGCTGATGCATAGCATACAGGGTCAGGGCGAGGTAGACCGCCCACTCTGCCGCCGAGGGAGCACTGCGGCCCTGAAAGCTTTCCGGCATTTCCAGCAAAAAACTTCCCCACAGCTCCGGCAGCTCGCCGGGTGCGTGGCCGATGCCCCGCCGCAGCTTTGCCAGTTCTGCCCGCCGCTGGTTGTCCGGCAGAGCCTGAAGCCTGTGCAGCTGCTGCGCCGCATATAGTTTGACATCCTGTGTTTTCATACAATTCCCCCTTTATGGTTCTGTTTTGGGATAGATCTCCCAAAGCCTTGTGCGGAAACGATTATAGGCCTTTGGCGAGGTATACAGGATGGTGCGCTCGGTCTTTTTATCCTTATCCACCACAATGCGGTGTCCCTTCAGGGCGGCATTTCCGGCCTCCATCACCATCTGTTTTCCCAGCTTTTCCGCGATGTTTCGCGCCTGCGCCTGCCAGCGCAGCGCTGCCTCATCCGGGTCGTCCTGCTCCGGGTCGATCGCCTGTAGCCACTGCCGAAAAGGCTGATCCACTGCAAAGTAGAATTGTGCACGAACCGCGCCGCCTGCATTTTCATTCCGGTCACCGGCGGCAATTGCCAGTTCCTGCGCAAAATGTCCGACCAGCGCCGCTGTCTGTTCACAGCGCTCGATTTCTCTGACGATTCGACTCTGCCATGGACGCCCTATCTCATCCAGAATCCCTGCCTGAAAGGTCAGGCTGTCGCTGAAAGAATCATTTACAAAGAAGTCCTTATCGCCATATTGGACACCGGAGATGCGAAAATGTACCTTTCTGCGGGGATCCAAAAGTTTCAATCTCTTTTCCTGCAACTTTTCGATCCAGCATACAACGCCCGGGCGATGCCCGCTGTCCTGACAAAAGACAGCCGGGAACTCCCGCCAGAATTGTTTAGCCGGGTCATGACGACAGGGCACAAACACCACCGGTTCATTTTTCTTGATTGGCATCGTGCGCCAGATGGTCATCTGTTCGGCAAAGACGTTTTCTCTGGGGAAGAAATCTCCTCCCAGCAGACAGAACCCATCCACATTCTCCCCTGTCCTGTGCAGCAACAGCCTTCTGGATTGCAGGGTGAGCAGCTGTGCCGGGTTATCCGGGCAGCAAATTTCTGTCCGTTCCGTGCTCTTTGGTACTTCCAATTCCCAACAGGGCTTGCTTTCGCCCCAGCATTCCCGGCTGTCGCGCAGCAGCGTCAGGTTCAGCATCAGGGTCTCGTACAGATTATCGCCCTGTGCCTGAATAAAACCGATTTTGCCCAGCCACCCGGCTCCTACTGACGGAAGTCCCTTTCCTTTTGGCTTCGCGGAGGTGTCATCATAGCCGTTCACGCACAGCAGCCACCGCGCCGCCTGCGGATAGCTCAGCTGCTCCTTGCTCTGCCCCGCATACAGTGGAAAGAGCCGGAGTTTATTGCTGCTTTCCGACATTTCACCGTTGAGTTTGGCCGCACCGTATTCCGTGCCGATCTTTGCCTGCGGCACCTGCCAGAAGGGGTGTGTCGGGTGGAACAGCCAGAAGCGGTCCTTCCACTGCTCCAGATAGTCCCGGACAGGTTCTGCCGGGAAATGCCCCAGCTGCCACAGCGCACTCCAGCGCTCCAGTGCATCATCGCTCTGCATCAGCGGGCGGGGCTCTCCCTTTGCATCCACCCGGGAGAACACGGTGAACAGCACCGCCAGCAACAGCCGCAGCACGGCGGCGTTCTGGGTGGGCATCTCGCCCGCAAGGTCCACATAATCCTGCGCCGACACCAGCGCCTCGGTCAGGGACACCTCCCGCACCGTGTTGTCCCGCAGCCGCACCCGTATCCACGGTTCGGTCAGCAGGTTGAATTCAATCTCCTTCATCCGTTTCCTCCTTTTGGTAGGTCAGGCCGTTTTCACGGTCATAACAAAGTTCCATGCCCGCAAGCCGGGCAGTCAGGTTTTCATCCAGCAGCAGGATCAGTTCTCCGTGCAGCAGCGGCGACAGCTGCCACGCCGCAAGGCGGCTGCGGTTATCCGCTTCCAACTCCCGGATGACCCTATCCACCTTCCACGCTTTGCCGAACACCGCCGGGAGCCGCAGCTTCTGCCGGGCGATCTTCAGTGCCGTTTCCGGCGGGGGCGGGCTGTCAGCAGCTACGGCGCTGCCACCCTCCTGCCACGGCAGAAAGTGGATGCTGCCGTCTGCCCGACACTGCATTACAAGCACCTCTACCGAGGGGTCGCCGTCCCGCACTGCTGCCCGCGCCGCCGGGTCGGAGCGGGCACCCTCGTTCTGCATCCAGTCGTCCAGCGTATTCAACTGCGCCAGCCGGTGCGTTTCCGGCTGCGGCACAAGGTACACCTCGGCGCGCGCTTTCTTTTTCTCCTGCGTCTGCTCATATACGCAGCGCATTTCCTCCCCCTGCGCTCCACCGGGAGCTTCCCGCTCCCAGCCGTAGACCTGCTGCACCAGCGGAGAGATCTCCTCCGGCAGCCGGATGCTCCGGGGCAGAAACTTCCGGGTGCGCCAGAGCAACCACTGTCCATATACCGCCTCGCTGCCCGCATCAAAGGCATCTTCCCCGGTGTCCAGCACCGCGCAGCAGGCCTGCTGTAATGGGGCGGGGCGGCTGCGGCGGTGACGGTGCAACCGTCCGATGCGCTGCAACAGCAGATCCATGGGGCAAAGCTCTGTAACAAGAACGTCCAGATCAATGTCCAGCGACTGCTCCATCACCTGCGTGCCCACCACGATCAGGTCGTTCCGGCGCTCCGGTTCAGAGCCCTTGCCAATGCGTGCCATCAGCTGGTTTTCCCGCGCTGCGCGGTCCGGCATCAGGAACTGCGCATGGAACAGCTGCACCTCTTTGTCCGGCAGGCTTTCCCGCAGCAGCTGCGCGATCTTCTGCGCTTTTTTGACCGTGTTGACGATCACTCCCGCGCAGCCGCCCTCTGCCAGCTTCCGGCGCAGCAACGCGGGCAGCTCCGGCTCTGTGAGCGTGGTCAGCTGCACCGTTTTACCGGGTGCGTCTGGTGGGATAGCCGTCTGCTTTACCTCTGCGCCGTCCGTCCATGTCAGCAGCGGATAGCCGCAGCTGGTTTTCCATGGGGCGTCCGGGACAGCCTTTTTCTGCTGGTAAGCCTCGACCAGTTCCGCGCGCCGCCGGGCAGGCAGGGTGGCTGACAGCAGGATGACCGGCACCTTGTACCAGCCCAGCCATTCCAGTGCGCGGTCCAGATAGCAGTTCATGTAGGTATCGTAGGCGTGGCACTCGTCAATAATGACCACCTTGCCCGCAAGCCCCAGATGCCGCAGCATAACGTGCTTCTGGGCAAGTGCCGCCAGCAGCAACTGATCCACTGTGCCAATCACAAAGTTTGCCAGCAGTGCCTGCTTGTTTCCCCGAAACCACTGGTGTACCTGCACCTGATGCGCTTCCTGCGCGTCCTCTTCCAACTGCACCCCGCGCCCCTGCAGCCGCAGATAGCACTCGTTCAGTTCTGCCATGCCGTGTGCCAGCTTTATAGCCTGCGGCAGCGTCTCCTCAGACTGTGTGTCTGCCCAGCCAAGCAGCCGGGGAAAGATGCCGTTTGCCGTGGCCTGTGTGGGCAGCCCGAAAAAGACACCACCCAGCCCGAATCGGCTGGCCATGACCTCCGCAGCGGCCAGCGCCGCCTCGGTTTTACCCACGCCCATCTGTGCTTCCAAAATCAGGATGCCCGGTTCCGCTGCGGTATCCACAGCCTCCAGAACAGCCCTCTGCACCGCATTGGGCGCAAAGCCGAACCGCACCGCAAACTCCTGCGGGTCTGCGATGCCCGGCTGTGCCTCCCACGGGAAGGGCAGCGCCAGCTTTTCCCAAGCCCTGTCCACCCGCGCCGGGTAATCCTCCATGCTGCCCAGCTCCTCTACCGGGATCAGGGGGAAGTATTCCGTATTGCTGGCGATCCAGTCTGCCATGATCAGAAGTCCGGTCAGAAGCACTTCCTCCTGCGGATTCAGATCATCCAACTCCGCTGTGTCGTCAAAGCCACAGTCCTGCAAAACAGTCATGAGCAGTTCTGTCCAGAAGTCCTCCCAGACCTTTTTCTGTCCCTTGGGGTAGTAGTTGCTCTCCCAACCCTCTAACTGATCATCGACCGCCGCGCAGCTCTGTGGCTTGCCGTGGTGCGCCCCCACAATGGAGGCGATCCCGCCGGGGCAGTCATCCCACAGCAGGACTGCCTCGCCCGCCCGGGCATGCGGCGACTCCCGGCGGTTCTGTTCAGGACAGTCCAGCGGCGTCAACGTTTCCAGCCGCTGCCGCGCCTCCGGCAGGGTGCGCAGGATATTTGCCTGAAAGGCTACCGTAGCCTTGCCTATATCATGGATTCCACCCAAAAACCGGGCATGCGCGAGCAACGCTTCCTCGCGCTCAAAGCCCATGGCCCGTTTTACGCTTTCGGGGAGCCACTGCCGGACTAGCCGCTCCATGATGCCCGCCGTATCCCGCAGATGCATCCAGAGCGGCAGCCACAGGCTGGTATTTTCCGGGTCCGTTTTACCGGCCAAAAACCTTGTTTTATTCAACGTCCTTCGCATTTTTGCTCCTTTTCCGGTGTGTGCCTTCCATGTACCGAGCATAACAGATAATGTGTACTATAATCCGTACTTTTTGTATTTTATCTCCGCAAATGAAAAAAGCGGCACACCGGGTCGTGCCTCATCAAAACGAAAGTGTCCTCGCAAGGTAAAGAAACCTGCTATTTATAGCCCGGTTCCGTTTTCTGTTTCAAAGATACGCTTCTGCCCTTCTGCTGTCAATGACTCTGCGCCAATTCATCAAAGCTACAAAAAAACGATTTCTTTTTTGTATAAAAAACCGCCCCGGCTTCCATTGCGGAAACCGGGGCGGTTCGTTTATTTTATTGGTGCTTTTTCAAGCGCTCACGCAATCACTTGCGAGGGTTCTTGATTGCAGCCTGGGCGGGTGCCAAAATTACAGAGCGTTGGGGAAGAATGATAATACGTTTTTATCTTCGCGCAAATCCTACTCCAGAAATATTTCCTGTTCGATCGTGACTCCGTATTGCAAAATCTTATCCTTTCTATGCAAAAAAGCTGCCGCACCGGAAAAACCGGCGCGGCAACTCTTTTTGCAGGAACCTGTACCGGCGCTACGGGACGCACCAGCCGCAGGAACACACTTATTTACCAAAGACGGCAACGTAGTCCTTCTGGAACTTTTCAATGCCGGCATCAGTCAGAGGGTGGTGGATCATCTGCTCCAGCACCTTATATGGCACGGTGGCAATGTGTGCACCGGCCAGTGCGCAGTCCGTGATGTGGATAGGATTGCGCACCGAGGCAGCGATGATCTCGGTATGGATGTCGGGGTAATTGCCGAACATCTCTGCAATGGTCTGAATCAGGTCGATGCCGGGCTGGCCGATATCGTCCAGACGCCCCAGAAAGGGGCTGACATAGGCAGCACCGGCACGGGCAGCCAGCAGCGCCTGATTTGCGCTGAAGATCAGGGTGCAGTTGGTGGGAATGCCCTCGCTGCTCAGCACCTTGATGGCCTTCAGACCCTCTGCCGTCATGGGAATCTTCACTACCATGTGCGCAGGATCCAGTGCGTAGATAGCACGGCCTTCCTCGATCATCCCTGCAGCGTCCAGCGTAGTGGCCTTGACCTCGCCGGAGATGGGGCCATCCACAATGGAGGTGATTTCCTTCAGGGTCTCGGCGTAATCACGGCCTTCCTTGGCGATCAGGCTGGGGTTGGTGGTGACACCGGCAATGATGCCCATATCGTTTGCTTTGCGGATCTCGTCCACGTTGGCCGTATCAATGTAGAATTTCATACCTGTATTCCCCTTTTTTCAGCAGACGCTCACTTCAGCAGCGCCTCGGCATGGGCTGCAATGTTCTCGGCGGTCAAACCGTACTCCTTGAACAGATCGGCGGGCGAGCCGCTCTGACCAAAACGATCCATAATGCCCACGCGGTCAAACTTGCAGCTGCACTTACCGGCAATGGTCTCGGCGGTCACACCGCCCAGACCGCCGATGATGCTGTGCTCCTCGGCAGTAACAACAGCCTTGCACTTATTGGCATAGGCCAGTGCAGTCTCGGTATCAAAGGGTTTGATGGTGTGGAAGTTGACAACAGCGGTGCTGATGCCCTTGGCCTCCAGCGCATCCGCTGCCTTCAAAGCTTCCGGGATCATCAGTCCGGTGGCAAAGATCGCCACATCAGAGCCATCCTTCATCACGTTGGCCTTGCCGGGGATAAAGGGGGTGTCCTCCTCGGTGTACACATCGGACACCGGACGTGCCACGCGGATGTACACAGGACCCTTGATGTCGATTGCTGCCTTAACCGCCTTACGGGTCTCAATGGGGTCGCAGGGTACCAGAATGGTCATGTTGGGCACAACGCGCATCAGGGCAATGTCTTCCACGGTCTGATGGCTGCCGCCGTCCTCGCCCACGCACAATCCGCTGTGGCTGCACGCCACCTTGACGTTGGCGTTGACGTAGGCAATGCTGTTGCGGATCTGCTCGTAGGCGCGGCCGGTACCAAACAGTGCAAAAGTGCTGATGAAGGGGATCAAACCGCTGTGTGCCATGCCTGCTGCAGCACAGGTCATGTTGGCTTCGGCAATGCCGAAGTTGAAGAACCGCTCGGGATACTTCTCGGCAAAGATGTTGGTCATGGTAGCGTGTGCAAGGTCTGCATCACAGACGACGACCTTCTCATTCAGACCACCGATATCACGCAATGCCTCGCCGTAGGCGACGCGCATAGATTTACTTTCAGCCATCTACTTCTACCCCCAGTTCTTTCATAGCCTTGATGTACTCTTCCTTATTGGGTGCCTTGCCGTGCCAGCCGACCACGTTTTCCATAAAGGAAACGCCCTTGCCCTTCACGGTCTCGCAGCAGATGAAACGGGGCTTACCCGGGGTGACGGGTGCCTGAATGGCATCCACGATGGCCTGAATATCATGGCCATCCACCTTGACGGTCTCAAACCCGAAGGCGGCAAACTTGGCGCAGGGATCGCCCACCGGCATGACCTGATCGTTGGTGCCGTCGATCTGCAGCCCATTGTGATCCAGCAGAACCACAAAATTGTCCAGACCGTACTTCACAGCGCTCTCGGCTGCCTCCCACACCTGACCTTCCTGGATCTCGCCATCGCCCAGAATGGCGTATACCCGGTAGTCCTTGTGCAGGTATTTGGCTGCCATAGCCAAACCGCCTGCCACGCTGACGCCCTGTCCCAGAGATCCGGTGTTCACATCAATGCCCGGCGTCTTGTTGCAGTCGGGATGGCCCTGCAGGTGGCTGTGCAGCTTGCGCAGGGTCCACAGATCCTCCCGGGGGAAGAAACCCAGATCTGCCAGAATGGCGTACTGTGCCGGGCAGCCGTGACCCTTGCTCAGCACAATGCGGTCACGATCCTCCCACTTGGGGTTCTTGGGGTCCACATGGGCAGTGTTATAGTAGATAGCCATGAGCATCTCCACCAGAGACAGTGATCCGCCCGGGTGGCCGGACTGGCACAGATACAGCATCTTGATAATGTCTGCGCGCAGCTGCTTTGCTTTTTCCTGTTGCATAGCAAGTTCCATAATATGTATCCCTCTCAATCAGATTTGAAGATGTACGTTTTTACGCAGCCGTTGCACCCAGCAGCATATCCGGCAGGAAGGTAACGACCTGCGGGAAGATACAGGTGACAGCCAGCGTGATCAACAACGGAACCAGGAAGGGCAGGATCGACTTGTAAATGCGTTCCAGCTTGATCTTGTTCACGTCCGAAATGACAAACAGGCACACGCCGAAGGGAGGAGTGACCTGACCGATCATCAGGTTCAGCACCACCACAACGCCGAAGTACACCAGATTGTAGCCCATGGTGTCGGCGATGGGCAGCAGCACGGGCAGCATCAGGGTCAGGATAGCGCCGGGCTCCATGACCATGCCAAGGATCAGCAGGATGATGTTGATAATGAACATGACAACCGCCGGGTTGGAGGAAACACCGGTGATGGTGTTTGCGATGAGGGCGGAGATGCCCTCCTTGGCCATGACGTAGGTAAACAGGGTGGAAGTACCGATGATGAACAGTGTGTTTGCAGAGGAGATGGCACTTTCCTTCAGGCACTGCAGGAAGGTTTTGAGATCCATGCTCTTATAGACCAGCACAGAGATGATCAGCGCATAGATGGTTGCCACTGCAGAGGCCTCGGTGGGGGTGAACCAGCCCAGCGTAAAGCCTGCCAGAATGATCACGGGGGTGATGCAGGCGGGCAGCGCATGAACAAACTGCCATGCCAGATTGCGCAGGTTGAAAGCGGTGCGCTCGTAGCCGCGCTTGACAGCGTAGATGTAGATGAGCACCATCATCAGCACTGCCATGACCAGCGCCGGGATCACACCGCCCATAAACAGCTTGGACACACTGACCGAGGCCGACGCGCCGTATATGATCAGCGGGATCGAGGGCGGGAAGATGGGGCCGATGACTGAGGAGGCAGCAGTAACGGCAGCGGAGAAATCATCGTCGTAGCCGTGGTCACGCATGGCCTTGATCTCGATAGCGCCCAGACCGCCGGCGTCGGCAGAAGCAGATCCGGACATACCGGCAAAGATGACCGAGGCCAGCACGTTGGCGTGACCCAGACCACCGGGAATCCAGCCCACCAGCTCGCGGGCGGTGCCGAACAGCTCGTCGGTGATCTTACCGGCGTTCATCAGGTTGCCCGCCAGAATGAACAGCGGAATAGCGATGAGCAGCCAGCTGTCAATACCGGAAACCATCTTTTGACCGATGACCACCAGCGGGTAGCCCAGAGACAGGCAGCCCAGCACGGCAGAGAAGCCGATGGACACCGAGATGGGAATGCCAATGATCAGAAATGCAACGAATGCAAGCAAGAAGAGGATCATGCGGCCTTCCCTCCTTTCTTAGCGGCAATGTGGCCGACCAGCATCTCAAGGCTCTTCAGCGCAATGAACGCACCGGCAATCGCCATAGGGATGTATTGGATGGTATAGTGAACATTGGGCATGGTGGCATAGGTGCGGGAGGCCACAAATCGGTACTGTGCATTGAAGGCCACGATCATCACGACGCCCAGACCCAGACCTATCAAATCGGTGATGTACCACACGATCTCGGCAGCAACACCATGCAGGCGGGTGACAAGGAAATCCAGCCGGATCAGACCGGACTTGTTGTACAGGGGGATGATGCCGATAAATGCCATCCACAAAAACAGAATGCCGCACAGCTCGGTGGTGGGCAGCCAGCTTTGGTTCAAAAAGTTGCGGCGGCACAGCTCGGTCACGATCAGTCCAACCAAGCCAAGGATCATTGCCATAATGATCCACTCAGCCACCTTGGAAATGGTGTCTGTGATCTTTGTCAAAACTTTCATGTTGCCATTCCTTTTTTAAAAAAGGCGCAGGCCCATCCGAAAATCGGCCTGCGCCGCTGCAAATACAACGAGCTTCGGGAGATTCCCGTCTTACTTATTGCCGTAGTTGTAGATGGTATCGACCAGGCTCTGATCATACCATGCCTCGCTGGCATAACGGGTGTAGTATGCGGGGATGTCCAGCTTCTTCTTGAAGGAGTCGATGTCCGGGTTATCGCAGAACTGCACGCCGCCCTCTTCCATGGTCTTGCGGGCAGTCACGTTATCCTCAGCGATGCAGTCAAAGCTGAACTGTGCAGCCTCCTTTGCCTTCTCGCGCAGCACATTCTGGGTGGTCTCGTTCAGCTTATCCCAAGCGATCTTGTTGGCAGCCATGGTGCAGCCCATCCACATATAATTGATAAAGCTGAAGTAGCCGATATCGTCCCAAGTAGCATTTGCTACTTCGTGGTAGGTGGCGTTGTCCTGTGCCTGTGCGGTGCCATTGCTCAAGGCGGTAGTCAATTCGGTCAGAGCCAGTGCCACAGGGGTAGCGCCCAGCGTGCTCCAGCAGTCGGTGTACATCTGGCTCTGGGGCACGCGGATCTTCAAGCCGATCACATCGTCGGCCTTCTCGATCTGACCCCAGCTCTTGACGGTGGAAACATGACGCATACCGTTGTCGCCCTCAGCCAGATAGACCAGATCGTAATCACCGAAGTCGGCAAAGATCTGCTCACCGATGTCGGTGCTGTTCAGCACCTCGTTGGCTTCCTCGGCGCTGGTGAACAGGAAGGGCAGATCCATGACCTTGGCTTTGTCGTAGAAGGAAGTAAAGCCGGAAGTACCTGCAAAGATCAGATCAATGGTGCCCATACGGGTGGACTCGATCGCCTCGGCATCGTTGCCCAGCGTGCCGCCGTACTGTACATCGCACTTGACTGCGCCGCCGGTAGCCTCTTCGATCAGCTCACCGTACTTGATGATGGTCTTGGTGGGCACGCTGTTTTCGCCGCCGGGGCTGTACAGGGTCAGGGTAGTGTTGGTAAAACCGGCATCGCTGCCGCCTGCAGAAGCTGCGGTGGAGCTGGCGGTGCTGGTGGTAGTGCTTGCGGAAGAGCCGCCGCAAGCGGCCAGACCCAAAGCTGCTGCGCCGATACCGGCGACCTTCAGAAAGCTGCGGCGAGAGATCTTTTTCATAACAGTGTCCTCCTGTTTTCTTGGGCAGAAGCATTTTTCGTGCAACTGCTTCTGCCGAATCGTTTGATTGACGAGAAGTCCGACGTTGTAGGATTGTAGGACAATCCATATCTGTGTTTATAGAATACCCTACTTTGCAAAGAATTTCAATTTCCAGAATTACCTAAAAATATATCATTTTTTTATCTCTTTGCACAAAAACTTGTATCCATGTTGCAAAACCTGCACAGATGTAGCAATTTTTCGTCTCAAAAGCGGCAAAACATGTTGCACTGTTCTACAATTTTGCAAAAAAGCACCAGCAGCCGCTCCCCCGCTTTCCAAAGAAGCGGAGCAGCGCCCTGCAGGTGCCTGCGTATGCTTTTTTTACGGGCTGTGCCCTTTTTTCCTCTTATAAGGAGACGTTTCCGTCCCTGGTCATGCTGATCAGATCCTGTGCCACCAGCTCCAGATGGCTGTGCATATAATGCTCGGCGGCATCAGCATCCCCTGCCTGCAGAGCCGCCAGAATTTTGGCGTGGGGCATAATGGCGTTCAAGGCGTTCTGGTTGTGCTGGAAGGTGCGCTGCCGGAAGTTTTTAATGCGCTCACAGGTCTGATGGTTGATCTTGATCAACAGTTGGTTCCGACTGGCTTTGACGATGCTGGTGTGGAATTTTTCGTCATACTTTGCAATGGTGGCAGCATCCTGTTTTTCCACTGCTTCGACAAATTTTTGATGGATGTGTTGCAGTTCCAACAGATCCTCGGGCTGGCTGCGCTCTGCCATCAGGCGGGCAGCCAGCGGCTCCAGTGCGTTGCGCACCTGCACGCAATCCAAAAGCTCCATTTCGTTGGCTCTGAACCACTGCACTGTCTGCTCTGTGCCCGCCTCCTTATCACTTGCCACAAAGGCTCCGCGCCCGGGGCGGATCTCCACAAGCCCCTTTGCCTCCAACAAGCGGAATGCTTCCCGCACGGTGCCGCGACCCACTCCCAGCTGCTTGCTCAGGGTCATCTCCGCAGGGAGCTTGGTATCCACTGCATAGGTACCGTCCACAATACGGTCTGCAATGACCTGCTCCACCTGCTGCACGATAGACACCCGCTTCAGACTGTTCAGTTCTGTTGCCGGTTCTGCCATAAGGACCAGCCTCCTCCTCTTTAATAATACGCAATAGGATATTTTTTGGTACAAAAACAGCCCCCGTAGCAGGGATGTGCAAAGCTGCGCTCCTGTCTTTCTTAGAACAATTATAGCGCGGTCTATTGTATGATGTCAAACACTTTTTGAAAAAACCGGTTGTTTTTTGAGCAAAGAGCTTTAATTGCCGTATTCCACCTGAAATTTGTGAATGAAACACGAAAATTCTTTCATAGTTTGAAAATACCTGTTGACATTTCCATGCGCAGTGTGTATGATAAAGGCAAGATGGATTGTAGGACATCATACAATCAAAAACACTGTCATGAATAGTCTGCATAAAGGAGATATCGTTATGAAGATCGCGCTTATCAACGAAAACAGTCAGGCCGCCAAGAATGGCATCATCGAAGCCGCCCTGAAGAAGGTGGTGGAGCCCATGGGCCACGAGGTGGTCAACTACG
>OKUM01000568.1_pt1 | contig 22189 bp, 10 predicted proteins | sample 1606801 | NCBI WGS metagenome assembly OKUM01 (sample SAMEA3882546, study PRJEB24775) | human gut metagenome | biome: human-associated habitat; feature: intestine environment; material: feces | place: Netherlands | collected 2009/2010
TCAACGCTGACTTCGACGGCGACCAGATGGCTGTCCATCTGCCGCTGTCCACCGAGGCCCAGCGCGAGGCCAAGATGCTGATGCTGGCCTCCGGCAACCTGCTGAAGCCCTCTGACGGTGAGCCCGTCACCGTGCCCACGCAGGATATGATCCTGGGCAGCTACTACCTGACCCTCGTCAACCCCGACGATAAGGGCCACGGCAAGATCTTCCGCGACGAGGACGAGGCCATGATGGCCTATTCCGAGGGCCTCATCACGCTGCAGGCACCCATTAAGGTGCGCCGCACGATGGTCTTTGACGGCGTTGCGGAGACCGGCCTGGTCGATACCACGATGGGCCAGATCATCTTCAACACCCCCATCCCGCAGGATCTGGGCTACGTGGATCGCACCAATCCCGCCACCAAGTTCGACTACGAGATGAACCCCCGCACCCTCAAGATCGCATCCGGCGGCAAGAGCGACAAGCTGACGAAGAAGGGCCTGCCCGACATCATCAGCCGCTGCCTGACCAAGCATGGCACCAAGACCTGCGCCATGATGCTGGATCAGATCAAGGCTCAGGGCTACAAGTACTCCACCCTGTCTGCCATCACCGTCGCTGTTCCCGATGCTATTATGCCTGACGAGAAGCCGGAAATTCTGGCTGCCGCCGATAAGAAGATCGAGAAGGTCATGAAGAACTTCAACCGCGGCCTGATCTCCGATGAGGAGCGCTACCGCAAGACGGTTGAGATCTGGCAGGCCGCCACGGAGGAGGTCTCCGAGGCTCTGAGCGAAAACCTGAAGAAGAACCACCAGCGCAACCCCATCTATATGATGTCCGATTCCGGTGCCCGTGGTTCTATGGACCAGATCAAGCAGCTGGCCGGTATGCGCGGCCTGCTGGCCAATACTGCCGGTAAGACGCTGGAGATGCCTATCCGCGCCAACTACCGTGAGGGCCTGAATATCCTGGAATACTTCATCTCCTCCCGAGGCGCTCGTAAGGGTCTGGCCGATACCGCTCTGCGTACCGCTGACTCCGGCTACCTGACCCGCCGTCTGGTCGATGTCTCTCAGGAAGTCATCATCCGCGAGGAGGACTGCCACGCTACCGAGGGCATCTGGGTCCGCGAGATCAGCGAGGGCAACTCTGTTGTCGAGAGCTTCAAGGAGCGTCTGAACGGCCGCTACTCCCTGCATGATGTGCACGATCCCGCCACGGGTGAGCTGCTCGTCAGCAAGGAAAAGATGATGGATATGTTCGACGCCGAGAAGATCGTCAACGCCGGTATTACCGAGCTGGAGATCCGCTCCGTCATGACCTGCCGCGCGCACGTCGGCGTCTGCGCCCACTGCTACGGTTCCAACATGTCCAACGGTGAATGCGTCAAGGTCGGTGAGTCTGTCGGTATCATTGCCGCAGAGTCCATCGGTGAGCCCGGTACCCAGCTGACCATGCGTACCTTCCATACCGGCGGTATCGCATCTGCCGAAGACATCACCCAGGGTCTTCCCCGCGTTGAGGAACTGTTTGAGAGCCGCCGCCCGAAGGCGATGGCTATCATGTCCGAGATCGCCGGTACGGTCCATATCGACGATACCAAAAAGAGCCGCCATGCCGAGATCACTGGCACGGACGAGAACGGCGCTCCGGTTACCAAGAGCTACCTGATCCCGTTCGGCCAGCGCCTCAAGGTCATGGAAGGCGACGAGGTCGCCAAGGGCGCACTGCTGACCGAGGGTCATGCTTACCCGCAGGACATCCTCGCCATCCAGGGCCCCATCGCCACCCAGAACTACCTGATCAGCGAGGTCCAGAAGGTCTACCGTCTGCAGGGCGTTGACATCAACGATAAGCATATCGAGGTCATCGTCCGCCAGATGATGCGTAAGGTCCGCATTGAGGATTCCGGCTCCAGCGACTTTATCATGGGCAGCATCGTGAACCGCCGCGATGTCATGATCAAGAACGAGGAGATCCAGGCCCGCATTGATGCCGGTGAGACTGATCTGAAGCTCGTTCAGGCCAGCCAGGTCCTGCTTGGCATCACCAAGTCCAGTCTGGCTACCGACTCCTTCCTGTCCGCTGCGTCCTTCCAGGAGACCACCCGTGTCCTGACCGAGGCTGCTATCAAGGGCAAGGTCGACCCGCTGGCCGGCCTGAAGGAGAACGTCATCATCGGTAAGCTCATCCCCGCCGGTACTGGTCTGCCGGAGGTCGAGGAGGAGCTCGTCCAGGCCGAGATCGCTCGCGACGCCGCCGAGGCAGCCTACGACCACTAAATAAACCGCAAAGGATTCCCGCCGCCACGGCGGGAATCCTTTTTTGCATACCGTCCGTGATTGACACACACACGCAGGCGGGTTATAATGAATGAATAAAGCAAAGGAAAGTGACACCATGCTGTTTCTGCAATATCCGCCGTGCTCCACCTGCCAAAAGGCAAAAAAGTGGCTCGACGACCACGGCATCGAGTACACCGCCCGCCACATTAAAGAGGACAACCCCACCGCCGACGAGCTGCGCGAATGGGTCGCCCGCAGCGGCCTGCCCCTCAAGCGGTTCTTCAACACGAGCGGCCTAGTCTACAAAAATCTGGGCCTGAAGGACAAGCTGCCGACCATGACCGAGGACGAGCAGCTCGCCCTGCTGGCGTCGGACGGTATGCTCGTCAAGCGCCCACTGCTGGTGGGCGACGATTTTGTACTGCCCGGCTTTAAGCCGGCCGAGTGGGAAAACGCTCTTTTGTAACCTGTAGAGGCGGATTCCATATCCGCCCGTGGAAGCTTCCGCTGCCGTGAACTGGCACGGGAGGCCGATGTCCGCCCCTGCATCCTCAGCATAGCAAAATATTTTATAATAAGGAGAAAACTATGCCCGAAATTCTAAAAGAACGCAGTGAACTGGACCCGCAATTTCAGTGGGACCTGACCCCGATGTTCGAGAGCGACGCCGCGTGGGAGACCGCGCTGGACAGCCTCGACGCGGACATTGAAAGCCTGGCAGCCTTCGCCGGTAAGCTGACCGATGCCGTCACGATTGGCGCATACCTCGACGCTTCCACCGAGGTGGGCCGCAAGGTCGAGCGCCTCTACTGCTACGCCTCCCAGCGCCATGACGAGGACACCCGCGACGACAAGGCCCAGAGCATGTACGCCCGCATCGGCAGCAAGTACGTCAAGATGGCCGCCGCGCTGTCCTTTGCCCAGCCGGAGATCCTGTCCCTGCCCGAGGAGACGCTGACCGCCATCGTCAACGATCCCGCCGTCGCGGACTACAAATTCAACCTCGAGGATCTGCTGCGCGGCAAGCCCCACACCCTGACCAAGGCTGAAGAAAAGCTGCTGGCCAGCTTCGGCGAGGTCATGTCTGCGCCGTCCGAGATCTACCACAATCTGGAGGACGCCGACCTGCTGTTTGATGCCGTCAAGGACGGCAGCGGCGAGACCGTCGAGGTCACCGGCTCCAACTTTGTGCCGCTGGAGATGAGCACGGACCGCACCCTGCGAGAGAACGCCTTCCACAGCTACTACAAGAGCTACCGCGAGCACATCAACACCTTCGCCGCGTCCTACGCCGGTGCCATCAAGGCTGCCACCGCTGAAGCCGCCGCCCGCAATTACCCGTCCTCCCGCGCGATGGCCATGGCGGGGGAGAATGTGCCCGCCGAGGTCTACGACAACCTCGTCGCCACGGTCCGCAAGCATATTCCCGCCATGTACCGCTATGTCCGCCTGCGCAAAAAGATGCTGGGCGTTGACGCGCTGCACTTCTATGACGTCTATGCTCCGCTGGTCGGCGATCTGAAAAAATCCTACAGCTACGAGACCGCACAGGAGATGGTCCTGAAGGCCGTTGCGCCCTTGGGCGAGGACTACCAGGCAACCGTCCGCAAGGCCTATGCCGAGCGCTGGATCGACGTTTACCCCAACCGCGGCAAGCGCGGCGGCGCGTACTCCGGCGGCTGCTATGACTCCAACCCCTATATCCTGCTGAATTTCAGCGGCACGCTGGACAGTGTCTCGACGCTGGCACATGAGATGGGCCACACGATCCACAGCTGGCGCTCCCGCCAGCATCAGCCGCCGCAGTACGCGGACTACACGCTGTTTGTCGCCGAGGTCGCGTCCACCGTCAACGAGAATCTGCTCATCGAGCAGCTGCTTGCCAACGAGAACGACCCCCAGACCCGCCTCTATCTGCTGAACCAGTATCTGGAAAACTTCAAGGGCACGGTCTACCGCCAGACGATGTTTGCCGAGTTCGAGCGCGAGGCCCACGCCATGGTCGAGCGCGGTGAAGCCCTGAACGCCGCCGCCCTGAACGCCCTGTACAAGCGCCTTGTCACCGACTATTTCGGCAACGATATGGTCATCGACGACGAGATCCAGTATGAGTGGGCGCGCATCCCGCACTTCTACCGCCCGTTCTACGTTTACAAGTATGCCACCGGCTACTCCACCGCTGTCGCCCTGTCCGAGGGCATCCTGAAAGAGGGCGAACCCGCCGTCAAGCGCTACAAAGAGTTCCTCTCCATGGGCGGCAGTGCTTACCCGCTGGACGAGCTGCGCCACGCCGGTGTTGACCTGGCCACCCCGGCCCCCGTGGACGCCGCCCTCGAGAAGTTCGAGCGCATCCTCGACGATGCCGAGGCCACGCTGGCAAAGCTGCAGTAACATTGCTGTAGGTGACGGCGTTCCTGACGCCCCCGGGCGGATATGGAATCCGCCCCTACATCTGCAGAATCCGTAGGGGCGCATTCTATATGCGCCCGCAGCATTCCGGCAGACACTCGTTTGCCATACACTATCGGCCCGGGAATGCCCGGGCCGGTAGTGTCCTATAACAAAAAAGCGGAGCGCCTTTCCCGGCGCTCCGCTCCTATTATAATAAGGTAGAATTACTTGCCCAGCACGGCCTTGATGTAGGCGGCCTCACGTGCGGCGATCTGATCCTGATACGCCTTCACGGCCTTCGCATAGGCGGCCTCGCGTGCATCAGCCTTGGCCTGCGTGGCCTTGCCTGCGGCAATTACCGCGGCGACGCGCGCGTCAGCCTGGGACTGGGCAGCCTTGCTCGCGGCGATGACGGCCAGACAGTCTGCATCGGCCTTCGCCTGGGCAGCCTTGGCGGCCTTCAGAATTGCGGCGCTGTCGGCGTCTGCCTTGGCCTTTGCATTCTTGGAATAAGCATCCACCGCTGCAGTGTAGGCAGCTTCCTTCGCGGCGATCTGAGCCTGGTAGGCCTTGACGGCGGCGATATAATCGCTGTTGGCATCTGCAAAAACAGGTACAGCGAAGGCGGATACCATGCACAGGGAAATCAGGATAGCAAGCAGTTTCTTCATTGTCAGGACCTCCTCAAAAATGTAGCGTCAGAACTTGTATGGCCGGAACTGTTCCGGTTTTGTCTGTATCTTCATTATAGCAAAGCGGGGGACTCAATGCAACAGAAATCGACTCGTCAAGTTCATGAATCTGACGGCTTGTTTTTGTGCAAAATGTATATTTGTCTCTGGCAAATAGACAAAACGCGCACGGGCGGCAGCTGACCGCGCAGCGGCGGGGAGAGACGGTCCGCTTCATTCTATGCGCGGACTTACCAAAATGCAACGCTGCCGCCCAAACCGGCGCAAGATTTGCACATTTTGCTTCAGAAATGAAAAATTCTCCGTATTGCACGATTTTTTCAAGATTTTTTTGGCAATACTCTTGACATTCCGGCCGGGATGCTGTAATATAATCATTGCGTGAGATGCGGGGTGTAGTGCGGCCATCTGGCCGGACGATCCGCAAAAAGCGCGTGAATAAGTGAAGAAAGGAGAAAAGAAATGCCTACTTTTAACCAGCTCGTGCGCAAAGGCCGTGAGGTTCTGGTCAAAAAGAGCACCGCGCCTGCCCTTCTGAAGAGCTACAACTCCCAGAAAAAGGAGTACACCAACCTCAACAGCCCGCAGAAGCGTGGTGTCTGCACTGCCGTGCGTACCATGACCCCCAAGAAGCCTAACTCTGCTCTGCGTAAAGTTGCCCGTGTCCGCCTGACGAATGGTATCGAGGTCACCTCCTACATTCCTGGTATCGGCCATAACCTGCAGGAGCACAGCGTTGTCCTGATCCGTGGCGGTCGTGTTAAGGACCTGCCCGGTGTCCGTTACCACATCATCCGTGGTACTCTGGATACTCAGGGTGTTGCAAACCGTAACCAGGCTCGCAGCAAATACGGCGCAAAGCGTCCCAAGGCCGGTGCCAAGAAGTAAGGAAACATCTTTTCGCCATAAAATGGTCAGCTGACCCTTTTGTGGCATAACGGGAGTTTTCTTTAACTTTCGAGTACCGATGATATCATTAATGTGAAGGAGGGAAGAAAGATGCCCAGAAGAGGTAAAATCGCAAAGCGCGAAGTTCTGGCTGATCCTATTTACAATTCCAAGCTCGTCACCCGTCTGGTCAACAGCATCATGCTGGATGGCAAGAAGGGCGTCGCTCAGAAGATCGTTTACGAAGCTTTTGAGACTGTCAAAGAGAAGACCGGCAACGATCCTCTCGAAATGTTCGAGAAGGCCATGGAAAACATCATGCCCAGCCTCGAAGTTAAGGCCCGCCGTGTCGGCGGCTCCACCTACCAGGTTCCCCTGGAGGTCAGCCCCGCCCGCCGCGAGACCCTCGGCCTGCGCTGGCTGACTCTGTACAGCCGCAGCCGTGGTGAAAAGACCATGTCCGCTCGCCTGGCCGCCGAGATCATCGACGCTACCAACAACGTTGGCGGCGCTGTCAAGAAGCGCGAAGATACCCACAAGATGGCAGAAGCCAACAAGGCTTTCGCGCATTACCGTTATTGATCTGCTTACTGAGGAGGTTTAAGCCATGGCAACGCCGAGAGACGTATCCCTGCAAATGACCCGAAATATCGGTATCATGGCCCACATCGACGCAGGCAAGACCACCACCACCGAGCGCATTCTGTACTACACCGGTATTAACCATAAGATCGGCGAAGTTCATGACGGCGCTGCCACGATGGACTGGATGGAGCAGGAACAGGAACGTGGTATTACCATCACTTCCGCTGCAACCACCTGCTACTGGAGCCACACCGAGACCCAGCACGATCCGGCTCTGTTCAAAAAGAACCGTCATCGTATCAACATCATCGACACCCCGGGCCACGTTGACTTTACTGTTGAAGTTCAGCGTTCTCTGCGTGTTCTGGACGGTTCTGTTACTGTTCTGGCCGCAAAGGGTGGCGTTGAGCCTCAGTCTGAAACCGTTTGGCGCCAGGCTGACGAGTACAAGGTTCCCCGCATGGTTTACGTCAACAAGATGGATACCATGGGTGCTGACTTCTTCCGCTGCGTACAGATGATGCATGATCGTCTGCATGCCAACGGTGTGCCTATCCAGCTGCCTGTCGGCCAGGAAGACACTTTCCGCGGCATCATCGATCTGATCGACATGAAAGCCGATATCTACTATGATGATATGGGCAATGATGTGCGCGTTGAGGAAATTCCTGAAGACCTGAAAGAACAGGCTCAGGAATATCATGACAAGCTGATCGAAGCTGTTGCTGAGACCGACGAAGAGCTGATGATGAAGTACCTGGAAGGCGAAGAGCTGACCAAGGGGGAAATCAAGGCTGCTCTGCGTAAGGCTACTATTTCCAACGAGATCGTTCCTGTTGTCTGCGGCTCTTCTTACAAGAACCGTGGCGTTCAGAAACTGTTGGATGCAATCGTTGATTATATGCCTGCTCCGACCGACGTTGCGGCCATCAAGGGCACCAACCCGGAGACTGGCGAGGAAGAAGATCGCACTTCTTCCGATGATCAGCCGTTCTCTGCACTGGCATTCAAGATTATGACTGACCCGTATGTCGGTAAGCTGTGCTTCTTCCGCGTGTACTCTGGTACCGTTGAGGCTGGCACCACTGTTTACAACTCTGTTAAGGATCAGGACGAGCGTATCGGCCGTATCCTGCAGATGCATGCAAACAACCGTAAGGATATCGACATCTGCTACGCTGGCGATATCGCCGCTGCTGTTGGTCTGAAGAACACCACCACTGGTGATACCCTGTGCGATGAGAAGCATCCCATCATCCTCGAGTCCATGAACTTCCCCGAGCCGGTTATCCGCGTTGCCATCGAGCCCAAGACCAAGGCTGGCAGCGAGAAGATGGGTATTGCCCTGTCTAAGCTGGCTGAAGAGGACCCGACTTTCCGTACCTGGACCGATGAAGAAACCGGTCAGACCATCATCGCCGGCATGGGCGAGCTCCACCTGGAAATCATCGTGGACCGTCTGCTCCGCGAGTTTAAGGTCGAAGCTAACGTTGGCGCACCTCAGGTTGCCTACCGTGAAACCATCCGCAAGGATGCTAACCAGGAAACCAAGTACGCACGTCAGTCCGGTGGTAAGGGCCAGTATGGTCACGTTAAGATCAAGATTGAGCCCAACCCGGGTAAGGGTTATGAGTTTGTCAACGGTATTGTTGGCGGCGCTATCCCGAAGGAATACATCCCCGCTGTTGACAACGGTATCCAGGGCGCGATGAAGTCCGGCATTCTGGCTGGCTATCCCGTCGTGGATGTCAAGGTCACTCTGTGGGACGGCTCCTATCATGAAGTTGACTCCTCTGAAATGGCGTTCTCCATCGCCGGCTCCATGGCATTCAAGGATGCTATGAAGAAGGCTGATCCCGTCATTATGGAGCCCATCATGAAGGTTGACGTTGTTGTTCCTGACGAGTATATGGGCAACGTCATTGGCGACTTGAACAGCCGCCGCGGCGCGATCCAGAACCAGGAATCCACCGATGGCACTGCCCGTGTCACCGCTATGGTTCCTCTGTCCGAGATGTTCGGTTACGCTACTGACCTGCGTTCCAAGACCCAGGGCCGTGGCCAGTACTCCATGGAGCCGGCTGATTACCAGCAGGTTCCCAAGAGTGTTGCAGATAAGATCATGACCGAGCGCAATAAGGGCTGATTCTGCACAAATTCGCGCAAAATACTTGATTTTTCTTGAAAAATCTAGTATGATAGCCTTACAACAGGCTATTTTATCTGTTTGAATTAAAGGAGGATACTTCCAATGGCTGAAAAGGAAAAATTTGACCGCTCTTTGGAGCATGTCAACATCGGTACCATCGGTCACGTTGACCACGGCAAGACCACTCTGACTGCCGCTATCACCAAGGTTCTGGCTCTGAAGGGCGACGCCGATTTCATGGATTACTCCAGCATCGATAAGGCTCCTGAAGAGAAGGCTCGTGGTATCACGATCAACACCGCTCACGTTGAGTACCACACCGCGAAGCGTCACTATGCCCACGTTGACTGCCCGGGCCATGCTGACTACATCAAGAACATGATCACCGGTGCTGCTCAGATGGACGGCGCTATCCTGGTTGTTGCTGCAACCGATGGCCCGATGCCGCAGACCCGTGAGCACATCCTGCTGGCTCGTCAGGTTGGCGTGCCCAAGATCGTTGTGTTCCTGAACAAGTGCGATATGGTTGACGACGAAGAGCTGCTCGACCTGGTCGAAATGGAAGTTCGCGAACTGCTGGACAGCCAGGATTTCGACGGCGACAACACCCCGATCATCCGTGGTTCCGCTCTGAAGGCTCTGGAGAGCACTTCCAAGGATCCCGATGCTCCGGAATACAAGTGCATTTGGGAGCTGATGGACGCTGTTGACAGCTACATCCCGACCCCGGACCGTGCTGCTGATAAGCCGTTCCTGATGCCCGTTGAGGACGTTATGACCATCTCCGGCCGTGGCACCGTTGCTACCGGTCGTGTTGAGCGTGGTACTGCTCATGTCGGCGATCAGATGGAAATCGTTGGTCTGAAGGAAGAGAAGCTGACCACCACCATCACTGGTCTGGAAATGTTCCGCAAGAGCCTCGAGTTCGCTCAGGCTGGCGACAACATCGGCGCTCTGCTGCGTGGTATTGACCGTGACCAGATCGAGCGTGGCCAGGTTCTGGCTGTTCCCGGCTCTGTTCATCCCCACACCACTTTCGATGGCCATGTTTACGTCCTGAAGAAGGAAGAAGGCGGCCGTCATACCCCGTTCTTCAACAACTATCGTCCTCAGTTCTACTTCCGTACCACCGACGTTACCGGCATCATCACCCTGCCCGAAGGCACTGAGATGTGCATGCCCGGCGACAACGTTGATATGCACGTTGAGCTGATCACCCCGGTTGCCATGGAAGAAGGCATGCGTTTCGCTATCCGCGAAGGCGGCCACACTGTTGGTTCCGGCGTTGTTTCCAAGATCGAGAAGTAATTTTCGGCTTGTGATATAGCTTTCAAGGCTCCTGCTGTTAAGGCAGGGGCCTTTTTGTTGTGTACGACTTATGGGGCGGGGAGGGGGCAAAGGCCGGGTGTGGAAGCCCAAGGAAGGCATCATGAAAACATCAGGAATTGTAGATAGGGGAGAGGACACCATTCGGAACGTTGAAAAAGTGTAGCAGGAGGGGGCACTCACACCGCCCTACCTTGGGAAGGTGTATTTCAGGTCGCGGTTAAGGGGCAAGGGGTGATCTATCCCTAAGTTTTCGGAACGGTCAGGAACGCTCTCTACAGTACAATTTATAATGGGCAATTCTCAACCTCCAATTTTCCCTTCAAGTTTCCTCCAATCTCTGCCAAATCTCTCAACAACAAGCCAAACCGAAATGGCAAAAAATGCGCGATCACAATACCGGGTGATTGGATTAAGAGATTGCAAAGAACATTATCGGGGTAAATGTTCAATCATTTGATAAAAGCAGGAATAAACCATTCAAAAATGTTAATGAATACCGCCAAAGAGTCACCGCACCACAACGCAAATAATGTGCGAAAAGCAGGTTTCAGTTGATTCAAGGACAAAAATTTACATAGAAACCGCTCTAATGAACTATGCAAATTCTGGCAACTGTGATATAATGTATATACCTAGATGTGTCGGAAAGGTTATCATTTGCGGGACCAAGGCATGCAGCCGGTACAACGTTTTGTCAGCCGCTGTGCCGGGGCCAAAAGCCCCAAAAGCAGGCCGCAGCCCGGCAAGGGATCGCCAGACCGAGGGGAGCACAACCAGGCGTTTTGCAATCAACACCTGCAAAGTGCCGCACATCTGCCGTACCACTTTTCACACAAAAGGGGAAAGTAGTAACACTTAAGGGAGGATAAAACTATGAAGAAAAACCTTCAGCGTTTTGGTGCATCCGTGTTGGCAGCAGCCATGGTTGCCCAAAGCGTGGCGCTTCCCGCAGCAGCCGAAACTACCAAGATTGATTCTTCGGTAGCGCAGTCTGTTGCAGCTAGCGCAGCAAGCGCGGCCAGCGCTGTGCAGTCCCTGCCCAAGTTCACCAGCACCGCAGACCTGATCAAGCAGACAGCCCAAACGCTGGCTGCCCAGGGCGAAGTGCATGAACTGGAGCAGGACGATGCCAAGCTGGAAGCGACTGCACAGAGCAAGGCGGGCATGAGCCTTGCAGCGTTGGAAAATGCACTGGCCGATGCCATGTACGCCAACGCCGCAGCCGGCAAGATCAACACCGAAGCCTATGGCCTGAACAAGGACGAGATGGCATCGGTGATGGCTGCCACCATCAAAACGTATCATCTGTCCAGCGCCGTTACCGACCTGGGCTATGAGACGAACGCCGCAGGCGTTGTGACCGCCGTTACCTTTACCGGCAGCTCCGGCATGACCTCTGCGATGGAGTCCATGACCAACAGCGATGATGAAGTGATTGCGCAGCAGGCTGACAGCTACGCACAGGCTTACGTTGCTGAAAACTCCGATACCTTTGCTGCCAGCGCCGCTGCAGACGGCCATACCTATGGCGAGCCGAAATGGTACTGGAATGACACCAACCCGGAGGATGGCCACACCCATACCTGGAAAGAGACCCCCGATGGTTACTGGACCAAGACCGATGACGGCTGGGCTTACACCGCTGTGTATACCTGTGAAAAGGATGATGCCTACCAGAAGGTAGAAGGCACCGTAACCAAGGATACCACCGAGGCAAAGCCCGGCGTTGCCGGCAAGACCGTTTACTCTGCCAGCGTGCCCGCTGACAAGAGCCCGGTTAAGAAGGAATACAAGGAACCCACCACCCGCACCGACGACATTGCCGCCCTGCCCTGCCAGAGCCATGTCGTGTCCAAGGATGCAGATGGCAACTTTGTTGCTACCTTCAACTGGGAAATGAAGAAGATCGAGGGCGAGCTGGCCGCTGACTACAGCAACGCCCAGCTGTTCTATGACAGCGAAACCGGCAAAATTTCTGCCGGCGCTCCCGTTACCATTGACTGGGAATGCACCAGCGTCACCTTCAAGTGCGCTGTCTGCGGCGAAGAAATCAAAACCCAGCCGGTAAGGACCATGCCGGTCAGCGTTGTGGTAGACCAGAATAACAATTCCGTCTACATCAATGTGGGCGGCACCCCGACCCTGGATACCACCTCCGGCGGCACCGGCGTTACCCTGGTGTCCGCAATGAAGGACGGCAACTGGTACGATATGCAGAACAACCCGGTTGACGCAAGCAAGGTGAACTTCACCTATCAGAGCGGCGACAACAAGGGCAAGAACAGCCTGCTGCTGTACGACAGCCAGAAGACTGCCGTGTATGTGGACGACCAGGGCAACCAGGTCACCAATACTTACGATGTCTCCACTGCGCAGATGAACTACTACTACTTCCAGCTGTCGCAGTTCAACCAGGACGAAGCAGAGTACTTCGGCGTGGTTGCCCCGTTCTGGACCTCCAAGGGCGTTCAGAAGCAGGGCGAGGATGGCAGCATCACCGGCACCATGGGCGCAATCAAGGTATTGTGCAGCATTGATCCGAACGATGATGTCCCGCCGACCACCATGGCATTTATGCTGCAGTTCCTTCCGCAGGGCTTTATGTCTTACGTTATGACCTATGGCGAAGCTCTGAAAGCCATCCGTGATGCAGGCCTGGCACAGGTTGCCAAGCTGGGGGAAAGCGCTGACTATGTCACCAAGCTGCTGGTCCTGCACGACTGGATCTCCCAGGTTGCAGAATTCGATATGGGCTCCATGGGCGATATCACCGGCGGCGGCAACAACGACCCCATCCAGACGACTGCTTTCGGTGCCCTGCTGGGCGGCGAGATCGGCGCTAAGGGTGTTGAGTATGGCTGCATCTGCCTGGGCTATGCAGCTGCATTTAACTACATGGTCCAGAATTTGCCTGACAACAAGGAAATCTATAAAAAGACCGTTGACGGCAAAGAAGTTTGGAAGACCCCCGATGAAGTAGGCAACGATGCTGTTGTTGACTTTGCCCAGATCCTGTATTACTGCGATACTTCTGATACCAGTGTTGCCGGTAATGCGTTCGGCGGCGGCATGTTCAACAACGTCCACTACTTCAACGCAGTCAAGGTCAACAAGCTGCAGGGCGACAGCAATTCTGCTACGATGACCACCGGCGAAGCCAACAAGAACTGGTACTATGTTGACGTCTGCTATGATGACGTGAACACCGAGTGCATGGCCCAGACCCGCGTTGAGAACGCAGGCGACCTGCGCCATGTCAACTTCCTGGTTTCTCCCTCCGGTCTGGAAGGCCGTTACAGCAAGTACTATGATTACATTGACTCGCTGTACGATGGCTACACCTACACCAAGAACAAGAATCCCGATGTGGATGATGACGGCAATGTTGTGTTGAACAACGGCAAGCCGCATTACTCTTACACCAAGACGGAGAACAAGAACGAGACCCGTTACACCGATACCTGCTACGAGGATACCTGGTTCACCTCTATCTGCAGCCCCATCTACTTCGACAATAATTACTTCTATTACGTTGATACCACGACCAACCAGAACCTGTACAACAACATGCGCCGCCAGCAGTCCGAGAACGGCAACAACGGCAGCTCTGGTTCCGGCAGCTCTGGTAACAACTCCCAGATGCAGCAGTTCATGAAGAAGATGCAGAACCAGGGCCCCGATACTCTGGAAGCACGTCCGCGTAATGCGAACTACTATATCCGCAAAGAGGATTCCAGCAGCTCCGGCGGCTTCAACTTCAGCATGAGCAGCTTTACCAAGACGGATGACCCGTTTGATATCATCCTGATGTACTACAACGATCTGAAGGAAACCAGCAGCAACTTCAATGATGACGACAGCAATGCCAAGGTCCTGGCCGAAGCTGGCACCATCTATAAGATCGATACCAGTGCAAAAGATAAGCATACCAAGGTTGAAAACAACCTGAACACCGAGTGCCTGGCAGACGCTGCTGCAAAGCGGATCTACCCCGCACTGGTACACTCTACCGCACTGTATGATGGCAAGCTGTACTTCAACGTCAACAACGCCATCTACCGTATGGACCCGACCACCGGCACAGTGGAAGAAGTGAAGGAATACAACACCGTCTATGGCGGCATTAAGCTGACCAAGGATAAGGACGGCAACATAGTTCCCGATACCCACTTTCCCGGCATGAGCATGGTTATCATGGACAGCGCCCAGGATACCAGCAGTGTGAAGTATCTGGGCACCTTCAAGAACCATCCTCTGGCTGGCCTGACCCTGCGTGACAGCTACAGCTTTGCTACCACCACCCAGCAGGGCCAGACTGTGATCACCGGCATCAACACCACCAAGGATCAGCTGGTCGTTTCTGTCGGCACCAACCTGTCCAACACCTATAAGGAACTGGTGGACGGCAAGGCAGAAGTCAAGACCGATGCCTCCGGCACTTCTTATGCAAACCGTAAGAGCTACAAGACCGAGTCCTGGAACTACAACCCGAGTTACAACCAGAACATGGGCAGCTCTGACGAGAAGAACAAGAACGAAGAGTTCATGTGGTGCGCTAACCTGGTTGAAACCATGCCGATGTCCGACATGGTCAGCGACCTGAACAGCGGCGCAACCACCGATGTTTCCGTTGAAGCATGGTGCGATACCCCCGCTTACACCCAGGCCCGCACCAACAAGTACGGCCTGACCAAGGGTGAAAAGAAGTACGCTGACGGCGCACTGCCCAAGGGCCATACCTGGGCTCTGGACGAGCTGGAAACCAAGTCCGTTGGCAACAATGTGTACCTGTGCTCTGATTGCCATACCGCAACCGAAAGCACCCCCCACACCGTTACCCTGCCCGATGCAGTTGCAGGCGTTACCCTGACCCTGGGCACCACCAGCAACACCTACATCAAGGACGATACCGTTACCCTGACCGTAGAAAAGGAAGGCACCGATATCGTTACCGTTACCGCAAAGAACGGCAATACCGATGTTGCCCTGACTGAAGTTCAGGAAGCAGCGCAGGACGAAGCCGCAGCCCAGGCTACCACCGAAAAGGCTAAGACGGTTTACACCTTCACCATGCCGGACGGCGATGTGACCATCAGTGTTACCAAAGCCGCTAAGACCTATGAGGTCAAGGTGGCCGATGCTAACAAGGATACGTTGAAGATCACCAGCCCCGAAGCTGACCTGGATAAGGTTGCTGAGGGCACCAGCGTTACCGTTGTGGCTACCCCGAAGGATGGCTATACCCTGACGGCTGACGGTGTGGTGGTTACTTACGGCGACAATCAGACCCTGAAAGCAACTCCTGACACAGAAAAGGCCAACACTTACACCTTTGCAATGCCCGCTGGCGATGCAACTGTCAGCGCAGCGTTTGAAGAGGTTAAAGAGTACACAGTTAAGGTGAATCCTGTTGAAGGTGAAGTCGCTACTGTTACCGTAAATCCGGACAAGGCTGCGCAGGATACCGAAATTACCGTTACTGTTGCTAACATTAAAGAGGGCTATCAGCTCAAAGAGGGCGGCCTGACTTACAGCTACAATAACGGTGAAAAGACCGAGACCGTGACGCTGACCCTGAATGAAAAGGGAGAAGCAACCTTCAAGATGCCCGCTGCTGATGTTACCGTTGATGCTAAGTTTGAAGCTATGCCGGATAAGACTTATAGCATTACTTCTGACGTGACCAACGGTGCCGCAAACCTCAGCGTAAAAACTGCAGCTATGGGTGATCCGGTTGAGGTTACCTTTACGGCAAATGGCGAAAACTATAAGCTGGAAGAAAGCTCTGTGTGTTACGAAAAGAAGGGTGATCCTTCTACCGCAAAGCCACTGACACCGAACAATGGCAAGTATAGCTTCTACATGCCGGACTATGATGTTGTTGTTAAGGCCGTATTTGCAAAGACTACTCATACCGTAACTTGCAATGTAACCAATGGTACTGCTACTGTTAACCCGACCGGTGAAATTAAAGAAGGTACGAGCGTTACTGTTACTTTTAAGCCGGATGAGGACAAGGCAAATTATGTGCTGAAAGAGAATCCGAAGCTGGATTCTGGCAACCTACACACCACTTTGAATGTAAGCGATGGCGTTGGAACATTCAATATGGACAAGAATGATGTCATTATCACGGCAGAGTTTGTGGAACCCACCACTCCCAGTGAGGGTGACAACACTAGTGATAATACCAACAACGGCGGCGAAGAAACTCAGGCTCTCGAAGCCGAGGAGCGCACCGTTCACGGTGCCGCTGAAAAGACCACCATTACCGCAATGGCTGTCTTTACCTGCACCGATAAGAACTGTGCAAGCGCACAGTTCGTGGATGCAACGGTAAAGCAGACCAGCGGCGTTACCACCGCTGCTGTCACCTTCAACGGCAAGGACTACACCGCCAAGTACGGCGAGAAGAACGGCTGGGTTGAAGAAAACGGCAAGAAGTACTGGTACGAAAAGGGCGTGAAGCAGGGTACCACCGGCCGCGGCAAAGAGATCTATGATCCCGATTCCGACGCCTGGTACTGGCTGGATGCTGTCCAGGGCGGCGCAATGACCGTCAGCAAGGACGTTTACCAGGAATCCGCCGCCGGCCAGTGGGCTGATAAGCCCGATGGCACCGGCAAGTGGGTCCGTTACGATGAGAACGGCCACATGGTCAAGGGCTGGCAGACGACCGATAAGGGCACCTACTACTTTGACCTGATCACCGGCGCTATGGCTAAGGGCGCAGGCGATATTGACGGTGTACCTTGCGCATTTGACGAGTACACCGGTATCGCTCTGGACGGCCAGTGGTTGACCATCAAAGGCGCTGACTTCTGGTACGAAAAGGGCGTTCGCCAGGGCCTGGATGGCCGCGGCAAGGAAATCTATGACCCGGCTTCCGACGCTTGGTACTGGCTGGATGCCGTTGACCAGGGCAAGAAAGCCACCAGCAAGGATGTCTATCAGGAATCCGAAGCTGGCCAGTGGGCTGACCGCGCCGATGGTACCGGCAAGTGGGTCCGTTACGATGCACAGGGCCACATGATCAAGGGCTGGAGCGCTGACAAGCGTTACTATTTCGACCCGATCTATGGCACCATGGCTAAGGGCGATGCAGTCATCGATGGCCGCACTTATCACTTTGATAAGAACACCGGCGTTCTGCAGTAATCCCACAGCCTGAACAATGAGCTGTAACCCAGCCCATTAACCCCTAAATAGAAATGCCGCAGCAGATGTAACAGTCTGCTGCGGCATTTTTGTATTTGTGGGCATAGGTTCGGTGAAATATTTGCCAGGCCAGTAGGGTGGGGAACCCCATGATTGTGGTGGCTCCCCTGGAGGGGAGCTGGACGCGAAGCGGCCTGAGGGGTGGTTCCTTGCCGCAAACCTAAGGCAATACCGCACAATTCCCGCCTGACGGCTTAAGCACCGCTCCGGCGGCTGCGGCACGGCATCTGCGTTGCCAAAATGCTCGATAAGACATCCAGTATTATCTGCGCTTTTGGCTTGGCATCTGCCGCACCTCGCTCGCCGTATCGGCACTTAGAATTATGCGGTATTGCCCTAGAAATAGTACACGATTAAAAAATCGCAATTTACCTTACCCGCATAATAAAGGCAACACACAAAAACATGGCGAACACATCAGGCCGGTGCAAGGGCAAAACCTACTAAAAAGCTGCGGCTAAATTTGGCAAATATGGCGCGCGAAGTATAATTTTTGGAGGATATCACAAGCAGAACAAACTTTGTCAGTTCAAACAACAAAAAAGCAACAAACTGGCATGGATGCCAAAGAATGCGGCCGCGAATTGTGAAAGATTTTAATATATTTTCTTCATTTTTTCCTTACCTGTTATCATTTGAATTTGCAATCGAAATATGGAACTTGTATAATAGAATAAAAGAAAAGTGCAAACTAAATGGGTGAAGAGGATTTGGTGCAATGGAAGATAAAAATAGATTCAGCATTCTGCTGGAGCATTTGCTGGAAGTTGCGGAAGTCAAGAACTATACCCTGGCCAAGCGCCTGCAATACGATGTTTCCTATATCAGCAAATGGGTCAGCGGCCGCATGCTGCCTGCCAAAAAGACTGAAAAGCGCGTGATGGAGGGCATCAGTGCCTGCGTGGTGGATGAAGCCACCGATGATGGCCGTGACCTGCTGCTGCGGGAATACAGCGTTAGCATCCCCAGTGACCTGAAAGCCGCCATTTATGATAACCTGATTGCTGAATATGATTATTTGCAAGAGGAGTTGGACAGCGGCGAGGCGCGCATTGGCCCCTATACGGACTTTTGGGCCGAGCTGAACATGCTGCAATACCTGACCAAAATGGCGCACCCCGTGCTGCGCCGCGTCAGCCAGCTGGACATTGTGGCTGTGATGGACCTGATGGAAATGGCGCGCGAATACCGCCTGAAAGTTGCCAACCTGCAAAACGGCCAGCTGGTGGACCAGCGCAGCTATGATAACGTCTATTTCAAGCTGATAATCGATATCAGCCGCGAAAAATGGGACCCCATCTATGATGCCGCGCTCATTATCAACGTGTTGACCAACTTCAGCCATATTCATTTCAAGCTGTTTGGCAGCACCGCGGCTGCCGGGCGCGCGGTGTTTGTGGTCAAGGGCGATTTTGCCATTACCGGCCTGCTGGTCAGCCACAGCCGCTGCGCCGCCGTTACCGCCACCGAGGACCCGCAGAACTGCGAAAGCCTGTATGATAACTTCTCCAAGCTCTGCGTGCGGGATGACCAGCTTTTCCGCGATACCAGCATGCGCCAGCTGATCAGCCAGTACGACTATATGCACACGCTGCTGGCCTCCAATCTGCGGTGGATGTTCGGCCACCTGAATGAGCTTCTGCTGCCGGATGACTTGTTTGAAGAGATCCTGACCGCCCACGAGGCCGAGCTGAAAGATTTTTTGGGTGCTACCCCTGCGAAGCTGCGTAGCGTACACAACCTTGCCAAAGGTGTGGTGGAGGAAACAAACATCCGCATCCTAATTTATGAAGCTGCATTTTCCTCCATGGCGGTTTCCGGCGAGCTGGACTTTTTCAGTTACAAGGTCAGCCTTACCCCGGATCAGCGCAGCCGGTGCATCAGCTATGTGCTGCAGCTTTGCAAGCAGCGTGAAAAACTTGAATTCCGCTTGATCAGCGGCCGCATTGTGAACGATTTCCAGTATGTGGCGGACCCCAATATGTTTCTTTCTGGCGCTGCATCGTATCTTCGGCTGGATAACAACTGCCCCATCAACCGGATTGCAATGGTCAACAACAGTGTGATGGAAGACCGCCTGAGTGAATATTTTGATCAGGTCTGGAATTTGGATGACCAGAACGTGACAAAAGAGCGCAACGCCATTGCGGAGCACATCCATCATGTCCTGCAGGGAATCCATCTGATTACCCGCGCCAAAAGTGATGAAATGGAAGAACTGCAAGAGAGCTGGATGAACAAAATCTAAAAATACAACATACATACGCATAAACATAAAGCCCTGGCTGCTGCGGTAGCTGGGGCTTTTGTTGTGCCGAGAAAAATGAAATTGCAAGAAAACTCCATGCCAAAGCGTAAAAATTCATGTGAAAAAAGTGAATCATGCGGAATCAATTTCTGGAAATTTGTGCCATGGGATTCTCGTGCTTTCCGTAAACAGGAATGGTATACTATGTTCAGCACCGAAGATAATTATAGCATTATGGTTCGGCGACGCTGTGCAACGATGTGCACAGCAGGGGAAAGCGCCATAAAGGTTTGGCGTGATTTGATTTGGATAATTTAATTCCCTGCAACTATAAGGGAAAGACATTTGGAGGAAATTGCAATGAATGAAAACGCGATGTTGACTGGCAAGCCCAGCATTGACCGCCCCTGGATGAAGTTCTATCCAGATGTTTTGCGCGGTATCCAGGTTCCGGCCTGCACCGTAGAGCAGTACCTCTCCGTGCGCGCTGCAGACCCTAACGTGGTTGCCATGCACTACTATGGCGTGGATATCACCTGGGGTACCGTGTTCCGTAAGGTGGATGCCACCGCCCGCGCTCTGCAGGTGCTTGGCGTCAAGCAGGGGGACCAGATCCCCGTGTTCCTGCGTTCTGTGCCGGAATTCATTTATCTGCTGCTGGCAGCCGAGCGCATCGGCGCTTCGCTGCTGTGCCGTGACAACACCCTGGAAGAAAACATTGAAGCTGTTCAGAAAGCCAATGCCAAGGTGATTTTTGTTCACGACTTCTTCTCCAAGGCCGAAATCGAAGCCTACCGTGAGCAGACCAACGTGAATACCTATGTTATCGTTCCCGCTCTGGAAAGCGGCGACCGCGCCGCTATGCCGGTTTACCTGCAGCATTCCCTGGATGCCCTGTATTCGGATGTTCCCGCCCGTGGCTCTGATACCATGATGTGGGCTGATTTCTGTAACATGGGCCAGCGTTTTCGCGGCTTTGTGCCCGCTCCTGTCAACATTGACCGCCCGCTGCTGCGCGCCTATACCAGCGGTTCCACCGGCCCTTCCAAGCAGGTCATCCATTCTGCACACAGCATCATCGGCGTGCTGGCCCAGATGAACTTTTATGGCGCTTCGGATAAATTCCGCCCCACCTGGCTGCTGACCATCCTGCCCCCGGCTCTGATCGCTGTTGTGGTTTCCATGATGCTGCTGCCCCTGGCCGGCGGTATGCTGCTCATTCTGGATCCGTTTGTGGATGTGTACGATGTTGACCTGGAAATGATGCGCTACCGCCCCAACAACTGGCCCCTGATCCCCATGTTTGTGGAGGTTATCCGCCGCAGCAAGCGTCTTCCGGCTGACTATGATATGTCCCACATGCTGGCCATCGGCGCCGGCTGCGAGGCATTCAACAACAAGCAGCTGCGCAATGTTGAGGAGTTCCTCAAGCAGCATAACTGCAACCTGCGCTTTACTGCCGGCTACGGCAGCAGCGAGGCCGGCTCCAACGCCACTCTGCCCATGGCTCCGTTCCCGGTGCGTGACGGCAACGTTGGTGTGCCGATGATCCACAGCGTCATCAGCATCTTCAAGCCCGGCACCCAGGAAGAGCTGACCTACAATACCCCCGGTGAGATCTGCATGACGGGCCCCGGCGTGATGCTGGGCTATGACCGCCCCGAAGCAACCGCCAAGGCACTGCAGGTCCACGCAGACGGCAAGACCTGGCTGCACACCGGCGATATCGGCTATATGTCCGAGGACGGTGTGCTCTACACGATGACCCGAGGCGCATCCCCGCGCTTTGGCGGCGGCGACCTGATGGTGCAGCCGCTGGAGAACATCGTGGCTGATGCCGACATCAAGGGCATCAAGGACGAGTTCTTTGTTATCGTGCCGGATGATGAGCACGAGGGCTGCTTCCTGCCGTACCTGTACGTCCAGCTCAAAGATGGCTACACCTTGGACGATGTGCGCGATAAGATCAATGCCTGCCTGCCGGAACGTTACATGCGTCCGGTGGAGATTTTCACCGTACCGGAACGCCCGTTCTTCCACTTCAAGACCAACCGTATTGGCCTGAGCAAAGAAATCATCGCCAAGCGCAACCAGCAGAAAGAGAAAGCCAAGCGCAACAGCTTTGCTGATGGCTGCATTGCCTGATGACTTTGGCGTGATAAAATCATGATAATGTAACGGCATGTGCCCACCTTATGATAGAGATAAGGGGGGGCACATGCCTTTTGTTTTGGGGTGGGGGGAGCGGATGAAGATGAACGGTACGCGCGGTTGGGGGATAGGGGAGAAGGGCAATCGGATTCCGGTGTGGGGGAGATACTTGTGAAGTTGTAAAGGCAATACCGCATAATTCTAAGTGCTGATACGGCGAGCGAGGTGCGGCAGATGCTAAGCCAAAAGCGCAGATAATACTGGA
>OKUM01000590.1_pt1 | contig 21631 bp, 18 predicted proteins | sample 1606801 | NCBI WGS metagenome assembly OKUM01 (sample SAMEA3882546, study PRJEB24775) | human gut metagenome | biome: human-associated habitat; feature: intestine environment; material: feces | place: Netherlands | collected 2009/2010
ATCCTTTGGGAGACGGTAGTTCGGGATTCCGTACATTAACATACCGCCCAGATGCTCTTTTTCTTCATAAACGGTTACTTTATGTCCCATCAGAGACAGATAATAGGCAGTCGTCAGTCCGGAAGGACCTCCTCCTACGATAGCTACTTTTTTACCGGTGGTGACATTACACTCCGGCACCTTTACCTGATCTGCCGCGATCTGATCCACCGCAAATTTCTTCAGTCCTCGGATATTGACCGGGCTGTCTATCAGGTCTCTGCGGCATTTTGCCTCACAGGGGTGTTCACAGATAAATGCGCATGCCGTGGGAAAAGGATTGTCCCTGCGGATCAGATTGATGGCATCTGCATAACGATGTTCACCGATCAGCGCAATATACCCCGGAATATCCACATGTGCGGGACAATGGGAAATACAGGGAACCTTCTGTCCCACTTCCGCCTGGCATCTGTGCTGTTCAATATGGCTCATGTATTCATCACGGAACAGCTCCGCACTCTGCAATACGATGTTGGCCGCCTCATAACCTATGGCACAGTCTGCCGTATCCTGAATCATTTCCGCCAGGGATATCATATTGTTAAAAGTATCCCTATCCGCCTTACCGTCCAGAATGCTGCGCATCATATTCTCTACCTGTTCCAGTCCGTCACGACACGGAACACATTTACCGCAGGTCTGACTTCTGGCACTTTGTAAAAAAGAAAGCTGCACTGCGATTGGGCAGACACCGGGAGGATTTCCCTTCACCCTCTTTACAAATTTATCTAGGAATTTTGTTGTCTTTTCATTCATTTCATTTTTGTAAATAATATTCTCGGAATGCATGAAACCCTCCTGTGTACGTCCTGTCATGATGAGTACTGTATCTCTTACAACAGGCATAAGATTTTACCGACTACCCCGAATACTTAAAAAGGTATAATGTAAGTGCTTACATTATACCTTCTTGAGAAACATTCTTCAATTAGATTAATTATTTAACAAACCTGTTATTTTTTTAGCGAAGTACCATTACCGCATTCCCCGTCTTCTTCCCGTAAGATACGGATTCCGTGAGCCAGTGTATCCAGTACTGCCTCCAGGCATTCCTTCACTGCTTTCGGACTTCCCGGCAGATTTACGATCAACGTCCGGTTACGGATGACACTGGCAGCTCTGCTTAACATCGCCCGGGGAGTGATCTGCAGACTGTAATAGCGCATCGCCTCTGCGATTCCAGGTGCATTCCTCGTAGCTGCCCGCATGGTGGCTTCCGGGGTATTATCTCTTTGAGAAAAACCGGTTCCTCCGGTAGTGAATACCACATCCACATCCTCTTCATCCGCAAGTCTTACCATTTCCCGGTATAAGCCTTCCGCATCATCAGACAGTACCACCTGACTTACCACTTCATAACCCTGTTTTTCTATGATACTGCGGATAGCGGGACCACTCTCATCTTCCCGCTCTCCTTTGCTCCCTTTGTCACTGGCAGTAATGATCCCCGCATGGAGTTTTCTGGTACTGATCAGTTTTAAGGTATCACCGACATCGATCCTGCCGCCATGCAGTACCCTGGCGAACACGCCCTCTCTGGGCATGATGCAGTCCCCCACCATATGAAAGATCTCGCATTCCGAATGGCATTTTTTCCCTATCTGCGTGATCTCCAGCACCACCTCATTACATTTGAAAATACTTCCCACCGGGTAAGATTTAAAATCATATCCTTTCACCAGCAGATTTTCACCAAAAGCTCCATCTGCCACGTTCGCGCCTCTTGCACGGAATTTTTCCACCTCTTCCCAGGATAACAGGCTTACCTGTCTGTGCCAGTTGCCCGCATGGGCATCCTTCTCCAGTCCCCAGTCTTCTATAAAATTACAGCTTCCGATATTATGCTTGGCTGTTCCTTTTTTCTCACTGATACATACTGCTGCTACTTCTCCTGCCATAACTGTCAACCTTTCTTTCCCGCCCGGTCCGTTCTGCCTGCCAGCACCGGTCATGTTTTGTATCTATCCGCCGATCTGTACCATCTTGCGCTGTTCTTCCGCTCCATCCGTCAGACCTCCGTCAGCTGCCTTTTCCCGGAAATGATGCTCTGATGGTTTCTCCCGGACAGCAGCCAGAATCCGCTCCCGGATCTCTTCATCCAAAGCTCCGCTTCGAAGCAGTGGTTTCAGCTCCAGTCCCCTGTCATAATGCAGGCAGAGCTTTAATCTTCCTTCGCAGGTCAGGCGGACTCTGTTACATTCCCTGCAGAACTTGTGGGAAATCGGACTGATGAATCCGATCCTGCCGGAAAATCCCGGAAACTGATAATATTCTGCCGGACCGTCCGTTTTTCCGTAAGGATCTGCTGCACGCCCAGCCACTGCCAGCGACGATTTCCCCGGAACTGCTATTGCTGCTCCAAATCTTCTCTCCAGCCACCTTAAAATCTCCTCCGAGGAAATTCCCGTATAATCTTTTCCACAGCCGATGGGCATCAGCTCGATGAATCGGACATCCACGGGCCTGTCCGCTGCCAGTGCGGCAATTCCTTCCATATCCTCTCCATTCATCTCCACGCAGGGGACGCAGTTGATCTTCACCCTAAGCTGCTGCTCCAGCGCCGCATCGATTGCGCGGAGCACACTGTCCACACTTGCTGCACGATCTGCTCTGTCACAGCCTGTGATGCAGCGAAAACGTTCCGGATCCAGCGTGTCCAGGCTGATGTTCACTGCCGTAAGTCCCGCCTCGCGATAGATTTCTGCCTGCGGTGCGAACAGCGTCCCATTGGTAGTCATGGCGATCTCCCGGATTCCCGGCAATCCATGGATCTTCTCCAGCAGCCACGGCAGATTTTTCCGTACCATGGGTTCCCCACCGGTCAGACGCACCTTCCGGATTCCCAGTTGTTCCATGATCCCCACCAGCCGGAAGATTTCTTCCAGTGTCAGTATCTCCGCATGTGCTAACGGCGTGATCCCTTGCGGCGGCATGCAGTATCTGCACCGGAGATTACACTTGTCCGTCACCGATATCCTCAAATAATCAATTTCTCTTCCCAGACCGTCCTGCATTATGTACTCCTTTTATTTTTCCAGCCATATGATCTGTTCCGGCGGCATTTTCAGATACAGGGTTTCTGTATTTTTCAGCTTCTGCCATTCCTCCTTCGGCAATTCATAGGTCAACACCTCTGACGCATGTTCCCCTGTCCGGTTACCGTTACAAAACAGTACCACTGTGGAAAAGGTATCCTCGATCACCCGCAGGATGTGACACTCCAGCACATTCGTTGCCTCCATTGCCGGAACGACCTGAAAATAGTGTGCCCGGAATGCCGCATATTTGTAGCTGCCTTCCTCGGACGGCGCAGACAGGCGGATTCCCCAGTCCGCTGCCGCATATCCGCTATCAGATTCAGCCTGCAGCATCGAGACATTTTTACATCCGGTCAGAAGTGTTGCTGCCAGAGAAGCCGGATTCTGAAAAAGTTCCTCTTTCGGCTGCACATCCAGGATCTGTCCGTCTTCCATGACTGCGATGCGGTCCGTCATACGATAGGCCTCGTTCCGGTCATGGGATACGAACAGTACTGTCTTCCCATAATCTTCCATAACCTTCATCAGTTCCCGCTCCAACTGCATCTTCAGATAATTGTCCAGTGCTGTAAAAGGCTCATCTAACATCAGTATCTCCGGTTCCCCCGCTAACATCCTTGCCATGGCGGTACGCTGCTTCTGTCCACCGGACAACTGCGCCGGATACAGCTGCTCCTTACCATCCAGGAAAAAACGTTTCACATACTCCGATGCTTTCTTCCTGTCACCTGCGCCGCACAGGATATTCTGCAGCACCGTCATATTCGGGAAAAGAGCATAATCCTGAAATAAATATCCTACTCTCCTCTTCTGTACCGGCAGATGGATCCGTTTCTCCGAATCAAAAAACACTTTATCGTCCAGCCGGATCACACCTTTATCCGGCTTTTCGATTCCCGCGATGCATTTGAGTGTCATGCTCTTGCCGCAGCCGGAAGCACCTAACAGTCCCAATACCTCTTTTTCCGCGGTAAACTTTACTTTCAGTAGAAAGTCACCACATTTTTTCTCAATATCCACATACAAAGCCATTATCTCTTTCCACCGCCTCTCCGCTCCTGATACCCCATCCAGTAATTCATCAGGAAAATGGTGAAAAAGGAAATTCCCATGATAATAGCTACCCAGTAATAGGCCAGACTGCGGTCACCGCTCTGCACTGCCGTGTAGATTGCCACCGGCATGGTCTGTGTCCTTCCTGGAATATTTCCGGCTAACATGATCGTCGCACCGAATTCCCCCATAGCCCTGGCAAATGTCAGAATCGTGGCAGCCGCCACACCGGGCCATGCCGCCGGCAGCTGAATCCTGAAAAAAATCTTTGTCTCCGACATTCCCAGCGTCCGTGCAGCATAAATCAGATTCACATCCACCTGCTCCAGGGCGCCGCGGGCTGTCCGGTACATGATGGGAAAAGATACCACCACTGCCGCGATCACCGCCCCCTGCCAGGTGAACAGCACACTGATTCCCATTTTTAAGAGCAGCCCGCCTAACAGACTGTTTTTCCCGAAGATGATCAACAGGAAAAATCCGACTACCGTAGGAGGCAATACCATCGGCAGAGAGAAAATGCCGTCAATCAGTGCCTTGCCCGCTCTTAAGGAGAGGACCAGCCTTGCAGAAAGCAGACCTAAAAAAAACGTAAATACCGTCGCACATACTGCGACCTTCAGGGAGATCCATAAGGGTGAAAAATCCATGTCTGCTCCTATTCTGCCGCAGAGAATCCGTAGCCTTCAAATTTCTGCATGGTATGATCGGTCTGCAGATATGCAAGAAACTCTGCTGCCGCATCTGCGTGTTCACTCGCCTTCACGATTCCCACCGGATAGATCACCTGTTTACAGGAGCCCGCGGGAGCCTCACAGACGATCTGGATGTTCTCGCCCACATAAGCATCCGTTGCATATACCACGCCACAGTCCACTGCACCGGTTTCTACCCAGGAGAGTACCGTGCGGACATCGGAGCCGTAGTTTGCCTTTGTCTTTACCATATCCAGAATTCCCAGAGAGGTGAAAATCTCCTCGGAGTACTGACCTACCGGCACACTGCCCGGCTCTCCCAGACCAATCATGCCGACTTTATCTGTTGCCACATCTTCGAAAGAGGTAATGTCCTTATCACTGCCTTCCGGAACGATCAGAACTACCTTATTTTCCAACAGCTTCACAATAGAATCCGGATCCATCAGTCCCTCATCGTTCAAAGCTGTCATCTGTTTGGTAGCTGCGGAGAAAAACAGGTCTGCCGGAGCGCCTTCCTCGATCTGTGTCTGTAAGGCTCCGGATGCTCCATAAGAAAAGTGCAGTGTCACATTTGGGTGCGCTGCTTCATACTCTGTCTTGATCTCGTTACATACATCCGTCAGGGAAGCTGCCGCTAAAATCGTCATTTCCACAGCCGCCCCGGTATCTGCTGCATTCTTCGTTTCAGATCCACATCCTGCAAGCAGCATTGCTGCCAGGATCGTTGTCATTACTGCTGTCATTTTTCTATTATATTTTTTCATATTCTGTTCTTTGAAAATGTCCGCTCTTGCCACCCATCTTTTCCTCCAGATGTATCTCTCCCATTTCCATGCCGCGGTCCATTGCCTTGCACATATCATAGATGGTAAGCAGTGCCACGTTCACCCCGGTCAGTGCCTCCATCTCTACGCCGGTACGCCCGGATAATTTTGCCGAACAAAAACAACGGATCGTGCAGGTCTCCTCTTCCATAACAAAATCTATGGTGACCTTTGTCAGCATCAGTGGATGACACAGAGGGATCAGCTCCCAGGTCCGTTTGGCCGCCATGATCCCTGCGATCCGCGCAGTTCCCAGAACATCTCCCTTTTTCGCCGTACCGTCCTTCACCGCGTCAAATACTTCACGGCTCACCCGGATACAGCCACTTGCTGTGGCACATCTCTCTGTAATATCCTTGTCTGTTACATCTACCATGATGGCATTTCCCTGCGCATCAAAATGAGTAAAGCCTGACATTTTCGTTTCCTTTCTGTTGTTTACTGCTTCCCAAAACCGCAATTGGGGAAGTGACATACCTCACAGTTCAGGCACAGTCCACCCTCTCCGTAGCTGTCCAGATCAGCTTTCGTCAATCGTTCTCCTGCCAGTACTCTCGGCAGTACCAGGTCAAATACCGTGCGTCCCGCATACATCACACAGCCCGGCAGTCCCAGCACCGGGATCTCTCCCAGATAAGATAACAGGAACATGGCTCCGGGAAGCACCGGTGCCCCATAAGACACAATATCCGCTCCCGTAGCTTTGATCGCTCCCGGTGTCCTGTCATCCGGATCCACGCTCATGCCGCCGGTACACAGCACCATGTCTGCGCCCTGACGGACAAACTTAAGAATCGCTGCCGAAATATCCTCCTGGCAGTCATCCAGGATCACCTGTCCCATCACTTCCGTATCATATGCCGCAAGCTTTGCCCGGATGGCAGGTCCGAAAGCATCCTGTATCCTGCCTTTAAATACTTCACTGCCGGTGGTGACGATCCCTACCTTTTTATGGGACATGGGCAGGATCTTAAGAAGCGGTTCCCCACCGGCTGCTTCCTTTGCCCGGTTCATTTTTTCCTCTTCGATCACCAGTGGGATAATGCGCGTGGCTGCCAGCCTGTCTCCTGCTTTCACCGGAAAATTGCCGTGAATGGTGGCGATCATCATCTCTCCCAGTCCGTTCACCGCACGTAATTTTTCGGAATGGATCTTGAGCAATCCGTCTGCTGCTGCCCGGATCTCGATCTTGCCTTCCTTCGGTTCACTGGCAGTCATATTGTCATTGATGCACAGATCCCGTAAAATTACCGCCGCCTCGTCCTCATGCAGGATACCCTCTTTTTTCTCCCACACATAGAGATGTTCCTTACCCACAGATAACAATACGGGAATATCCTCTTTCGTGACAATATGCCCCTTACGGAACACGGCATCCTTCACTACTTCCGGAATGATCTGGGTAATATCATGGCACAGCACCTGTCCCACTGCATCTTCTGTTCTGATCAGTTTCATCGTAATCTCCCTGATATACCAAAGTATCCTAAAATACAGGCATAAATGCCTGCTATATCATTCATGTCATACACAGGGCAGTTCACCGCATCCTGCGTCACTACATCGGTTGCAACCGCGATCAGATGCTCTGTGGCACATACTTTATGCTCTGACACCGCTCTCCGTACCACTTCAACCTTCGGATACGCGGAATCCTTCAATCCCTCCAGGATCAGAACATCCACATCCCCGCAGGCAGCTATCATATCCTCCGCGGTCACTTTTCCCTTACGGTTCACAGAGGACTGCGTGCCGGAATAAATAGCACTGATTTGGGCTCCTGCTTCCGTAAAACGGTACGTGTCCGTTCCTTCCTGATCCATGGCGTACTCATGCCCGTCGTGTTTGATCACACCTACACGGTATCCGTCCCGGATGAACTCGTTGATCAGCTTAATGATCAGTCCGGTCTTGCCGCTGTCCTTGACTCCGCTGACACAGAAGATAAGCGGCAGGCTTAAACTTTCGAATTCTTCTCTGGTATTGATATTGCGCAGCTGCTTTTTATCAAAACAGCTGCTCTCCAGACGGATGTATTTGGTCCGCACCCTGCGCAGGATCTGCATCAGACGATACTGCCCCTGTTCGATCAGTTCTTCTATCACCGGCAGTATTTTTTTCGAATAAATGGCACACAGCGGATGAATATGATCCTCATCCACCATGCAATAGCAGTCATAGTCCGAGGAAATAAATTCTGCCATATACCGCACCAGATCTCCCGTGATAAATGGCATATCTCCGGCACAGACAAATACATAATCGCAAGATGTATGGATCAGGACCTGACGGATTCCTTCCATAGGTCCGATCTCCCTGTGCTCATCACAGACAACGGGAAGCCCCAGATCCTCATATTCTCCAGGTATAGCAGCAGAAATACTGGGCTTCTCATCGAACCCCCGGAGTTCCTCACAGATTCTGTCTAAGAATCTGCGGTTCTGATATTCCATTAAGACCTTGTTCTGCCCCATCCGGCTGCTCTTGCCGCCGGCGAGGACCGCTGTGCCAAGGGTAAATTTTTGCATTTCCTGCATGTTGATTTTCCTCCCGTGCAAGCACGTCGAAACTATTTGTCTTGTGACCTTTGTATCATTTAAAGTATTGGATCTTCACTTCATCTCCGGGGTGCAGTTCCCGCCCCGGTTCCATATCTATAAAGCAATTACAATCTCTCATGTTGGAAAGCACCGAAGACGCATGTACTGCTGTGGGCAGTGTCACTCTGCCTTCCTCCGCATATGCCCGGACAAAACGTCTGAGCTTATTCACCTTCGGATAAGGGTCAGAAAGCACCGCTTGCGTTCTTCGCACCTTCAAGGATGCATCCTGTGTCAAATACGCTGCCAGTTCCCAAAAATAATACTCAAAATTGGCATACGCCGCAAAAGGATTTCCCGACAGGCTTAAGATGGCTTTACCATCCAGGACACTGCCGATCGTCGGAGTTCCCGGCTGGATGTTGGCATGGGAAAATATTTTTTTCGCTCCCAGTTCTTCCAACACTTCCGGCAGCAGATCCTTTTTCCCCACAGACACACCACCGGTAGTGATCACAATATCCGCTGTTTTCAGGCACTGCTGTATTTTTTCCTTCAATAATTCTTTATCATCTCCGCAGATTTCCGTGAAAGGCACCTGTATTCCCTGTCTTTCCATGGAAGCCCGCAGCATATAAGCGATACTGTTATATATTTTCCCCGGTAAAAGTGGCGTTCCCGGTGCCGTCAGTTCTGAACCTGTGGATAGAATACTGCACTTTATCCTCTCACAGACCGGCACCTCGTAAATGCCGAGACTTGCCAAAAGCCCCATATGGAGTGCACGCAGATGTGTCCCCCGTGCAAGGATCTGCTCACCCTCACGGATGTCCTCTCCCACACAGCAATAATTTGTTCCCGCTGTAATCTCCCGGTAGATCTGTACCTGTTTTTCGCCGTAATCGGTATCTTCCTGCCGGATGACCGCATCGTATCCTTCCGGCACGTAAGAACCGGTCATCACCCGTACTGCGCATCCCTCTTCATAAGGAATCTCTGCACAATCTCCGGCAAATAATTCTCCCACGATCTGCAACGTAACCGGATGTTCTCTGTCCGCACCCGACGTATCCTCCGCCCGTACGGCATAACCGTCCATGGCAGACTTCGGATAGGGAGGAATCATCATCTGCGCCACAATATCCTCACCGAGGATCCGGTCACAGGCATCCGTAAGTGCCACATATTCTGTTTTTTCTATAGGCTTTACCTCTGCCAGTAATGCCTCCAGACATTCTTCCAATTCTTTCATGTGCGGCTCCTTTCACTGTGTTTTATTCCGTGCTGTTCCACCGGAATGAAACAGGCTCCCTGTCCGTTCTCAGGATTATTTTCTTGCATCATGATAGATCTCTATCCGATCCGGCCAGGCTCTGCAGATCAGATTCAGCCGGTACTTTTTTGCAAGCTCTATTGCCTGATCTGTAGGTACTGCCTTGGACGCCAGCACCGGAATCCCGGCAGCGATCACCTTCTGTACCATGTCCGTAGGAACCCGCCCCGTAGTAAACAAAATGCACTCGGACAATTCCAGCTGTTTCAAAAGTGCATAGCCGATACATTTATCCAATGCGTTATGTCTTCCGATATCTTCCATGCGGCATACGCATTTGTCTCTTACTCCGAGATAACAGCTGTGGGTTCCTCCGGTCTGTCTGTGCAGCTCGCAGTCTCCGGCGAATTCTTCCGCTAGGGCAAATACCCACGCATTCTGCCATTCTGTCCCGGGTAATTCCCGTAACTGTCTTTTTCCGTTTTTTTCCAGAAAAGTAAGATTCCCGATGCAACAGGAAGCCTCTCTGTCTGTCGCTATCTGTCTATCGCTTCCCCGTAAATTTTCCTGCAGAAAAACTCTCGCACTTCTACCGCTCTCGCAGATCGTAATGCTCTCCACATCCCGGACGCTTTCAATCCAGCCTTCCGTGAAAAGTCTCCCCAGTATCAGCTCCGGCAGATGTGTGGCTGTGCAGGTCAGACGGAATGTCAGTTGCTCATCCACATAGACATCCAGAAAATGTTCACAGACAATCTCTCTGCTTCTGCCCCTTTCCTGCTTCCCACAGTTCCCGGGACCGTACGGCTCCACTGCAGTGTAAGTCTGTGAGACTGCATTATGTAGTTGTTCCATACGGTCATTGATCTGCATTTATCGTTCTCTTTCCATCATTCAAAGTAACATTTCTATGTAAGCACTTACATTTTACATCAAACTCCGGCTCCCCGCAAGCGAAAAAATGCGTGCAGAGATGATCCACACGCATTTTCTGATTATCCTGTTTTAAACTATTCCAAGCCTTCTGTCAGCGATTACTCGATCACATGGATCCAGCCCTTAGGAGCTTCGATCCTGCCCATCTGGATACCGGTCAGGGTCTCATACAGTTTCTTGGTGACAGGTCCCATCTCGGTCATGCCGCTGGGCAGGCAGATCTCTTTGCCGTGGTCAACGATCTTACCAACAGGGGAGATAACTGCTGCGGTACCACACAGACCAGCCTCTGCGAAGTCTTTTACTTCATCCAGGTATACTTCTCTCTCTTCTACTTCCAGTCCCAGATATTCCTTGGCAACATATACCAGAGAACGACGGGTGATGGAAGGAAGGATACTGTCGGACTTGGGAGTTACGACCTTGTTGTCCTTGGTAACGAACAGGAAGTTCGCACCGCCGGTCTCCTCTACCTTTGTACGGGTAGCAGCATCCAGGTACATATTCTCATCGTAGCCTTCCTTGTGAGCGGATACGATAGCATGTAAGCTCATAGCATAGTTCAGACCAGCCTTGATGTGACCGGTTCCGTGAGGTGCCGCACGGTCAAAGTCGGTGACACGGATAGTCAGAGGCTTAACGCCGCCCTTGAAGTAAGGTCCTACAGGGGTGCACAGGATACGGAACTGATACTCATCCGCAGGCTTTACACCGATGACAGGGTTGCTGCCGAACATATAAGGACGAATGTACAGAGTTGCACCGCTGCCGTAAGGAGGCACGAAAGCATCGTTCGCCTTAACCGTCTCGGTAACAGCTTCCACAAAACGCTCCTTGGGGAAAATGGGCATCTCCAGTCTTGCTGCAGAAGACTCCAGACGCTCACCGTTTAAGTCAGGACGGAAGGTTACGATATGTCCGTCTTCTGTGGTGTAGGCCTTCAGACCCTCGAATACGGTCTGTGCATACTGCAGTACACCTGCACACTCATTTAATACGATGTTGGGGTCCTGGGTCAGCTGACCGTCATCCCATTTGCCATCCTTGTAATTGGACACATATCTGTAATCCGTAGGGATATAACCGAAACCGATATTACCCCAGTCAATGTTCTTCTTTTCCATTTTGTATTCCTTCTTTCCTCGGTTTACCACTCTGCCTGTTGATTTCTCTTAACAGAATTTATTGATTTTCATTATTATACCATTTGTAATAAAAGTCAATATACACATTTATGCTTTCCAGTGATATTTTCAGAGAAAATGTAGCTCATTTCTCCTTTTGACATAAATATAAGATTAAATTCGCTACATATCTGTCTCTATGATCATGACTTTTTCCGCTCATATTTCAAGAACTGATAAGTGATGTCAAAATAGACCTGTTCGTCACTGTCTGCGGTAATCTCCCACTCAGGATCACTGTCCAGATCCGGGAAATAGGCATCCGCCTCGTAGGCATGGTCAATCTTCGTCACATGGGCCACGTCACAGTAAGGCAGCATCTGGCGGTAAATACTCTCTCCGCCGATGATATAGATATTCTCTTCGTCATATTTCTTCAGTTCTTCCAGCAATTCTTCAATAGAGTGTACCACGATCGCATCCTTGACCTGATAATTCGGATCTTTGGACAAAATAATGTTGATGCGGTTCTTTAAAGGCATGCCCTGCGGGAAAGTCTCCAAAGTCTTGCGTCCCAGAACCACTACCTTACCTGTCGTCTCTTCGCGGAAATGCTTATGATCATTGGGGATACGGATCAGCAGTTCATTCTTGCTGCCGATGGCCCAGTTGTTGTCTACTGCTACAATTAAATTCATGGTGTACCTCGTTTCTGTTTGTTTCTATGATAATAACCGGTTTCTCCGTGCTTCGCACTCACGAAACCGTACTGATATTCGTATTCCGGGCTACCGCCCTACTTACTCATGTCAGATTGCAATCGGAATATCCCTGATCTGTTCACCGGTCTGGTAACCTTCCAGCTTCACATCATCCGGTGTAAACTGATAGAAGTCCTTGATCTCCGGGTTCAGCCAGAACTTCGGTGCCGGGAAGGGTTCTCTGCTGATGAGTTCCTTAATGGCATCCACGTGGCGGTCATAGATATGAGCATCCGCAATGACATGCACCAGCTCGCCCACGTTCATATCGCAGACCTGCGCCAACATATATACCAGCACCGCATACTGTACCACATTCCAGTTGTTGGCTGCCAGTACGTCCTGGGAGCGTTGGTTTAAAATGGCATTCAGGGTCAGCCTGTCCTCTCCCTTTTTCTGTGTCACGTTAAAGGTCATGCTGTAGGCGCAGGGATACAGATTCATCTCGTGCAGATCCTGATGGACATAGATGTTGGTCATGATCCGGCGGCTGAAAGGATTGTTCTTCAGATCGTAGATCACGCGGTCCACCTGATCCATCATGCCTTCCTTATACTGATGCTTCACCTGCATCTGATAGCCGTATGCCTTACCGATCGAACCGTTTTCATCTGCCCACTCATCCCAGACGTGGCTGTTTAAATCATGAATGTTGTTGGACTTGCGCTGCCAGATCCACAGCATCTCATCTGTGGCGGATTTTAATGCCGTCCGGCGCAAGGTCAGGATTGGGAACTCCTTTGACAGGTCGTACCGGTTCACCACTCCGAATTTCTTAATGGTATAGGCAGGAGTGCCGTCCGGCCAGTGGGGGCGCACTTTCTCGCCCTCCGTACTGGTACCGTTCGTTAAAATGTCATTGCACATATCGATAAAAATATGATCCGCTAAACTCATGTTGTCTCCTTATTCTGATTCTAATTATAAATCGTACCCCCCTTCGTATTCCGGACTATCGTCCTACATACTCAGGGTTGTTTGTGCCGATGGATGCACTTTATATCTCCCACTTGTCGCACAGGGAATTGATCTGGTCCGCGAACTTCGCCATATCCTTGTTGGTCATGACACCCTCGCTCTTCGTAACCAGTGCCAGTAAGCGTCTCGCAGAGGCAAGCAGTCGTTCGAAGACTCCGGTAGCAGGCTTCGTCTTTTTCTGCACGGCAACAGGTGCCGCCTCATAGGTGAACTTATTGCCTGCAAGATCGAACTCTGTACCGCTGTAAGGAGCATAGGCTCTCTGCCCATACTCCATCTTCAGGCATTCGGCAAATCCGGTACATACGCTGTCTTCTCCATGTACCACGAACACCTTCTTCGGCTTTTCCTCAAAGGCCCGGATCCAGTCGATCAGACCTTCCTTATCCGCATGACCGCTCAGTCCCGTCATTTTCCGGATCTCGGCGCGCACTGAAACCGTCTCACCGAACAGCTTCACCTCGTCAGCACCCTCTACCAGTGCCCGGCCCAGTGTTCCCACCGATTGATAACCGACGAACAGGATCGTACACTCCGGTCTCCACAGATTATGCTTCAGATGATGCCGGATACGTCCTGCATCACACATACCGGATGCGGAGATAATGACCTTAGGGGTCTCGTCAAAGTTGATGGCTTTGGATTCCTCACTGGTGATAGACAGCTTTAATCCTGAAAAAGCAATGGGATTAATGCCCTCTTTTACGAATTCCATCGCCTCATCATCGAAGCATTCCCACCTGTTCTCCTGGAATATACCGGTAGCCTCTACCGCCATGGGACTGTCCACATACACCGGGAAATCTTCATGACCCTTTACCAGGCGCCCTACCTTGATCTTCCGCAGGAAATACAAAATCTCCTGGGTACGGCCCACAGCAAAAGACGGGATCACCACGTTACCGCCCCGGTCTAAGGTCTCCTGCAGCACCTTGGTCAGTTCTGCCACATAATCCAGCTTATCCTTCGGATGCAGTCTGTCACCGTAGGTAGACTCCATCACGACATAATCCGCTTCCTTCGTAGGTGTCGGATCCTTAAGTAACGGCTGGTGCTTGTTGCCGATATCGCCGGAAAATACGATTTTTTTCGTATTGCCGTCCTCCGTCAGCCAGACTTCGATGCTGGCAGAGCCCAGCAGATGTCCGATATCCGTAAAACGGATTTTTACTCCCTCGCATACTTCCACGATCGTATTGTAATGGCAGGGAACGAACCGGCGGATCACACCATCTGCATCCTCCATGGTATACAGCGGCTCCACCACTGCATTATTCGCAGAACGTTTTGCCTTACGATTCTTCCATTCCGCTTCGGCACTCTGGATATGTGCACAGTCACGCAGCATAATGCTACACAGATCCGCCGTAGCATCCGTGGTATAGATCTGTCCTCTGAAGCCTCTGGCATACAGAAGCGGCAGAAGACCCGAATGATCCACATGAGCATGAGTCAGGAATACATAATCGATCATGGATTCCGCCACCGGCAACGGCACATTTTCAAATACATTGACACCCTGCTCCATACCGTAGTCCACTAAAATATGTTTCCCGGCAACCTCCAGATAATGACAGCTTCCGGTTACTTCATGGTCTGCCCCCACAAACACAAGTTTCATAGCTCTACCTCCGTTTTTGTAATGTTATTTTAAAGCATTGGCTGTTTCATAGAACTGATAATAAATTCCCTTCTGCTCCATGAGCTGGTCGTGATCGCCTTCCTCAACGATACCATCGTCCGTCAGCACCAGGATCCGGTCCGAATTGCGGATACTGGATAGTCTGTGGGCTATGGTCAGGGTCGTGCGTCCCTCCGACAGCTCTCCTAAGGACTTCGCCACCGCAAATTCACTCTCATTATCCAGTGCGGAAGTAGCCTCATCCAGTATGATAATGGGCGGATTCTTCAGAAATACTCTGGCGATGCTGATCCGCTGCTTCTGTCCCCCGGACAGCTTCACGCCCCGCTCTCCCACATAAGTATCATAGCCGTCCTTCAGTTCCATGATAAAATCATGTGCTCCGGCGCGTTTTGCCGCCTCGATCACGTCTTCTTTGGAAGCTCCCGGACGTCCATAGGAGATATTTTCATAAATCGTACCGGAGAACAGATATACATCCTGCTGCACGATACCGATATTGCCCCGCAGGCTCTTCAACGTAAAATGCTTGATATCCTGACCGTCCAGCAGGATCTTTCCTTCCGAGACATCATAGAATCTGGGGATCAGATTGCACAGTGTCGTCTTTCCTCCACCGGAGGGTCCGACGATCGCCACCTTTTCCCCCGCATGGATCTGCAGGTTCAGATTCGTAAATACTTTATTGTGATCATCCGGATATTCAAAGCTTACTTTTTCAAAAGAGATCTCTCCCTTCGGATCTTTCAGTTCGACCGCATCCGGTTCGTCAAAGATCTCGATATCCGCATCCACGATCTGTAGAAAACGCTCGATGCCGGTCATACCCCTCTGGAACTGCTCGGCGAATTCAATGATACGACGGATCGTTGCGATCAGTGTGGACACATACAGCATATATGCCACCAGATCACCTGCGGCTATCTTACCTCTTACCATGAAGATACCGCCTGCCACCAGGACTACCAGATACATCAGTCCGTCGAACAGCTTGACTGTGGTATTAAATGCCGCCATGTAGCGGTAGGTCAGCTTTTTGATGTCCAGGAAAGTACCGTTGTCCTTCTCGAACTTATCATTTTCCACCTCTTCGTTGGTAAATGCCTTAACGACCTTATGTCCTAAGAGGCTGTCCTCGATCCGGGCATTCAGTTCGCCGATCTGATTGCGCTGCTTACGGAAAGCGCTCCGCATCCGGAAATTCAGGATCATGCACACGCCGCACATAAGCGGTACACATAAAAAGATCATCAAAGTCAGCGGCAGATTGATATTTGCCAGAATGACAAAAGAGATCACCGTCTTGATCCCGGCGATGAAAAATTCCTCCGGGCAATGATGGGCGAATTCCGTCACATCGAATAAGTCATTGGTGATCCGCCCCATGATCTGACCGACTTTGGTATTGTTATAGTAGGTATTGGACAGCTTCTGCAAATGATTGTACGCATCTCTGCGCATGTCCGTCTCGATCTTCGCTCCCATGACGTGTCCCATGTCGGACATATAGTAGCCGGCGATGCAGTCCACGATACGAAGTCCGAAATACAAAATGCCAAGCGTAAGTATGGTCTTCACCGACAGGGCAGCCAGATCCCGCAGCCCCTCATTGGTAATATAGCGCATGATCAGTGGCAATACCAGTTCGCAGACCGTGGTTAACGCTGCACAGAACAGATCCATGCACAGGGTAAAACGATATTTTTTAAAATAAGGTGCAAATCTGCGAAAAAGTTCGCGGGTAGTATATTGTTTATTCTCCATTGCTATTAAATTCCTTTTTGATCATTTCTATAAATGTTTCTTATAAATATTTCCCCTCTCCCTGATAAAAACGAACTTTCCCTTTTTGTTCTTTCTTCTGTTCATACAATGTATTATCCGCTGCAGACAGGAAATCCCACACCCGGTTTGGTTCCTTCGGAATAGCACAGACACCACCTACGGAAATCGTAAGCCATGATTCCACTTCGGAATCTTCATTGGGAATTTTGCATTCCCGGATACCGGCACACAGCAATTCCGCATGTTCCATTACATAGGTCAGATCACGCCCTGTCATCACTACGAGGAATTCATCCCCACCGTAACGCGCCACATAGTCCTCCGGGAATATTCTTTTCAACGTATCTGCCACTGCACAGATTCCTTCATCCCCTTTTCCATGCCCGTACCGGTCGTTTAGTTGTTTAAAATAGTCAATATCCAAAAATAGAATTCCCAGTTCTTTCTCATTTAATTTGCAGGCTTCAAAGACATCCTCTAGATAACGGTTCAGACTTCTCTTGTTGTACAGTCCTGTCAATTCGTCATGCTCTGACTGATACAATAATTTGTTTCTCTTCTTCGTCTGCTCCCGCTGCTCCTCTTCCACCGCCTGCAGGCGCTTACGCAGCTCCAGCATATACATGACCTGATTGCTCTCGATCATTTCGCTGCTTTCCTTGATGTGAAAAAAAGTCTCTGTAGCCTGACGGAATTCCTCTATAGACATCTGTGCGCTGCAATAACGCAGCCGCAACATTAAAAGCTGTAGCAGCAGGCTCCTATTCTGTTCGATCGCCGCCTTAGGCTCCAGACAATCCAATATTTCCTGCAGCAATTCTATATTACCGGTCTTTTCCACGTATTGGAGAAGATTCTGAATACTGTCATATTCGGAAGATACCTGACGCATATCTTCCAATGCCATCACAGCCTGTCTTACATGGTCTGCCGCTTTTTCCCGGTGTCCTTCACTTTCTGCCAGATACGTGAAAAACACATTCGCCGCAAGTCTCGTTTCCCGAATGATCTCTTCGCTTTTTCCGGTTTCTTCCAGTCTGCGGTATACCTCCATTGCCTCCTGCTCCATATCCAGATGCAGAAGACAACAGCCATACTCTGACAGCATTTTTCGGAAATTGATCCGGCTGTAAATGCTGTCATCACCTGCTTTTTCAAATTCACGGATGCATTCCCTATAACATTGCACGGCTCTGTCATAGACTCCGATAAGATAATATGCATCCGCCATATTACTTAATACTATACTATGTACCATCTTATCATTGTATTTCGCTGTATAATCCAATGCCCTGCCATACTGTTCCATGGCCAGAGACAGATTGTTCTGCATATGTGCCACGATACCGATCATATTATAGGCCCTGGCTACGTGAATCTCCTGATCCGTTCCCAGCAGGCATCTCACGCTTTCGTCCAGATACTTCAGACACTGTTCCTGATTCCCTGTATCCAGATGATAAAATGCTGCGAAATAACAGATCCATCCATGGATTCCCCTATCCCTCTTCTCCGTCACAAAGGACAATGCCTGTTCCAGTGTCTCCCAAGTATATGGGATCCCATCTGCCATCTGTTGTTTTAACCGTTCTGCTGTCTCTAACATCTGCTGTCTGTCTACACTCATATTTGTTCCATCCTGTCAATTCCCCAATGCTTTACTCCTTATCATTGTATTATTTTATACCCCGGTGCGCAAGTTATTTTACGGAATAGATAAAATGTTTCCCTATTCTATAAAAAAATGTTAAAATGAGAATATGTTTCGGAAATAAGTAAGAAAAAGGTATGATTTTTATGGAAAATATCGCAATAAACAAGAGATTTCAAGATCTGCATTTTGACAGCATCCAGGCTTTACGCGGTCTGGCGGCTCTTTTTGTGGTATTCCAGCACGTCCGTTTCCTTAATTTCGGTGCCTTCGGGGTAGACATATTTTTCTGTATCAGCGGGTTTATGATCATGTTCACCACAGAAAAAAGTACAAAATACTTCTTCCGGAAACGTCTGATCCGGATTCTGCCGCTGTATTATCTGATGACATTCGGCACTTACGCAATGCTGCTTTTATTCCCGTCCATGTTCCAGCAGACCAGACACAATCTTTCCTACCTGGTCAAGAGCCTGCTGTTTATTCCTTTTGATATCGGTGGTGGAATTATCCAGCCCCTGGTGCGGATCGGATGGACTATCAACTGTGAAATGCTGTTCTATCTGTTATTTTTCATTGCCTTTCATATCAGCATGAAATACCGCGGCCTGATCTGCAGTGCATTCCTGGCAGTTCTGGTAGGGGCAGTCCAGATATTCGCTCCATTGATTTCCTCCTGGCAGTCTCCGATAGGCGGGTTACTTTCTCCTGTTCTTATTTTTTACGGCGATCCTGTCATGCTGGAATTCATTTTCGGAATCTTCGCCTATTATCTACTGCGTTTTTTATATCACAGGCATTTGGAGCATCCGTTTCCTATGGCTGTAAGTGTGCTGTCTGCGATAGGCATTCCGGTGATTTTTTGTCTGCTGGCATTTTTCACCCCCAGGATCAATGTGATCGGTTTCCGCAGGCTTCCGCTGTGGGGACTTCCGGCACTTGTACTGTTGGTTTTAGCTTTCCTGGCCGGACTGAAGCTCTCTCTGCCCCGCTTTTTCATCCTTATGGGAAATATCAGTTATTCCCTGTATCTGGTGCATTACTATCCGGTAATGTTCTTAGACCGGGCGGTGTTCGACTTCTCCACCCTCTCTGTAATGTCTGTCATCGGGGTGATCTTAAGTGTGGCGCTGAGTATCGGGCTAGCTTACCTGTCCTGGATCGTTGTGGAACAAAAATTCTCCGGATGGCTGCGGAAGAAACTGCTGCACTAAGCATTTCCCTTGTAGCACTGCTTCTGTCATTTAATTATTTTATGAATTGTATATGCAATTATTCAAAAAGATGCACACTTTTTCTGTTGACATTTAGAACACCTTATAGTATATTATAACTTGTCTGTAAGACATGCGCGAGTGGCTCAGCGGTGGAGCACCTCCTTGCCAAGGAGGGGGTCGCGGGTTCGATCCCCGTCTCGCGCTTGAAAAAAGAACGATACCAAATCGGTATCGTTCTTTTTTTCGAGCGTTGGTCTGGGCTCGAAAGTTCGATGTCTACGCTCCGCTCCGGTCCGCGCTTGTTAAGACCCGCATTTCCGTTTTCATGGTGCATAAGATATAAGCAAAAAGACGACTGCACTTTCTTGCAGCCGCCTTCTTACTGATTGTTTGTCTATTGTTCGATTTTATCCGCATATTTGATGCGGTAGATCCGACGCAGGGAATCGTTCACGCGGTCCTCGGAGATGGTTCCGTTCTGGACTGCCTCCAGTACTCCGTTGTATGCGGTCTCGAAGTTCTCCGGCGCATAGATCATGTCGCACCCTGCACGCAGTGCCAGTACTGCTGCCTCATCGGCTCCGTAATAGTTCGTGATTGCCGCCTGGTTCATGGCACCGGATACGATCACACCGCGGAAATTCAGTTCATTTCGTAAAATATCCGTTACCACCGCACCGGACAGGGAGCAAGGAGTATTGTCTCCTGTCAGGGAAGGTGCTGCCATATTGCTGACGGTGATCATTTTGGTCTCACCGGAATCAATACAGCTCTGGAATACTGCAAATTCATTGGCTCTGAAATCTTCCGCACTTCTGTCCGTAGAAGCCATGCCATTCTTCGTGCTCTGGGTCGTACTGCCGATACCGGGAAAATGTCCGATAGCAGCTGTTACTTTCTGTTCCTGCAATCCTGTCTGCATGCCGGTCACAAAAGATGCTACCGTTGCCGCATCCGTGCCGTAGGAGCTGCTGCCTGCCGCATTTCCATCCACTACTTTCAGATCTGCCGCAGGGGCAAAATCAAGATTGAAACCAAGCTCTGCCAGGTAACTACCCACTGTGGTTCCGGCAGTATAGGCGTTATTGGTATCTCCGGATGCGCCGATAGTCTCCGGGGAATCGGTCTTCGTTCCCAGGCCTGCCGCTGCCACAGCGTCGGTTCCGGATCCTTCTCCGTCGATTGCAATAAACAGTGGATAGCTGGTATACAGCTTCGTATTGTCGATCATCTGCTTTAACTGGTCTGCGGACTGAATATTTTTCGCCGCATAGACGATACCGCCTACCGGATATTTGGATAATGCATCCTTGGTTCCGTCTCCTGCCTGCACTGCCGCAGATACACCGGTGATGGATTCCGGCGTGGTGATAAACAGTCCTGCTACCTTGTCCTCCAGGGGCATGTTCTGAATGATGGCTTCGTCTATGATCTTATCCAGCTTCTGTTCATTTGTCAGTTCCGGTACAGTCTCCACCGGTTCCGTAGGCGCCGTGATGGTCTCCTCGGAAGCTATGATATCATCCAGCTTGTTCTGCTGTTCCTGCCGATCGTGGTTCATGCCGGTGATCTTACTTACAGCAAAAGCAATTCCCGCTGCCAGCACCAGGATCATGATTCCTACGACTGTATATGCAATGATCTGGCTTCTCTGCCGTCTCTTATGTCTTTCTTCCCGTCTGTTCTGCTGACTTTCCTGTCTCTGTTCGTTTGTATCCATTTTCATAACTCCTCTATCTGTACTACTTTCCTATTGTACATGATATCGGTAGGTTTTTCCACTGGAAAAAAATATATTTTGCGAATGAGGCTCTGAATAGTTGTTCCATCTGAATAATTGTACAACAATAAGAGAGCGTACCGATCATTCTTTCAATCAGTACGCCCTCTCAGACTACAGGCTCCAATGGCTTGCCCTCTCTTTCTTAAATTTGATCTTCCATTTTGTCTTTTGTTCTCTTTCCACTTTTCTTTTGTACGTATGTACTGTAATGTGAGATAATTCTTATCTTCTGTTGTTCATTACTTTTTCTTCTGTGTACTTGATGTTCTCTATATAAATTGGTTCT
>OKUM01000595.1_pt1 | contig 21451 bp, 13 predicted proteins | sample 1606801 | NCBI WGS metagenome assembly OKUM01 (sample SAMEA3882546, study PRJEB24775) | human gut metagenome | biome: human-associated habitat; feature: intestine environment; material: feces | place: Netherlands | collected 2009/2010
GTCGGTACGCACGGTGGTGTGAGAGGTCGGCTCTTTAGTTAAGAGAGCCTCCTACGCGATTCTTTTAGGTAAAAAAGCAAACAAACAGAACACTTCATCCAAATGCATATAGCGGCTATTTATTTCATACAGAGACAAATAGCGGCACAGAACAGATATAATAAAAGAAGCTATAAAAAGCAGGTATTCACGTGGAGGACGATATCGTTTCTACATGAACACCTGCTTCTTTATTTATTATTTACTGGTGGAATAAATAGTGGTAGCCAAGTATTCATCACTGACCCAACCATAAATCCCATTGTAATATACAACAACCCAGTCAGGCACATTGCTGCTATAGCCGCATTCCCATACGATGATACCGTAGGGGATATTATCCATTTTTTCATAATTTGTACCGGGACCTTTACGCATAACCAGCCCATGATCAGCAGTGGTGTAGGTACAAAGGCTATCAATTCGGCTAAGCGTTACATCTGGTGCAACGCATCCATCCGGCAGAATAACGTTGGCATTGTTTTCGGTATAATCCTGTACTTGCAGCAAGCCCCAAAGGCCATTCTGTTTTGCCCATACGCAGCCATCGCGCGCGGGGGCTAAATCTTCATATTGCCCAGCGGAAATTATCTCATTGCCGTAAACATCCAGAACCAGCTTTTGTCCAGATTGATTTTTCACAACTACCATGCCGGATAAGTCTGCGTAAGGATATTCAACAGTTTCGTTCATGATGGACAAACTCATCTGCGGCTGATAAATGCAGGGGATTACTAAAGCACCGCTTTGGTCGCAATATCCCCAGTTACCGGCTGCATCCTTTACCGCGATTAAAGATTCACCGGCCATTCAGGCATCCTGGTAGTCGAAATCGGTTAAAATTGTACCGTTTTTATCCGCAACGGCAAAAGGTGCAGAATTGTCAACAAGATAACCGGCATATTCATCATCCCAAATGCCTTGCTGGATGCCAACCAAATCAGGAGCATACACCTGTTCGATGGGCGTGCCACTAAATGTATAGACACCAATAGCAGAACGGTAAATCTGGCTGTCACCTAAAATCCACTGGATGCCATACCCGCCGTGCCCGCCCAGCATGGTTGTAAAAGGCATTTGTTGGGCAACCAGCTCCTGGTTAATCTGTTCTTCCAGGGCATTCAGCTTCTGGTAATCGTATGTATCATCTACCCCAATGGAGAGCTCCTGCTCACCATACAGGTACGGGATGCTTTCTGACAAATCTTCCAGAAAAGCATTACAGTTGGCAGCATTAAACAGGCTCCAGCGTTCGCCCTTGCGCACAGCGTACAGATTTCGGGCAGCGGCGTAACCGGCAGTGTGGGTTTCGCGGGAGAAGAGAGGAATCATCTCGTCAAAATCATATTGTGGCGGTAACTTCCAGTTGGCATTGCTAGTGGATGGTATAGCTGTGGCAACAGCTTCACTGGTCGGGGAAAGAGCAGCGGAGGAAGCAGGCTTATTTTCTGGCGCTGCAGCACAAGCGGTAAGCATTATTGCGGTGATAACACTGGCGGAAAATGAGAATAACTTCCTTTTCATGGTTTTTCACTCCTTGCGTAAATGATTTTTCGGTAAGATGAAGAAGTAATATAAGAAAGTGAATTCATAAACCCTATAATATCTTATTTTATCAAAAATATCTGCTAATGGGAATAGCTAACAATTCTACATGGATAAATTTGGATAGTATGACAAAGATTGCAGAACTGGAGTGAAAGTCCGAATTATGGGATGAGTGATCTGCTATAATAGAGAAAAGCAAAACAGAAGGGAGTTTGATTATGCACCAGGAGAAAAAGATGCTGGCTCATATCAGTGAAGACGGAACCCGCGTCCAAACGGTAGCGGACCATTTGCAGGGAACGGCAGTCCTATGTGGGCAATTTGCAGCAGCCTTTGATGCCCAGCAACAGGGAACTTGGCTTGGATTACTGCATGATATTGGTAAATATAGTACAAAGTTTCAAAAGCGCCTGCAAGGCGGAGAAAAAGTGGATCACTCAACGGCTGGTGCACAGGTGGCTGCCCGATATGGTCAAATCCCACTGGCTTTTGCTATTGCGGGACACCATAGCGGCCTGCCGGATGGAGGAGGCCGAAGCGATACCGCGCAGGATGCGACAATGTTTGGGCGATTGAAAAAGAGCGTTGAACCCTATACCCAATGGACGAAAGAGATTAAACTGCCGTCCATACCGCCCCAGCCGGAAATGATGAAGGAAAATCGTTTTACACAGGCATTTTATACCCGGATGTTGTATTCCTGCCTGGTCGATGCGGACTATCTGGATACGGAAAACTTTATGAGCAGCCCTAAACCGCGCGGACAAGGCCAGACAATGGATGAACTGCTGAAAAGGTTGAACCAATATACCGCAAAATGGAGCCATCCCCAGGGAACCTTGAATCAGCGCCGCAGTTCAATTTTGAGTGCCTGTACAACGGCAGGGCAAACAGGGCGACGCGGCCTTTATTCCCTGACCGTTCCTACAGGCGGGGGAAAAACGGTAGCGTCATTGGCATTTGCGCTTTCGCTAGCTGTAAAGAACCATATGGACCGGGTTATTTATGTGATCCCTTATACATCCATTATTGACCAGACCGCGGATGTGTTTTCGGAAATATTAGGAGCAGAAAATGTTTTGGAACACCATTCAGGGGTGGACTACTCTGCCAAGGAAGATGATGAGCCGGCAGCCTACCGAAAAGCATTGGCGGCGGAAAACTGGGATGCTCCGGTGGTGGTTACCACATCCGTGCAATTCTTTGAATCACTTTACGGCAACCATGCGTCACAATGCCGTAAATTACATAACATTGCAAATAGTGTGGTCATTTTTGACGAAGCACAAAACCTGCCGGTTCCTTATTTGCGCCCCTGCGTTGCGGCAATCGCGCAGCTGGTACAGCATTACCGCGCAGCAGCGGTGCTTTGCACGGCCACACAACCAGCTTTGCAGCCCTTGTTTGATGAACTGGCGCCTGGGCTGCAGATGACGGAACTTTGCCCACATCCCAAAGAGCAATATCAGGCGTTCCGGCGTACAACGCTAAAAATGCGCGGAGAGTTGGAACAAAGCCAGCTTGGCGCAGAACTGGCAGCGCAGGAACAAGTGCTATGTATTGTAAACCGGAGAAAAACAGCACAGGAATTATACAATAACCTGCCCAAAGAGGGCAGCTACTGCCTGACAACATTGCTATACCCAGCCCATCGCAAACAGTTATTGCAGGAAATCCGGGAACGCTTAAAAGATGGGCTGCCCTGCCGTGTGATATCAACTTCTTTGATCGAAGCGGGTGTTGATGTGGATTTCCCGGCTGTGTACCGCGAGGAAGCAGGTCTGGATTCCATTTTGCAGGCGGCGGGGCGCTGCAATCGAGAGGGAAGACGCCCGGCGGAGCAGAGCTTGGTACAGATTTTCACATTGGAAGGGCAGCATGTACCGCGCATGCTGGAACAGAATGTATCCGCAACGCAAAGCGTCCTGAAAAAATATGCAGATCTGGCATCTCTGGAAGCAATCGAAACATACTTTCTGTTTTACCGTACCTTAAAAGGAGATAAAAGACTGGATGAACAGCAAATTCTGCAAGGGTTCGAGCAGGATATGGAAGGGCGCATTTTCCCCTTTGCAACAGCGGCAGAGAGGTTCCGCTTAATTGAAACACCTGCCGTGACCGTATACATTCCCCAAGGGAAAGGGGAATATTTGCTTGCACGATTGCGTGCAGGAGAGGTAAGCAAAACTTTGTTCCGTCAACTGGGGCAATATGGTGTTCCGGTTTATCCGGATCATCTGAAAACGCTGGAGAATGCCGGGGCGGTTTGCCAAATCAGTGAAGGCATATGGGAATTAACGGACGGAAGCCTTTATGATAACAACACGGGCCTTGCTATGGAAGCTGAAACGGGAGCAGCCTGGTTTGCATAAAGCAAAAGCGGCAGGGAGCCTGCCCTGCCGTTTTTGTGCGCTAAAGTAAAATCAACTATTTCTATCCACGGCATAAGCTGCCGACGCAACTTATTATAAAAGAAAACCGGATGAAAAGCAAACAAAAAGTATACATGATAAAAGGATTGACATTTGGTGCCAAGTAGCGTATATTGAAACTATAGCAAAATTTAAATTAAAAACAACTGAAAATAGAAATGCAAAGGAGTTGATGCAGATGATCCAGCTGGAAGTATGGGGGAATTATGCTTTGCTCTCGAGGCCTGAGCTAAAAGTCGAAAGGGTTTCATATGAAGTCCTCACCCCTTCCGCGGCACGCGGCATAGTAGAAGCAATCTATTACCACCCCGGCTTACGGTGGAAAATCCGGAAAATCTATGTTATGAACCCAATCCGCTTTACCAACATCCGTCGGAACGAAGTAAAAAGCAAAATTCTTTGTTCCGATGTACGCAGCGCGATGCAGGGAACAGGGAAAGAGCTTTACCTTGCCACGCCCCAGCAGATCGTTCAGCGTGCAGCCATGGTGTTGCAGGACGTTCATTATGTGATTGAGGCAGAATTTGAGATGACTGACCGTGCGGCACCGAGCGACAATCCGGGAAAGTTCCAGGATATTGTTACCCGGCGCATGTCTAGGGGTCAGTGTTTTCATACTCCCTATCTTGGGTGCCGTGAATTTCCTGCCGCATTCCGCGCATGGCCTGGCGGGCCAATCCCGACCATTGAGGAAACACGGGATTTGGGATTCATGATATATGACTTTAACTACACTGACCCGCAGAACATAACCCCGATGTATTTCCATGCAAAATTGGAACATGGTGTGTTGAATGTGGCAGACTGCGAGGTGTACCGATGATTTTACAGGCTTTGGTACAATACTATGAAGATTTGCTGGCCAATGGCAAAATCACGCGCCCCGGTTGGACAAGCGCAAAAGTCAGTTGGGCTTTGGAACTGGATGAAAACGGCCAACTGATGGCATTGCACCCCTTGCAGCAAGAGGAAAAGCGCGGTAAAAAAACAGTGCTTGCTCCATATCAGCTGCAAGTTCCGGAACAGGTTAAACGCTCTAGTGGTGTGGCAGCCAATTTTTTGTGTGATAACAGTGCTTACATGCTTGGCATTGACGGAAAAGGCAAACCGGAGCGTGCAATGCAGTGCTTTGCCGCTGCAAAGGAGCTGCATCTTGCCATTTTACAAAATGTTCCTGGTCAGGCGGCACAGGCAGTACGGAACTTTTTTATAAACTGGGACCCCAAGGCGGCGGAGCAGAATCCAGCGCTGGAACAAAGTCTCAAGGAACTTTACAAGGGTGGCAATCTGGTATTTCTGATTCGGGAAAACTATGTTCAGGACGATCCGGAAATACAGGAAGCCTGGCAGCGGCAGTGTGATAAGAACACGGATGCACCGGAAATCCGATGCCTGGTTACAGGGCAAAAGGCACCGCTTGCCCGCCTGCACCCGGCGATTAAAGGCGTGACCGGGGCACAGCCTTCCGGCGCATCGATTGTTTCTTTTAATGCGGACGCTTTTTGCTCATACGGACATGAACAGGGGGGCAATGCGCCGGTTGGCAGTTATGCGGCCTTTGCCTATGCACAGGCATTAAACTATCTGCTGGCAGACAGGGAACATGTTCAGCGCGTGGGCGATACCACCATTGTCTGCTGGGCAGCAGGTGGTGAGACCGCCTACCAGCAGGTAGCAATGGATGCATTGTTTGCCATGGATGCGCCTGTCAGAGAAAGCGATGTGCGAAATGCAGTGGACAAGCTGGTCCATGGACAGCGTGTAGAGTGGCAGAACGTGACACTTGACCCACAAAGGCACTTTTATGTGCTTGGCTTGGCCCCTAATGCGGCGCGCCTCTCGGTTCGCTTTTTCTGGCAGGATACATTTCAAACGCTGCTTGATAATGTGCAGAAGCATTATGACCGCTTAGAGATTGTGCGCCCTGCTTATGATAAATTCCCGCGGCTGGGGCTGTACTGGCTACTGCAGGAAACTGTCAACACCAATTCCCGCAGCCCATCGGCATCACCGCAGCTGGCAGGCGATGTCTTGCGTGCAATCCTGAATAATACAAGGTACCCGGCAACCCTGCTGGATGGCGTTATGATGCGTATCCGCGCAGAGCAAAAAGTAACACGCGGCCGTGCCGCTATTATAAAAGCATACTACCTGCGTAATGAAGATCCCCGTTGCCCAAAGGAGGTATTAACTGTGGAAAATAACAAGGAAACAAATTATCAACCGTATGTTATGGGTCAGCTTTTTGCTGTGCTGGAAGCAATCCAGATGGCGGTAAACCCGGATATCAATACAACCATCAAGGACAGGTATTTTAATGCAGCGGCTTCCACGCCGGCCACTGTATTCCCGACAATTCTGATGCTGGCGCAAAAGCATATGCAAAAAATGAGCAAAGCGCAAAAGATTTATTACGATAAGCAGATCGCAGCCTTGGCAGGCGGCAAATTAGAAGGAAGCTTCCCAGCACGGCTGACTCTGCCGGAACAGGGTTCTTTTATTCTCGGCTATTATCATCAAACACAGGAACGCTATACAAAGAAAGTGGAGGAATAACAATGGCACAGGCAATCAAAAACCGGTATGATTTTGTAATTCTGTTTGACGTTGAAAATGGAAATCCGAACGGCGATCCGGATGCAGGCAACATGCCGCGCGTTGACCCGGAAACGGGATATGGCATTGTTACAGATGTCTGCTTGAAGCGTAAGATTCGCAACTATGTCGAAGTGGCCAAAGAAGATGAAGCAGGATACCAGATTTACATTAAAGATCAGGTTCCCCTGAACCGCAGCGATAAAAAAGCACTCGAATACTTGGGCATTGATGCTGATGCCAAGGATGCCCTGAAAGTCGCCAAGAAAGATGACCCGGAGTTGGACCGTAAAATCCGGGACTTTATGTGCCAGAACTTTTATGATATCCGCACATTTGGCGCCGTTATGACAACCTTTGTAAAAGGCGCACTGAACTGTGGGCAGGTGCGTGGCCCTGTTCAGTTGAGCTTTGCACGCTCGGTAGACCCTGTTCTCCCGCAGGAAGTGACCATTACCCGTATTGCCATTACGACCGAAGCGGATGCAGAGCGAAAAGGCACTGAGATGGGCCGCAAGTATGTGATACCGTATGGTTTGTACCGTGCAGAGGGTTATGTTTCGGCCAACCTTGCCCGCAAAACTACAGGATTCTCAGAGGATGACCTGCAGCTGCTGTGGCAGGCAATTCTGAATATGTTTGAAAATGACCACAGCGCAGCCCGCGGCAAAATGGCAGTTCGGGAACTGATCGTGTTCAAGCATGATTCGGAGCTGGGCAATGCGCCGTCCTATAAACTGTTTGATGCAGTGCATGTCACGCGTGCCGAAGGGGTAGCCTTCCCGCGCAGTTACCATGACTATGTGGTAACGGTGGATGAAAATCTTCCCGCAGGGGTAACGTGCGAGAGGCTGTCGTAATGGCTTCCCCAGATGATTACCTGCTGATGTCTGGCATCCAGCACTTTGCATTTTGCCGCCGTCAGTGGGCGCTCATACACTTGGAACAACAATGGTCCGAAAACCAACGCACCGCCGAAGGCCGCCTGCAGCATACCCGCTGCCATGATGTTACCCTGACGGAAAAACGCGGCGATTTGCTGATCGCCCGCGGTATGAGGGTCGTCAGCCACCGCTTAAAACTGACCGGCGACTGCGATGTGGTAGAGTTTCACAAGGATCCAAACGGCGTGTCATTGCAGGGCCGCCGCGGCCTGTGGCAGCCCATGCCCGTGGAATATAAGCATGGCCGCAGCAAGGTAAACGATGCCGACCGTTTGCAGCTCTGCGCACAGGCCATGGCGCTGGAAGAAATGCTGGTGTGCGAGGTGCCGGAAGGGGAAATCTTTTATGAAGAAACCCGGCAGCGGGAACATGTTTCCCTGACACCGGAACTGCGCAGCACCGCGCAGACCATGGCGGATGAGATGAACCGCCTGTTTGCGCGCGGCTATACCCCAAAAAGCAAACCCGGCAAGCATTGCAATGCCTGCTCACTGAAAGAGCTTTGCCTGCCGGCACTGTATCAGCAGGCAGACCCGGCGGCGTATCTGCGGGAGCATATTGAGGAGGGCGCGCCATGAGAAAGCTGCTCAACACCCTGTTTGTCATCAATGAGGACGCTTACCTGACATTGGATGGCGAAAACCTTGTTGTTACCCGCAATAAGCAGGAAACCCACCGCCATGCCCTGCATACGCTGGAAGGCATCGTCTGCTTTACTTACGCGGGTGCCAGCTCCGCTTTGATGGGAGCTTGTGCCCGGCGGGGCATTGACCTTTGCTTTTTTGACCCGTATGGCAGATTTCAGGCCCGCACCGTGGGGGAAGAACGCGGCAATGTGCTGCTGCGTCAGACGCAGTACCGCGTGTCGGATGACCCGGCCCAGAGCTGTCGCTATGCCCGGAGCTTTATCCTTGGTAAAGTGTATAACGCACGCTGGGTGCTGGAACGCGCAACCCGCGATCATCCCCAGCGTGTCCCGGTCGAAAAACTGAAACGCACCTCCACCCAGCTGGCCGCCGCGCTGCCGCTGATACAGACCAGCGATGATCCGGAACAGCTGCGCGGCCTGGAAGGCGAGGCAGCCCAGCGCTACTTTGACTGCCTGAATGACCTGATTCTGCAGCAAAAGCAGGATTTTGTGTTTGAGGGCCGCAGCCGCCGTCCACCGCTGGACAATGTGAATGCGCTGCTTTCGTTTGCCTACAGCATGCTGGCGCGGGAGTGTGCATCCGCCTTGACCGCTGTGGGCCTGGACCCTTATGTTGGCTTTATGCACCGCCCGCGCCCCGGCCGCAAAAGTCTGGCACTTGACCTGATGGAAGAACTGCGGGCGGTTTATGCAGACCGGCTGGTCATCAGCTGCATCAATCAAAAGATCATCACGGCAAAACACCTGCAAAAACAGGAAAATGGTGCCGTACTGCTGACGGATGATGGCCGTAAAGCTTTCCTGACCGCATGGCAGAACAAAAAGAAGGAAGAAATCACCCATCCGTTTTTGAAAGAAAAACTGCCCTGGGGGCTGGTGCCCTATGTTCAGGCGCTTTTGCTGGCCCGTGCTCTGCGCGGCGACCTGGAAGTGTACCCACCGTTTTTCTGGAAGTGAGGTGCCGTTATGTTGGTGCTTGTAACCTATGATGTCAACACCGAAACAGCCGCCGGTCGTCGCAGGCTGCGCAAAGTAGCAAAAGTCTGTGTAGACTACGGCCAGCGGGTGCAAAACTCCGTATTTGAGTGCCTGCTGGATGCCGCGCAATACACGATGTTCAAAGCAAAATTGACCGAACTGATCGATTCGGAATCGGACAGCCTGCGCTTTTATCAACTGGGAAACCATTACAAAAGCAAAGTCGAGCATGTGGGTCTGCACCCGGATTTTGATCAGGATGGAATCTTGTTTGCTTAGTGCGAGGGGAAGGCAATCATAAAATTCCCGGTTCCTTCGCACCAGAAAATATGGAAAAAACAGGGGCAGAAAGGGTAAAATACAGCCTTGCCTGTCAGTATGAAGATGCAATCCCCATAAAATTTGTTTCATATGTGCAAAAGTGCCCCACTGTTTTGTGCACTTTTGCTGTCGCTCTCCGCAAGGAGAGCGTGGATAGAAATACCGTTCGGCTTACGCAAGCGGTGCTCTTGGGTTGTCGCTCTCCGCAAGGAGAGCGTGGATAGAAATATTATGACTAGTTGGAAGATTGAAAAAACCGTTGGTCGCTCTCCGCAAGGAGAGCGTGGATAGAAATACGCTTGATGGTAAAACCGTTGTCAATGCCGGATGTCGCTCTCCGCAAGGAGAGCGTGGATAGAAATAATGCGGTTGAAATAACGCTTGCAAAGTCATCATGTCGCTCTCCGCAAGGAGAGCGTGGATAGAAATATTTTACTGTTGGCTCAACGGGCGCTCAATGGGAAGTCGCTCTCCGCAAGGAGAGCGTGGATAGAAATGATAAGGGCGTTTACATCGTCACGAGTTTCAAGCAGTCGCTCTCCGCAAGGAGAGCGTGGATAGAAATTACAGAAAAGTCGTCATTGAAACGAGCATACTTTAGTCGCTCTCCGCAAGGAGAGCGTGGATAGAAATTTCGCACGTTTGTGTGACTTGCCGGGTTGCGGTTGTCGCTCTCCGCAAGGAGAGCGTGGATAGAAATAACGCAGTGCAAATTGTAATTGTCAAAATGTATGCGTCGCTCTCCGCAAGGAGAGCGTGGATAGAAATCCGGATTGGCAAAAAGATTGAAAACGCCTTGAGTAGTCGCTCTCCGCAAGGAGAGCGTGGATAGAAATGAGACGTTGCTGAGCCGCCTTGTCAGCAGCAGTAGTCGCTCTCCGCAAGGAGAGCGTGGATAGAAATGCCAGAATTATGAATGTTTCAAGTGGATAAAGAATAGTCGCTCTCCGCAAGGAGAGCGTGGATAGAAATTCAAAAATTGCTAAAAAAGTATTGACAAGTATGTAGTCGCTCTCCGCAAGGAGAGCGTGGATAGAAATTGAAGATTGGCTTAATGCTGGCTCTCTCTCTCGTGGTCGCTCTCCGCAAGGAGAGCGTGGATAGAAATGTCACGGTCTGGCCGTCCTGATCCGTGACGGGTGTCGCTCTCCGCAAGGAGAGCGTGGATAGAAATAAAGGCTCTTTCCGTGCTCTCGCAGTACTGCCCGTCGCTCTCCGCAAGGAGAGCGTGGATAGAAATACCGACACGATGCTGAATGCCTAAGACTGTAACAGTCGCTCTCCGCAAGGAGAGCGTGGATAGAAATTGCCGAAACAACTTGACAGAACGTCTCCATTGACGTCGCTCTCCGCAAGGAGAGCGTGGATAGAAATACAAATTGCACATCAATAACCCGACCGAAACGAGTCGCTCTCCGCAAGGAGAGCGTGGATAGAAATTGTGAGGGGGTGTCTCTTTTGCGAAAAATTACAGTCGCTCTCCGCAAGGAGAGCGTGGATAGAAATTTAGCTTGGCATTGCATAAGCGAGGATGTATCATGTCGCTCTCCGCAAGGAGAGCGTGGATAGAAATCCATTGGATAATGTCGCGAACGGGTGGCCAATCGTGGTCGCTCTCCGCAAGGAGAGCGTGGATAGAAATCACGCGTCCAAGTATCACCGGATACTTCTTCGACGGTCGCTCTCCGCAAGGAGAGCGTGGATAGAAATTCGGTCACAGTGTCTTTGTATCCATCTTCGGCCTCGTCGCTCTCCGCAAGGAGAGCGTGGATAGAAATATCAGCCGCGAAATGTCGTTGATGCGGCCGTATGGTCGCTCTCCGCAAGGAGAGCGTGGATAGAAATGGAAAACACGCCCAGGGCCCTTTGCATCGTGGGCCGTCGCTCTCCGCAAGGAGAGCGTGGATAGAAATCTCCGGCCCCTTAAATGCTGCCTGCATCTGGGTGGTCGCTCTCCGCAAGGAGAGCGTGGATAGAAATGTTGGTGATCGACTGGGCAAAAATGATATAACAGGTCGCTCTCCGCAAGGAGAGCGTGGATAGAAATTTTGTAAACATCGGCCACCGTCAGCCGGGTATCCTGTCGCTCTCCGCAAGGAGAGCGTGGATAGAAATCACGCAGCAGACATATCATAGATACGAGAACCAGTCGCTCTCCGCAAGGAGAGCGTGGATAGAAATGCCTACACGATGCTGAATGCCTAAAACTGTAACACGTCGCTCTCCGCAAGGAGAGCGTGGATAGAAATAATAGATGACTTGCTTCCATCCACAACGCGAAGATTGTCGCTCTCCGCAAGGAGAGCGTGGATAGAAATTCTGTATCAGCTCTATGACACATACGCAAAGGTGGTCGCTCTCCGCAAGGAGAGCGTGGATAGAAATATGCGTTGGGTTGCCGCACGGATCAACACGATTGCGTCGCTCTCCGCAAGGAGAGCGTGGATAGAAATATCTTGCACCCGATATAGTGGCGGCCCTGCTTGCTGTCGCTCTCCGCAAGGAGAGCGTGGATAGAAATACGCAGCATTGTATATAATTCCGCATCGGGCTGGGTCGCTCTCCGCAAGGAGAGCGTGGATAGAAATCAGACTTTAACCGGTAACGTTGCGGTGCAGATCCGTCGCTCTCCGCAAGGAGAGCGTGGATAGAAATTTTTGTGGGTGTTGCGTAAAGTTCCGCTACTTGGGTCGCTCTCCGCAAGGAGAGCGTGGATAGAAATGCGAAATGGTTTTGCAATACGTTGGAACACCTGCGTCGCTCTCCGCAAGGAGAGCGTGGATAGAAATAACCGCCCACACAGCCAGAAAGACATCAATCGCAGGTCGCTCTCCGCAAGGAGAGCGTGGATAGAAATTCTAGCAAAATTAAGACCAGAATACTTCTTAACTTGGTCGCTCTCCGCAAGGAGAGCGTGGATAGAAATATTACTTAATACCCAGAATCGGCACCTTACGAAGTCGCTCTCCGCAAGGAGAGCGTGGATAGAAATAGTTTGTGAAATGAGGTGTTTTTGTGTCTGCGTTGTCGCTCTCCGCAAGGAGAGCGTGGATAGAAATCGTCTGTTCATCATTGGTCAATACCTCGTCAGTGTCGCTCTCCGCAAGGAGAGCGTGGATAGAAATCGAACGCCCCACCACATGAACACAAGGCCAATACCGTCGCTCTCCGCAAGGAGAGCGTGGATAGAAATCTCTGGAAGGGCCTTGTAGTAACTGCGTCGCTCTCCGCAAGGAGAGCGTGGATAGAAATACATAATACAGTTTGTCCGTATCGCTGACAACATCGTCGCTCTCCGCAAGGAGAGCGTGGATAGAAATTTCGGGGCCTTTAAATGCCGCCTGCATCTGGGTGGTCGCTCTCCGCAAGGAGAGCGTGGATAGAAATCGTATATCCCGCTTGCCAAGGTCCGGCACTGCGAGTCGCTCTCCGCAAGGAGAGCGTGGATAGAAATCGCATTATCGCCAAGGAATATGACTGGGATGCCCGTCGCTCTCCGCAAGGAGAGCGTGGATAGAAATATTAAACAGGTCATCAAATTTTTGGATATACGCGTCGCTCTCCGCAAGGAGAGCGTGGATAGAAATCGGGGTCCTGGATTTCGGCCCCGGTGAGGTATTGTCGCTCTCCGCAAGGAGAGCGTGGATAGAAATCTTTCCATAGGTGGGATCAATAATCCGCGCCGTCAGTCGCTCTCCGCAAGGAGAGCGTGGATAGAAATTTGCCGATCATCCTCTCCACGGTGTCGGTGATATCGTCGCTCTCCGCAAGGAGAGCGTGGATAGAAATTAACGACAGTCTTGATAGTATCCTTGCTGGTGTGTCGCTCTCCGCAAGGAGAGCGTGGATAGAAATCCAAGCAATCCTTGTTAAAGTTGTAGACTTGCCAGGTCGCTCTCCGCAAGGAGAGCGTGGATAGAAATATTAACGCGCAGAACCTTTGCGTATGTATCATACGTCGCTCTCCGCAAGGAGAGCGTGGATAGAAATTATGCGGCGAATGCTGTTGATCAGATTCTGCCCGGTCGCTCTCCGCAAGGAGAGCGTGGATAGAAATAATAGAAGATCTACTGCCATCGACAACGCGAAGATTGGTCGCTCTCCGCAAGGAGAGCGTGGATAGAAATATGAGGCACCCTACACCAATTTCCACGACCTCAATGTCGCTCTCCGCAAGGAGAGCGTGGATAGAAATGCCCACGCTGTGAATTTGACTGGCAAAATGAGCTGTCGCTCTCCGCAAGGAGAGCGTGGATAGAAATCAAGGTGCAGCCGCAGACCGGGCAGCGCAACAGACGTCGCTCTCCGCAAGGAGAGCATGGAATGTTTCTCTTTCTGACTGTTCAGGGTGGTTTTGTTCATGCGGATATCCGCTTTAATTTTAAAAATTGCTATAGTAAAAAACTCTCGCATAAAATAATATAAAAATATTATATTATCTACTTGACAAGGTACCCCGGAGGGGTATATAGTAAATATACCCCTCGGGGTACCTTGCATGTGATGGGAGGGTAACATAATGCAGGAAAACGAAAAGAAGGAACCGTGTTGCTGCTGTGCACACAAAACAAAGCATCGCAGTGAAGAAGAGTATAAAAGCCTGGTCCACAGACTGAACCGGATCGAAGGGCAGATTCGGGGCATCCGTGGGATGGTGGAAAACGAAGTGTATTGTCCGGATATTCTGGTGCAGTCGGCGGCGGTAACGGCGGCGATGAACGCGTTCAATCGTGAGCTGCTGGCAAACCATATCCGCACCTGTGTGGCGGATGATATCCGTGCCGGGAATGACGAAGTTGTGGATGAGCTGCTGAAAACGCTGCAGAAACTGATGAAATAAGCATTGCCTGCACAAAATAGCAGAAGCAGAACATGAAATAAATGCACGAGTGTTTGAGCCAGCAAAAATGCCATGCCAGTGCCAAGTACGATTGTTTTTCTGTTCACAAACATCGGTAAAAGTTTGTGTAACATTACCAGAGCCATGAATAAATGCCAGTCATTCCCTGTGAGAGGGTGTGGATAGAAATGCCGCATCGGCCTTGGTTGCCCCCAACGTATCGCTCTCCGCAAGGAGAGTGTGGATAGAAATGGTAACCTCAATAATACGTCGAATGGCAGGCTAGCCGCTCACCAAAAGGGGAGTAAGGATATGGCAACACCGCACAATTCCCGCCTTGCGGCTTAAGCACCGCACCGGCAGCTGCGGCATGGCATCTGCGTTGCCAAAATGCTCGATAATGTTGGGTTGCGGTACCCGCATCGTGCTTCGGGGGCAAAAGCCCCTCGCACTCTGCGACCGCTGCCCCTGCTTCGGTTCGCTGTTTCCGCCACTGGCGGCGCTCACCTTTGCAGCATCCAGTATTATCTGCGCTTTTGGCTTGGCATCTGCCGCACCTCGCTCGCCGTATCGGCACTTAGAATTATGCGGTATTGCCATAGAAACAACTCAAACATCAACAACCCGTGTTCAAACACCAAAGCGAAACCACTCACCAATCATCACACAAGAATTATAGAATCACCACCGCAAAAGAGAGGGAACAGGAGGAAAGAAGTGGAACAATATAACGTAACCGGGATGAGCTGCGCCGCGTGCAGTGCCCGGGTGGAAAAAGCCGTCAGCAAAGTGCCGGGCGTAACATCCTGCTCGGTCAGCCTGCTGACCAACTCAATGGGTGTGGAGGGCACCGCCGCTCCGGCAGATATTGTGGCCGCAGTGGAAGCCGCAGGCTATGGCGCAAGCCCTAAAAACGCTGCCGCCCAGTCCGCTGCGCCGTCAGCAGATGCCTTAAAAGATACCGAGACCCCGCGCCTCAAACGCCGCCTGATTGCCTCGCTGATCTTCTGGGTGGTGCTGATGTACTTCTCCATGGGGCACATGCTATGGAACTGGCCGCTGCCGGGCTTTATGCAGGGCAACCATGTGGCAATGGGTATTTTACAGATGCTGCTCACCATTATCATCATGGTCATCAACCAAAAGTTCTTTATCAGCGGCTTTAAGGCGCTGTGGAACCGTGCCCCCAATATGGATACCCTGGTATCCCTTGGCGCTACCGCGGCCTTTGGCTACAGCACTTACGCTCTGTTTGCCATGACGGTGGCCCAGGTGCAGGGGGATGCCATGGCCGTGATGGGCTATATGGAGGAGTTTTATTTTGAATCCGCCGCAACCATCCTGACCCTGATCACGGTGGGCAAAACGTTGGAAGCCCGCTCCAAGGGCAAGACCACCGATGCCCTGAAAGGCCTGATGAACCTGGCCCCCAAAACCGCAACGCTGCTGCGCAATGGGGCGGAAGTTACCGTTCCCATCGAACAGGTGCAGCAGGGCGATGTGTTTGTGGTGCGTCCCGGCGAGAATATCCCCGTTGACGGCGTGGTGCTGGAAGGCAGCAGCGCGGTGAACGAATCGGCCCTGACCGGTGAGAGCATCCCGGCGGATAAGGCCGAAGGCGACAGCGTGAGCGCCGCAACCCTGAACCAATCCGGCTTTTTGCGCTGCCGTGCCACCCGCGTGGGTCAGGATACCACGCTGGCTCAGATCATCCAGATGGTCAGCGATGCCGCAGCCACCAAGGCACCCATTGCCAAAATTGCAGACCGCGTCTCCGGTGTGTTTGTGCCGGTGGTGATCACGCTGGCCGTTATCACCACCATCGTGTGGTTGCTGGCAGGGCAGACGGTCGGTTTTGCCTTGGCCCGCGGTATTTCAGTGCTGGTCATCAGCTGCCCCTGCGCGCTGGGCCTGGCAACGCCGGTTGCCATTATGGTTGGCAATGGTGTGGGCGCTAAAAACGGCATTCTCTTCAAAACCGCGGTTTCGCTGGAGCAGACCGGTAAAACCGAGATCGTTGCCCTGGATAAAACTGGCACCATCACCAGCGGCGAGCCGCGCGTGACGGATATCCTGCCCGCAGACGGTGTGACGGAGCAGGTACTGATGAGCCTTGCCGCTGCCTTGGAGCAGAAGAGTGAACACCCGCTGGCCCGCGCTGTGCTGCAAAAGGCACAGGAGGATAACCTGACCCCCGCCGAGGCGGCAGATTTCCAGGCTCTGCCCGGCAACGGCCTGACGGCTGTGCTGAACGGCAGTACCCTGTACGGCGGCAACGCCAAGCTGATGCAGACCCTTGGCGTGGCGGTGCCGCAAAAGATGGCATCCAGCGCCGAAGCACTGGCCGCCCAGGGCAAGACCCCGCTGTTCTTTGCCAAGGATGGCACCATGCAGGGCGTTATCGCGGTGGCGGACGTCATCAAGGAGGACAGCCCGCAGGCTGTACGTGAACTGCAGGGCATGGGCATCCGTGTTGTGATGCTGACCGGCGATAACGAGCGCACCGCCAAAGCCATTGGTGCACAGGCCGGTGTGGACGAAGTGATTGCCGGTGTGCTGCCCGATGGCAAGGAAGCTGTGATCCGCAGCCTGAAAAACAAGGGCCGCGTGGCCATGGTGGGCGATGGCATCAACGATGCACCGGCCCTGACCCGCGCGGATGTCGGTATTGCCATTGGCGCCGGTACGGATGTTGCGATTGACGCCGCTGACGTTGTGCTGATGAAGAGCCGCCTGAGCGATGTGCCCGCCGCCATCCGCCTGAGCCGCGCTACTCTGCACAATATCCACGAAAACCTGTTCTGGGCCTTTGCCTACAATGTGTTGGGCATCCCCCTGGCAGCAGGTGTCTTTATCCCGCTGCTGCACTGGCAGATGAACCCGATGTACGGCGCTGCGGCCATGAGCCTGTCCAGCTTCTGCGTGGTTTCCAACGCACTGCGGCTGAACCTGTTCGATATTCGCAGCACCAAACATGACCATAAACGCAAAGCACACAAAACAAGCAAAAAGGAGAACACGACCATGAATAAGACCATTAAAATTGAAGGCATGATGTGCGGCCATTGCGAAGCAACCGTGAAAAAGGCACTGGAAGCGCTGGACGGTGTTTCCGCCGCCGAAGTAAGCCACACCGCCGGTACCGCTGTTGTAACGCTGGATAAGCCGGTGGATGACACTGTGCTGAAGAAAGCTGTTGAGGACAAAGATTATACCGTGACCGGCATTGAATAATCCCGGCTCAAAAGCAAAGGAATAAGCATGAAAGCGCCCGCACGCTGCCTTGCAGCAGGCGGGCACTTTTTTGTTGTGGCCCCGCGGTAAAACAGAAAAGCTGAAAAAAACATTTTGATAAGAATTCTAATATTATTTGCGAAAATCATAACAGAAGGATAACAAAACAATATGATTTGGCCAGTTGCACTTGCACTATAAGTGGATAATATTATACAATCTACATAAAAGATGGGTGCGCCCGTCTTACCCAGCCAACACAAGGGGGCAACACAGATGTATATCAATTTTGGTTCCATCAACAGCCGCCAGGCTGCGGACGGCAGCTGTACTGCACCGCTTACAGTGGATTCCTGCGGAACATGCCGATTGAAAAAGCACGCCAGCCTGCCAACTATTACGCGGTATGATGAAAATGCGTATCAGCTGTTTTATATCGCTGCGGGCAAGGCGCACTTCTGGTTTGATGATGCCGAGCATGTGGTAACAGCGGGTCATATGGTGCTGTACCGCCCGCAGGAAGAGCGCCGTTATATCTACTATCTTGAGGACCACCCGGAGGTGTTCTGGGTTTATTTTTCCGGCAGCGAGGCCGCTGCAGTGCTGCAGGCGCATGAGATTCCGCTGGATGGCCATGTGTTTTACAGCGGCATTATGCCGGAGTACAAAAATACTTTCCGCCGCATGATCCAGGAATTGCAGCTCTGCCAGTACGCCTATCGGGATTATACGGCCGGGCTGTTCCAGATGATGCTGGTGCTGGTCAGCCACCAGCGGCAGGAACGGCGGTCGATCAACGGCACCACGCGGGAGCAGATCGAAGCCGCAGCCGCCTATTTTAACGAGAATTATACTGCCTGCATCAATATGGATGAATACGCCGAGTCCCTGCACATGAGCACGGCATGGTTCATCCGTAGCTTCAAACAGTATGTGGGCTTGTCGCCCGCACGGTATATCCAGTCGCTGCATATCGTCAATGCACAGCGCTTGCTGGAACGCACCAAATACAGCATCGGTGAAGTTTCCGAGATCGTCGGGTATGATAACCCGCTGTATTTCAGCCGTGTGTTCAAAAAGGAAACCGGGCTTTCCCCCGCACAGTACCGCAAAGCGGAGCGGGCAGGCGAACAGCCGTCCGACCCGCAGGAAGAGGACGCCTGCACCCCCAATATCGACAAAAACCGCAATTCATAGTATAATACCCCCATACACTTTGGTATGGGGGCTTTTTATGTTTGCAGCAGCAATTTGTGTCAGCATCCTGTTGGGGGTGCTGGTTTGGGCACTGCCGGGGCGGCTGTGCGACCGCAGGGCAACCCATGCGGATGTACTGGCCGGGCCGGGCATTGTGCTGGCAGTGTGGATCATCGCAGCATGTGTGTTTGCCCAGCCGGGGCTGGCGCAGGGGTTTGATCTGTTCCGCCTGCTGGCCATCAATGGGGCGGCACTGTGGGCCTGCGGCACTGTGTTGTTACTCCGCCTGCTCAGCGGGCGGCGGTACCGCACACTTTGGACGGTTGCTGCGCTGCTGATTGCCGCCATCGGCCTGGAAGTATTCGTGGGCAACGCACCCTATTTTGCAACCCACGGCTACCAGCCCGTTGACCTGCGCGCCTATTTGCAGGATGCCCCGGCGGATGGGGAGCCGATTGCTTTGAGCGATGAGCACAGTACCCTTACCTTTACCGGCATCCATCAGCCGCTGTATAACGTTGCGCTGGATGGCGTTGTCTACCAGTATGACGGCAACTATCCGCAGGATCAGAACCCGCTGTTTATCCTGTGGGTGTCCGGTACCGACGAAGCCAGCACCGCCCCGCGCCAGAGCTGGCAGTGGCAGGCGGCCCCGCGAGCGGCACGCAGCCTGGTGCGCACGCTGGATTTTTCCGGCGCGGTGGATACCCTGACCCTGCAAGCGGAAGGCTATAGCGGAGAGTACCGCAGTTATGACCTGAACTATACCGTGCAGGCGGTTCTGGCCAATGTACCCCGCCCGATGGATTTCTCGCTGCTGCGGCTGGCAGTGGTGTATCTGGCACTGCTGGCCTTGTGGGGGCTGCGCCCCGGCGCTGCCGCGTGGCACGAAGCCTACCTGACCCACCGCGCCAAATACCGCCCGGCGGTGCTGGTGCTGGGCTGCATGCTCTGCCTGCTGGCCGCAGCGGCCCCCTTTGCCGATGCCCGCAACTCCGGCGTGGCGACCTCGTTTTATAATGTCGAAAACTGGGACGGCGAAAGCCGCATCACCTTCACCCAGCATATCAGCGATTGGCAGAATGATTCCGCTGCGCAGTACGGCGCTCTGGCCCACAGCCTGCTGAATGGCCGCCTGGATCTGCAGCGCGACCCGCCCGCCGCCATGGCGGAGATGCAGAACCCTTACGATACCGCCGCCCGTCAGAGCGCGGCCCCGGATGCTTTGTGGGATGTTGCTTATTATCAGGGGCGGTACTATGTTTACTTTGGCATTGTGCCGTGCCTGCTGTTCCAGCTGCCGTTTGAGCTGCTGACCGGCGTACCGGACCTGCCGCCCAGCTTGGCCATGATCGTGATGGCCTGGCTGCTGATTTTGGCAGTGTTTGGTTTGGTGCGGCAGGCTGCGCAGCGCTGGTTCCCGTCCGCCTCAGCGGCGGCCTGCCTGCTGGCTGCGGCGGGCATTGCGGGCGGTAGCCAGGTGTACTACCTGCTGCTGCGCCCCTCGGTGTATGAATACGCCATCCTGTGCGGCGCGGCATTTGTGCTGCTGGCCCTGTGGCAGTGGCTGTGCGCCGCCAACACCCCGGTGCAGCACCATGGCAAAATCATGCTGCACATGGCGCTTGGCAGCCTGTGCATGGCGCTGGTGGCGGGATGCCGCCCCCAGATGGAGCTGTTTGCCGTGCTCTGCCTGCCGATCTTCTGGCCGCAGTATATCCGGCAAAAACGCTTGCGCAGCAAGCAGGGAATAACCGAAGCCATCGCCTTTGTTCTGCCGGTTATTCTGGTAGCCCTGGGGCTGATGGCCTACAATGCCGCGCGGTTCGGCTCGCTGTTTGATTTTGGCGCCAATTACAACCTGACCAGCAACGATATGACCCACCGCGGCTTCCGCATTGGGCGGCTGGCCCCGGCGTTGTTCACCTATTTCCTGTCCCTGCCGGTGGTGCAGGCGGTGTTCCCCTACCTGGCGGGTACCAAAATGCAGACAAACTTTATGGGTATGACCATTACCGAAGTATTTTACGGCGGTGCCCTGGTCAGCCTGCCGCTGCTGTGGGCCTTTGCGGCCCTGCCTTTGCTGCGCCGCCGTATGGCAAGGCAGAAAGACCTGCGCGCCATGGTGCTGCTGCCCGTGCTGCTGGCTGTTATTCTGGCCGCGTTGGACTGCCAGATGGCCGGTGTGCTCTACCGCTATCTCAGCGACTATTTAACCCCGCTGCTGTTCGCCGCCGCATTGGTCTGGCTGTGGGCCGAAAGCGCCCTTGCCCCGCGTGTGCAGGCCGCCGCATCGGGCAGCATCCTGCATACCGTGCAGCACATGCTGCAGGGGACGATGCTGGCAGCTGTTGCCGTGGGGATCTGTTACAGCTTCTGTGTCTACTTTGCTGCGGAACCGGGCCTTCTGGGCCAGAATCCCGCGCTGTACCAGAATGTCAGCCGTCTGGTGCAGTTCTGGCTGTAAAATCAGGGCGAAAACAAAATTCAGCAAAATTCAAATTAGATAAAATAAAAGCATATGCCCCATGTCAGCCGGGAAAATCCGGCCAGTCAGGAGAGCATGTGCTTTTTATTTTTATATGGGCATTCTGTATGGATCGTTTTCGGATGGAATAAATATAAGGCAACACCGCACAATTCCCGCCTTGCGGCTTAAGCACCGCTCCGGCAG
>OKUM01000624.1_pt1 | contig 20525 bp, 23 predicted proteins | sample 1606801 | NCBI WGS metagenome assembly OKUM01 (sample SAMEA3882546, study PRJEB24775) | human gut metagenome | biome: human-associated habitat; feature: intestine environment; material: feces | place: Netherlands | collected 2009/2010
TCTCCTGGGCTACCGGCCCGGCAGAGCGTTCCACGCGCACCAGAAAGTCACGCAGAAATTCAACACCCGTCCAGGAGGGCGATTTGTCATTGCTGTTGATGTAGTACCAGCCGAAGGTAGGCGTGTAGTTCATCACGCCGGTACCGGCGTAGATGCACTGCGAGGCATAGTTGGTGCAGTCACCGCCGATCTCCTCATAATCGTAAAAGGCCGGATTGCGGCCATAGGCCCAGCGATGGGCGTAGATCACGGCCTCCAGTCTGTCATACGGGCGAAAAAGCATCTGGCATCCCTCCGCCTTATTGTATGTGCCCGCCCCTGCTGATGTGATATTTTCCTTTACTTTTCTGTGACTTTTCTGTCGCCCTGCATTGACTTTATATGGGAAATACTATATCCTATTAGGTCAGAAGAACATGGAATGGAGGTTTCCCATGAATAAAGCAGAATTGTCCGGCGTGTGCCGTCAGATGCGCCGTGACATCATCAACATGACCGCCAACGCCGGCAGCGGTCATCCCGGCGGCTCCCTGTCCGCGGTGGAGCTGGTGGCCAGCGTATTCTATAACCATATGCGTATCGACCCCAAAAATCCGCACTGGGCGGACCGTGACCGTTTTGTGCTCAGCAAGGGCCACGCTGCCCCCTGTTACTACGCGGTTCTGGCAGAGTTGGGCTTTATCAGCCGCGATGAGTTCAAGAACTTCCGGCAGCTGCACAGCATCCTGCAGGGCCACCCGGACTGCAAGAAGGTCCCTGGTGTGGACGCCTCCACCGGCTCCCTGGGTCAGGGCTGCTCTATTGCCGTGGGTATGGCGCTGGGCGCCAAGGTGCAGGGCAAGGACACCAAGGTGTTTACGCTGCTGGGCGACGGCGAGTGTCAGGAGGGCCAGATCTGGGAGGCCCTCATGTCCGCTGCCCACTATAAGCTGGACAACCTGACCGTGATCGTGGACAACAATGGCCTGCAGATCGACGGCAGCAACGATGAGGTCATGTCTCTGGGCGATATGCCCGCCAAGCTGCGGGCCTTTGGCTTTGATCTGCACGAGATCGACGGTCATGACCTGGACGCCATTGAAGCAGCGCTGGGCGCGCCTGTGACGCCCGGCAGGCCCAAGGCTATCTTGGCCCACACGGTCAAGGGCAAGGGCGTATCCTTCATGGAAGGCCAGGTGGGCTGGCACGGCAAGGCGCCCAACGAGGAACAGCGGCAGCAGGCATTGAAGGAATTGGAGGACTGAGCCATGAGTGAAAAGATCGCCACCCGTGAAGCCTACGGCAAGGCGCTGGTAGAGCTGGGTGAACAGAATAAGAACGTCGTGGTGCTGGATGCCGACCTGGCTGGTGCCACTATGACCAAGTATTTCAAGGCGGCGCATCCCGAGCGCTTCTTCGACTGCGGCATCGCCGAGGCCAATATGATGAATATCGGCGCCGGTTTGTCCACTATGGGGCTTGTCCCCTTCTGCTCCACCTTCGCCATGTTCGGTGCTGGGCGCGCCTATGAGCAGATCCGCAACACCATCGCCTACCCCAAATTCAACGTGAAGATTTGCTGCTCCCATGCCGGCGTGTCTGTGGGCGAGGACGGCGGCAGCCACCAGGCCATCGAGGACATCGGTCTTATGCGGCTGATCCCCGGCATGACCGTCATCGTCCCTGCTGACGCCAATGAGGCAAAGAAGGCCACCTTTGCCCTGGCGGAGTTTCAGGGTCCCGCCTATATGCGTCTGGCGCGTTTGGCAACCCCGGTATTCGAGGAGGACTATCCCTTTGAGATCGGCAAGGCCAATGTGCTGCGCGAGGGTAAGGACGCGGCGGTGTTCGCCTGCGGTCTGATGGTCAACGAGGCGCTAGAGGCCGCCAAGCTGCTCTCCGCCGAGGGTATCGAGATCAGCGTCATCAACGTACACACCATCAAGCCCATTGACGCGGAGTGCGTGACGAAGTACGCCGAAAAGTGCGGCAATGTCATTACCGTGGAGGAGCACAGCGTCATCGGAGGTCTGGGTGACGCTGTGGCCGATGTACTGATGGGCAAGGTCTGCTGCAAATTCCGCAAGATCGGCGTCAACGACCGGTTCGGTCAGTCCGGCAAGGCTGCCGACGTGCTGCGGGAATACGGCCTGACCTCCGATCAGATCGCGGCCAAGATCAAGGAAACCCTGTAAAAAGAGATATGAGGTGACGAGCAATGACACCGAAGTGCCCCTATTGCTCCGGCGAAATGCGGCCGGGCATACTGCGGACGGCCGAGAGTGTCGGTGTCTGCTTTGAGCCGACGCCGGGCCTCAGCGATACCGTTGATCTGGCCGGGCCGTACATATTCCGTCGGGACATTCAGTTTCAGGCGTTCGGCTGCCTCAAGTGTCGGGCTATCGTCCTGCGCTATGAGGAAAACGTGTGATCAACAAAAAAATATCCGGTGCGAAAGCACCGGATATTTTTTTCATGTGTTTTAATAAGCTTACGCCTTGCCGGCGCAGCCCAGCACGTCCACCAGCTTGTGGCGTACCAGCTCCTTGATGTTGGCGCGGGCGGGCTTCAGGTACTCGCGCGGGTCGAACTTGTCGGGATGCTCGTTGAAGAACTGACGGATGGTGCCGGTCATGGCCAGACGCAGGTCGGAGTCGATGTTGATCTTGCAGACGGAGAGCTTGGCAGCCTCACGCAGCTGATCCTCGGGGACACCGATGGCGTTGGGCATCTTGCCGCCGTTTTCGTTGATCATCTTGACATACTCCTGCGGGACGGAGGAAGAGCCGTGCAGCACGATGGGGAAGCCGGGCAGACGCTTGGAGACTTCCTTCAGCACGTCGAAGCGGAGGGGAGGCGGGACCAGGATGCCCTGCTCGTTGCGGGTGCACTGCTCGGGCTTGAACTTGTATGCGCCGTGGCTGGTGCCGATGGCGATGGCCAGAGAGTCGCAGCCGGTCTTGGAGACGAACTCCTCGACTTCTTCGGGATGGGTGTAGGAAGCCTCGTGTGCGGCGACCTTCACTTCGTCCTCGATGCCGGCCAGCGTGCCGAGCTCAGCTTCGACGACGACGCCGTGGTCGTGCGCGTACTCGACGACCTTCTTGGTGATCTCGATGTTCTCTGCGAAGGGCTTGGAGGAAGCGTCGATCATGACGGAGGTAAAGCCGCCGTCGATGCAGGCTTTGCAGGTCTCAAAGTCGGGGCCATGATCCAGATGCAGGACGATGGGGATATCGGGGCAGCACATGACAGCCGCTTCGACCAGCTTGACCAGGTAGTTGTGGTTCGCGTAGGCGCGAGCACCCTTGGAGACCTGCAGGATAACGGGAGCGTGCTCTTCCTGGCAGGCTTCGGTGATGCCCTGAACGATTTCCATGTTGTTGACGTTGAAAGCACCGATGGCGTAGCCGCCGTCGTAAGCCTTCTTGAACATTTCGGTAGAAGTAACCAGAGGCATAATGACATCTCCTTATTTTATTCAAATTCCACGAAGAATTCTAGCAAATTTCAGCTATTTTTGCAATAGACGAATTTACAATTTCCGCGGGATGTGATATATTTTGTTTTGTTCAACATATTCTAATCGCATACGGAGGTAATTTATTATGTCTGAAGCATTGAAAGGCGCATTGATCATCGGTCAGTCCGGCGGCCCGTCTTCCGTCATCAACGCCAGCGCGTACGGCTGCATCCGCACCGCGCTCGACGCCGGCTGCATCACCAGGGTCTACGGCGCATATCACGGCATCAAGGGCGTTCTGAACGACGAGCTTCTGTGCATGGACGAAGAAGACCGTGCCGAGCTTGACCGCCTGCCCTATACTCCGTCTTCCGCCCTCGGCTCCTGCCGCTACAAGATCAAGGACCCGGATGAAGACGATACCGATTACAAGCGCATTCTTGAGATCTTCAAGAAGTACGATGTCCGCTATTTCTGCTACAACGGCGGCAACGACTCCATGGATACCTGCAACAAGATCTCCAAGTATATGAAGAAGGTCGGCTACGAATGCCGCGTCATGGGCATCCCCAAGACCATCGACAACGATCTCTTCGGCACCGACCACTGCCCGGGCTATGCGTCCGCCGCCAAGTATATCGCGACCTCCGTCATGGAAGTCTCCCGCGACGCGCACGTCTACGACACCGGCATGATCACCATCATCGAGTGCATGGGCCGTCACGCGGGCTGGCTGACCGCCGCTGCCGCGCTGGCCAACGAAGAAGAGCCCTGCTGCGACTTCATCTACCTGCCCGAGGTCAACTTCGACATGGACAAGTTCGTCGCCGACGTCTCCAAGCGCTATGAGGAGAAGAAGAACTGCATCGTCGCTGTCTCCGAGGGCGTGCACTATGCCGACGGCAGCTTCGTCTCCGAAGCCAAGACCGCCGCGACCGACGGCTTCGGCCATGCCCAGCTGGGCGGCCTGGCTGCGACGCTCGCCAACATCATGAAAGAGCGCACCGGCGCCAAGGTCCGCGGCATCGAGCTCAGCCTGCTGCAGCGCTGCGCCGCGCACTGCGCCTCCGGCACCGATATCGAGGAAGCCTTTATGTCCGGCAAGACCGCTGTCGAGCAGATGATCGCCGGTGTGACCGACAAGATGGTCGGCTTCGAGTGCGACCGCACGAACGGCTACACCTGCAAGGCCAAGCTGTTTGACCTCTCCGACGTCGCCAACTTCGAAAAGAAGTTCCCGGCCGAGTGGATCACCCCGGAAGGCAACAACGTCACCGAGGACTTCGTCAAGTACGCCATGCCGCTCATCCAGGGCGAGACGAAGCTCGAGAAGGTCGACGGTCTGCCCCGCTTCGCAAGACTGAAGAAGGTCTTCGCAAAGTAAGCACCCCGCAAACCCGAAAATCAAAAGCGCCCGGACAGCCGTCCGGGCGCTTTTTTGTGGAAATATCAGATTTACTGCATCTTCTGCTCCAGCGCGGCCAGGCGCAGGCTGGTGCAGAAGATCTCCATCGCCTGCTCCAGCTCCTCGACCGGGGGCAGAGAGGGGGCGATGCGGATGTTGGAATCCTGCGGGTCGCGGCCGTAGGGGAACGTCGCGCCCGCGCCGGTCATGACGACGCCCGCTTCCTTGCAGAGGGCCAGCGTGCGCTTCGCAAGACCCGGCTTCGTGTTGACCGAGACGAAATAGCCGCCCTTCGGCCGCTGCCAGGAGGCGATGCCGAGCGGCGCGATCTCGGTATCGAGATGGCGCAGGACGCACTGGAACTTCGGGTTCAGGATGGCCGCATGCTTTTTCATGAGTTCGAGCGTGTGGGCCTTGTCCTTGAGATAGCGCACGTGGCGCAGGGAATTGACCTTGTCGTAGGAGATGGTCTGGATGCCGATGAGCTTCTGCAGGTAGGCCTGGTTGGCCTCGCTCGTGGCCATGACGGAGAAGCCCGCGCCGGGCAGCGTCACCTTCGACGTGGAGGCGAATTCGTAGACCATATCGGGATTGCCCGCCTCGCGGCAGAGTGTCAGGATGTCCCGGAAGGGGACGAAATCGCCGTCAAACTCGTGGATGCAGTAGGCATTGTCCCACATGAGGGCAAAATCGGGCGCGGCGGGCTTCAAAGCCGCAATGCGCGCGATGGTCTCGTCGGAATAGACGATGCCGTCGGGGTTCGAATACTTCGGCACGCACCACATGCCCTTGACAGCCGGATCCTTGACAGCTTCTTCGACCAGATCCATATCCGGGCCGGTCGGGGTCATGGGGATGGTGATGAGCTCAAAGCCGAAGGACTCGGTGATCTTGAAATGGCGGTCATAGCCGGGGGCGGGGCAGAGCCACTTGACGGTATCAAGCCTGCACCACGGCTTTTCCGAGCGTGCAAGGCCGTGCGTATAGCCTTTGCTGACCAGATCGTACATGAGCGTCAAAGAGGCGTTGCCGCCGATGAAGCACTCCTCCGGCCTGCAGCCGAGCACGTCCGCCCAGAATTCCTTCGCTTCTTTGAGGCCCGCCAGCTCGCCGTAGTTGCGGGCGTCGACGCCGTCCGAGATGCAGTCTTCCGGGGTCTTCAGAATGCTCAGAATATCGGAGACGAGATCCAGCTGTTCCTTGCCGGGCTTGCCGCGGGCCATATTCAGCTTCAGATGCTTGGCCTGCAGCGCGTCGAACTGCGCTTTGACCGCTGCGTATTCCTCATGCGCCTGGGCGGGGGTCAGATCCTGGTATGCAATACTCATTCCGGTAAAGATCCTTTCTTTCTTCATACTTTGCAGCGCGGCTGCCTGTTAATTTCAGTATATCGCGTCCGGGCGGGAAAAGCAAGGGCAACACCGCACAATTCGGCAAGCAGATTCGGCGAGAGATTTTTTGTCAAGTCAAGGTTTGAAAAGTGAAGAAATACTGTATGTATTTCTCGCTTTTCAAACCGCAGAATTGGCGAAAAAGATCCGTCGAAGCGCGAAGACGCAATTGTGCGGTGCTGCCCAGGAAGAAAGCCGGAGGATGAAGGTCATTCCGGCTGGAAAAGCGTGAAGTCGCTGCGCTCGGCGCGCAGCAGCCCCTCGCGCTGCATCTTGGAGAGCTCGGCGGACATCGCGCTGCGGTTGACCGACAGGAAGTCCGCCAGCTGCTGGCGGTCGAAGGGGATGCGGAAGCTGGCGCTGCCGGTCCGGCGCGCCTGCGCGGAGAGATAGGCCAGCAGCTTTTCGCGCGTCGAGCGCTGCGAGAGATACCCGGCCTTCTCGTTCAGCTGCATGTTTTTCTCCGCCAGCACGCGGATGAGATTCTGTGACAGCGTCCGGTGCTGCGCGCAGCCCTTTTCGCAGGGGGAAAAGACCGCGTGGGTATCGAGATACAAAACGCGCCCGTCCGTTTTGCACAGCACGCTCACCGGCGCGCGCGCCTGCACGCAGGCGAAGGCCTCGGCGAACAGCTCGCCGGGCCCGGCCGCGGCCAGCAGATTGCGGTTGCCCCAGAAATCCTCCTGCAGCAGCTCGACCTCGCCTGCCAGCACGACCCCGGCGAAGCGGACCTCGTCGCCCGCGCGCAGCAGAAACTGCCCGCGGCGAAAGCCCGCCTGCCGCGCAGACAGGCAGGGGAGAATGGCTGCGATCTCGTCCTGCGTCAGCCCCGCAAACAGCGAGCACGCGGAAAGCGCCGGAAAAACCTCCATAAGTTTCAGCTCCTTTGTTGGAAAAACAACATACTTTTTTCTGATAGTATCCTATACTGAGACCAGAAAGTCAAGGAGGTGCGCAGAATGATCATGGACGGCTGTCAGGGCAAGCCGCGGACCCCGACGATCGAGGACCGCATCTGCCCGAATTGCGGCAATCCCATTGAGATTTTTTCCACGGACACCGAGGTCGCCTGCGACAAGTGCGGCTTCGTCGTCTACAACGACAAGCTCAGCTGCGTGCAGTGGTGCAAATACGCCAAACAGTGCGTGGGCGAGGAGACCTATGAAAAGCTGATGATCATTGCCCGCCGCAATCAGGAAAAGGCGGACGCCGAGCGCCGGGCAAGACTGGAAGCCAAACGCGAACAGGAGGGCAGCACATGAAACGGACCATCATCACCATCGACGAAGCCGCCTGCACGGGCTGCGGCCTGTGCGCCGAGGCGTGCCACGAGGGCGCGATCGCCATCGTGGACGGGAAGGCGAAGCTGATCCGCGACGATTACTGTGACGGGCTGGGCAACTGCCTGCCGGTCTGTCCGGTGGACGCGATCCATGTTATCGAGCGCGAGGCCGCGGCCTATGACGAGGCTGCCGTGAAGCGCGCAAAGCTCGAAAAGCTGACGGCCGAGGCGGTAAAAAACGTGCAGGCGGCCAAAAAGCCGGACGCGCCCGCCCCGGACAAGCTGGCCTGCGGCTGCCCCGGCACGCAGGTGCGTGCCATGCACCATCCGGCCGCCGCGGCGCAGCCCGCGCCCGGGCAGCTGCAGAACTGGCCGGTCCAGCTGCGGCTCGTGCCGGTCCGCGCGCCGTATTTTGACGGCTGCGACCTGCTCATCGCCGCCGACTGCACGGCCTATGCCTATGGAAATTTTCACGCGGACTTCATCCGCGGCCGCGTGACGCTCATCGGCTGCCCGAAGCTGGACACCGCGGACTACGAGGAGAAGCTGACCGCGATCCTCACGGAGAACGACGTGCGCAGCGTGATGCTCACGCGCATGGAGGTCCCGTGCTGCGGCGGACTGGAATACGCCGCCCGCCAGGCGATCGCGCACAGCGGCAGGGCCCTTCTCCTGCGCGTCGTGACGATCAGCGCGGAAGGCCGGATCCTGCAGGAGCAGACAACATAAGCACTGTCAGGCAGACAACGCAGACCGGGACCCCGGCGCGGCCAGCATAGGCCGAGCCGGGGTTTATTTATCTCGAAGTGGATCCTGATTATTTATTTTTATATTTATCAAATCAGACTTGACATTCCGATGAGAGCATGATGGAATCGCAGACACAGAGGAGGTGTGCGTATGACGCGCGAAACCATAGCAAAAATCGTAAAAGCAAGCGGCGTTTCGACCGGAGAGCTGCTTTGATGACCGGTACTTTGGCCTGTTTTCGAAATTCGACGCGGTCCTGGACGTATTCGCCTGCCAGCCGATCGTGCTCGGATACGAGTTGGAAGGTGCACAGATGGAGCTGTACCGCAGATATATCTCGCAGCTGTTTGAAAAGCTTGTGACGTGCAGGCGCTTTGCGCAGATCCGCATCCCGACGGAGGCCAACGCGGCCGAGTCCGGCCTGGACCCGCAGGAGTATATCCGCCGCATGGACCGCGCATATGACGTCGACTATGCCGCCGTCCGTGCCGCCTGCGAGCATGCGGCCGCGCAGTTTGCCGGAGCCAGCCGGGTGGCGGTCCAGACGGGCGAAGGCTGCGTGCTGCAGCTGGAGCTGACCGGGCGCACGTGGCTGATCGACGCCGGAGACGGCGATCTGCCCTGCGGCGAAATTTATATCGCCCCGGTCGAGGCGAAGACCAACGGAGACGTGTTCTTCGGGACGCTCTATCTGGAGGGCGAGGCATACACGGACGTGACCCTGCAGATCACGAACGGCGAGATCACCGGCAGCAGCCAGAAAGCGGTCGCGGCGCACTTTGCGGGCCTGCCGCGGGAAAACCGCATCGTCTGCGAGCTGGGCCCCGGCATGAACCCGAATGTGACCGACCTGTGCGGATACACGCTGCTGGACGAGAAAATGGCGGGGACATTTCATATTGCCGTCGGCGCGAATACGATGTTCGGCGGCGAAAACCGGGCGACGGACCATGTCGACTTCGTCGGCCGCGGAGAAGTGGAGGTGCTGGCACGAGACACGACGGGCTACTGGCGCGTCAAACCGGAATAAAAGCCCCTGCCCGGTGCGCTCACCGGGCAGGGGCTCGTTATAGCAGCGGGATATCCGCGACGTCAAACGGCTGGGTCAAAAACTCTACACACCATTCCACGTCATCCTGCACCGGTTCAAAGCGCAGGGCGGAGCAGACACCACGGCTGCCTTCCGGCCCGGAACCGGCCACGAACGCGGTCGGCCCGTCCGCACCGCCGATGATGCCGATGCAGGCGGCGCTGCTCTGCGCCTCCGGCGCATGGGCATCCGTGCATGGGCCGATCTCCAGCGGCTGGTCGCCCACATCGCAGTCACAGATCCGGATGTCCTCGCTTGGCGCGGGGGAGAGCGTGTAGCGCATGGCGGTGAAATGCGTCGGGTAAAACGCGGTGAGCAGGCCGCGCGGAAGCGTTTCCTGTGCCAGCTCCTGCACCTGCAGCGTATAGTCCGTCCCGCTGACCGGGTGGCGGAAGGTGAACGAATCGCCGGGCGCATGGACCTTGAAATGCGGGCCGGGCACGCGGCACGGCCGCTGCCGCATCGTGAGCGTCAGAGTCCGGATCTTCGGGCGGCGCTTGCCCGCCCACAAAAAGGAGAACCGGCAGAGCATCCACCCGCAGGCGGCGTCCAGCCCGTAATGGCGGAGCGTCCGCTCCGCCTCCGGCGAACGGAAGCTTCCCGGCAGGCAGGGGTTATAACACACCGTGCAGCCGTGCGAGAGCTGCAGCGGCTGGCCGTTCAGCGTGAGCTGCGGGTCGGGCCGCATGCCGAGCGGGTTGTCAAGATCGATCTGCAGCTGCTGCTCCGGCGTAAAATTGTCGCGCGAGTCGTTTTCCGGGCTCAGATCCCACGTTTTCAGGAACCTGCGGATCTCGTCCGCCTCTGCGCGCATGCAGACGTCCACGACCAGCCCCTTGCCGCAGGCATACGCCGCGGGGATGACCCAATGGCGCCCCGCCCAGTCAAACTGCGTTTCCAGCCGGAGCTCGGTCCCGGCCCGGCCGTTTCCCCGTCCGCCCCAGAAGCCGCCGTCGAAGAAGACCTTCCAGTCCGGCTCCGCTGGTTCTGCCGCCGGACATCCGGTGACATTGTAATATTCCTCTGTGTACTTGATGCTGCCGGGGTCAAAGGATGCCTGCAGCTCCCGGAGATAGGCCCACGGGTGTTCCATCGGGGTGAGACCCAGCTGCGCGGCGACGGCAGCCAGACATACTTCCTGCTCCGCTGTGGGGGGATTTTCCCGCAAAAAAGCGTCAAACTGCGCTTCCCCCCACATCCACGCCTGCTCCAGCGCCGCCGCGTCGCCGCAGGCGAGCAGCAGCCGCAAAAAGTCCGCGAAATCCCTGGCCAGCGGATGCACGCAGTCCGGCGCCGCGTTCATCGGGCTCACGGCGAAGACCATACCGCCGAAGCCGCGGATGAAGCAGTAGTGAATGCCGTCGACGCCTGCCCAGCCGAAGATGGCCGCGCCCTTCGGCGTGCAGAAATACGGCAGGCTTTCCTCCCGCCGCTCCACGCCCAACGGGGCGAGGTCCAGGCCGCTGCGCAGGAACTTCTGAAATGTCCGATCCATAAAAACCTCACAAATGCTTTGTGCCTATCCTATCATACCGATGAAAACAGTGCAAGGATCGCCGCAGCAGGGAGTCTGCTGCGGCGATCAGGCGTTTGCTTACTTGTTCGGGACGATCACGGCGAGGAAGCGGGTGGGGGCGGCGGTGTGGTTGCGGATGGAGTGGGTATGGCCGTCGGCGCAGAATTCCGCGTCGCCGACGTGCAGCTCGCGCGCCTGCCCGTCTTCGGTGACGGTGGCCGCGCCCTCGAGAATGACGTAGGCTTCGCCGTTCGTCTCGTGCGGATGCACGCCGACGGACTCGCCGGGCTGCAGGGTGATGACGGCCATCATCTCCGCGCGGCCGCCGAGCTGCTCGGCCGAGAACAGGTAACGGAAGCTGGGGCTTCCTTCACCGCCGCGGATGTTGTGCTTGACGGCGGTCTGCATTTCGTCTTTCATCTGAAACATTGCGAAAACCTCCTGTTATTTGTGGTATTTGCTGCCCGCCTGGATGGCCTCGGCGCGGTAGAGCTGCTCGAGCGCCATGACGCGGGCGAGATGGTGCGGAAAGGTCATCTTGCTCATAGACAGCTGCAGGTCGGCAAGCGCCTTGATCTCCGGCGCAATGCCGAACGACGAGCCGATGAGAAAGCACGCGCCCGACCGGCCGCCGAGCTTGGCCTGCCGCAGGGTATCGGCCAGCTGCTCCGAGGACAGGAGCCTGCCCTCCGGTGTCAGCACGCAGAAAAAGCAGCCCTTGGGCAGCTTCGCGCGGATGAGCTCCGCTTCCTTCTGCAGGCCCTGGGCGATCTGCGCGGCGCTCGGATCCTCCGGCAGGCGGCATTCCGGCAGCTCGATGAGCTGGAAGGCGCAGTAGGCCTTCAGCCGCTTGGCGTATTCGGCGGCCGCCTCGGTATAGAATTTCTCCTTGAGCTTGCCCATGCAGATGAGCGTGATGGAAAACATAAAAACCTCCGCGTATTCAAAAAACCTGCCCATACGGACAGGTTTTTTGCTTGAAACCTCAGTCTGCTACGTAGGGCAGCAGGGCGATCTGGCGGGCACGCTTGATAGCGACCGTCAGCTGACGCTGATGGGCAGCGCAGGTACCGGTGGTACGGCGGGGCAGGATCTTGCCGCGCTCGGACAGGTAACGGCGAAGCTTCACAGTGTCTTTGAAATCGATGTGCGTCACCTTATCAACGCAGAAGGAGCAAACCTTCTTGCGCTTGCGAGGATGAACACGATCATTAGACATTGCCATAGTGAATCCTCCTAATCTTGGTCTTGTGGAAAAATGTTAGAACGGGAGCTCGGGATCGTCGTCGGAGAGCATGGAGAAATCAGACGAGGCGGCAGACACGTTCTGCGGCGCCTGATACGCCGGCTGCTGCGGCTGCGGGATCTGATTGAAGCTCTGCGCGTAGCCCTGCGACTGGTTGAAGCCGCCGTCGGCGCTGTCGCGCTTGCTGTCGCGCTTGCTGTCGCCGAAGTAGACGTTGTCCGCTACGACCTCGGCCGAGCGGCGCTTGTTGCCTTCCTTGTCCTGCCAGTTGCGGATCTGCAGCCGGCCGGAGACGACCGCCATGCGGCCCTTGGAGAAGTACTTGCTGACGAACTCAGCTGTGCTCCGCCATGCGACGATGTCCACGAAATCTGTTTCCTTTTCCGCGCCCTGCGCCGCGTAATCGCGGTCGACAGCGAGCGTAAAGGATGCGACCGCGACGCCGCTGCCGGTCCGGCGCAGCTCGGGGTCACGAGTCAGTCGGCCCATGAGAACGATGTGGTTCAGCATGTGAGTGCCTCCTTACTCTTCAACAGCGACGATGATGGAACGCAGGATGCCGTCGGTGATCTTGAAGACACGATCAAGCTCTGCCGGCATTTCGGGCGTCACTTCGCAGGTCATGTAGACGTAGTAGCCCTCAATCAGGTCGTTGATCGGGTACGCAAGACGGCGCTTGCCCCACTCGTCAACACTGGTCAGAGTGCCGTGAGCCTCCACGATACCCTTGAATTTTTCCACGAGAGCCGCGATACCCTCTTCACCCTGTGCGGGGTCGATGATATAGAGGACCTCATACTTTGCGGAAAGTTTTGCCATGATGTTGCACCTCCTTCTGGACTTATGGCCGCAGGTCCCGCCTGCGGCAAGGATCGTCTGCGCTCGCAGACCAGAGTATTATAGCGGCAAATGAGAGAAAAGTCAACCGGAGATCCGGAAAAAGTTTATAAATTATGACCTGTGATCCGAAAAAGTTCACGGAATGTGATCAGCGCGCAAAAAACAGGGCAGCCGTCCGGCTGCCCTGCGGGTCGTTGCTTACTTTGCGGTCTTTTCCTTCAGCGCCTTGCCGGCTTTGAAGACGGGGATGGTGGTAGCGGGGATCTCGATGGCTTCCTTGGTCTTGGGGTTGCGGCCCATGCGGGCTTCGCGCTTCTTCGTCTCAAAACCGCCGAAGCCAACCAGCTGGACCTTGTCGCCCTGGCTCAGTGCGTCAGCGATGGTGTCAAAGGTGGTGGTGACGGCCTTCTCAGCGTCCTTCTTGGAAATGCCGCATTTCTTGGCGACTTCCGCGATCAGTTCGGTCTTATTCATGTGTAGTTCCTCTTTTCATAAAGTATATGAGTTATTGTTCACCGCCGGGCACGACACGTTTCTGCGCGTTCCATCCGGCAAGCAGCTCGTCTTTCGAAAGCGTTTCCAGGGGCCTGCCTTCGGCAAGAGCCGTCTGCTCCATAGCGGTAAAGCGTCTGATGAATTTTTCGCAGGCCGCGTGCAGCGCCTGCTCCGGGTCCCGTTCCAGCGTGGAGGCGACGCGGACCGCGGCGAACAGCACGTCGCCCAGCTCCTCGTCGATGTTGGTGTGATCCCGCACGGCCTCGCGCAGCTCACCGGTCTCCTCTGCTAGTTTGTCCAGCGCTTCATCGGCGGATTCCCAGCGGAAGCCGGTTTTGGCGGCTTTTTTCTGGATCTTTTCCGCGCGCCACGTCGCCGGCAGCGAGCGGGTGACGCCCGCCATGGCCTCGCCGGTGGTCTTCTGGCCCTTTTCCTTCTGCTTGAGCTCGTCCCAGCTCTCCGCCTCGCCGCCGAAGAGGAACGGGTGGCGGAAGATGAGCTTTTTGCACTCGGCGTCGGCGATGTCGTCGATCGTCATGCGGCCGCGGCCGGTTTCGATATCCGCGTGGAACAGCACCTGCAGCAGCACGTCGCCCAGCTCCTCGCGGAGCATGGCCGCGTCGTCACAGTCGAGCGCCTCGCAGGCCTCGTAGGCTTCCTCAAGGAAATTGCGGCGGATGGACAGGTGCGTCTGCGCCGCGTCCCACGGGCAGCCGCCCGGCGCGCGCAGCACATGCACCAGCCGGATCAGGTCGGACAGGTCATAGCGCGGTTTGCTAGTAAAATTTATCATACTTTTGTTTCTTTCGCAAGTAGGAAATTCATGTTTTGTGTTTGATATGCAGGATTTTTGCGATTTTTTCGCCCTTCGGCAGCAGCAGGCAGTCCTCATAGGTGATGCACTGCAGCGTAAGGACAAAAATCGCGTACACGATCACCGCGATCACAAGCGCACCCAGGCAGATGATCGTGTTGGAGTTCGTCATGCGGCGCAGCACCGCTTCGGCGAAGAACGTCGCCGCGCCCATGATCGCCGCGGCCGCGGCCGGGCGGATGAGATTGCGCGCAACGGCCGGATGCGTCGTGACGGTCCTGCGCATGGCGATGAGGTCGAGCGCCGTGATCGTCACATAGCAGACGATGGTGCCGATGGCCGCGCCGATGATGTTGAGCGACGGGATGGCGACCAGGATATAGTTGACGATGACCTTCACGATGCCGCCGATGAGCATGTTGACCACCGGCGTCGTCACGTCGCCGTGCGCCTGCATGATGGCGTTGAAGAGCAGGACCGTGCTGTTGAAGACGACGGCGATGCCCAGATACGCGAGGATCGGCGTGGCTGTGGCGACGCTCTCTGGGCCGTAGTTGCCCGCGAGCAGGCGGATGATGGGCTCGGCCAGCACGGCCAGCCCCACCGCGCACGGCAGGCTGATGAGGCCCATGGTCCGCACGGCGGATTCCTCCGTATGGCGCGCGCCGTCGGCATTGCCGCGGGTCAGGGCGGCGGTCACGGTCGGGATGATGGAGATGGTGATGGGCGTGATGAGCGAGCAGGGGAGATTGAAGATCGTCTGGCAGAAGTTATAGATGCCCTTGGCGGTATCCGCCGCGTCGGACGACCACGCGAGCGCGCCGGTGAGCCTGCGCATATAGATCATCGTGTCGAACAGGTTGATGATCTGCAGACCTGCCGAGCCCAGCGTGATGGGGACGGCGATGACGAGCAGCTCCTTCATTGTCTGGCGGCCGGATTTGGCCTCGCCGCCGCCCTGCTGCAGGATCTGATTGGACTTGCCGAACTGGATGCGCAGATAGATGACCGCCACGATGCATCCCGCCGTCACGCCGAAGATGCCGCCGGCCGCCGCGTAGACGAGACTGCCGGTCTTTTTGAGCATCAGGTACGCGCCGCCGAGGCCGAAGACCACGCGGATCATGGCCTCATAGACCTGGCTGACGGACGTCGGGGTCATGTTGCTCTGCCCCTGGAAGAAGCCGCGGTGGGCCGAGACGATGCAGATGAGCAGCACGCACGGCGACAGCGCCGCGATGGCCGCCCAGGAGTTTTCATTCGTCGTGACCATGACCGACAGCTGGCGGCAGAACACGAGCATGATGAGCGTGCCGACGACGCCGATGGTCAGAAAGACCTTCATGGACACCGAGTAGATCTTGCGGATCTGCGCGTAATTGTCGAGCGCCTGCGCCTGTGAGATCATCCGGCTGACGGCGACGGGCAGGCCCGTCGTGGAGATCATCAGCAGGACGTTGTACACGTCGTAGGCAGTGTTGAAGTAGCCGAAGCCCCGTTCCTGCAGGATGTTCTGCAGCGGGACCTTATAGATGAAGCCGAGGAGCTTGACGATGATGGTCGCCGCGGTCAGAACCGCCACGCCCTGCAGGAAGCTCTGCTTCTTTTGTGCCTGTCCGCCGCTCATGCCTGCGCCTCCGGTTCATCAGAAAAGACTCTGGGGATGGCGTAGTCGTGCAGCTCCTTCAGTGCGCCTGCAATATCCAGCGTGGGATATTTGCCGTCGGCGTAGAGGATCTTTCCGCGCACCATCGTCAGCGCCACGTCGTGGCCGGAGGCCGCGTAGACCAGCTGCGAGAGCACGTTGTGACACGGGATGAGGTGCGGCTGGTTGAAGTCCAGCAGGATGAGGTCGGCGTCCATGCCGAGCTCGATGACGCCGCATTCGGCGCTCCGCCCCTGCGCTCTCGCGCCGCAGACCGTCGCCATCATGAGCGCGGCCTCTGCCGGAAGCGCCTTCGGGTCGCCGGTTTTGCCCTTGGCCATGAGCGCGGCGGCCTTGATCTCCTCAAAAAGATCCAGATTGTTGTTGGACGCGACCGAGTCCGTGCCGAGGCACACGTTCATCCCGGCCTTGACCATGCCGAGCACGTCCGCGCAGCCGGAGGCGAGCTTCAGGTTGCTCACCGGGCAGTGCGCCGCGGACACATGCCGCTTTGCCAGCAGCTGCATATCCTCCTGCGTCACATGAACGCAGTGGGCCGCGACGGTCGGCACGTCGAACACATGGTGGCAGTCGAGCACCTGCGCGGGCGTGAGGCCGTACTTCTCCACGCACTCGTCGTGCTCCTTCTTCGTCTCGGACAGATGGACCTGCAGCTGCAGGCCGTTGTTGATGGCGTATTCCGCCAGCGCGTCCCAGAGCTGATAGGTCGAGGTATATTCGGCGTGGATGGAGGCCTCGATCTTAATGCGGCCGTTGTCATAGTTATGCCACTTGTCCTTCAGCTCCACGAGCTCACGGCAGGCGGGGAAGGTATCGAAGCAGAAATCGTCGCCCAGGAACATGGACGTGCCGCGGGAGATATTCGCCTTGATGCCGGACTCGGCCACGGCCTGGCAGATCTCGTCGCAGAAATAGTACATATCCGACACGCTGGTCGTGCCGAAGCGCAGCGCCTCGGCGATGGCGAGCGTCGCTGCGGCCTTGACGGCGCGGCCGTCGAGCCGGTCTTCGCGCGGGAAGATATAGTGCTCGAGCCAGTCCTGCAGATTGAGGTCGTCCGCGTAGCCGCGCAGCAGGTACATCGGCAGGTGCGTATGGCAGTTGATGAGGCCCGGCATCAGGACCATGCCGGTGGCGTCAATGATCTTCTTCGGCTGCTCCTCGGGCGGTTTTTTGGCCATATAGGCGATCTTTCCGTCCGTGACGCCGACGAACGCGTCCTGCCAGAGCGTCATCTGCTCGTTCATCGTGACGATATTGACATGGGAAAACAGTGTATCCATGGAAGCCCTCCTTACGGGTTCTGTTCGCGGATCTGACGCAGCAGGGAGAAGATCTCGTCCTTCTGCTGCAGGATCGTGTCGATGCGGGAAATATAATCCTGCGGGATCTTGGGGTTGTGGTAGCGGGCGAGCTTCTCCGCAGGGAGATTGATCTTGTTCATCCCGCCGCCGCCGAGAGAGAGGATGGTGTGCAGCTCCTCCATCATGTATATGTTGTAAAGTCCGGTGTAGCCCGGCCTGCACCAGCCGGTGTTTTCAAAGCTGCCGGACATGTACTTCTGCCGGTAGAGATAGTAGGGCTCGTAGCCGTTGCCGCGCAGCGCATCTTCCGCGCCCGCGAGCATGGCGGCCACCGCCTCCTGCGGCGGAAGCGGAGCCCGGGAGGAAAACAGCGCCGCGCCCTTCTTGAGCGCCAGCGTGTGGACCGTGATGTTGCTCGGGCCAAGCGCGAGCACCTGCCGGATGGAATCGGCGAAGCCTTCCTCGTCGTCGTCGGGCAGACCCGCGATGAGGTCCATGTTGATATCGTCAAACCCGGCGCGGACCGCCTGGTAGAAGGCCTCGATGGTCTGCCGGGCCGTATGGCGGCGGCCGACGGCCGCGAGGACCTTGTCGGACATGGTCTGGGGGTTGATGGAGATGCGCGTGGCGCCGCCGGCTTTGATCACGCGCAGCTTTTCCTCGTCCAGCGTGTCGGGGCGGCCGCCCTCGACCGTGAATTCCAGACAGCGGGAAAGATCGAAGCTCGTGTGGATGGCCTCCAGCAGCTGCGCCATCTGCGTGCTCGAGAGCGTCGTCGGCGTGCCGCCGCCGATGTAGAGCGTGCGGATGTGGAAACCGGAATCCCGCAGCAGCTTACCGGTATGCGCGATCTCGCGCAGCAGCGCGTCCAGATACGCAGGCAAAAACTCCCCGAAGCGCTCGATGGACTGGCTCACGAACGAGCAGTACGCGCAGCGCGTCGGGCAGAACGGGATCCCGATATATACTGAAAGATCGTCCGGGTCAAGCAGCTTCGCGGCCTCGATGGTATGCCGCGAGGCGTCGACGCAGAGCTTTGCCCGCGCCGGAGAGACAAAATAGGTCTCGCGCAGCAGGCGCTCGGCGTCTTTTTCGCTGCCGCCGCCGGAAAGGCAGCGGGTCGAAAGCTTCGTCGGCCGCACGCCGGAGAGCGCGCCCCACGGGGGCGCGGCGTCCAGCACCTGCATGGCCGCGAGATAGTAGCTGCGCTGCAGGATGCGCCTTGTCGCGCGCACGTCGGCATCCTCCAGCCGCACGCGGTTGGAGGCGAAGCCGGTCCTGCCGCGATAGGTGACCCTGGCGGTCGCCGTGAGGAAGTGCTTTCCGCGCGAGAGGGACGAGACGGTCCCGTCGCCGGTGAACGGCTCCGTGCAGAATTCGCTCGGCTCCTGCGCGAACAGCTGCAGCTGCAGCTGCTCGACGGGGTAGCGCTCGGTGTGGTTTTTCAGATACAGCTTCATCCGGCAAAGCCTCCGCGCAGGTAGGGATTCGTGCGCAGCTCGTCCGCGATGGTGCTGGCCGGTCCGTGCCCGGGCAGCACGCGCGTCTCGGGCGGGAGCGTGGACAGCCGCTTTAAGGACGCGGACATGGCCGCGTCGCTGCCGCCGGGGAAATCCGTCCGCCCGTAGGAACCGGCGAAGAGCGTATCGCCCGAAAACAGCGTGTTTTCGCACAGCAGGCACACCGACCCCGGCGTATGTCCGGGCGTCGAGAGCACCCGGAAGCGCAGCCCGGCGGCCGTAAGCTCGTCACCCTCCCGATAGGTGTCGGTGTAGAGCAGCAGATCGTGGCACATATGGCTCGGGTCGTCCTTGTCGGCCTCGCCGACGAAGACGGGCGCCTGTGTCGCCGCGTGCAGGTTTTTGAGCGCGCCGATGTGGTCAAAATGCGCGTGCGTCAGGAAAATGGCCTCGAGCGTCAGCCCCTGCTCCTGCAGGGCGGCGAGAAGCTTTTTGGAGTTTGCCGCGGGGTCGATGATGACGGCGCGGGAGCAGCCGTCCTGCCGGACGAGATAGCAGTTGGTGGCCAGCGGGCCCAGCGTGAGCGTCTGAATGTTCATAGCGTCTCCTTATTTGAGATCGTCCGTGTCGACGATCAGGGTGACCGGCCCGTCGTTTTCCGACGAGACCTGCATATACGCGCCGAATTCGCCGTGCTGCGGCGGGAAGCCGAGGCGTTCGCACTCGGCAAGGAACTGCTCGTAGAGCGGGATGGCGAGGTCCGGCTTTGCCGCGCCGATGAAGCTCGGCCGGCGGCCGTGGCTCACGTCGCCGTAGAGCGTGAACTGGCTCACGACCAGCACGCTTCCGCCCACATCCGCGAGCGACCGGTTCATTTTATCATTTTCATCGCGGAATACGCGCAGACCGAGGATTTTTTCGGCCAGCTTGCGGCAGAGCGCGGGCGTATCGTCCGGCCCGATGCCGAGCAGGATGAGAAATCCCCGTCCGATCTGCCCGTGCAGCGCGCCGTCAATACAAACGCTGGCGGAATTCACGCGGGTAACGACTGCTTTCATAATGGGATCCTTTCTTGTGTGTATCGGTTCGAGAGCCCCCTCGCAAAGGCTCCCCTCCCAGGGGCCGATTCCCCCTATCAGGGGGAAATGTCCCGAAGGGACAAAAGGGGTAGGGATGCTGTCTGCGAAGCAGACTGAGAGGTTGCTGCAAATTTGATACGACCTCTCCGTCTCGGCGTTCCGCCGTGCCACCTTCCCCTCATAGGGGAAGGCAGGGGTTCGGGTGGCTGCTTACAGCTTCCCCTGTTCCCGCAGGGCCTGGACTTTGGTGGGCAGACCCCAGATGTTGATGAAGCCGGCGGCTTCGGCCTGGTTGAAATCGCTCTCGCCGAAGGTGACGAGGTTCTCGGAGTAGAGGGAGTACGGCGAGGTGATGCCGGCGTTGATCATGATGCCCTTGTAGAGCTTGATGTTGACGGTGCCGGTGCAGTATTCGTTGGACTTCTTGGCGAAGGCGGTCAGCGCCTCCTGCAGCGGGGAGTACCACTTGCCGTTGTAGATGAGGTCGGCGTAGTCGACAGCCAGCTTTTCCTTCATGTGCAGCGTCTCTTTGTCGAGCGTCAGCATTTCGAGCTGCTCGTGCGCGAAGTAGAGGATCGTGCCGCCCGGGGTCTCATAGATGCCGTGGTCCTTCATGCCGATGAGCCGGTTTTCCACGATGTCGAGGATGCCGACGCCGTTTTCGCCGCCGAGCTTGTTGAGCTTGGGGGCTTCGGCGCCGATGTATTTGCTGACCTGGTCGAGCTGGTCGGTGGGGATGAACAGT
>OKUM01000627.1_pt1 | contig 20421 bp, 18 predicted proteins | sample 1606801 | NCBI WGS metagenome assembly OKUM01 (sample SAMEA3882546, study PRJEB24775) | human gut metagenome | biome: human-associated habitat; feature: intestine environment; material: feces | place: Netherlands | collected 2009/2010
TAGGGGAGAAAAGAGTGCTTGGACGCGTTTGGTGCGTGCTGCCTCTGAATTCAGGTAAGCACCAATATTTTAGTTTGGCGTTCCACTCGGTGGTCACCTTACGAGTTTCAGCTACGCGCCGCCTGATACGGGACAACGGATTTGTGAGCAGTTGCGTTTGAATATTTGCGGTGAAACGTCCTGCGGATAAAAAATTGGGCAGTACGGATTCGCATTGGATTTTCAGCTATCGCGGGAAAAGTCCAGAAAAACCGAAGAGGTTTTTCTGGTCGGTTCAAGGGAGTCTGAGGGGAAATCGAAATCCCCTCAGGCTCTTTTTCTTTTGCCAGCGTTTTCTTTTGGAGAAGCAAAAGAAAATGCTGTGCCGCAGTCGCTGATTTGCTGCAGCGTATCAGCCTTACGGTAAGCCCATGCCACAGAGATGCTATCTCTGCCCTCAGCTCTCTTTTGGCGCTGCCGGGCCGGGGGTTTGGGCGCGGCGGAGGGCTTCGAGGCCGAGGAGCAGGCAGATGCCGAGGATGAAGCCGAGCCAGTCAAAGCTCTGCAGGCTGACGGGCGGCTGCGGGGCGTCCAGCCCGGCCGGGCCCATGACGATGGCGTAGAGCGAGCCCGCCATCAGCCCCAGGATCAGCCAGTCCATCTGGCTGCGGTATTTTCTGAGCGCGGCGCGGATGGCGTGGATGGAAAGTCCGATCCCGGCGATCACGCCGAGCCCCAGCGCGATCAGCCCGGGCATGACCGAAAAGTCCAGCCCCAGAAACGCCTTGATCGCCCCGATGGCGGGCAGGTACACGCCCGCGATGAGCAGGATCGTCGAGCCGGAGATGCCCGGCAGCACCATCGCGGTGATGGCGACGGCGCCGGAGACGAAAATGTAGCCCAGCATCCAGACCGGCGCGCCGGCAAAGCGGATGGCGACGCCCGCGGCGTTCGTCCGCAGCAGCGTCAGAAGCACGACGAGCAGCAGGCCGAACAGGGCGAAGGGGCAGTTGCGGACCTGTCCGTGCAGCACGCGCCGCTCCGCCCGGATGACGAACGGGAACGAGGCCAGCGTCAGCCCCAGAAACAGGCTGCTCATAAAATAGACCTGCGACGCAAACAGCTCCGCGAGCGCGGCCACGCTCGCGACCATCCCCACGACCCAGCCGAGGCCGAGCTGCAGAAGATAGCGGACGGCGGCTCTGCGCGCGTCCTTGTCCGTCCCGAACAGCTGATGCAGCGCGTCAAGAAACCGGTCGTAAAAGCCCAGAATAAATGCGATCGTTCCGCCGGATACGCCGGGGACGCTGTCGGCCAGCGCCATACAGAACCCATGAAATGCTGTCAGACCCATAAAGGCTGCTCCTTCCCGGCGGCCTTGCCGCCGTGTGATCGATCTTATGGATCAAGGATAGACCACACGCTTAAAAAACAGATAAAGGATTTTCAAACAGAGTTTAAACTGCGTCCGTGCGCAGCCGGTAGCCGACGCCCCAGACGGTCTGCAGGAGCTTCGGGCTGGCCGGGTCGTCCTCGAGCTTTTCGCGGATGCGGCCGATGTGGACGGCGACGGTGATGTTGTCGCCCATTGACTCGAGACCCCAGATCATCTCATACAGGTCCTCCCGGCTGAACACCTGTCCCGGGTGCCGCATGAGAAACAGCAAAAGCTCGTATTCCCGGTTCTTGAGCGGGAGCTCCACGCCGTTTTTGAAGATCTGCCGCGCGTCGAGCTTTGCCGTGAGCGAGCCCACGGTGAGTACGGTCGGCTCGGCCGGCGACGGCTGCAGCCGCTCCACCTGCGCCAGATGCGCCTTCACGCGCGCGACGAGCACGCTCGGGGAAAACGGCTTTTCGATATAGTCGTCCGCGCCGCTTCATCCTTCGCCACGCCGTCGAGCAGCCCCTCCGTGTAGGCGCGGATGGAGGTCAGCGGGCTTTTGAGGTCGTGCGACATGCCCGCGATCAGCTCCTGCCGCTGCTGCTGGCGGCTCTGCGCGTCGAGCGAGGCTTTGAGCCGCGCGGCCATGACGTCCACCGCGTCGCACGCGGGCTTGAATTCATCCTCGGCCGTATAGCCGATGGGGCTTTCCAGATTGCCGCCGCGGATGCGTTCGACGCCGGCCACCAGCGTCTGCAGCGGCGCGGAGATGTGCCGGAACAGGCTGCGCGTCAGGTAGAAGTTCGTAAACGCGACCGTGGCCAGCAGCGCCAGGATCACCGTCCCGGCGTAGATGGCGGCGAGGGCCTTCGCCCCGGCGAACGCCGTCTCCAGCTGCTCGCCGGTCTCATGCAGGGCCGCGAACGACAGCCCCAGCCGGGGCAGCCACACCCGCTCGAGAAGCAAAAGCGCAAGCCCGCCGCCGAGCAGCAGCAAGACCGCCGCGATCGCGACAGGGATCAGGATCATCACAAGATTCGAGCGCGCAAGGCGCCTGCGGATCGTCATAAAAACGCACCTCCGGCCATTTGCTGCGACCAGTATAGCATATCCCGGGCCGAAAGTTAAAACTGTTTTGAAACAATCCGTGCCGGGCGGGAAAACTGCCGGTTTTTCCGCAAAGAGACACCGGAAAACCGGCGATTCGACGTATTGACAATTTTTCTGCCCGTGTTATAATGTGGCTGTCTGAAAAAAATATAAAATTGTAGCGTCTGGGTGTCCGCCGAGAGGCGGGTGAAAAGGGAATCCGGTGTGAATCCGGAGCGATGCAGTCACTGTGTACGGGAGCTGGACTGTAAAAACCACTGGGAGACCGGGAAGGGCAGGGCAGCGATGATCAAAGTCAGGAGACCTGCCCAGACGTGGAATTTCAATTCCGCTGTCTACGGATTGACCTTCCTGCAAGTTTGTAAGCATTTTCGCCCTTTTTCCGGGGCGGAGCGCGGACATACGATACGGTTAGGGAGAACGGCTGCGGAGACGCAGCCGTTTTTTAGCGTCAGCTGACAAGAGCCCACATGGTTTTCCCGGGCCTGAACAGCAGCTGGCGTCGTTATCCTCGTTGATGGGCGTCAGCCCATCTGCCTCGTCTGCCTTGCCATCTGCCGTCCATGCTCCGGGAAAACTCGAAGACCCACCGGGCGCTCCGGCGCGTTTTTTGTAAGGCAGAGAATGCAATCTTGCTGATGCAAGTTAAGGACGATAACGTAACGAAAGGCGGGCCGGAACGTCCGGCGGGCATGTGTGCTCTTGCCAACTGACGCTATATTTCTTTCAGAACATTTTTGAAAAGAGGTAGATCCCCATGAAAAAGACCATCGCACTCCTGCTCGCAGCCGTGATGCTGCTGAGCCTGCTTGCTGCCTGCAGCAAGACCGAAGCCCCCGCAGAGGAGCCTGCCCAGGAAGAGCAGACCACCGAAGCACCCGCACAGGAAGAGACCCCCGCCGAAGAACCTGAGCAGCCCGCCGAGGAGCAGCCCTCGCAGGAAGAACTCGATCAGGAAGCCGCCGACAACGTCGCCGCGCTCATCGACGCCATCTACGTGCAGGAGCGCACCGATGACACCGACGCGCAGTGCGAAGCGGCCAAGGCCGCGTGGGACGCGCTGACCGACGCGCAGAAGGAACTCGTCGAGGGCGAGGAAGCCAGCCCCGAGTACTTCGGCCGCGACACCGGCGATGCCTCGCTGGATGACGCCCGCAACCAGGACGAGATCGGCGAAAACGAGCTGCTGGTCGTCTCCTTCGGCACGTCCTTCAACGACAGCCGCGTGGCCGACATCAAGGGCATCGAAGACGCCCTGCAGGCCGCGTACCCCGACTGGTCCGTCCGCCGCGCCTTCACCGCGCAGATCATCATCAACCACATCCAGGCCCGTGACGGCGAGAAGATCGACAACATGACCCAGGCGCTCGACCGTGCGGTCGCCAACGGCGTCAAGAACCTTGTCGTCCAGCCGACGCACCTGATGCACGGTGCGGAGTATGACGAGATGTGCGAAGCCATCGAGGCATACAAGGATCAGTTTGAATCCGTCTCCATCGCAGAGCCGATGCTCGGCGAGGTCGGCTCCGACGCCACCGTCATCAACGCCGACAAGGAAGCCGTTGCCAAGGCCGTTGTCGCCGCTGCTCTGAGCGAGAGCGGCTACGAGTCCACCGCCGCCGCCAAGGAGGCCGGTGTGGCTTACGTGCTGATGGGTCACGGTACGGCTCATGTGGCGAAGGTCACTTACAGCCAGATGGCCGCCCAGATGGACAAGCTGGGCTATGAGAACGTGTTCATCGGCACCGTGGAGGGTGAGCCCGAGGATACCTCCTGCGAGGCCGTGATCGCGGCCGTCAAGGAAGCCGGTTACACCACCGTGGTGCTGCGTCCCCTGATGGTCGTGGCGGGCGACCACGCCAACAACGACATGGCCGGTGCGGACGAGGATTCCTGGAAGACCATGTTTGAGGCCGCCGGCTTCACCGTGAACTGCCAGATCTCCGGTCTGGGCCGTATCGCGGACGTGCAGGCGCTCTACGTGGCACACACCAAGGCTGCCATCGACGCTATCGCGTAACAAGGACTGAACGGGCTCCGGGGCGGTATACTATCGCCCCGGAGCCTTTTTCAAAGTAAGGAGGACCTTGACCATGAAGAAAATTCTTTCGTTTCTGCTGGCCGCTGTGATGATGGCGGCGCTGCTGGTAGGCTGCGGACAGCAGCAAACCGATGCCCCCGGCAACGATGAGCCTGACCAGCCCGCTCTGGCGGATGGCGTATACACCGCCGACTTCAACACCGACAGCAGTATGTTCCACACCAACGAGACCTGTGACGGCAAGGGCGTGCTGACCGTGAAGGATGGCCAGATGACCATCCACGTCAGCCTGGCCTCCACCAGCATCGTCAATCTGTTCCCTGGTCTGAAGGAGGACGCCCAGAAGGACGGCGCCGTGCTGCTCCAGCCCACCAAGGACACCGTCACCTATCCCGATGGCCTGACCGAGACAGTCAACGGCTTTGACATCCCCGTGCCCGCCTTGGACACGGAGTTCGACGTGGCCCTCATCGGCAAGAAGGGCGTATGGTATGACCACAAGGTTTCCGTCTCCAACCCTGTTCTGAAGGAGGAGAACGGCGATGACGCTGCCGCCATCGCATTGGCGGACGGCACCTACACCATTGAGGTAGGCTTTGAGGGCGGCTCCGGTAAGTCCCATGTGCTGACTCCCTGCACACTGAAGGTGGAGAACGGCGCTGCCACCGCCACTATCGTGTGGAGCAGTGAGAAGTATGACTATATGCTGGTGGACGGCCAGCGCTATGATGTCCTCACCACCGAGGGCGGCTCCACCTTCGAGATTCCCGTGCGGGCGCTGGATACCCCGCTGACGGTCATCGGCGACACCACCGCCATGAGCACCCCCCACGAGATCGAGTACACCCTGACCTTTAAGTCCGCCACGGCGGTGGAGGCTGCCCAGTGAAGCGTTTTCTCGCCGGGTTGCTGGCGGCGCTGATGGTCTTGTCCCTCTGCGCCTGCGGCGCGGCTGACGCCCCCGGCAAAACAGACGGACAAACCGCCGCCGTGTCGTGGGACGAGCTGGTCTTTGACCGTACCATGCCCCTGCGCTACGCGGAGCAGTTCTCCGTGGAGTACGCCGGGGACAGCTACAAGCGCATCACCATCAACAACGACCGGGTATACCTGCTGGTGGCGGAGGGTGCAGCTGTGCCTGACGGGGTACCTACCGGTGTCACCGTTTTGCAGCAGCCGCTGGACCAGATTTATCTGGTAGCCGCCGCTGCCATGGACTACTTCGACAAGCTGAACGCCATCGACTGCATCACCCTCAGCGGTAAAAAGCAGTCGGACTGGTATATCCAGCGCGCCAAGGACGCTATGGACAGCGGGGCAATGACCTACGCCGGAAAATATTCCGAACCCGATTATGAGCTGATCCTGTCGCAGGGCTGCGATCTGGCGGTGGAAAACACCATGATCTACCACTCCCCGGCGGTGCTGGAGCAGCTGGAGCGGCTGGGCATCCCCGTGCTGGTGGAGACCTCCAGCTATGAGACCCAGCCCTTGGGTCGGATGGAGTGGATCAAGCTGTACGCGGCGCTGCTGGACAAGGAGGACGAGGCCGAGGCGCTGTTTAATGAGAAGATGGACAGCGTGGCGGACGTACTGGAGCAGCAGCCCACCGGCAAGACCGTGGCATTTTTCTACATCACCAGCAGCGGCGCTGTAAACGTCCGCAAATCCACGGACTATGTGGCGAAGTGCGTCGCCATCGCCGGCGGCGACTATGTCTCCTTCGACGAATCGGCGGAGGACAACGCTCAGTCCACCATCAATATTCAGATGGAATCCTTCTACCATGGTGCAGTGGACGCCGATGTGCTGATCTACAACAGCATCATCGACGGCGAGCTGCACACGCTGGACGAATTGGTGGCACTGGATCCACTGATGGCCGACTTCAAGGCCGTCAAGAGCGGTAACGTGTGGTGCCTGACCAAAAACTTCTATCAGGAGTCGCTGGAGCTGAGCGACCTCATTCTGGACGTCAACCATGCGTTGAACGACGCGCCGGATACGGCGTTTCACTTCCTGACACGGATGAAGTGAGCATTTTTTACATCATTGCATTATAAGGAGGAGCGGCATGAAGAGGACCCGAACACTTCGCATCTGGGGAGGCTTCTTGCTGCTCCTCCTGCTTTTATTCACATTTCTGATTTGGAACATCTTCGCGGGAAGCGTTTCTCTTTCCGCGTCTGAGATATGGCGGATCCTGCTGGGCGGCGATGTGGACTTTACGCAGAGCCAGATCATCATGAAGATCCGTCTGCCCCGGCTTCTGTCGGCGCTGATCCTGGGCGGGGCGCTGTCCCTGTCCGGCTATCTGCTGCAAACCTTTTTCCACAACCCCATCGCCGGCCCCTTTGTGCTGGGTATCTCCTCCGGAGCGAAGATGACGGTGTGCGTGGCCATGCTGGCGCTGCTGAGCCGTGGCAAGACCACCTCCTCCGCCATTCTCATCGCGGCGGCGTTCGTGGGCGCCATGGTGTCCATGGGCTTCGTGCTGCTGATTTCTCAGCGGGTCAAGCGTATGAGCCTGTTGGTGGTCTGCGGCGTGATGATCGGCTACATCTGCTCGGCACTGACGGATTTTCTCGTGACCTTTGCCGACGATTCCAGCATCGTGAACCTGCACAACTGGTCTCTCGGATCCTTCTCCGGCATGAGCTGGGAGAATGTAAAGACCATGGCCGGTGTATGCGGCGTCACACTGCTGCTGACCTTTTTCCTGTCCAAGCCCATCCGAGCGTACCAGCTGGGCGAGGTCTACGCCCAGAACATGGGCGTCCCCCTGCGGGCCTTCCGTACGGCGCTTATCCTGCTGTCCAGCGTGCTGTCCGCCTGCGTCACGGCCTTTGCTGGCCCCATCTCCTTTGTCGGCATCGCAGTGCCGCACCTGATGAAATCCCTGTTCAAATCGGCGGAGCCGCTCGTCATGATCCCAGCCTGCTTTCTGGGCGGCGGCGTGTTCTGCCTGTTTTGCGATCTCATCGCCCGCACCGCCTTTGCCCCCACAGAGGTGAGCATCAGCTCCGTCACGGCGGTATTCGGCGCACCCATCGTCATCTACATGATGATCCACAGAAAGGCGGCGTGAGTATGGCAGCATATCTGGAAACAAAAGACCTGTCCGTGGGCTACCACGGCAAGCCGCTGATCGAGGATGTCGCCCTCCATGTGCAGCGGGGCAAGATCGTGACGCTCATCGGCCCCAACGGCTCTGGAAAATCCACCATATTGAAAACCATCATCGGCCAGCTCTCCAAGGTGTCCGGCACGGTGTTTCTGGATGGAAAAGCCATGGAGGCGCGCAGCCGCAATGAGATCGCCCGGCGCATGGCCATTTTGATGACGGCCCGCATGGATCCGGAGCTGATGACCTGCAGGGACGTGGTGAGCAGCGGCCGCTATCCCTATACGGGGCGGCTGGGCATCCTACAGCCGGAGGATCAGGCTATCGTGGAGCGCTCTCTGGCGCAGGTAGGCGGCATGGAGTTTGCCGACCGCCCTTTCTCCGCCATCAGCGATGGGCAGCGCCAGCGCATCCTCTTGGCGCGGGCGCTGTGTCAGGAGCCGGAGATCATCGTGCTGGACGAGCCTACCAGCTTTTTGGACATCCGCTATAAGCTGGAGTTGTTGACGGTGCTCAAGCGCATGGTGCGGGAGAACGATCTGGCGGTGCTGCTGTCCCTCCACGAGCTGGAGCTGGCGGAGCGCATCTCCGACACCGTGGTATGCGTGGCCGGGGATAGGATCGACCGCATCGGCCCGCCGGAGGAGATCTTCACCCGCGCATATATTGCAAAGCTGTACCGGATGGAGCACGGGAAGTACGACCCCTGCTTCGACAGCCTGGAATTTGTTCCGTAAGGAGTGCTATCATGGAAAAACAGGGTGTTTTTTACGCCGTCAGCGTGGGCCCCGGTGACCCGGAGCTGCTGACCCGGCAGGCCTGCCGGGTCTTGGCGGACTGTCCTGTGGTGGCAGCCCCCCGGATGAAGTCCGGGCGGATGCTGGCGCTGGATATCGCCGCCGGGGCGGTGGATACGCAGGGCAAGACCATCTTGCCGCTGGACTTTACCATGGAGCGAAGCGAGGCAGTGCGGGAGGACAGCTACCGCATGGCGGCAGCCGCTATCGAAGCGGAGCTGTCGGCAGGACGGGACGTGGCCATGGTCAATCTGGGCGACGTATCCGTGTACGCCACTGCTTACTATATTCTGGAGCGCATCCGCGCTGATGGGTTTGAGACGGTGATGTGTCCCGGCGTCACCAGCTTCTGCGCCGTGGCGGCGCGGCTGGGACGGAGTTTGACCCGCATGGAGGAGCCGCTCCACATTCTGCCGGGCAGCACGGATCTGGACAACGCGCTGCCGCTGCCGGGAACAAAGGTCGTGATGAAATCCGGCAAGGCCATCTACAAAGCGGCAGCGGCGCTGGAGCGCCACGGTCTGCTGGCAAATGCCGGGATGGTGGCGGACTGCGGACTGGAGACAGAGCAGGTCTACACCGACCTGCGGCAGCTGCCGGAGGAGATCAGTTATTTTGCCACCATCGTGGCGGATTGAGAGGGCGCTATGGAGCAAAAAGTCCCCCGGCTGGTGCTGGCCGGCACCAACAGCGGCTGCGGCAAGACCACCGTCACCTGTGCCGTCTTGCAGGCGTTGGTATCGCGGGGCCTGCGGGTAGGCGCGGCGAAATGCGGCCCTGATTATATCGACCCCATGTTCCACAGCCGGATCATTGGCGCGAAGAGCTCCAATTTGGATGCCTTCTTCTTTGATCCCGATACCCTGCGCTATCTTCTGGCCCGCAACGCCCGGGGCTGCGATGTCACGGTGATAGAGGGGGTCATGGGCTATTATGACGGCCTGGGCCTCACCTCCACCCGGGCCAGCACCTACGAGGTGGCGCGGGAGACCCAAAGCCCCGTGGTGCTGGTGGTCAATGCCCGAGGGGCGGCCCTTTCCGTCCTGGCGGCGGTGGAGGGCTTTCTCCACTTCGCGCCGGACAGCGGCATCCGTGGTGTCATCCTCAACGGGTGCAGCGCCATGAGCTATGGCCCACTGGCACGGGAACTGGAAAACCGTTTGGGCGTCCGCGCCTGCGGCTATCTGCCCCGTCTGCCGGAGTGCGCGCTGGAGAGCCGCCACTTGGGGCTCATCACAGCGGATGAGGTGGCCGATCTGCAAGAGAAGCTGCGCAAGCTGGCGGCCGAGGCGGAAAAAACGCTGGACATTCCAACGCTGCTGGAGTTGGCTGACGCTGCGCCGCCCCTGCGCTATATCCCGCCGGCCCTGCCGGAGCCGGGAACGCCGGTGCGTATCGGCGTGGCCAGGGATCGGGCGTTCTGCTTTTACTATGAGGACAGTCTCGACCTGCTGCGGCAGCTGGGTGCGGAGCTGATACCCTTCAGCCCGCTGGCAGACGAACGGCTTCCCAACGGCGTACAGGGGCTGTACTTGGGCGGCGGTTACCCGGAGCTGTACGCGGCACAGTTGGCGGAAAACCATGTCCTGCGCAGGCGAATTCGGGAGGTCGTACACGCGGGGATGCCCTGTATCGCCGAGTGCGGCGGCTTCATGTATCTGACGCAGTCCATCGCAGGCCACGCCATGGTGGGTGCGCTGCCCGGGGACTGCTTTGACACGGGGAAGCTGACCCGGTTCGGCTATATCACCGCCACGGCCCGAGAGGGCAGTCTCCTGTGCCGCGCCGGGGAGCAGGTGCCGATGCATGAATTTCACCATTGGGACACGCCCCTGCCGGGCAGCGCTTTTCTGGCGGAAAAGCCCTCCGGCAAGCAGTGGCGCTGTGCGTATGCCACGGATACGCTGTACGCCGGTTTCCCTCACTTCCATTTTTACGCCAAGCCCGTCATGGCACAGCGCTTTTTGGCGGCTTGCAGAAAGGAGACGCTATGACGGAACAGATGAAGCCTATGGATATCGAGAAGCGCAGCTTCGCCATCATCACCGAGCTGCTGGGTGACCGGCGGCTGGATCCGGAGAATGAGCTGGTCATCAAACGGGTCATCCACACCACGGCGGATTTTGACTATGTGGACAATCTGGCCTTTTCCGACCACGCGGTACAAAAGGCCATTGCCGCCCTGCGGGCGGGCTGTGACATCGTCACCGATACCCAGATGGCCAAGGCCGGGATCAATAAGACGATCCTCGCCTCGCTGGGCGGAGAGGTACACTGCTTCATGTCGGACGCGGACGTGGCGGCGGAGGCTAAGGAGCGCGGTGTGACCCGTGCCTTTGTATCCATGGAGCGGGCGGCAGCCCTGCCCAAGCCCTGCATCTTTGCTGTCGGCAACGCTCCCACGGCGCTTTTCTCCTTAGAGGCGCTGATGGAGGCGGGCAAGCTCCATCCCGCCCTCATCATCGGGGTGCCGGTGGGCTTTGTGAACGTGGTGGAGAGCAAGGAGCGCATCATCAAGGCCGTTGCCGCGCCCTACATCGTGGCTCGGGGCCGCAAGGGCGGCAGCAACGTGGCGGCGGCCATCTGCAACGCCATGCTCTACCAGATCAGGCGGTAGGTTATGAAGGAATTTATCATACGGGACGGAAAAAAACTCCGTCTGGGCTACACCACCGGTTCCTGTGCCGCGGCGGCAGCCAAGGCCGCCGCATGGATGCTGCTGAGCGGCAGCAAAAAGGAGTCCATCCGCCTGCTGACACCCAAGGGCATGGAGCTGGCATTGGCGGTGGAGGACATCTATCTGTCCCCGGACTGTGTGCGCTGCGCCATCCGGAAGGACAGCGGTGATGACCCGGATATCACCCGTGACACCCTGATCTATGCCGAGGTGCGGAAAACAGAGACTGTTGGCATTGTCATTGACGGCGGACAGGGTGTAGGTCGGGTAACCATGCCAGGTCTTGACCAGCCGGTGGGTGCGGCGGCCATCAACTCCGTACCCCGCCGGATGATTCAGGAGAATGTGGAGGAGGTCTGCGGCCTGTTCGGATACACCGGCGGCCTGTATGTGGTAATCTCCGCTCCCGATGGCGAGACGTTGGCGAAAAAGACCTTCAATCCCCGATTAGGCATTGAGGGCGGCATATCCATCTTAGGCACCACGGGGATCGTAGAGCCTATGAGCGAGCAGGCACTGGTGGACACCATCCATGTAGAGCTGCGGCAGCGGCGGGAGGGCGGCGCGGATTATGTACTGCTGGCCCCCGGCAACTACGGCGCAGACTATATCAAGGGTGTCATGGGCATCGACCCCGCCACGGCGGTGATGACCTCCAACTTCATCGGCGACGCGCTGGAGATATGCCGGGAGCTGGGCTTCAGAGGGGCGCTGCTCATCGGTCATATCGGCAAGCTGGTAAAGCTGGCGGGCGGTATGTGGAACACCCACTCCCGCTACGGCGACTGTCGCATGGACATCCTGACGGCCTGTGCCGCCGCAGAGGGGCTGCACGGCGGTGCGGCGGCGGAGATGCTCCACTGCGCCACCTGCGACGACGCCCTGCGGATTTTGCAGGAGCAGGGGCTTTATGACGCGGTGCTGCACCGTCTGGCCGGGCGCATCGACGACATGATGCATTATAAATGCAGTGATATAGAGACGGGAGCCATCCTCTTTTCCAAGGAATATGGCTATCTCTGTGAGACAAAGGACGCAGCGGCACTGCTGCGCCGGATAAAGGAGGACTGACAATGGTACATTTTGTGGGAGCGGGCAGCGGCGCTGCCGACCTCATTACGGTCCGGGGCGCCAAGCTGCTGGGCGAGGCCGACGTGGTGATCTACGCCGGCTCACTGGTGAATCCGGCGCTGCTGGACTATACCAGGGAGGGCTGCGAGATCCACGACAGCGCCAAGCTGACGCTGGAAGAGGTCATCGCCCTCATCGAGAAGGCGGAGGCCGCCGGCAAGACCACCGTGCGCCTGCACACAGGGGATTCCAGTATCTACGGCGCAGTACGGGAGCAGTTTGACGAGCTGGAAAAACGCGGCATCGCCTACGATGTCTGCCCCGGCGTCAGCGCCTTCTGCGGCGCGGCGGCCGCTCTGCGGGCGGAGTACACCCTGCCCGATGTGAGCCAGACCGTCATCATCACCCGCGCCCCCGGCCGCACGCCGGTGCCGGAACGGGAGTCCATCCGCTCACTGGCGGCCCATCAGGCCACCATGGTGCTGTTTCTCAGCACCTCGCTGACGGAACTGCTGCAAGTCGAGCTGCTGGCAGGTGGCTATGCCGCCGAGACGCCGGTAGCAGTGGTGTATAAGGCCACTTGGCCTGAGGAGAAGATCTTCCGCTGCACTGTGGGGACGCTCCACGAGACAGTGACGGGCAACGGTCTGACCAAGACCTCGCTGATCGTGGTGGGCAACTGTCTGGGTGACAACTATCTGCGCTCGCTGCTGTATCACCCCAACTTTACAACGGAGTTCCGCAAGGGGGCCCAATGAGAGCCGCCCTGTTTACCTACAGCCGGGGCGGCTGTGCCACGGCGCGGCGGGTACTGGAGGCGCTGCCGGAGGAGGTATGGATGTGCTATACCATGCCGCGTTTTGAAGAGCCGGGCTTTCTGCCGCTGGACAGGGCAATATATGGTGTGTGCTTTTCCTCCATGGACGCACTGATCTTTGTGGGGGCCTGCGGCATCGCCGTGCGGGAGATCGCCCCCTATGTCAAAAGCAAAAAAACCGACCCGGCGGTGGTGTGCATCGACGAGGCGGGGCAGTTTGTGATCCCCCTGCTCTCCGGCCACATCGGCGGCGCCAACGCGCTGGCGGAAAAGCTGGCGGAGAAGCTGGACGCCACGGCGGTGGTCACCACCGCCACCGATGTCCGCGGCAAATTTTCCGTGGACGCATGGGCTGCCCGGCACGGCTGCGTCATCTCTGACATGGGGCTTGCCAAGGCGGTTTCGGCGGCGATCCTAGAGAAGGATATCCCCCTTTGCAGCCAGTTTTCTCTGCCCGCCCCCCTGCCGGAGGGTACGTTTGCCGGGGAGAGTGGCCCGCTGGGCGTTTTCATTGGCTGGCGCACAAAGGCACACTTCGCCCGCACCCTGCGGCTTATCCCTCGCGTACTGCGGGTAGGTGTAGGCTGCCGGCGGGGCATCTCTGCCGAAGCAGTGGTGCGTGCGGTGCAGACAGTGTTCGCGGAAAATGGCCTGGACACAGCGGCTATCCGCGGCGTCTGTTCCATCGATCTGAAGCAGGACGAGCCGGGTCTGCTGGCCGCCTGTGAGAAAAACAACTGGCCGGTGCATTTTTACACGGCGCAGCAGCTGCGGGCTGTGGCGGGTGACTTCACTCCCTCCGACTTCGTCCGTTCCGTTACCGGCGTAGACAATGTCTGTGAACGGGCGGCGCTGCTGGATGCCGAAAAGCTGATCGTACAAAAAACAGCGCGGGACGGAGTGACCGTCGCCGTCGCGGCGGAGCATTGGGAGGTGCGCTTTGGGTAAGGTAATTGTAGTGGGCATCGGCCCTGGCGGCTATGAGGATATGACCATCCGGGCAGACGAGGCCCTGCAGGCGTGCGACGCCATTGTGGGGTACCCCGTCTATGTGGATCTGGTGCGGGATCGCTATCCCGGCAAGGAACTTCACTCCACGCCCATGACACGGGAGACAGAGCGCTGCCAGCTGGTGCTGGAGCTGGCGCGCAGCGGCAAGACCGCCGCCATGGTTTGTTCCGGTGACAGCGGCATCTACGGCATGGCGGCGCTGGTCTATGAGCTGAGGGGCGAGGCGCAGGAACCTGAGATTCAGGTGGTGCCGGGATTGACGGCGGCGTGCAGCGGCGGGGCGGTGCTAGGTGCGCCGCTGACCCATGATTTCGCGGTCATCAGCCTCAGCGACCGTCTGACACCGTGGGAGACCATCGAAAAGCGCTTGGACTGCGCGGCGGCGGCGGATCTGACCATCGTCCTGTATAACCCGGCCAGCCACGGCAGACCGGATCATGTAAAGCGCGCCTGCGATATCTTGCTGCGCCGTCTGCCGGAGGACAGACTCTGCGGCATCGTCCGCAACATCGGCCGCGACGGGCAGAGCCGCCGCATCCTGACGCTGGCAGAGCTGCGGGAGGCGGAGGTGGATATGTTCTGCACCGTGTTTATCGGCAACAGTGCGGCAAAGACGGTGGCGGGACAGCTCATCACCCCCAGAGGATACCGAAATGTGTAATATCTGCGTGTTTGCCGGCACCACCGAAGGGCGGGAGCTGGCGGAATTTCTCGCCGGACAGCCGGTACAGGCCACGGTATGCGTGGCAACGGAGTACGGCGAGACGCTGCTGCCGGAGGCGGAAAACGTCACGGTTCTGGCGGAGCGCATCCCGGTGGCGGACATCATCCGGATGCTGCAAGAGACCCGGTTCGATCTGGTGATCGATGCCACCCACCCCTACGCCGCCTCCATCACCGAGAGCATCTGCACGGCCTGCCGGGAGACGGAGACGGAATATCTGCGCCTGCTGCGGCAGTCCTGTGACCCGAAGGAGGCGCTCGTGTGCGTGGAAAACGCCGCCGAGGCCGCCGCGTTTCTGGCGAATACCGAGGGCAGCATCCTCCTGACCACCGGCAGTAAGGATTTGGCGGCGTATAGCGGTATCCTCGATTTTACCCAGCGGGTATACGCCCGTGTGCTGCCCATGGATGCCTCACTGGAGGCCTGCCGCACAGCGGGGTTAAAAGCCTCTCATATCATCGCCATGCAGGGGCCTTTCTCCGAGGAGATGGATCTGGCCACACTGCGGTTTGCCGACGCCGCATGGATGGTGACCAAGGACGGAGGCGAAGCCGGCGGCTTTCCCGCTAAGGCATCCGCCGCCCGGAAGACGGGCGCAGGTCTGGTGGTCATTGGCCGCCCGCCTCAGCGGGAGGGGCTTCCCTTTGCGGCGGTGCTGGACGTGCTGTGTAAGCGGTTCGGCTGCACCGTCCGGCCGCAGGTGCGGATCGTCGGCATCGGCCCCGGCAGCCGGGAGGCTATGACCCGTGAGGTCAGTGAAACCATTGAGGCGGCGGACTGTCTCATCGGTGCAAAACGGATGCTGGAGGCTGTGGCGCGGCCGGGACAGCACACCTGCGACGCCATTGCGCCGCAGGATATTGCGGACTTTATCCGCGCCCACCGGAAATACCGCCGCTTTGCGGTGGTCATGTCCGGCGACACCGGCTTTTTCAGCGGCACCAAAAAGCTGCTTCCTCTGCTGGAGGGCTGCGACACAGCGGTGCTGCCAGGTTTGAGCTCGCTGTCCTATCTGTGCGCCCGGCTGCAAACCTCCTACGAGGATGTGCGGGTGGTGAGCCTCCATGGACGGCAGCACAACATCCTGCCGGAGGTGAGGGCAAACGGCCAGCTCTTCGCGCTGGTGGGCGGTGAGCGCGGCATCAACGACCTGTGCCGCACACTGACAGCAGGCGGTCTGGGCGGCGTCACCGTGTCTGTGGGACAGCGGCTGGGCTACCCGGATGAGCGCATTGTGTGCGGCACGGCAGCAGAGCTGGCAGAAGGTGCCTATGCACCCTTGAGCGTGGCGCTCATCGAAAATCCCCACCCCGACGCGGTGGTCACGCCGGGTCTGCCGGATGACGCCTTCCTCCGCAGCGCGGAGGGAATGCCGGTGGTGCCTATGACGAAAAGCGAGGTGCGGGCGGTGTGCCTTTCCAAGCTGCGGCTGACGGAGCGGAGCGTCTGCTGGGACATCGGCGCCGGTACCGGCTCGGTGTCGGTGGAAATGGCCTTACAGGCAAAGCGGGGGCAGGTCTGCGCCGTGGAGCGGCGGGAGGACGCCGCGGCGCTGCTGGGGCAGAACCGGGAGCGGTTTTCGTTGGAGAACCTACAGGTGGTCTGCGGCAGTGCGCCGGAGGCCTGCGCCGGTTTGCCCGCGCCTACCCACGCATTCATCGGCGGCAGCGCCGGGAATATGCGGGAGATCGTGGCGCTGCTGCTGGCAAGAAACCCCCGTGTCCGCATCGTGGCCACGGCCGTTTCACTGGAGTCCGTGGCTGAGCTGACGGAGTGCCTGACGGCGTTTCCCTTTACGGAGACGGAGGTGGTGTCGCTGCAGGCGGCGCGGGACAGAAGGGCCGGAGGCTATCACCTGATGAGCGGGCAGAATCCCATTTATATTTTTACGATGCAGGGCGGAGGAGAAACGGCATGATGTGGTCGCTTGCGGCACTTGTTATCGGCTTTTGCATAGACCTTCTGGTGGGCGACCCCCACAGTTTTCCCCATCCGGTAGTTCTGATTGGAAAATGTATCAGCGTGTTGGAACGGGTGCTGCGGTGCGTATGCCCCAAAACGCCCGCCGGCGAGCGGGCGGCGGGTGCCATTCTGTGGGGCGCGGTGGTCATCATATCCACCGCCGTCCCGGCTCTGCTGCTGTGGCTGTGCGGTCTGGTCAGTCCGTGGCTGCGTCTGGCGCTGGAGAGTGTGATGTGCTGGCAGATCTTAGCGGTCAAGTCCCTGCGGGACGAGACCATGAAGGTCTATGACGCGCTGGAGAGCGGCGATCTGGCCGCCTCCCGCCGCGCCGTCTCCATGATCGTGGGGCGAGACACCGACCGGCTGGACGACGCCGCCGTGACCCGCGCCGCCGTGGAGACGGTGGCGGAGAATACCTCCGACGGCGTGGTGGCGCCGCTGCTGTTTCTGGCCATCGGCGGCGCGCCGCTGGGCTTTTTCTACAAGGCGGTGAACACCATGGACTCCATGCTGGGGTATGTGGAGCCGCCCTATAAGAACATTGGTCTGGTACCCGCCAAGGCCGACGATGTGGTGAATTACATCCCGGCGCGGCTGTCAGCACTTTTGATGCTGGCGGCGGGCGGCCTGATGGGGCTGGATACGGCGGCAGGCTGGCGGATCTTCCGCCGCGACCACCGGAAGCACGCCAGTCCCAACTCAGCCCAGACGGAATCCGTCTGCGCGGGGCTGCTGGGCGTGCGTCTGGCGGGGGATGCATGGTACCACGGCGTGCTGCACAAAAAGGAGTATATCGGCGACGCAGCGCGGGAGATCACCCACGAGGACATCCCCCGTGTGTGCCGCCTGATGACCGTCACAGCCATCCTCACCCTGCTTTTGAGCTGCGGGGTCAAGCTGCCCTTTGCGCTGTAAAGGAGACGTAGATGCTGTATCAAATGGAAAATCAACATGGCGGTGACGTGTACGGCGGCGGTATCACACTGGATTTTTCCGCCAACACCAACCCCCTGGGTACGCCTCCCGGCGTACTGGAGGCGGTGTGCCGGGCTCTGCCCCGGCTGCACTGCTACCCCGACCCCTACTGCCGCCGGCTGGTGCAGGCTATCGCGGGCCATGAGCAGGTGCCGGCGTCCTATATTCTCTGCGGAAACGGCGCGGCAGACCTGATCTACACATACTGTGCCGCCCTGCGGCCCCGGACGGCGGTAGAGCTGGCCCCCACCTTTGTGGAATATGGGGCGGGACTGGCGCAGGTGGGTTGCCGCGTAGAGCGGTATTTCCTGCATCAGACGCAGAATTTCGATGTGGATGAGGGCTTTCTGCCCTTTTTGGAAGAGAAAAAGCCGGAGGCGGTATTCCTCTGCACCCCCAACAACCCCACCGGACGGCTGCTGCCGCTGCCGCTGCTGGAGTGGATCCTGCAAGGCTGTGCGGCGTGGGGTGCGCGGGTGTTTCTGGATGAGTGCTTCCTCGACCTTACGGAGGACGGTGTCAGCGCCAAAGCCCTTTTGGCGGCGCACCCGGAGCTGCTGATCCTGAAGGCCTTTACCAAGAGCTACGGCATGGCGGGCATCCGGCTGGGGTACTGCCTGTGCGCCGACAGCGCGCTGCTGCACCGCATGGCGAGTGCATCCCAGCCGTGGAACGTATCCTCGCTGGCGCAGAGCGCCGGTGTGGCGGCGCTGACGGAGCAGGATTTCCTGCAAAGAACACGATCCCTCGTCCATACGGAGCGGCGCTGGCTCACGGATAACCTGACGGCGCTGGGCTTCTGGGTGTGTCCGTCCCAAGCCAATTACCTGCTGTTCCGCGGGCCGCGGGGCTTGCGGGAGGGGCTTCTGCGGCAGGGCATCGCCATCCGGGGCTGCGAGAATTACAGCGGGCTGGACGACGGGTGGTATCGCATTGCCGTGCGGCCTCATGAGGAAAACGAAGCGTTGATAACGGCCATCCGGCAATTCTGCAAGGAGAAATCGCTATGGCTATGAATATTATGATACAGGGAACCATGTCCAACGCCGGAAAGAGCCTGCTGGCGGCGGGACTCTGCCGCGTTCTGAAGCAGGACGGCTACCGCGTGGCACCGTTCAAGAGCCAGAATATGGCGCTAAACTCCTTCATCACCAGGGACGGCGGTGAGATGGGCCGGGCGCAGGTGGTGCAGGCAGAGGCCGCCGGGATCGAGCCGGATACCCGCATGAATCCCATCCTGCTCAAGCCCACCACCGACGTGGGCAGTCAGGTCATCGTAAACGGCCAAGTGCGGGGCAATATGCAGGCCATGGAGTATTTCCGCCGCAAGCGGGACTACATCCCCGCCGTGCTGGAGGCCTACAACAGTCTGGCCTCAGAGTACGACGTGATCGTTATCGAGGGGGCGGGCAGCCCCGCGGAGATCAATCTCAAGCAGGATGACATTGTGAACATGGGGCTTGCCAAGCTAGTGGACGCGCCGGTGCTGCTGGTAGGCGACATCGACCGGGGTGGCGTATTCGCCCAGCTCTACGGCACGGTGGCGCTGCTGGAGGAGGACGAGCGCCGCCGCATCAAGGGCGTGGTGGTCAACAAGTTCCGGGGCGACCGGGCCATTCTGGAACCGGGGCTGAAGACGCTGGAGGAGCTGTGCGGCATCCCGGTGGCGGGGGTCATCCCCTACACCCATGTGGACATCGACGATGAAGACAGCCTGACCGAGCGGTTCGGCCGCTCCACGGAGCGGAAGCTTTTGGATATCGCGGTGATCCGTGTGCCGCGTATCTCCAATTTCACGGATTTCAGTCCCTTTGAACATTACGAGAACGTGTCGCTGCGCTATGTGGATCAGGTGAGCGATCTGCATCGGCCGGACATGATCCTGCTGCCGGGTACCAAGAGTACCATCGCCGACCTGCGGTGGCTGCGGCAGTCCGGTCTGGAGGCGGCCATCCTGAAAGCGGCAGACGCCGGTACGCTGATCTTCGGCGTCTGCGGCGGCTACCAGATGCTGGGACGCACCGTATCCGACCCGGAGCAGGTGGAGGCCGCCGGGGTCACGGAGATCAGCGGCATGGGGCTGCTGGACATGGACACCGAATTCCGCGGCGAGAAGGTGCAGGCCCAGACGAAGGGCATCATCAGCGGCGTGGAGGGGATGCTCTCCCCCCTGAACGGTCTGGCCTACGAGGGCTACGAGATTCACATGGGGCGCAGCCGGCAGGAGATGCCCGCCCTCAGCGGCGGCGGAAACGTGTACGGCAGCTACGTCCACGGTATCTTTGACGCGCCGGGCATCGCCGATACGATCCTGCGGACGCTGTGCGCCAGAAAAGGCGTGCCCTTTGACGCGCTGGCGACCTTCGACACCCGCGGCTACAAGGAGCGGCAGTATGACCTGCTGGCAGACGTGGTGCGCGGCGGACTGGATATGTCCTTCGTCTACCGTGTGCTGCGCCGGGAAGTATAACGAAACAAACTCCACGGTCTACCACCGGAAACGCTGCACTGCGTGCTGCGCCTGTTGGGGATAACACAGATCTGCCGGTACATCTGCGGGGCTATGTAGAGGCACTGGGGGCCGGAATCCCCGCCGGCCCGACGACCTGCTGCTGCGCGCTGCAAAACGGCGTGGACGTCAAGACCGTCAGCAGTATGCTGGGCCACTACTCGGCGGGGTTCACGCTGGACACCTACGCCCATGTCACCACCGACGCACAGCTCAAGGCGGCGCAAACCATGGGGAGCATTC
>OKUM01000648.1_pt1 | contig 20045 bp, 6 predicted proteins | sample 1606801 | NCBI WGS metagenome assembly OKUM01 (sample SAMEA3882546, study PRJEB24775) | human gut metagenome | biome: human-associated habitat; feature: intestine environment; material: feces | place: Netherlands | collected 2009/2010
CCTCTGAATTTAGGCAGGAACCAATGTTTCGGGCGTCGTTCCACACGATAGTCACCTTACGGGCGTCTGACTACGCGCCGCCTGATACGTAGGAATCAGATTTGTAAGCAGTTACCTTTGAATATTTGCAGTCAATAGAAGGTGCAGTCTGAATCTGTCAGACTGCACCTTTTTGCGGGGAAGTTTTATGGATTTGCATGCACCCAAGGCTCCCCTGGGTGGGGAGCCTTGGATAAAGAAAGAGCCGCCTGTGGGGGCGGCTCTTTTGGGGTGGGTTATTTGGTGATGTTTTCTACGAAACGATGGAGGATCGCGGCGACCTGGGCGCGGGTGGCGCTGGCGCGCGGGAGGAGCTTGCCGTCCGTGCCGTTGACCAGCTTCTCTGCGACAGCCCAGGAAAGCGGTGCCTTCGCATAGGTGGAGACGGCTGCGGCGTCGGAGAAGGCGCTCAAAGCCGCGCTTGCCGACGTACCGTACTGCTTGTACTGCGCGTAGCGGCAGAGGATGGCTGCCATCTGCTCGCGGGTCACATTCTCGCTCGGGCTGAAGGTCACGGCGCTGGTGCCATTGACGATGCCGTTGTCGGCGGCCCAGGTGACGGCGGCTTCATAGTAGCTGCCGATCGTGACATCCGAGAAGCCGCTGCGGCCGGTGACGGCGGGTTCACCTTCGATCCGGTAGAGGACCGTGACGAGCATGGCGCGCGTCATGGGGGCGTAGGGGCTGAAGGTCGTGGCCGTGGTGCCGGAGAAGAGGCCGTTTTCGTAGGCGAAGACGACGTCGTCATAGAACCAGTCGGTCTCGCGCACGTCGGTGAACGGCAGCGTGCCGTCGGTGAATTCCACGGTGATGCGGTCGTAGATCTTCAAGCTGCTGCAGGTATAGCTCTCGACCGCGCCGATGGACTTGCCGTTGACCTTGACGTCCTTGACGTGGCAGCCCTTGTCGGGCGTGAAGGTGAACTTCACGGTCCGGCCGAGGTCACTGAGCGTCAGTACGGGCGCCGCCTTGCCGTGCTTGCCGGCCGTGACCACATCGCCGATGTGGCGGCGGGCGTATTCCGCGGGAGAGATATCCGCGGCCGTGAGCCAGGTGGAGGTCTCCGTCGCGTAGTTGTCCACGTAGTGCCAGACGATGCGGTCGCCGTTCTGCAGCACGTGCTCACCCAGGGCGTAGTTGCCGTGCGTGCCGTTGACGGTGAACATCCAGCCGGAGCCTGCGCCGTTGTCGAACTCGCTCAGCGTGTAGCCGCCGAGGATGGATGGGGCGGTGATGCTTCTGACGTAGCCGGAGGCTGCGCCGGTGCTGGTCAGCCCGGCGTCCTGCAGGGCTTCGGTGAAGACGTCATAGACGGTACTGCCCTTCTTGACGGTGTAGGTCTCCGTTTCGATCCAGGTGACGTAGCCGAGGTGCTTGCCGGTGTAGGACTCGGGGAAATCGCCGATCAGGCGGAAGCTGACCTCGATGGTGTCACCGTTCACGTAGGCGTCGATGTCTGCCTTGGCCTGTTTGAGCGCGGCGTCAGCCTGCTCGGCGTACTGGGCGCTGCTGATGGAGCTGCGGCCGGTGCGGTAGGCCTCGGTGATCTTCGTCCACTGGTCGGTGGTGTAGTCGGTGCGCTTGAGCTTGTCGTAATAGGCGTCGAGCTCGGCGAGCTTGGCCTTGCGGTAGGCCTCGAGGAGCGTCTGGAAGGTCTGCTTCCGCTGCAGGAAGGTCCCGTAGTTCGTGACCTCTGCCTGTTCCTCCGCCGTCAGCCCGGCGTAGGCCGCTTCGATCTCCTGCAGGGCAAGATAGGTCTCGCGTTTGCAGTCGGTGACGGTGCCGAGGGCGGTGATCTTCGCCGCGACGTCGGCTGCGCCGCTGGCTGCCGGGAGGAGGTCGACGGCGTCGGACATATCGTAGAGGCTTTTCACGCCGCGCTTGAAGCGGTCATAGGCGACGAGGGCATAGGCCGCCTGCTCGGTCGGACGCGGGGAGACTCTGGCGTTGGACGCAGTGGAGTCGAGGGAGAAGCCGCCGGAGGCCGTCTGGTAGGACAGGAGGCTGGTCAGCGGGTTCTTGCCGCCTCTGGCGTATCTGGCGTCCGTGCAGTCGATGCCGAGGGCCGAGTAGGCCGTGACGAGCTGCGCGTCGGTGCAGGCGTTGCCGTAGCCGGTCAGGCCCTCCAGATAGGTCAGGGCCTTGCCGATCGCGGCCTGCACGCCGGTCTCGCTCTTATGCGGAGCCAGGGCCGTGAGGACCATGGCGGTGGCGTCCACATTGTCGGCCGGGTTATCGTTGTTGATCTTCCATGCGCCGGAGGGGTTCTGCATGCTGAGCAGATACTGGATCATCGCCGGGACCGCAGCGGTATCCGCGACGGTATAGGGCGCGGAGTCGATGGCGATGATGGCGAAGGCGGCGCTGGTGGTGCCGGGGACAGTCGCCTTGTAGGCGCTGCCGGTCTTCGCGGTCAGCGGGGTGACCAGATCGTAGGTTTCGCCGCCGACCGTATAGGCCTTGGCGTTCTGCCCGAGCGCGGTCAGCGCGAGGACGAGGCGGGCATTCTCGTTGGTGGTCTCAAAGCTGCCGCCGTTCGCTGCCAGGAGCTTCGCCAGCTCGTCGGCATAGCCCGCGTACCAGCGCTTGTCGGCGTCGGAGCTGAGCCCCGCGCGGGCCAGGGCCATGACGGCCCAGTCGCCGTTCGTGCTCTGATTCGCCTTCGGGGTGACGGTGCTGCGGATGTAGGCCAGGACGCTCTGCAGCTGGGTCTGGTAGCCCTGCGCGTTTTTCAGCTCGTTGAGCTTTGCTTCTGCGGCTTCGAGCACGCCGAGCTTCGTGACATGCTCCTTGGCGGCGTCGCTCAGGCCTTCATATGCGCTGCGGGCAGCGGTGATGAGGCCTTCCTTTTCCAGCGTGACGGTGCCGATGGCTTCGATCTTTGCGTCGACGGCGGCGGCCGCGTCGCGGTCGGCCTGATCCTGCGCAGCGTCGGCAAGGACCTTCTTATAGTCGGCTTCGGCCTTGGCGAGCTTTTCTTCCGCATCGGGGAGCAGCTTCTTGGCCGCATCGGTCAGGCTCTTGTAGGCGCCCGAAGCCTCGTTGATGGCATCCGCGCTGTCCTTGGTGACCGGGAAGAGCGCGTCGATCTTCTCCCCGGCGGCTTTCGCAGCCGCCTGATTGGCCGTGCTGACGACGGTGACGGTCACGCTGACTTCCTCGCCTGCCAGCTTTTTGAGCGTATCGAGGACATCCGCGTAGCTGCTGTTGTCCTTGCAGGTCTCGTAATAGCCGCCGAAGCGTGCGCTCTTGAGGTTGGCGGTGATAGTAACGGTCTTGTCGTCGGTCGCATGCGGGGTGACGAGCAGGTTTTCATCGGCGATGACGGCGCTGTTGCTGCTGCGGAAAAGCCGCCAGGGCTGTGTGCCCATCGAGTCATAGCCAGGCAGATCCGTCGGGACGATGCCGGTGCCCAGCGTTTCATCGCTGGTGTAGACCCAGATGAGTTTTCCGTCGGCATCCAGACGGGCCTCATGGAAGGCGTGCAGGTTCTTCGTGACGGCATCGGCCGAGATGTTCTGGTCGTCGTTGATGCCGGCGAAGAAGTTCGCCTTGGCCTTCTCGAGCAGGGCCAGCTCCGCGGCGAGCTCGGAGGGCTTCAGCGGGGTGACGGTGATGGTGCCGAGCTCCTTGGTCTGGGTGTAGCGGGTATCCAGATCCTTCCCGTTCTTCTTCGTGACAGTGAGGGTCAGCTTGACCTGTCCGGCCGTCTCCGCGAGGCGGCAGATCTTCAGGCGGTAGTCGTTCACTGCCGCGTAGGTCGTCGCAGTGCCATCCAGCGCGGTCGCGGTCACGGTCATGGCATAGCCGTCGGAGCCGGTATGGAAGCTGACCGTCGTGAAATTCCTGGAGCGCAGGAGCTGGATATCCCCGGTCACGTTGGTCGGGTCGATTGGCTCTTTGGTGACGAAGTCCGTCAGTCGGGCCAGCGTGTACTCCGCGCAGATCTTTTGGATGGTCTGCATGTAGTCGCTCGCCGCGCCGGGGATGGTGACTTCGATCGTCCGTGTGACGGTGATCGGCGCCTCGACGTCCTTATTATAGTCGTCGATGTTCTTGTTGAATGTGAAGGTGGCGGTCAGGGTAACCGGGGTGTCGGTATCGTTGGGATGGATCGTGCCTTCCGCGGGGGTCAGCGGGCCCTTGTCCTCCACGGTGACGACGACGCTGGAGCTGGCCCAGCTGATCGTCGACCAGCCGCAGGTATCCAGTCTCACCGGGAGCGTCAGGGTCTTCGTGACCGCGGTGCTGGTTTCGTTTTCACCCTTGATGGTGTAGAACGTCAGGGTCTCTGCCGCGGCGGTCATGGCTTCGGTGACCTTCGCGCGGTCCCACGGGATGGAGATCATGCAGCTGCCGGTCGTGACGCTGACTTCGTTCGCGGTGCTGAGGGTGAACGTTACGCCGTTGACCCGCGCGTCGCCGGTGCCGATGCTGCTCTGGGACGGATCCTCGTAGTAATAGGTGACCTTGCCGCTGTCGTCGATCAGCGTGCCCGCACCGAGGCTCGTCTTGCCCTTGTCCGCAAGGGTCACGGTGATCTGGTCGGCGGTCAGGGACGCGCCGCTGGCGGTGATGGCGTCCGCGAGCTTGTCACGGACGGTATCAAGGACATTTACCTCGCCGGTCTTGTAAGCCACGCGGAACCGCGTGCCGAGCTTGGCGATGATGGCCTTCAGCGCGGCCTTGTCCGCGGAGGCGGCCGTCCTGACGGTGAGGGTGAATTCCTTCATGTCGGAGACGCCGTTCTTCGTGATCGTAGCGGTCAGGATGACGGTCACGTCATTGCTCGTCGGGAGGGTGACGGTGCCGTCGTCGGCGATGATCGCCGGCTTGCTGCTCTTCCAGGTGATGATCGAGCCTTTCGCGCCGGTCGAAGCCAGCTCGAGCTTCCCGGCGGAGGTCACAGTCGTCGGGGTGACGGTCAGGGCCGCTTTATCGGCCGCGACGTCCTCGGCGTCCTGCGTGACCTGCGGGGCGCGGCCGCCCTGCCATTTGAGCACGGGGAAGCCGCCGTTGATGTTCTCCGCGTCGACGTTGAAGGTCTTGTCCGTCGGGCTGAGGGTGATGGCAAAGGCGTCGAGCTTCATCTCGGACGCGAGCTTGCAGTTTGCCTCGCCCTTGTCCAGCGGGTAGCCGACCATCTCGTCGGTGTGGACGGTGCTGCCGGAGGTATAGGAATATGTGCCCTTCAGGAAGTAGCAATTTTCAACGCTGCCGATCTGGTCACCATTGCTGTTTGCAATCGTGCCCGCGATCGTGCCGCAGGCCGGGTTCGTAGAAGTACTGACGGAAACGATCTTGCCGGTGTTATAGCAGTTCTTTACGATCGCAGATGCAGTGTCGTTGGCAATGCTCACAATACCTGCCGTACGGCTCGGGCCAGTGATCGTGCCGGTGTTATAGCAATCCGAAATCGCCGCGCTCTTCAGCACACCAGCGATACCGCCTACGCCGCCGTAACCCTTTTGTGCAACTGTCACAGCACCGGCATTGAAGCTGCGGGTAATTGGGCCAGAAGACGAACCGGCGATACCGCCGACCTCTGCAACGTAGGTCGGAGAATTTTGGTCCGCGCCGGTCCAATTGCTGCTGATCGCACCATAGTTGGCGCAGTCGGTGATATGACCGGCCGCATAGAGCCGCCCGACGATGCCGCCGACGACCGACCATTTTGCGGAGATGGTCATATCGCTGACGCAGCCCTCAAACGAGCCATAGGCCTGATTGCTGATACCGCCCTTCGGGGCCGTATCCTTGTCGTCTGCAGCGTGATTGCTGCCGTAGACCGTGACGTTTTTGACCAGAGCGCCTTCGCCGGTATAGCCGAAGAGCGCGGCGGTCAGACCGTAGACGGACTTGCCATTGCCGTCGAAGGTGCCGGTGTACATATGGCTGTAGTCGCCGATGGGGGTCCAGGTGTTGCTGGTCTGGCCGTAGTTGACGTAGATGTTGGCCGTCAGCCTGGCGTGATATGCGGTATTGCCCGCGTTGACCTGATCGGCGAACCAGGCGAGCTCCGCCGCGGTGCTGATCTCGTAGACGCCGTCGGTGGGCGTGACGGGTGTTTTGTCCGTGCCGTTCCAGGTCTTGTTGGTCTCGAGCTGAACTGCGATGGTCGCATCCTTGCTGCTGACGGTGAAGGTCTCTTCGACCTTGTAGTAGCGGGCGTCGTCGACGATGTATGTGTACGTGCCGTCTGGCAGACTGTAGGTGAAGGAACCAGCCGCGTTGGGCTCGACGCTCTCATCTGCATGCTTGACCGTGACGGAGGCCGGAGTGACGCTTGCGTTCTCGTCATTGGTGAAGGTCAGCGTGACGGTGTACAGCTGCGCGCCTGCCAGCTCGATGGGGCCGACGGTCTGCGCCGCGCCCGCGACGGTGAAGTCGCCGGTCGCGCTCGTGCAGCCGAGCTTGGAGACGGTGTAGTGGTATTTGCCGTTCGGCAGGCTGTAGACGTTCGCATTTTCCGCCGTGGGCTGGATCGTCTCCCCGGCCGCGTCCGTGACGGTGATCTTTGCGCCGGGCGTTGTGACGTTGAAGGTCACGGAGAAGGTCTCAACGCCGAGGTTGACGTCGACGCGCTGGCTCTCGCCATTTACGGTGACGGAGCCGGTGGCGGTGTTATAGCCCTGCTTGGAGACGGAATAGCTGTACGTGCCGTTTTCCAGCACGAAGACGCCGGGCTCCGCCGGGGTCTTGCCTTCGATGGTGACAGCCGCGCCCTCGGGCGTGACGAAGGTCACAACGGGCGTTGCAGCAGGATCCTGCCAGTCCAGGGTCAGCTTGCCGTCGCTGCCCGCGGCGAACGCGCCGCCGAGCAGGCCGATCAGGCGCTTGCTGCCAAGTTCTTCAGCAGAAATAAAAGAGGCTTCGTCATCATCTGCCGCGTAGCTGCCGATGGTCGCTGTGCAGCTGCCAGCCAAGGCATAGCTGCCGCTGACCGCGGCGGCCACAGCATTTTTGCTGCCCACAAGCGCGCCGCCGTAGATCTCGCTTGTTACCGTGCCGCTGTTCAGGCAGGCCGCAACAGCGCCGTTGGAGCTATTATACAGTTGTCCAGCGATGCCGCCGACTCCCTCCGGGACACCCTTGTAACCAGCCTTTCCTGCGCCCGCAACTGCACCTGTATTATAGCAATTCGTGACCTTGCTGCTCGAATATCCGACGATGCCGCCGATCTTCGAGGAAGCACCAGTAATCTTGCCGGTGTTATAGCAAGCAGTGATGGGAATCGATGCTGTTGCCGCAATACCGCCGATCGAAGCTTTGCCGCTGATATTGCCGGTATTGGCGCAGTTCGAGATACCGGGGCTGTTGGAAGCGCCGCCGACAACACCGCCAACGTTTTCACCGGTCGTCCCGCCATCGATCGAGCCTTCATTCCGGCAGCCGATGATCACAGCGCTGTTGTCCGTGTAGTTCGTCATGTAACCGACAACGCCGCCGACATAATAGAGGTAAATACTTTCGCTGCGCGGCGTGATGTTCATGCGGTTGACGCAGTTTTCCACTCTGCCGCCAGCCAGGTATGCCACAACGCCGCCGCAGTTCCATTCGGCCTTCATTGCACCTTCCACAGTCACATTTTTGACAGTGCCGCCAGTGTACACATAGCCGAACAGGCCTGCGCCTCTGTATTTTCCGCTGATGAGCTCGCCGACCGGATTCAGGCCGGAGATGGTCTTGCCGTTGCCGTCAAAGGTGCCCTTATAACCGGTCTTGGCGCTGGTATCGGTCAGCTTGCTGATCGCCGTCCAGGGGTGGCCGCCGAGGTTGATGTTCTCGGTCAGCCTCGCGTTCAGGGTGTAATTGCCCTTGTTCACCTCGTCGCGGAACCAGGCGAGCTCGTAGCTGTTGGAGATCAGATAGGTCTCGCCGTCCTTCTGCGGTTCGACCGTGGTCGAGCCGTCCCAGTCGGTGGTGTAGTGCATCGTGAGCGTGACGGTCTGGTTCGCAGTCACGTTCAAGGTATCGGTCAGGGTGGCAAAGGTCTTCGCCTTGACCTCGTAGGTATAGGTCCCCTGCGGGATGGTTTTTGCCGTGTTGTTGGTCAGGGAGAGCGTCGTCTTGCCGTCCGCCATGGTGAGGGTGATGGCGGGCTCGTCTTCGGCAAACGCTCTGCCCTCCTCCGCCGTGACGGCGAAGGTGACGCTCGCGGTGTTGACCGTGATGGTAGCGGTATTTTCCGCGGGGTCGGAATTTCCGTAGGTCTCGCCGTCGCCGATGGCGGTGACGGTGATGGTATAGCTGCCGGTCCCGGCGAGCTCAATTTCCGTGGTGTAGTCCCGGGTCGTTTCGATGAGCGTCTCGGTCAAGAGCGTCTCACTGCCCTTCGCAAGCGAAACGAGATAGCCGCGCGCGTTCGGGACCGCCGTCCAGCTGGCAGTCTTGTCCGTCCACGTGATGACCGGGGACGCGAGCTTCTGCGGCTGGATGACCGGGAGGGCGGGCGCGTTCAGAAGATACGGGAAGCCCGCGTTTTTCAGGCCGTCGGCCCCGGCGTAGATGCCGAAGGCGCTGCCGAGCTTCGTGAGGATGGCCGCCTCCTTCAGCTCCGCCGTGGTCTTGGACGTGCCGGTGGTGTTCTTGCCGCTGTCCTTGCCGGTCAGGGCGCTGTCCTCGCAATAGAAGGCGTTCGTGACCGAAGCATAGCTGCCGCCTGCGATTGGGCCGAAGGTGCCGGTATCAGCCGTCACATCCACGACCATATAGGAGTTCTGGATCTTTGCTCTGGAGCTGCTGGACACGCCGTTACCGATCAAACCGCCGACATAGCCGTCGCCCATGACTGTGCCGCGTGCAAAGCAGCTCGTGATCGTGCTCGCGCAGTAGCCGCCAACCAGGCCGCCGGCATAGTCGCCGGCCGCTGTTACGGTGACATGCAGCGCATAGCTCTCATTCACGGTCTTGCCGGTCATACCGATCAGACCGCCGATCTTGCTCGTGCCGCTGACCGTGGTATCCATTACCGCGCAGCGATTGACCGCTGCCGCGCAGTTGCCGATCAGACCGCCGACCGTACCTGTGCCGGTGACTGCAGCATTCTTCACCACGCAGTTGGTCGCGCTGCCGCTGCTGTACAGACCGCCGACCAGCACACCGGTGTTGATGGATACACTGGTGACCGAAGCGGTATCGATCGTCAGGTCCTTGGCGGTAACGTTGGCATGGCCAAACAGGCCTGCAAATTTCGCACTCTCCGTTACCTCTACCTTGAGGTTGGAGATCACATGTCCCGCGCCGTCGAACGTACCGCGGAACGAATGGCTCGAATCCACGCCGATGGGCGTAAACGGCTTGTTGTTCAGGTCAATATCTGCGGTCAGCACATAATAGGCGTCATTGACTGCCTCTTTGTCCGCAGCGAGCTTGCTCAGATACGCCAGCTCTTCGCCGCTTTCGATCTGGTACGGATCCGCCGCGGTGCCGGAGCCGCCGGAGAAGCGCTCCGCCACGCTGCCGTCCCACGCGGTGAGGGCGGTCCATTCCGCGGCGATGGTCTTTTCCGTGCCGTCCATCGTGACGGTGCCGCGGATGCTCTTATAGCCCTTGCGCTGGATGCGGTAGCTGTAGGTCTCGGGCACGAGCGTGAAGGTATAGGTCTCCCCTTCCCGCGCGCCGGTCTGCTCGCCGCCGGCCGCATGGGTGACGGTGACGGCGGCGTCCGCCGGGATGTTCGTGAAGGTCAGCTTGCTGCCGGTCTTCGCCGTCAGTTTGACCGTCGTATCGGCAAGGCCGGTCGACTTGGCGACCGTGACGTCGCCGGAAGCGTCGGCGTAGCCGAAGCAGGACGCAGTATAGTGATAGCTGCCCTTCGTGAGGGAGTAAACGATCTTGCCGGTATCGTCCTTCGCCGTCTTCGGCGTGATGGTCTTAGCGTCTTCGCCCTCGCCCTGGGTCAGGGTGAAGTCCGCGCCCACGGGGTCGACAATGAAGTTGACGTCATAGGTCTTCGCCGCCAGCGTCACGGCGTGGGTCACGTCGGACGTCGCGATGGTGAAGGAGCCCTCCTGCTTCAGATAGTCGTTCTCGCCGTCGTCACAAGTGACCGCCCAGCGGTAGCTGCCCTTATTGAGGCCGGAATAGATGTAGGTAGCCTCGTTCGTTTCTTCGTTTTTGCGCACCTCCGGGGTGCCGACGCTGGCTGCGCCGGTCACCGTGACGGAGGCGTTGGCAGGCTTGACCGTCAGCGTGATGGTAAAGGTCGCATTCGGGTCTTGCCACTTGAGGGTGGGATAGGGATCCGCGTCTGCAAACGCGCCGCCGAGCGAGGCCGCCAGCGTTTTGAATTCCTCCGCGGTCTTCGCGGTGCCCTTCGTATCTTCGGGGCCGCAGCCGGTCAGATAGAAGCAGGCGGTCGCTTTCGCGCTGTAGCTGGTGCAGTGGCCGAACAGCGCTTTTGCATAGGTCCCAGTCGGGACGCTGCCGGTGGAGTAGCAGTTCGTGGCTGTGCCGCTCAGATAGCCCGTAATGCCGCCAAGATAAGCGCCGGTCTGGATATCTCCCCGGTTATAGCAGCTTTCGATCGTGCCGGCACTTTCATTCTTGCCGGCAATACCGCCAATATGGCCGCTGTTCTCTTTTCCACCTGTGACCCGCGCCAGGTTATAGCTGAGCGCGATCGTCCCGCTGTTCTGGCCGGCAATGCCGCCAGCCAGCGCATAATAGGAGCTGGTGGCTTTTTCATTGTGTGTTACGGGCGCGCTTTCGTTTGCGCAGCCCGTGATCGTGCCCTCATTGAGAGCTGCAATGCCGCCTGCATAGCCGCCGCTGGAAATCATAGAGTTTTTCAGCGTGACATTGCTGATCGTACCGGCATTCGATGCGGCGGCGAGCGCCGTATAAACCTTCGGATTGTACGAGCCGGTCTTCATGCTCTTGACGCTTGCGTCCGCGATCGTGAGGTCGTGGATGCTGCCGGTCTTGCCGACGTAGCCGAACAGGCCGGAGACCGCGTCTTCGCCGTCCATGTACAGGCCGGTGATGGTCTTGCCGTTGCCGTCAAAGTCGCCGGTGAAGGCGGCGGAGCTGGAAGCGCCCATCGGCGTCCACTTCTGCGCATAGTCCCCCGGCTCGTTGAGGGTGATGTTCTTCGTCAGAATGCCCTTCGCGCCCGGTTCTTCCCCGTTCACGAGGTCGGCAAAGCCCTTCAGCTCTGCACCGGACGTGATCTGATAGACGTCGCCAACCTTGGTCGGCACAACGCTGTCGCCTTCCCAGGCATCGCTGGCCGTCAGCGCGACGTTGACCGTCTGCGCCGCCGCGCCGACCGTCAGGAGCTGGTTTTTGATCTTCTTATACCCCTTGGCCTCGACCGTGTAGGTATAGCTGCCGGCGGGAAGGTCATAGACGGTCGGGTTCGCTTCCCGGGCCGTCATCACGGTCTTTTCGCTGTTCCAGACAGTGATGGTGATGGCCGTATCCACGGCCGCGCCGGTCACGTGAAAGGTAACGGCGATCTTGTCCGCAACCGTCAGCGTATCCTGAATCTCAAGGTTTGCGCCGTTGACCTGGAACGGGACATTTTCCTTGCTCTCATAGCCAAACAGCTCTGCGGAGTAGGTATAGCTGCCGTCCGGGAGGATCCAGGTGTTTGCCGTCTCCGAGACAGGCTGGACGGTCTCGCCCTGCTTGACGGTGATGGCCGCGTCCTTGGGCATGTTGGGGAACATGACGTTCCAGACCTTCGTCCAGACGGCGTAGAGGTTCACATCTGCGCCGTTCAGCGTGATGGACGCGCCGTCGGCGTATTTGACCGCGCCGCCCGCCGTCTCGGCCCAGCCGTCAAAGCGGTAACCCGCGTAGGTGAAGGTGTTCTTCGTCAGGTCAGCCGTACCGAAGACGCCCTGCTCACTGGTCGCGTCCGTGCCGTTGTTGGCGTGGAAGATGACCTTGTTCGGAAGGGTGACGGTGAAGTTCTTCAGCCAGACACAGTCGCTCGTCCCATCGCCGCTGAAGTCCTTCTCAAAGCGGATCCGGATCTTTTCGCCAGCCTGTACCTCCACACTGTAGGAGGCATAGTCGCTCATCTCTCCGCTGAACGCTTCTTTATCCGCCTCATTGAGCAGCGTCTCCGTTTCCTTGCCCGCTGCCTCCGTGATCCGGTAGACCTTCAGATAATCCCACTTGGCTTCCGAAGAAGTCTTATAGGAGAAAGTCAGCTTTGCTGTCTTTAGGAAAGAGATCGTCAAACCGGATTTCGATTTGCCGATTTTTTTGTTTGTCGTAACCAGCGCTGTACCGTCTTCCGCTACTTCCAGCGGGTAGATTTTCTCTTCAATGTCTTTCGTATCATTGGCAACCGTTGCTGTGCCTGCCAATGCTGCGAAGAAGTTCTTGAACGCAGCGTCGGGATCCGTTACTGTCTTGACTGCGGTAACGGTGTAGACGCCCGGATTTACCTTTTCCGCACCGCCGTAGGTGCCATTGTTCTGGCTCGGCCAGCTCTTCGCACCGACCACGACGGTGAACGTGTCGCCCTCTTTGACCGTGACGGTCTCGCTGCGGCGCACGAGCGCAGTATTCGTGTACCAGCTGTTTTCGTCGTTATTCAGCGCATCGATCTGCGTATCCGTCAGTGTACCTTTGAACACGCAGGCGAGGAAATTCTTATTGGCTGCCGTCGGGACGATCTTGACCGATTTGCTCTCCGCGTCACCAAGCGGGATCTCATAGTGGGTGGAGTCGACCTTGTTCAGCTCCGCACCGGTCACGGTGAGGCTGGATAGGGTCTTGTTTTTATCATTCGCGATACTGCCGATATCCGCACCCATTTTGCAGGTGTACTTCATGCAGATCTCATCGCCGTCACGCAGCTCTTTCTTTGCCGTATATGCTGTCGGCAGATCATTGGCGAACCATTCGTTGAATGTGTACATCCAGCCAACGCTGTAATTCGTCGGATCCGCTTTCAGCCCGCCGATCTCCGTAATATAACCGTCAGAGTCGGTCATGGTATAGCCCTTGACCGCATCGGTGATGCAGGTCATCGCCGTGGAGTTCTCGTAGAGCGTGACCTCCTTGTCGACGAGCTTCCCATGCCACTTTGCCGCACCGGCTTCCCAGGTCCCGTAGCTGGTATCCGCAGCGCCGGTATCCGCCGTGTTATTTTCCACGATCACGCGGACCGTACCGATCGCACTGCCCAGATCGACCGCGGTCTCACTGTCGCTGCTCTGCGCGGCTGTCTGCGGCACGGCTTTGGGCTCCTGCTTGGGCTCCTCGGCCGGGATCTCTTCGGCCGGAGTTTCCTCTGCCGGGGTCTCTTCTGCCGGAGTCAGCTCCGGGTCGTTTGCCGGAAGCTCCTCTGCCGGGTCCTCCGCCGCGGGCTCGTCCGCGGACTGCGGCTGATAGACGATGGTGCGGCTCTGCGTCTCGCCCGCAGCGCTGACGGTCAGCGTATAGCTTCCCGCCGCCTCAAACGAAAGCTCATAGGCCGTCCAGCCGTCCGCGGCCTGCGTGCCGGTCAGCGCTTCGCCGTCCAGACTGGCGGTGTGCTCCACCGCCTCGCCGTCCACCTCCGCGCGGATCGATACCGGAAGCGGCGACTGCGCCGCAGGATAGACGCCGTCTGCCAGCGCACGGTCCAGACTGGTCTCGATCGTGACCGTCTGCTGCGCGGGCAGCTCGTCCGCCGGTTCCGCCGCCAGCATGTTCACCGGCAGAACGCCGATGAGCATGACCAGTGCCAAAACCAGACTCAATACTCGTTTTTTCATGTGGTTCGCTCCTTTTTCTTTATTTTTCTTCGTGGTCGTATCTGCAGCGCCGGTATGGGGCGCATATACGCAAAAAAGCCGCCGTCTGAAACAAGTCAGACGGCGGCCGTACCCGTGCGCCGGGCGCACGGAAAAAATGAACGCACTGCTCATAAGATCAGTGCGCACAAAAATCGACATTGCAGGGAGAGCTCGTCCTGAATGTTTCACATCCTGAAAGCGCAGGATACCTGCGCCCTGACAGCAATTCTTCTGACTTGCAATCTGGAGGATCCGGGATCCTCCGCGTCCGTTTCCTACCTTCTCACAGGGCTCAAGTCCCCGCAATGGCTACCTTTCGGTCACGCAGCACATGGCTGCTTTGGAACGTCCTCTTGCTCACAGCTCCGGTCGAGTGGATTGGTTACCTTTCCTTTTTCATCGCAGACTGCCAAGCCTGACAACCTGCGATTACACGTCACGGATGAAGCATATTCAATTTTCCGGCCCCGCCCCTCCTCCGGGCCCCGGCCGATTTCCCCTCCATTATACAAAACTCCCGCCAAAAGTCAATGCCGGCTTTTGGTGAACGCATGCAAACAGTGAGCGATGCCTTTTCATGCGAAGCATAAAAGGCGCTGCGGGCCAATGAGTTTTTCGCGGCACACTCCCCCGCTGTTTTATGATCTCAGCGTGGTCACGTCATTGATCTGGAGGGCGTCGGGGTGGAAGGGGTGGATCTTTTTGAGATTTTCCGGGGTGGTGAGGCCGACTTCCGGGGTCCAGGTCATGATCCACAGCTCTTTTCCATATTGACGGACACGCTGCGCGGTATCTGCGTTCAGCCATCCTTCGATCAGACGGATAGCGTCCGCCTGCGTTTCGCCGAAAGCGGAGATGCTTTCCACGTCCGGCAGGAAGCCCAGCACTTTGATCGTGCTGTCATACGCCTTGACCTTCTTTACTGCCTCTGTGCTTTGAACGCCAAGCACCACTTTATGAAGATAGTCGTGTTTTTCGATGCTTTCCGGGAAGCTAACAAGGACTTTATCTTCTGCTGCATAAAACGTGCGGCAGCGTCGGATGGTTCTGGTGCTGCCGCATGTTTGCTTACGATCCTGTTTTGTCCATCAGGCGCTTTTCTCTGCTGCGCAGCGCTTAAGAAGCTGCTGGATGCAGATCGTGACGCCGGCCATGACGCATGCGGAGGCCAGCAGCATCGGCTGATAGGTGCCGAGACAGTCGAAGGTCAGATTGGCGATCGGCGTGCCGACGGCGTAGCCGGCCGTATTGACGGATACGATGATGCCAAGCATCTTGTTGTACTGCGGCCCCTGAAACAGGTCCTGCGCGATCAGCGGGAGCATGATCGTCTCCAACGGCAGCGCCAGCGCGGACAGGATGCCGTAGGCCATCGCCAGCACGCGGCCTGTGGGCGTGGCCGTGACCTCTGCGAGAAGGATCAGGACCGTGATCGCCGCGCAGTCACACAGAAGCACGGTCCTCCGAAGTCCCGCATGGTCGTGAATGACGCCCGTCAGGAATTTGCACACGGTCAGGCTGAGCGCATGCGCGCTCACGACCGCGGCAACATAGCCCGCATCCAGACCGACGTCCTTCATATGCGCCGCGCTGACACCGGTCGTGCTCTGAAGGATAAAGCCGGTCAGGAAGACGCAGACAAGGAGCAGATAGAACCGGGCACCGCGCGCGGTGCTCTGCCCGCTTTCAGCCTGCTGCGGTTCTTTTTCTGCGCTCGTGCTTTCTGGGATTTTCTCCGGCGGCTCGCGATAGAGCGCGAGGACGATCCCGGCGGTCACGGCCAGGATCAGCGCCACAAGCTTATAGGCGCTGCGATAGCCGAAGGCGTCGCCGGGCGCATAGATGATCGGTGTGACGATCTGCGTCGCGACTGCCGCGCCGACGCCGTTTGCCGCGAGGATCAGGCCCATGATCTTTCCGGCGTGCGCCGGACACCAGCGGTGCACGATGCTGCCGACCATCGTCGTTGTCGTCCACGCAAGGCCAAGGCCCAGCAGCACGCCGCCCAGATAAAACAGATAGATGTTCGGCGCATAGGCATAGAGCAGCATGGACGCGATGAGACAGGCGAAGCCCGCGGCGATCAGCCGTTTGCGGCCGAATCTCGCGCACAGCGCGCCGAAGAAGAGATTTACGACAGCCGTTGCGATATAGCGGCAGCTGTCATTGATCGAGAAAAGGCTGCGCTTGATGCCGAGGGCCTCGGTGATGGCCGCGAGATAGAGGCTTTTACTGCTGCTGCAGAAGCCGAGACAGACAAAGACCATCAGGAAGCTTGCGGCGACAATGACCCAGCGATACCGCTGCGGGGAGATCTTTATGTGCTTCATCAGACGCCCCCCTATGGTACGAGCAGTTCCCGGTGATCCGCCGGAAGGAGGATCCCGTGCAGGATCTTTCCATGCAGGCGCGGCAGATCTGCACGCTCCCACTCGCAGAGGGGATAGCGGTATGCGCCGTCTGCATCCGGTCTGTCCGCCAGCACGTCAGAAAAACGGAGCAGGCGCACATCGTAGTTTTCCTCTGCGTCCGCCGCAGTCAGGATGTAGACCGGCAGGATCTGCAGGCCGGTGACAAAGGTCCTCGGCCTGCCGTCCAGCTCTCCCTTTGCGAGCGTATAACGCGGGACATAGGTGATGCGGCTGTCGCGGCTCTGCGGGTGAAAGCTGACGAAGTCGCCGAGCGAGTAGAAGATCAGGCAGCTGCGCTGCTCACCGTTTTGCGTATAGGTGTACTTTTCCATCGGCTGTGAGACATGCGGATGCGTGCCGACGATCACATCAACGCCCATTTCTGCGAGCTTGTGTGCGTATTCCACAGTCTTGGGATGCGGATACAGCTCGAATTCCCAGCCCCAGTGCGCATGCAGCGTGATGATGTCCGCCTTCTGCGCCTTTGCCGAGGCGATGAGCTGTTCGATGAGCGTAAAATCGCACGGGGTGTCGTTGAAGCGCACCTCATTCAGGAGCCACTTCTTTTCATATGCGCGGTCGTTGAGGTCAAACGTCGCGCTCAGCTCCGCGACGCGCACGCCGCCGACGTCCAGCACGAGCGCCTGCGTCTGCTCCTGCGGACTGCGGTTCGTACCGGAATGCGCCGCGCCGCGGCGGTCAAGCTCGTCGAGCGTTGCGAGCAGACCCGCCTCGTCATAGTCATAGCAGTGGTTATTCGCCGTGGAGAAATAGCGGATCCCGGCGTTCACAAACCGGTTCAGCATCCCGGCGGACGTGTTCATGCGCGGATTGCAGTCTGTCCTGGTCTGGCCAGGCAGGACCTTCGGCTGGTTGCGGCCGAAGGGCGCGGCGGGATAGACCGTCGATTCCAGATTTGCCGTCGGCAGGTCGGTGGTCAGGTAGAAGTCCGCGATGGAATCGAACAGGTGCGGCGTGTACGCATCGCAGATGCAGTCGACTGCCATGCAGTCCGAGCCGTGGCTGACGGTGATGCGCCGCTCCTCGCGGAAGCCGGCAGGCAGCGGGAACTGCAGATCCTGCTGCCGGAAAAACTCCGCGAGGTTAGATCCGGGCATGGGCTGCTCCAGCGCGTGCCCCCAGCATTTGTAGCACCAGAATTCCTCTTCCTCCCGCGAGGAATAGACGCCGGGGCACGGATGCGGCTGGCAGAAGCGCACAGGATCTTCGGCGGCCATCGCCTCGAGGCGGGCGATGGTCTCCCGCGGGATCTGACTTGCGTATTTCATTTCAGGCGTCCTCCTTACTTATGCAGCGAGTCCATCGAACGCGGCTTGACGCCTTTCGGGATGGGGCATACATAGCCCTCCGGGCCGACCAGACGGCGGTGCTCCTGCTTCGCCCGCTCCAGCAGCTCCGCGTTGACCATCAGCTCCGCGCCCATCGCGGCAAGGGATTTTGCGATGTACAGCGTCATCTTGTGCGCGAGCGGCATGACGCCCTGCGTCACAGCCTGCCAGCTGTGGCACGGCGTGCCGAAGGCCCACGTCGCGGCCTTGGCCTGCACCGTGGGGCAGACCCAGCTCACGTCGCCGACATCGGTCGAGCCGCATTCATACTCGATCTGGCCCGTGTAGGGCAGCAGCTCATCGTGGATGGGATGCACCGGATCGGCCTTCGGATACTCCATCAGCGCCTTTTCAGTCAGCTCGCGGGCGAGGGCCTCGTCGGCTTCGGTGGTCTCGGGCACGCCGATCTGCGCCATTTTTTCATAGAGCACGCGCTGAAGCGTGTCGTTCAGGATCGTATCAGAGCAGGCCTTCACAAAGTCGATCTCGACCGTTGTGCCGGTCATGAGGGCCGCGCCGCGCGCGATGTCGTTGACGCGTTCATACAGCTCCTTGACCTGTGCGCTGCGCGGCGCGCGGATGAGATAGAGGACCTCCGCGTGCGGCTGCACGACGTTCGGGCTGAAGCCGCCTGCGTCGGTGATGGCGTAGTGGACGCGCGCCTGATCGATCATATGCTCACGGAGGTAGTTTGCACCGATATCCATCAGTTCTACAGCGTCCAGCGCACTGCGGCCCAGATGCGGCTCGGCGCCGGCATGCGCGGCCTTGCCGTTGAATTTGTAGAGCACCTGGCAGTTTGCGAGCGAGGTCTGCACGCGCACGCCTGTGTTCTCGTCCGGATGCCAGCAGAGCGCGGCGTCCAGCTCGTCAAACACGCCGTCGCGCGCCATGAACGCCTTGCCGGAGCCGCCCTCCTCGCCGGGGCAGCCGAAGAGGATGACCGTGCCGGAGCACTTCTGGGTCTCCAGAAAGCGCTTGATGGCGATGGCCGCGCCGAGGCTGGCCGTGCCGAGCAGGTTGTGCCCGCAGCCGTGGCCGCATGCCCCCCCGCCCGCGGAACGTTTTTCCGTCACACCGCCCTCCTGGCTCAGGCCGGAGAGCGCGTCAAATTCCGCCAGCACACCGATGACCGGATGGCCGGAACCGAAGCGGCCGGAGAAGGCCGTGGGGATCCCGGCAAGGTTTTCTGTGACCTCGAAGCCCTCGCTGCGCAGCGCGCTGCAATAGCGCCCGGCAGCGTGGAATTCGGTAAAGGCGGTCTCCGGGTCCGCCCAGATGTCATCCGAAAAGTCGTTGAGAAATTGCGCTTTTTCGTCGAGAACAGACAAGAAATCAAGCTTGACCATGAATAAACCTCCCGAAATTTTTCTGTTTTCATTATAATCCCGCATCCGGGAAAATCCACCGCACTGCGTGTTGTTTCGTGAAGTTGCGCTGAAATTGCATAAAAGTTGCGTGCGGGAATGCACGCATGTCCACCGGTCATACGCTCCAAATACAAAAGCACCGCCACAGCCGGAGCGCATGTGCGCCCCGCCGCGGCGGTGCTTCGTATTCTTTCTATTCCATGCGGCCCGCAGCTTTTTCCCGGCGGGCGCTGCTGACGATCAGGAAGCAGATGCTTCCGAGGATCAGCACACAGGAAAGCATCTGGCGGAGCGTCAGCTGCTCATGCAGGAGGATCGCGCCGATCACAATGCTTCCCAGCGGCTCAAACACGCTCAGGATCGCGCACAGCCCCGCCCCGGCATACTGCACGCCGTATTGCAGGAAGACCGTAGCACAGACGTTATTCAGGAAGGCGATCAGCGCAATGATCCCGAAATTCGTCAGGATGCTCCGAAGCTGCAGCGTCGCGGTCAGCGCGCCGTAGATCAGGCCCACAACGGCCATGAGCAGGCAGATATAGAAGGTGAGCGTCTGCCGGTCTTCCTCCTCCAGAATGCCCGAGCGCTCCATGTACAGCAGCTGGAACGTCCACGTAAGGACGGACAGCACAGCAAACAGGAGGCCGCGCTCCCCGCCCGCCGTGACATTTTCAAGAAGGAGCCCCATGCTGATGGTCAGGACGGCCAGGGTGATGATGGTCGTTCCGGGCAGCTTCTGCCGGAACAGCACCGCCTCCATCACCGCAACAAGCGCGGGGTACATAAAGTGGATCGTTGTGACTGTTCCGACCGGCAGATACAGATACGCCAGATTCAGAAAGATCTGTGTCGCCACCGTCCCGAAAACGCCGTACAGCGCGATCTTCGGCAGACTGCGCAGTTTGACGGCTGGGGGCTTGCGCCGGATGCAGCCTGCCAGAAGCAGCAGGAGCATGCCGCAGCCTCCGCGTCCGACCAGCAGCGTCGCGACGGACATGGACTCCTTTGTCGCCAGCTTGATGAGCGCCGCGCCAAGTCCGTACAAAAGCGCCGAGGCCGTCGCAAATACGGCGCCTTTGAAGCGTGTCTTTTCCATTTTTCTCTCTCCGATGTAAAAAAGTCCTATGCGCTCCG
>OKUM01000655.1_pt1 | contig 19959 bp, 18 predicted proteins | sample 1606801 | NCBI WGS metagenome assembly OKUM01 (sample SAMEA3882546, study PRJEB24775) | human gut metagenome | biome: human-associated habitat; feature: intestine environment; material: feces | place: Netherlands | collected 2009/2010
TTTTTAGTGTTTGGGTCCCAATCAGTAGGAATGTCTACCGGGGTTGCTGCAACCTGCAACCCGTACGGGAATCGAACAGCACGGCCACCGATAGGTGGCAAACAACAGTCCAGTGGACTGTTGTTTAGTGCGGGGGTCCCAACCAGTAGGAACGTCTACTGTGGTTGCTGCTGGAAAACTCCCTCCGTCTTTGTTTCGCAAATCCACCTCCCTCAAAGAGGGAGGCTTTTGGGGCGAGAAGCAAAACTCTGCCACCTAAATAATACAGCCCCCGCAGAACCGTGTGCATCGGTGCACGGTTCCGCGGGGGCTGTTTGTCATCTTATCGGTTGTTTTCCTGAATGTAAGCCCAGATGTCCTCCGGCACGGCGGCCAGGGCGTCGGCTCCGGCGGCGGTCAGCTCGGCCCGGCCGCGGAAGCCCCACAGGGCTCCCATGGCGGGCAGATGGGCGTTGTGGCCGGTGAGGATGTCCACATCGCTGTCGCCCACGAACAGGGTAGCGGCAGGGTCGGCGTGGATCTGCTCCATCAAGGCGTACAGCCCGGCAGGGTCGGGCTTGGTGGGCACGCCCGGACGGCTGCCGCGCACAGCATCAAAGCGCCCAGTACCGAAATAGTGGTCGATGATCTTTCCACAAAAAGCGTCGGCCTTGTTGGAAAACACCGCGCACTGGATGCCGTTTGCCCGCAGGGTGTCCAACAGCTCCGGGATGCCTGCATAGGGGGCCGTCTTGTCCTCCTTGTGGGCGTCGTACCGGGCCGAGAACTGTGCCAGTGTGGCCGCCAGCTGCTCCTGTGAGCGGGCATCCTCCGGTGAAAAGCGCTCCACCAGCTTGGGAATGCCGTTGCCCACCATGTGCTTGAACTGTTCCACGGTGAAGGTGGGCCAGCCGTTCTGGGTGCACACCCAGTTGCCGGCGTCGGCCAGGTCATCAATGGTGTTCAGCAGGGTACCGTCCAGATCGAACAACACAGTTTTTATCACGAAAAACGTCTCCTTTTTATCATTCTGCCTGCCGTAAAAAAGCAAGCTCCGTTAGGGCCACACTGCGCACCTTCTGCTTCAGTCGGCCCGGAAAAATCAGGGTCAGGTTGGCACGATGGGCCGCCACTGCCCACGGGGACTGCTGTACCGTCAGGCACAGGTCCGGATGCAGGGCACAGACGCAGTGCAGGTGGAACCCCTTCTGCCGCCGCAGGGTCAGGTGATCGTCCTGCATCCATGCGCCCTCCCGGCGGTAGCCCACAAAAGCCGCCGCCAGCAGAGCGGCAAAGAACAGGTCCGGCACCAGCAGCGGCAGGGTGAGGGTCGGCAGCGTGGTGCGGGACACTGCCGTCAGCAGCAGGCACAGCCCCAGCGGAAGCCCCGCGGGCAGGAAATAGATCTTGCTGCGGCGGGTGATGTCCGGGGCGGTGTCCGGCGGCAGGGCGACGCCGGGCAGCAGCTCTTGCAGCAGGGGCGTGCCCTCCTTCCAGACGAACAGCGGCAGTTCCGGCGCGCAGCTGCCCGCCGTGACGAACACGGGGCAGTAGTGCAGTGCCCGGGTCACCGGCGAACGCCGCAGGTCGGCGTAGTTCAGGTGGGCGCGGCACAGGCGCATTTCGTACCGGTGCAGCAGGCCGCCCCGGCTGCCCAGCTGGGCAGCGGTACGCCAGACCGTGTAGTGGGCCACCTGCGCCGCACTGCGGGCCAGACTGATGCAGAACAGCCACCCGGTGACCACCAGCATCCAGGCCGTGCCCATGGGCAGCCAGCGGGCCGCAAAGGCCGCCAGATGACTCAGGTGTGCAAAGGCGAGGGTCTGGGCGTCCGGGGCATAGGGGCGGCTCTGGCGCAGCGCAAGGGCCAGCAGCGCAAGGGTGGAAAGGCCGTTGGCCCCCAGCACCGCAAACACCATCTTCTCGCCGCCGTGGGGGCGGTGCACCACCGGCTGTTCCAGCGGCAGCAGCCGGTCGGCCAGCTCCCGGGCATCGTCCCGGGCAACGATAAGGGTCAGGGGCTTTTTCTGCCCGGCGGGGTACAAGGTCAGCTGGCTGGCTCCGGCCAGCCGGTACACCACGGGCCGGTCGATGGTCAGGGCAGCCAGCATATCTGCCCGCAGGGTGCGGTCCAGCCGGATGCCCAGCCGCCAGCGCACCAGTAGGTTGCCGTGGGCGTCCATCTGCCAGCCGCTGACACGCAGCACCGCCCAGCAGGCGGCGCTGAGCAGGGCGAACAGCACAAGATCCTGCACCAGTGCCGCCCACAGGGCAGCCCAGTTGCGGGCAAACAGCACCTGCACCAGCGGGAGCAGGTACACCAGAATGGTCTTACGCAGCAGGTGCAGCACCGCAAAGGGGTGAAAGCGCTTTTCGGTCATACAGCGTCCTCCGAGAGGATGGCAGCCAGCGCATCCGCCTGCACCGAGGGCACGCCCGGCAGCACCAGCAGGCCGCCCGGACAGCGCACGATCAGCACGCTGGCTCCGGCCAGCCACAGCAGCGGGGTGCGCAGCAGCTGCACCCCGGTCACTGCCCGGCGGGGGATCTGCCGCAGCACCGGGAAGGCGATGCCTGCCTGCACGGTCAGGCTGCGGGGCGAGAGCGCCGCCACGAAACTGCAGGCGCGCAGCCGCAAGGCCAGCACCAGCAGGCCCCACACCGCGCAGAAGCACAGCCCCGCAAACAGGCTCTGCCAGAACACAAAGGGCGCACACAACAGGCCGGGGATAGCAGCCCAGACGCAGAGCACCGCCCGCGCCCGCGGCGGCAGGATCAGAGCCGTGCGCAGCAGTTCCTGTTCGGTCATTTGCCGGTCAGGCCCCAGGCGTCGGTCAGCAGGTGCAGGGTGTCATCCTGGGTCAGGCAAAGGATGCGGTCCCAGGGCAGCAGCACCGTGTTGCCGTGGGGGATGATGAACTCGGTGTCGCGGGTGATGCTGACCAGGATCGCGTTGCCGGGGATGGGGATGTCCTTGATGGACTTGCCCGCAAAAGCAAAGTCCTCCGGCAGCAGGATCTCGTTCAGGCTGGCAGTGCCGCCGCCCAGCGAGAGCAGCTGGCGGATGGTATCCGTCTCGATCTCGCGTTCCAGGATGTGGCTCAGGTTGTCGGTGCCGCAGACCACGGTGTCCACGCCGAGGGTGTGCAGCAGTTCCCGGTTCTTGGGGTTGGAGGCCCGGGCCACGGTGCGGTCCACACCGAACTCCCGCTTGGCGATCTGGCAGGCCACCAGATTGTCCTCGTCGTTGCCGGTCACGGCCACAAAGGCGTCACAGCTGGCCACATCGGCGGTGCGCAGGGTGTCAAAGCTGATGGCATCGCCGCACACCACCGGGACGTCCAACGAGTCGGCCAGGCTGCGGCACAATGCTTCCTGCGGCTCAATGATGGTCACCTTGTGGTGGTGGGCCAGCAGGCTCTGGGCCAGATACATGCCCACCTTGCCGCCGCCTGCAATACAAACTTTCATAGCATTACCTCGTTATACAAAGCGGAATATCAAAAAACGGCATCATCACTTGGCCAATGCCCGGAACACGGCCTGCTCGGTGAGCACCGTGGGGCAGACGGTCTCCAGCTCGTAGGCCTTGTGGTATAGCACCTGCAAGTGCGGGTCGGACACCCGGCAGATGACCTTTTCGCGCCGGAAGATGCTCTTGGCGATCTGCGCGGCCATCAGGTTCACCGAGTCGTCCTCGCTCACGGCGGCCACGGCGTCGCAGTTCTCCACGCCGCCCCGGCGCAGCACGTCGGGGTCGGTGGGGTCGCCCACCAGAGCGGTGCCGCCAAAGCGGTAGTCATCAAAGGCGTCCAGACGCTTGAGCTGTTCGGGGTCCCGCTCGATCAGGGAAATGTCGTGGCCGATGCGCTCCAGGTCGCGGATCAGGGACGCGCCCACCTGGTCGCAGCCGATCACCAGAATGTTCATAAAGATTCACCTCATTGTAGAATGATGAAACGAAAATACAGACGGTGTTTGCAAAATGCCCGCAGCCGGGGCAAAAACCATTCTGTAAGGCTCTGGGTTCAGTATAGCACATTTTCCGGCCCAGTTACACCCCGCAGCGCAGAGGGCAGCTGCGTAAAATTTTTGCATTCTGCGTGCGCGGTGCGCCATAGTATGGTATACTGGAAAAGCGAGAAACGCCGCGCGTTCCCGCGTGTGCAAAAAGGAGGGATTTCTTACGTTCTGGGAAATCATCAAAGCAATTTTAATGGGCATCGTGGAGGGCATCACCGAGTGGCTGCCCATCTCGTCCACGGGCCATATGATCCTGCTGGAGCAGATCGTCAAATTCAACGCCAGCGAAGAGTTCATGTCCATGTTCCGGGTGGTCATCCAGCTGGGTGCCATCCTGGCCGTGGTGGTGCTGTTCTGGGGCAAGCTGTGGCCCTTTGGTCTGCGGCAGGGCCGTGTGATCTCCAAGCCCAGTGTCTGGAGCCTGTGGTTCAAGGTGGTGGCGGCCACCCTGCCGGTGCTGGTCATCAGCCCGCTGGACGACTGGATGGAGGCGCACTTCTATAACTACATCACGGTGGCCGCCATGCTCATCCTCTACGGTGTGCTGTTCCTGGTGGTGGAGAACCGCCGCATCGCGCCCCATGTGATGCGGCTGGACCAGATCACCTACCGGGATGCGCTTCTCATCGGCGTGTGGCAGTGCCTGGCCATCATCCCCGGCACCTCCCGCTCCGGTGCCACCATCGTGGGCGGCCTGTTGCTGGGCCTGTCCCGCGCCTGTGTGGCGGAGTTCACCTTCTATCTGGCCATCCCGGTCATGGCAGGTGCTTCTCTGCTCAAGGTGCTCAAGTTCGCGCTGTCGGGCGCTGCCATGACCGGCACCGAGATCGCCGTGCTGGTGGTGGGCTGCGTGGTGGCCTTTGCGGTGAGCATGGGGGCCATCCGCTTCCTGATGGACTACGTCAAGCGGCACAACTTCAAGTTCTTTGGCGTGTACCGCATCGTGCTGGGCCTCATCGTACTGGCAGTCGCGGCCATCACCGCCATTGCCTGAAGGTAAAAATGCAGAAGGGACGGTCGGAACCGTCCCTTTTCTCATGCCCGGAAGTGTGCTATACTGGGAGCAGAGAGTATTTTGCGGCCGTGTGCCGCACACAGAAAAAGGTTATCAGGGAGAAGAAACACCATGGAAGCATCCAACGTTTATTATACCGATTTCCGCTGTCCCGTGGGCACCAGCCTGCTGGAAAAGCTCCGCCGCCTGTGCCTGGCGGCCGGGATCCGTCAGCTGGACATGGAGGGCAAGTTCGTAGCCATCAAAATGCACTTTGGTGAGCTGGGCAACCTGGCCTTTCTGCGGCCCAACTACGCCAAGGTGGTGGCAGACCTGTGCAAGGAGCAGGGTGGTATGCCCTTTTTGACCGACTGCAACACCCTGTACCCCGGCAGCCGCAAAAACGCGCTGGAACACCTGACCTGTGCCCAGCTCAACGGCTTCTGGCCCATGACTACCGGCTGTCAGGTGCTCATCGCCGACGGCCTGCGCGGCACCGATGAGGTGGAGGTGCCGGTGCCGGGCGGCGAATACTGCAAGACCGCCAAGATCGGCCGGGCCATCATGGACGCGGATGTGTTCATCAGCCTGACCCACTTCAAGGGCCACGAGTCCACCGGCTTTGGGGGAGCCATCAAGAACATCGGCATGGGCTGCGGCTCCCGGGCCGGCAAGATGGAGCAGCACGCCGCCGGCAAGCCTGCCGTGCAGGAGAGCCTGTGCCGGGGCTGCCACCGCTGCGCCAAGGAGTGCGGCTCCGACGCCATTACCTACAACCAGCAGAACAAGGCTGTCATCGACTACGACAAGTGCAAGGGCTGCGGCCGCTGCATCGGTGCCTGCAGCTTTGACGCCGTGTATTCCCCCAACGAATGCGCCAACGAGGAGCTGGACCGGAAGATGGCCGAGTACGCCGCTGCGGTCTGCCATGACCGCCCCTGCTTCCATGTGGCACTGGTGCAGGACATCAGCCCCAACTGTGACTGCCACGGGGAGAACGACGCCCCTATCCTGCCGGATATCGGGATGTTTGCCTCCTTTGACCCGGTGGCCCTGGACCAGGCCTGCGCCGACGCCTGCCTGGCAGCAGCCCCCCTGCCCAACAGCCAGCTCGGCGGCAACCTGGCAAAGCCCGGCTGGAATTGCTACCACGACAACTTCAAGGACTCGAACCCCAACATCGAGTGGAAGGCCACCCTTGAACAGGCCGAGAAGGTGGGCATGGGCACCCGCCAGTATGTGCTGAAAAAGGTATAAAAATCAGAAACAGAAGGGATGCTGCACATGGTCAGCATCCTCGCCCTCTCAGCCATCGCTTCGCGATGCCAGCTCCCCCAAAGTGGGAGCCCTTGGCAGTCCACGCAGACTTCATCTTTCTGCCAAGGCCTCTCCCTTTGGGAGAGGTGTCACCGTAGGTGACGGAGAGGGCGAGCCCGCTAAAGAAAAAGCATCTGCAACAAAATCGCTGATTCTGAAATTCAGAAGCGATGGTTGCAGATGCTTTTTTGTTTTATTAAGCTTCGCCGTTTGTCTCCGGCACAATGCCGTCCAGTACGCTTTGCAGCGCCTGCCAGTTTTTCAGGGTGCAGCCGGGCAGGGTGTCAGCGTCCAGCCCTGCGTCCGCAATGCGTTCGGTCATGCTGTCCTTGTCGCTGAGCAGGTCCAGCGCGGCGTCCTTGACCAGCGGCCAAGCCTCGGCAAAGCCCTCCTGCTGGTTGTCGGTCAGGCCGTCGTACCAGCTGTAAAAGGCTTCCTGAATGGCTTCCGGGGAGCGGCTGGACATCCGTGCGTCCTCGGCCCAGTGCAGCAGCGATGCCGCCGCGATGACCGATTTCAAGGAGCAGCCGGATACCCCGGGCCCCCAGCCCAGACAGGGCGCAAAGGCGTTTTCTGTGCCGGTGATGGAGAACACCGAGTTCTCGTCAAAGTTGCCGGGGTTCAGCTCTCCGGTGTTGGCCTCGGTGGTGGAGGAGGGCAGCTCACTGCTGCCGGAAGCGGATGCGCTGTCCGAGGCGGGCGCAGCGCTGGATGCGGGGCTGCTTGCAGAGCCGCCGCAGGCTGCCAGCAGACAGCCCAGTAAAGCGGCGCACAGCAGCAGCGCAAGGGAGCGGATATATTTCGATGTCATAAGAAAAACCTCCGTAACTGGTGCCCCGGCAAGCCGCCGGAGCAAAGCGGGATCTACACTCTAAGTATACGTTCTGCGCACGGCGTTGTCAATCGTTCTGCGCAGGACGAATTTCAAGCAGACCTGTGCAGGATATACAAAAATGCGGCTTGAATTTCGGACAGTTCAACGCATTGACATTTTCTGTGCTGGCTCGTATAATCAAAGCTGACAAGTGAATTTATCAGTGCGTGTAACTGTTCGATCAGGCATGAGCATCAGAGGGAATGCGGCAACGGCATCCCTTTGGTTCTTGTGCCCTTTTTCTTTTTCACAAAAGCTGCGGCATGGAAGCGGAGGAGTGCGGCGATGCAGGCTGTAAAGGTATTCAATAACAATGCGGTGTCGGTGATCATGCCGGACGGCAGGGAAGCCATTCTCGTGGGCAACGGGCTTGGGTTTGGCCGCCGCCCGGGGGACGTGATCGACAAAAACCGTGTTTCCAAGGTGTACTATGTGCAGAACGAATTGCAGACCAAGTTCCTCAAGATGCTGGATAACGTTACCCCGCAGGTGATGCAGGCCGCCGAGCGCATCTCGCTGGCGGCAGAAGAGCAGGGCATCCTGCTCAGCAGCAAAAGCACCATCTCGCTGGTGGATCACATCAGCTTTGCGCTGGAACGTGTGGAAAAGGGCACCTTTCTGCCCAACCTCATGCTCTCGGAGACCCGAATGCTGTACCCGAAGGAGTACGCGGTGGGGCAAAGGGCACTGGAGCTTGTCCGGCAGTTCTGCGGCGTACAGCTGCCGGAGGACGAAGCGGGCTACATTGCCCTGCATCTGGTAGCCGGTGCGGCGGACGGTGCGCTGGCTTATGATACCGTAAAATTCGTCATGGCGGTCAAGGAGATCATCTGCGATACCTATCATTGTACCTTTGAGGAAGAGAGCCTCGAGACCATCCGCCTGACCGTGCACCTCAAGTTTCTGGCGGCGCGCATCCTGCGGCACACCCCGTGGCAGGACGCCGGGCTGGAATCCATGTACACGGTGCTTTTGCAGCGCGACAGCCGCAACGAGGTGTGCTTACAGCGCATCAATGCCTATCTGCGTCAGGAATTTGATTACGAGCTGGATCATCAGGAGCAGGTCTATCTGCTCATCCACCTGACCAAGATCGTAAGGTGTATCTGAAAACAAAGAAAATGACGAATATTTCGCAAGCACAAGCGGGATTTAAGGCAAACAGCCGCAGGAATCCTTTGTGGATTTCAAGGCTGTTTAACGCAAAATCCGGCTGTGCTTGTAGAAATAGACTAAATTTTCGACTTTTCAGACACACCATAGGATAAAACGCTTCAACAGGGCGTCCGGAAGCCCTGCGGAATAGAAATCATCCCCCAAAACAGTCAAGTCAAAAAGTGAGGAGTATTACACGATGAAAGAAAAAGTCATGAATGGCTTGGAAAAGTTCTCCAAAGCCATGCTCTCACCGCTGTCGTATATCTCGGCAGCAGGCCTGATCCTTGTGCTGGGCGCATTGCTTACCAGCACAAGCCTTAGCTCGATGATCCCTGTTCTGCAGTGGACCCCCATCAAGCTGCTGGGACAGCTGATCTACAACTGCATCATGGTCATCATCAACAACCTCAGCCTGATGTTCTGCGTGGGCATCGCAGCGGCGCTGGCCAAAAAGAACAAGCAGCAGGCTGCCATCATCGGCCTGATGAGCTACTTTATGTACCTGACCGCCGGCAACGTCACGCTGACCCAGCTGGGCATGCTGGCCGAGGCTGATCCTATGGTGGGTCTGTACGGCACCGGTCAGTCCACCGTGTTCGGCATCCAGACGGTGGATATGGGCGTGTTCGGCGGCATCCTGCTGGGTCTGGTCTGCGGCTGGGTGTACAACCGCACCTGTGAAAAGCAGTTCAAGGGCATCATCACCCAGATCTACTCCGGCAACCGCTGGTCCTTTACCTGCATGGTGGTCTTTTCCATCCTGTTTGGCTTTGGTTCCTGCTTCTTCTGGCCGCCGGTGCAGAACGTCATCAGCGCACTGACCGATCTGATCGCCACCTCCGGCAACTTCGGCCTGTTCCTGTACGGCTTTTTGGAGCGCTTCCTCATCCCCACTGGCCTGCACCACCTCATCTACACCCCCTTCCAGTTCTCTGCACTGGGCAACAGCCTGACCGTGGGCGATGCCACCTACACCGGCTCCTACATCGTCATGATGATGGAGTACAGCATGGGTCTGCCCTTCTCGGACGGCATCGTGTGGATGTACACCGGCTTCACCAAGACCTTCGGCTACTTTGGCATCGTGGCGGCCTTCATCTTCTGTGCCCGCAAGGAGAACCGCAAAAAGACCGCTGCCGTTCTGGTGCCGCTGGCCTTTACCGCTTCTCTGGCCTCCATCACCGAGCCGCTGGACTTCATGTTCTGCTTCTCTGCCCCCATCCTGTGGGTGGCACACGCCTGCATCTCCGGTCTGTTCATCGTGCTGCTGCACACCTTCCATGTCACCGGCTTTACCACCAACCTCCTTGGCTCGGTGCTGATGAACCTTTCTGCCGGTGCAGATAAGACCAACTATCCCATCCTGTACCTGCTGGCGCTGTGCCAGATCGCCGTGTACTTTGTGGTGTTCACCCTGCTGATCAAGACCTTTAACATCCACACTCCCGGCCGGGAAAAGGTGAGCACCGAGACCGCGGGGAGCGCAGCACCCGCCAAGAAAGCAAGCGTGAAGAACGCTGCCGAGGTGCAGTGCGTCATTGATGGTCTGGGCGGCAAGGAGAACATCCTGTCGGTGGACAACTGCTTCACCCGCCTGCGGGTAAACATCAAGGATCCCGCAAAGCTGGACGAAGCTGCCATCAACCAGCTGCCGAACAGCGGCATCGTGAAAAAGGGAACCGATATCCAGATCGTTTACGGTCTGCAGGTAGCCGATATCAAGCGTGCCGTGGAGGCACAGCTGGAAAACCAGTAAATCGTTTTACCGTGCCCCGGCGGAATGCGCCGGGCAAACCTGAAATACAAAAAGGAGTGTTTATACTATGGTCATTACCATTGCTGGCGGCGGTAGCACGTTTACCGCCGGTATCGTCAAATCCATCGCCCTGCGCCGGGAAGAACTGGAAGTGGACGAGATCCGTCTGTTCGACATCAACAAGGAGCGGCAGGACAAGGTTGCCGTTGTGGTGGACTGGGTCCTGCACAAGGAGCTGAATACCGACATCAAGCTGGTGGTCACCACCGATGTGCAGCAGGCTTACACGGATGCCTCTTTTGTGTTTGCCCAGATGCGCGTGGGCGGCTACGCCATGCGGGAGCAGGACGAAAAGATCCCCCTGCGCCACGGCTGCGTGGGACAGGAGACCTGCGGCTGCGGCGGCATGGCCTACGGAATGCGCACCATCTTCCCCATGATCAAGCTGATCGACGATGTGGAAAAGTATGCCAAGAAGGACTACTGGATCCTGAACTACTCCAACCCCGCCGCCATCGTATCCGAAGCCTGCCGCAAGCTGCGCCCGAAGGCACGGATCATCAACATCTGCGATATGCCCATCGCCATCATTGACGTGGTGGCAGCTGCCATGGGCATCCAGAACAAGAAGGAGATCGTTTACGATTACTTTGGTCTGAACCACTTCGGCTGGTTCACCTCCATCCAGTACCACGGCGAGGATCTGATGCCCAAGCTGCGCGCCTACATCAAGGAGAACAAGATCCTTCTGCCGGAAAGCTACCTCAAGGGCATGGGCGCCCTGACCTCCTCCAGCAGCCAGAACCGCCACACCAAGGGCAGCTGGTACTATGTGTGGAAGGGCGAGTACGAGATCATGGAAAACTTCCCGGAGTACCTGCCCAATACCTACCTGAACTACTATCTGCAGGCCAAGGAGTTCGTGGAGCATTCGGACCCGAACCACACCCGCGCCAACGAGGTGGAGGAGACCCGCGAAAAGAACCTGTTCGACGGCATCGACCACTACCTCAAGACCGGCGAGGTGGACGCCAACACCTTCTATGCCGGCAGCCACGGCGACTGGATCGCAGATCTTTCCGCTGCGCTGAAGAACGACACCAAGGCACGCTTCCTCATCATCACCGAGAACCGCGGTGCGATCCCCAATATGCCCTATGACGCAATGGTGGAACTGCCCGCCTACATCGGCAAGAACGGCCCGGAGGTCATTGCCCGGGACAACATCCCGCTGTTCCAGCAGGGCTTGATGATGCAGCAGCTCAACAGCGAAAAGCTGCTGGTGGAGGGCTGCGTGGAAGGCAGCTACGAGAAGGTATTGCAGGCCTTTACCCTGAATAAGACTGTGCCCAGCATGAACGTTGCCAAGGCCATTCTGGACGATATGATCGAAGCCAACAAGGGCTACTGGCCGGAGCTGCACTGAGCAGCCGGCTTTCCCGCCGCCGCAGGCATTGCCGCCTGCGGCGGCTTTTTTGTACGCATTGACCTTTGCAGAGCAAGGGCTTATAATGAGTAGAACCAGTAAAAGCGAAAGGAAGCATCCCCATGCAAAACAAAGCATTTTCCATGGAAGATCTGTTTGCGTTTCTGAACGCCGGTGTCAGCGCGTTCCACTCTACGGCGGCCGCCGCGGCCATTCTGGAAGCCGAGGGCTACCGGAACTGCCCGGAGAGCGCGGCATGGCACCTTGTGCCCGGCGGCAAATACTACACCACCCGCAACGGCTCGGCCATTCTGGCCTGGCGGATGCCCAAAGGCCCGCTCACCGGCTGGCACGCCGCAGCCAGCCACAGTGACTCGCCCACCTGGCGCATCAAGACGCTGGACGGGGCCGACCACGGCTTTGCCCGCGCCGAGGTGGAGGGCTATGGCGGCATGCTGATGTCCACCTGGTTCGACCGGCCCCTGAGCGTGGCAGGCCGCCTGCTGGTGCGCACCGCCGACGGCGTGGAGAGCCGTCTGGTACACCCGGAGCGGGCACTGGCCTGCATCCCGAACCTGTGCATCCACTTCAACCGGGAGGCCAACACCGGCCTGAACTACAACCCCCAGGTGGACCTGCAGCCCATCTTCGGGGCGGAGGGCGGCAGCCTGAAGGACACCCTTGCCGCCGAAGCCGGGGGAAAGGCAGAGGACATCCTGGCCACCGACCTGGTGCTCTGCATCACCGAAAAGGCCCAGCGTGTGGGCCTGCAGGGCGAATATTTCATGTCCGGCCGCATCGACGACCTGGAATGTGCCTATGCCACCCTGTATGGTTTCCTGCAAGGGCGCGGTGAGGAAGCGGGCCGCGGCGACATCTGGGTGATGTTCGACAACGAGGAAGTGGGCTCTTCCAGCCGGCAGGGCGCACAGGGCAGCCTGATGAGCGATGTGCTGGCCCGCATTGAGGAGAGCCTTGGTGTGACGAAGGAACAGAGCATCCGCGCCCGCACCAACTGCCTGCTGCTCAGCGCCGACAACGGCCACGCCATCCATCCCAACCACCCGGAAAAGAGCGACCAGAAGCTGCCGGTGAACATGGGCGGCGGCGTCATCCTCAAGTACAATGCCCGCCAGACCTACACCACCAGCGGCCTGACCGGTGCCGCCTTTACCGCCATCTGCGAAAAGGCCGGGGTGCCGGTGCAGACCTTTGCCAACCGTGCCGATGTGGCGGGCGGCAGCACCCTGGGCAACCTGCTGGGCCGCCAGATCCTGATGCCCATGGTGGATATTGGCGTGGGCCAGCTGGCCATGCACTCGGCGATGGAAACGGCCAGCTGCAAGGATGCGGAGTATCTGGCCAATGCCTGCGCTGCCTACTACAACACCCCCATCTTCCAGCCGGAGGACGGGCAGTGGAAGCTGGGCCTGTGAGCGGGGCTGTGGTCGGGCGCTTTGCGCCCAGCCCCAGCGGGCGGCTGCATCTGGGCAATCTGGCCTGCAGCCTGCTGGCCTGGCTCAGTGCCAAAAGCCAGGGCGGCCGCATCGTGCTGCGCATCGAGGATCTGGACGCCGAGCGCTGCCCGCGCATTTACGCGGACCTGCTGGAGCAGGACCTTGCATGGCTGGGTCTTGTGTGGGACGAGGGCGGTAGCACCGGCGGCCCCCACGGGCCTTACTACCAGAGCGAATGCGCGGACATCTACACCGGGCAGTACAAAAAGCTGGAAGCGCAGGGCCTTGTGTACCCCTGCTTCTGTTCCCGCGCCCAGCTGCACGCGGCCAGTGCGCCCCACACCTCGGACGGCAATGTCATCTATCCCGGCACCTGCCGGGACCTGACCGCCGCCCAGATCGCCGAAAAGCGCAAAAAGAAGGCCCCGGCCTACCGGGTGCGGGTGCCGGACGAGGAGATCACCTTTTTGGACGGCTGCATGGGCCCCCACACGGAGAACTTGCTGCGGGACTGCGGCGACTTTTACCTGCGCCGGGCGGACGGCGTGTTCGCCTATCAGCTGGCCGTGGTGGTGGACGATGCCCGCATGGGGGTCACCGAGGTGGTGCGCGGGTCGGACCTGCTGTCCTCCACGGCGCGGCAGCTGTACCTGTACCGTCTGCTGGGCCTGCAGGCTCCAGCCTTTGCCCACTGCCCGCTGCTGCTGGCCCCGGACGGGCGGCGGCTGTCCAAGCGGGACGGGGACCAGAGCCTGGAGAACCTGCGGGAAAAATACACCGCGCAGGAGATCGTGGGCAAGCTGGCCTATGCCTACGGCCTGCAGCCGGAACCGGCGCCCTGCACGCCGGAAAGCCTCATCCCAGGTTTTTCCTGGGCAAAGGTGCCCAAGCAGGACGTCTGCCTGCCGGCGGGGCTATTCTGAATCAAACTACAACAAAGGGCGGCAGCGCACGTTTTCGGTGCGCTGCCGCCCTTTTGCTTTGTGGGTCACTGCCCGGCGGTTTCCGGGCGGGGCATTCTGAAGGGATCCGTTTAAGCGTGCCAGATCTGCGGCTGTTCGCTGCGCTCAGCGGCGCGGTTGAACAGGGCATCCAGCACCAGTGCCAGCAGGGCACCCAGCACCACGTCGATGCAGCTGTGCTGCTTGAGCAGCATGGTGGAACACACGATGGAGAAGCACAGCACATCGGCAGCCGGACGCATCCAGCGGCGGCGGGGCTCCTCAAACAGGCGGCAGCGGTGGTAGGCCAGCATCAGGGTCACCGAGTTGAATACATGGATGGACGGGCACACGTTGGTGGCAGTGTCGGTGCGGTACAGCATCCGAACGGCACGGGCAAAAAGATCGGTGCCCGGCACATAGTAGGGGCGCAGGTCCAGCCCGGTGGGCAGGATCACATAGCAGGCCAGTGCGATGGTCATACCGCCGAACAGCGGCAGGCACAGCCGCCAGAAGTCCTCGCGCGGGGCCTTCCACAGCAGGTAGAACAGGGTGAAGGGGATCCATGCGAACCATGCAAAGTAGGGCAGGATGGCGTATTTGCAGAAGGGGATCAGATCGTCCAGCCGGCAGTGCACCAGCAGGACACGGGGCATGGAGATCTGCGTCTCCAGAAAGTTGAAAGCGGAAAGATACAGCAGAAAATACAGCGCCATGAACCCGATGGGGTGGCGCGCAAACCAGTTGCGTTTCATGGGAAAAAGCCTCCTTTTTGCGACAGGGCAAACTCTTAGCATTCAAAGATTATACGCCCACGTTGTTGCGAAAACAAGAAGGAAAGGTGACAACTTTGTCAAAAAACGCACGATTTATTTGTAGAATCTGCGTAAAATTGGCACCCAAAAGAACCTTCTGACTACAATACGATCCAGCGCGGCGTTTTCTTGCACAGGGCAAAAAAGAAAAACCGCCCGCACCCCGCAAAGGGTGCAGACGGCTTGGAAAACACAGGGGGTCAGATGACGCTCTGTTCCATCCACCGGCCCCGTGCAAAGCGCACGAAGAAGCACAGCGAGCGGAACACCCAGTCCAGGAACATGCCCATCCAGATGGAGAGCAGACGGCCGTGGAAGCCCAGCACCATCACATAGCAGAAGCCCACCCGGAACACCCACATGGAAAGGATGCTCACGGCCATGGTAAACCGGGCGTCGCCGGCGGCGCGCAGGATGTTGGGCAGGGTGAAGCTGGACGGCCAGAAGAACAGGGACACAAAGTTGAACCACACCATCACCTGCAGGGCCATGGTCTGTGCCTCCGGCGAGAGGTTGAACAGGGAAATGGCGAACCGGTTGGCAAACAGGAAGGCAGAAAGGTTCATGACCCAGGCACCGCAGTAGGCGGTGAGCAGCAGGCGGCGGGAGTAGTACACGGCCTGCTCCTTCTCCCCGGCGCCAAGGCACTGGCCCACCACGGTCAGGGCGGCCATGCCCACGGCGTTGGCCGGGATGTTCAAAAAGGTGGAGGCGGTGTTGGCCACGGCGTTGGCGGCAATGGCCGCCGTGCCCAGGGTAGAGGTAAGGCTGGACACCGACAGCTTGCCGATCTGGAACATGCCGTTCTCGATGCCGGCGGGAATGCCCACCCGCAGGATGCGGCGGATGAGGCCGCCGTTGGGGGCCAGGGCCTTCAGGCCCTCCACCCGGAGGGCGCAGCCGGGCCGCTGCAGCAGCCACAGCACCACCAGGCAGGCCACGGCACGGGACACCAGGCTGGCCAGGGCTGCACCCAGCACCCCCATGCCAAAGCCGTAGATCAGCACCGCGTTGCCGCCGATGTTGATCACGTTCATCACCAGGCTGGACAGCATGCTGATTTTGCTGTTGCCCTGCGCCCGGAACAGCGCCGCACCGGCGTTGTACAGGCCGATGAAGGGGTAGCTCAGCGCCGAGAGCAGGAAGTAAGTCTCAGCGTAGCGCATCACGTCGGCGTCAATGGCACCAAAAATGCCCCGCAGGATGGCGTGGCGGCCCACTACGACCACGGCGGCCACCACCAGGCTGAAGCTGGCCAGCACAAACAGGATCTGTGCAGCGGCGGCCTTGGCGTTTTTGGGCTCCCGGTGACCGATGTACTGACTGGTGACCACGGCACCGCCGGTGGCAAGGGCGCTCATCACCTGGATCATCAGGGTGTTGAAGCTGTCTACCAGGCTCACGCCGGACACGGCGGCCTCGCCCACCGAGGACACCATCAGGGTGTCGGCCAGGCCGATGGTCACGCTCAGGGCCTGCTCGGCGATGAGCGGCAGCAGCAGTGCCACCAGCGCCTGCCGGGTGAAGAGCGGGTTGATTGGTTTTTGGGTGGTTGACATGGAAAACCTCCGCAGGATGAAAGGAACTTGATTCAGACACCTTTATCATACAGCGGATGGCGCAGAATTACAAGACGTTGTATACAAGAAATGGCAAAAAAGAATGAAGCTGGGTGCGTTTGCTCTACTTTACCCCCGCAGATAATTGTGCTAAAATAAATCCACAGCCTGTGTGTTCGTGCAGGGAGCACACGGCCGTACAACATGATAAGAAGCAGACCCGAAAAAAGGGGGAGAATTATGCCCAAAACAGCCCATAAAGTCGTGGTCATCGGGCACCGCAACCCGGACACCGACTCCATCTGCTCGGCCATTGCCTATGCAGAGCTGAAAAACAAGACCAGCGATCTTGTCTGCGAGGCCCGCCGCGCCGGCAAGATGAACCAGGAGACCGAATTCGTGCTCAAAAAGTTCGGGGTCAAGCCGCCGCGCATGTGCACCGACGTGAACCCCAAGATCCGCGATGTGGATTACCGCGAGATGCCCGGCATCCCCGGCACCACCAGCCTGCGCAAAGCATGGGAGATCATGCGCGACAAGCAGATCGACACCCTGCCGGTCACCAGCCCGGACAACGAGCTGGAGGGCGTGATCACGGTCAAGGACATTGCCACCGCCAACATGGACGTGTTCGACACCGGCATCCTGGCCAAGAGCCAGACCACCTACCGCAATATTCTGGAAACGTTGGGCGGCACCATGGTGGTGGGCCGCGAGGACGACGTGTGCACCACCGGCCACATCCGCATCGGCACCGCCACGCCCGAAATGCTGGAAAATACCGTGGAAAAAGGCGACATCGTCATCCTGACCAACCGCTACGAAAGCCAGCTGTGCGCCATTGAAAAAGAAGCGTCGCTGCTCATCATCTGCAACGGCTCCAAGGTGGGCCGCACCATCCAGCGCATTGCCGAGGAAATGGGCGTGGCCATCATGTCGGCCCCGGTGGACACCTACGCCGCCGGTAAGCTGATCAGCCAGTGCGCTCCCATCTCCTACTATATGACCCGCAGCGACATCATGAAGTTCACCCTCGTCACCCCGGTGGCAGACGTCACCCGCGTGATGGCCAAGGTGCGCCACCGCTATTTCCCCATCCTGGACGAGGACGGCAAATACTGCGGCATGGTCAGCCGCCGGAACATCATCAATCTGCAAAAACGCCGCATCATCCTGGTGGACCACAACGAGGCCACCCAGGCCGTGGAGGGCTTTGACCAGGCTGAGATCCTGGAGATTATCGACCACCACCGCATCGGCAGCCTGGAGACCAGCGGCCCGGTGTACTTCCGCAACCAGCCGGTGGGCTGCACGGCCACCATCATCACCCAGATGTACGACGAGAACGACGTGGAGATCCCGTCCCAGACCGCAGGCCTGCTGCTGGCCGCCATCCTGTCCGACACGCTGGCTTTCCGCAGCCCCACCTGCACCGCAGTGGATGTGAACGCAGCCAACCGTCTGGCCGGCATTGCCGGGGTGGACATCGACGAGTTTGCCAATGAGATGTTCGAGGCCGGTGAAAAGCTGGACGGCAAGACCGCCGAAGAGGTGTTCCTGCAGGACTTCAAGGTGTTCATGTGCGGCGACATCCGCTTTGGTGTGGCGCAGGGCAGCTACATGACCCGCAAGAACCTGCTGGCCGCCGAAAATCTGCTGCGCCCCTATCTGGAAGAGGCCCGCAACAAGCAGAATGTGGAGGACATCTACATGCTGCTCACCGATGTGCCCAAGGAGGAGAGCGTGGTCATCAGCGACGGACGCTATGCCGCCGAGGTGCTGGCCGACGGGTTCGACACCCATCCGGCAGAGGACGGTAGCTGGACGCTGCCCGGCGTGGTGAGCCGCAAAAAGCAGTTCATCCCCGCATTGATGACGGCCTATCAGGAATTGTAAGAATGATGCACCGCGCGGTGCGATCCATCATTCCCCAAGAGGTTGCGATGTTTGATTTTCTGAAACAGAAGGACCGCACCCCGCCGGTTTTGCCGGAAGGCACGGTGCGGCGGCACTTTTCCATCTCCGGGCAGGTGCAGGGGGTGGGCTTCCGCTACCGGGCGCGCTACGCGGCCCAGGCGCTGGAGCTGACCGGCTGGGTGGAAAACGAGGACGACGGCAGCGTGACGCTGGAGGTGCAGGGCGACCCGGACAAGTTCCCGGAATTGTTCGCCATGATCCAGCGCAGCGACTATGTGCGCATCACCGACATCCGGCAGAAGGACCTGCCGCCCGACCCCTGGGAGCGGGGCTTCTCGGTGCGCGGCTACTGAATCACAGATGCATGCAAAAACGGCGGACGCAAGTGCGTCCGCCGTTTTGCTCTTTCTATCTTCAGCCTGCAATTTTGAGGGGAGAGTTGGCAGTCCAGAGGGTGCCGTCCAGCAGCCGGGTCAGCGCCAGCGTTCCGTTGGCCGAAACACGGGCCGGGTCCAGCGCGTAGAAGTCGCTTTCCTTCAGGTTATCGGGGTCTGCCGTGGGGCTTATGCCCACCACACAGACCCAGTGCCCATAGGTGTCGCTGGTGGCAATGTGCGGGTAGTTCACCGGGGTCCAGCCGGAGCCGGACAGGTGATACTCGTAAGTAGAGGTGCGGTTGGTGTGTTTGTTCACACCGCTCACCGTGGTATTTTTCAGGTGCACGATCACCGGCCGTCCGGCCGAGAGCTCGTTGTAAATGGTATGCAGGCAGGCGGACAGGTCCCCGGAATACCCGGTGTAGCCGCCGGCGGACCACACGGCACCGTTGGACCACATGCCGCTGCCGGAGCACACCCGCCCGTCCAGAATGGTGCGGGCGTAGCGCAGTGCATACCAGCTGCATTTGCCGGAGGTCTGGTTGCCGATGGAAAGGATCTGGCTGTGGTCAAAAGTCAGCAGCCGGATGCCGTGTTTTTCCTGTAAGGCGGCGTGGGCGCGGGGCGCGGCAAGAGCAAGCAGCAGCACCAGCGCAAGTGCTGCTGCCGCCAGCTGCCGGGCTGCCCGGGCGGGACAGTGCTGCATGGGGAGATCATCCTTTGCCTGTTATTTTTACGACCTCATTTTAGCATGAAAAAATGGTAGAACTGTGTAATTTTTAAAAGTTCCGGCACGAAATCTGAAAAAAACTGCGCATCCTCCTTCCATGGGCGCAGAACAGGGTGTTCCGGGCATGGTGCACCCGGCTCCGGAGGGGGGTAAACCGATGACGGAGCGCTGCGCCGCGGCGGCTGCTGAGATGGCCGCAAAATAAACCCGGATCTTCCTGCCCCGGAGAGCACCCGCTCCTGGGGCTTTTTTGCGCCTTTTTGTGACAAACTCTGCCGCTTGTGATACAATAAAACCGTATTCTGATGCGAACAGAAAGGAACGTTCCATGCAGCTGTTTGAACTGGTCAGCCCACGGCTGTTCCGCCCATTGGCGGGGCCGAACCGGGCGTTTTATGCGGAGCTGCTGCTCCTGCTGTGGGAAGAGTGCCGCCATACGGCCGACTACAGCATTTCCCGTGCGGAGGCCGTCTCCCGCGCGGAGGATTATTTTGCGGCACTGGCAAAGCCCCTGACGCTGGACGCAGACGGTGCCGGCGATGAGGAGGAACAGCCCACCCGCGACCCCCATACGCTGGCGCTGGGCTTTCTGCTGCGGCTGCGCCGCACCGGCTGGCTGGAAGAGCAGCCCGGCAG
>OKUM01000661.1_pt1 | contig 19870 bp, 17 predicted proteins | sample 1606801 | NCBI WGS metagenome assembly OKUM01 (sample SAMEA3882546, study PRJEB24775) | human gut metagenome | biome: human-associated habitat; feature: intestine environment; material: feces | place: Netherlands | collected 2009/2010
CCTCGTCCAGCACCACGCCGATCTCCTCTTTGGAGAGGCACAAGTTCTCCCGGTTGTCCCGGCCCAAAATTGTGACGGTGCCGCCGTCCCGGGAAATGGTGTTGAGAATCAGCTTGATGGTGGTGCTTTTTCCCGCACCGTTTTCGCCCACAAGCCCCATAATGCAGCCCCAGGGCAGGGTCAGGTTCAGATGATTCAGGAAAAAACCGGTGTAGTGCTTGGTTAAATCCCGTATTTCCAATGCGTTCATGTTCAATCCTCCATGGCAAATCTGACCATATCCAGAACTTCCTGCTCACTCAGGCCGACGGACTGGGAAAGACGGACGATCTGGTCAATGTGATTTTCGATGTTTTTCAGGGTCTCTTCCCGGAGCAGCTCCACATTTTTGGGAGCCACGAAGCAGCCCTTGGCGGCGATGGTGTAGATGAAGCCCTCTTTTTCCAGCTCGTCGTAGGCGCGCTTGGTGGTGATGACGCTGATGCGTAAATCCTTGGCAAGATTCCGGATGGAGGGCAGGGCTTCGTGCTCCTGAAGCTCGCCGCTGATGATCTGTGCTTTGATCTGGGAGTAGATCTGGTCGTAAATGGGAAGGCTACACTTGTTGTCGATCAATACGGTCACTTTGGCACCTCACTTCTGTTACAACTGTATATGTGCAGTATATACAGATATAACAGATTTGTCAAGTACTTGGGCAAAAAAACTTCATGCATAAGCATCGCACCATGAAAAAGTGCAGATGCCGGTGCATGAAGTTTTTGCGCATCATTTCCGGTTGCCCTGAAGGGGCGAGGAAATGGCGCATTTCTTATTTTGCTATGCTTTTGCATAGCAAAATATCCCAGCCTGAAAGGCTGGGATATTATGAAATTACAGAACTTTGGACAGAAAATCCTGCAGACGGGGATTCTGGGGATTGCCGAAAAGCTGGGCAGGGGAGCCCTGTTCCAGAACCTTTCCGTCGTCCATGAACAGCACCCGGTTGCCGACCTCACGGGCAAAGCCCATCTCGTGGGTGACGACCACCATGGTCATGCCGGTCTCTGCCAGCTCCTTCATGACGGCCAGAACCTCGCCCACCATTTCCGGGTCGAGAGCGGAGGTGGGTTCGTCAAAAAGCATGACCTTGGGGTTCATGGCCAATGCACGGACGATGGCAATACGCTGCTTCTGGCCGCCGGAGAGCTGGTTGGGGTAGGCGTCCGCCTTTTCTTCCAGACTGACCCGGCGCAGCAGCTGGGTGGCCTTGTCGTCCGCTTCTGCCTGCGTCATCAAGCCGGTGCGCACGGGGGCGAGGGTGATGTTCTTGCGGATGGTCATATTGGGGAAGAGGTTGAAGTGCTGGAACACCATGCCCATTTTCCGACGGACCACGTCGATGTCCGTCTTGGGGTCGGTGATGACCTCGCCGTCAAAGGTGATGGTGCCGGAGGTTGGTTCTTCCAGCAGGTTCAGACTGCGCAGGAACGTGGACTTGCCGGAACCGGAGGGGCCGATGATGACCATTTTGTCCCCGGGGTAAATGTGTTCGGAAATGTCCTTGAGAACCAGATGGTCGCCGAAGGATTTGCTCAGATGCTTAACGTCTATCACTTTGACGCAGCCTCCTTTCCAGTAAACTTTGCAGCCAGCTGAATACCATGACCAGCAGCAGATAGATACAGGCGATGCCGATGAGGGGGAACATCTGCTCGTAGGTTCGGCCGTAGATGGCCTGAGCGGCGTAGACCATTTCCTTGCCGCCGATGACGGTGATGAGGGAGGTGTCCTTCAGCAGCATGATGAACTCGTTGCCGAGGGCGGGGAGAATGGCCTTGAATGCCTGCGGAATGACGATCAGGCGCATGGTGTCGATGTAGCCGAGGCCAAGGCTCCGCCCCGCTTCGGACTGACCGGGGTCAAGGGACATGAGGCCGCCCCGGATGATCTCGGAGACGTAAGCGCCGGAATTGATGCCCAGCGTCAGCGCGCCCACCATGGTGTAGTTCCGGGAGAAGGAGAAGATAACGAAGCCCATGATCAGCAGCTGCACCATCATGGGCGTGCCGCGGATGACGGTGACGTATACCTTGCAGATGCCGTTGAACAGGCCGAGAATGGGGTTCTTGTGCCCTGTCCGCTGCTGGTCGTGGGCGGTCCGGATCACGGCCACCACAATGCCGAGGAGAATGCCCAGTGTCAGCGCCATGGCCGTGACCAGCAGGGTGGTGCCGACGCCGTTCAGGTACTGCTTCCAGCGGCTTCCTTCGATAAATGCCTGATAGAATTTGACGTAGAATTCCTGCCAGAAGGATGCGGTGCCGTCCCGCATCAGGGGTTTCCAAAGTTCGTAAAGTTCCACAGCTTCACCTTCTCATTTAATATTGCGCAGTATCGTGTTATACGCAGAAAATCGGCCTTCCCAGCGCGAAGGTCGGTTTTCCGGGTACAACCGTGCCAAGGGCGGCTTGAGCCGCCCCTGGCTAAGCGATTGGATTATTCAGCGGAGATGTACTTGTCAACGATGGACTGGACGGTGCCGTCGGCGGTCAGCTCGGCCAGCGCCTGGTTGATGGCGTCGAGCAATGCGGTGTTGTCCTTGTTCACGCCGATGGCGTAGCTCTCGGTGACGTACTCAGTGTCCAGAATGGTCAGACCGGCGTTGGCGGCAACAAAAGCCTCAGCAGGAGCGGAGTCGATGACCACGCAGTCAACCTGACCGTTGATCAGAGCCTGCACGGCGGAGGCGCCGTTGTCATAGGCGGTGACATGATCGTCGCCGTAATCATCGGAGGTGTAAATGTAACCGGTGGTACCACGCTGGGTGCCGATCATCTTCTCGCCCAGATTGTCCAGAGTCACATCGGAGCCTTCCTTGACGATGACCACCTGCACGCCGGTGGCGTAGCTGTCGGAGAAGTTCATGACCAGCTGCCGGTCTTCGGTGACGGTGACACCGGCCATGACGATGTCGGACTTGTTCTGCTGAACGGCCAGCAGAGCAGCGTCGAAGTCCATATCGTCCACGACCAGCTCCAGACCCAGCTTCTCGGCGATCGCGCCGGCGACCTCAACATCGATGCCCTCGAAGCTGCCGTCATCGGCGACCATCTCATAGGGAGGGAAGGCGGCGTTGGTGGACATGATCAGCTTGCCGGACTCGACGGTCTTCAGTTCGGCAGCGGCGGTCTCGGCAGCTGTGGTCGCAGCGGCCGTGGTCTCAGCGGCGGTGGCGGCGGGAGCCTCGGTGGTGGTCTTGGTGGTGTTGCTGCTGCCGCAGCCGGCGAACATGGACATGACCATCAGAACGGTCAGCGCAAGTGCAAATACCTTTTTCATAATTTTACTCTCCTTTTCATTTTTGACCTCCCGTAGCTGGGAGGTGATTGATGAGTGCATTATAGCGCGTATTTTATTCATCGTCAATAGGATGAATATACAACAATAAAGAGAAAATAAGGCCGTATGTAATATAAATACTACAAAAACCCGCAAGTTTAACATGTATATGTGAATATTCAGGGAATTCATCCTAAATTATTCCAGCAACTGAGTGCATATTATTCATCATAGATGAATATACAGCCATGCAAAGCCGCTGGTTGACGGAGAGGACAGCATCTGGTATAATTTTATGGAAAACATAATCGGGAGGACGCCCTATGAAAACCACTGTGAAGGAACTGGACTACGAAAAAGTCATGGCGCTGCCCCAGTATCCCCATCTGCACCCCATCCGGCCCGGCATTTTCTGGCGCACCCTTGTGCGGGGGCTGTCCATTCTGGGACTGGCCGGAACCCACTTCCATTACACCAGCGAGGGAATGGAGAAGGTCGGTAAGAACGAGCCGTGCCTGATTCTTATGAACCATTCCTGCTTTCTGGATTTGCAGATTGCAAGCACCATTCTGTACCCCCGGCCCTACAATATTATCTGTACATCCGACGGCTTTGTGGGCATGGGCGGCCTGATGGCATGGGCGATGCGCACCATCGGCTGCGTACCTACCCGGAAATTCGTCACCGACCTGACGCTGGTGCAGGATATGGTATACTGCCTGAAGGAACTGAAAAGCAGCGTTCTCATGTACCCGGAGGCCAGCTATTCCTTCGACGGAACCTGTACCGCGCTGCCCCGGAAAATGGGCGTGCTGCTGAAAAAGCTGGACGTGCCTGTGGTGATGATCGAGACTTTCGGCGCCTTCAGCCGCAACCCGTTGTACAATGAATTGCAGGTGCGTAAGAGCGTTCCCGTTTCGGCGAAGGTGCGCCTGCTGTACAGCCGGGAGGATCTGAAGGAGAAATCCGTCAAGGAGCTGTCCGACGGGCTGGACAAAGCCTTCTCTTTCGACCAGTTCCGCTGGCAGAGGGAAAACGGCATTCAGATCGCCGATGGTTTCCGGGCGGACGGTCTGGAGCGTATTCTGTATAAATGTCCCCATTGCGGCACGGAGGGGGAGCTGACGGGCAAAGGCACCGGCCTGACCTGCCGCCATTGCGGCAAGCACTGGGAATTGACCCCCATCGGCGACCTTGCGGCGTCGGAAGGGGAGACGGAGTTTTCCCACGTCCCCGACTGGTATCGCTGGGAGCGGGAGCAGGTGCGCCGGGAGCTTGAGGACGGAACATACAAGCTGGACATCGACGTGGACATTGCCATGATGGTGGATTTCAAGGCCATTTATAAGGTAGGGCAGGGACATCTGACCCACGACCGGGAGGGCTTCACCCTCACCGGCTGCGGCGGGAAGCCCACGGCCTCCTACGGCCTGTACGCCGACTACTACTGGTACGAGATCGCGGACACCATCTGCATCGGCGACAACCGGTGCCTCTACTATTGCTTCCCAAAGGCTGGTTACCCGGTGGCGAAGACCCGTCTGGCGGCGGAGGAGCTGTACAAGCTCTGCAAGACCCGGGCGCTGGCAAAATAAGCATGAAAAATCCCCGACTTTGGTTGACCAGACCAAGTCGGGGATTTTCAGAGAAAAAGAGAGGTAAGAAAATGAAAAAGAAAATTATCATTGAGTACGCTTTCATTATATCCGGGGGCTATTAAAAAAATAAGTGCGCAAATATTAAATAAGTGTTAAGCACGTAAAATTGAGGATGGTATTTTTGTGCAGAATGACAAATGTGAATTTTTTGTAGCTTGTGGGATGCAACCCTTGACATTTTTTCAAATTGGGGTATAGTAAAGACAAATGAATTAGCACTCTTGCAACGAGAGTGCTAAAGCGAAAGGAAGGTAAAGTAGATGAACTTCAATAACTATACCCAAAAATCGATTGAGGCCGTCCAGAGCGCGCAGCAGCTGGCGGTTCAGAATTCTCATCAGCAGATGGAGCAGGTGCATCTGCTTCTGGCATTGCTGCGGCAGGAGGGCGGTCTGACCCCTCAGCTGCTGAAAAAGATGGACGTTACGGTGGAAAGTCTGGAAGCGGCGGCGGAAGCCGAGCTGCGGAAGATTCCCGGCGTGCGGACAAGTCAGGCAATGGACAGCTTTTATGTCAGCGCCGACGTGCAGGCCGCGTTCAATGCGGCGGAGCAGCAGGCGCAGACCATGAAGGACGAGTATGTGTCTGTGGAGCATCTGTTCCTTGGACTTTTGGAAACTGCCCGGGGCGGCGTGAAGGAGCTGTTCAAGACCTATCAGATTACAAAGGAGCGTGTTCTGAAGGCTTTGCAGGAAGTCCGGGGCAATCAGCGTGTCACCACCGACAACCCGGAGGGAACCTACGACGCGCTGGAAAAGTACGGCACCGATCTAGTCAAGCGGGCAAGAGAGCAGAAGATGGATCCGGTGATCGGCCGGGATGAGGAAATCCGGAACGTTATCCGCATTCTGTCCCGGAAGACGAAGAACAACCCCGTTCTCATCGGTGAACCCGGCGTGGGCAAAACCGCCATTGCCGAGGGACTTGCCCAGCGAATCGTGAAGAAGGACGTCCCCAAACAGCTGCAGGACAAGACCATTTTCTCTCTGGACATGGGCGCGCTGATCGCGGGCGCCAAGTACCGGGGCGAATTTGAGGAACGGCTGAAAGCCGTGCTGAACGAGGTGAAGAAGTCCGAGGGCAAGATCATCCTGTTCATCGATGAACTGCACACCATTGTGGGCGCAGGAAAAACCGAGGGCAGCATGGATGCGGGCAACCTGCTGAAGCCCATGCTGGCTCGGGGCGAGCTGCACTGCATCGGCGCGACCACGCTGGACGAGTACCGCCAGTATATTGAAAAGGACGCCGCTCTGGAGCGCCGGTTCCAGCCGGTGCAGGTGGATGAACCCACGGTGGAGGATACCATCGCCATTCTGCGTGGCTTGAAGGAGCGGTACGAGGTGTTCCACGGCGTGAAGATCGCGGACTCCGCCATCATTGCCGCCGCGACCCTGTCCCACCGGTATATCACCGACCGGTTCCTGCCCGACAAGGCCATCGACCTGATCGATGAAGCCTGCGCCCAGATCCGGACGGAGAATGATACCAAACCGGCAGAGCTGGACGCGCTGGATCGGAAGATCATCCAGATGGAGGTCGAGGAAGCGGCACTGAAAAAGGAGGACGACGAGCTTTCCAAGTCGCGTCTTGCCGAGCTGCAAAAGGAGCTGGCCGAGAAGCGGGATACCTGTAATGCTATGAGAGCGCAGTGGGAAAATGAAAAGAACGCCATTGGACGGATACAGCAGCTGCGGGAAGAAATCGCGGGGTTGAACCGTCAGAAGGAGATTGCCGAGCGGAACTACGACTATGCGAAGATAGCGGAGTTGGAAAATGGCCGTCTGAGAGAAGCCCGGAACCAGTTGGAGGAAGAAGAACGCCGCGCTCAGGCTACCAAGGAAAGCAATATGCTTTCGGACAGAGTTACCGACCGCGAAATCGCCAAGATCGTGGAGCGCTGGACGGGCATTCCCGTTTCCCGGCTGGTGCAGGGAGAGCGGGAGAAGCTGCTGACCCTGGACGAGACCCTCCACAAGCGGGTAGTCGGCCAGGACGAAGCGGTTCAGGCCGTCACGGAAGCCATCCAGCGCAGCCGCGCAGGCATTCAGGACCCCAACCGCCCCATCGGCTCGTTCCTGTTCCTGGGCCCCACGGGCGTGGGCAAGACTGAGCTTGCCAAGGCGCTGGCGCAGGCGCTGTTTGACGACGAGAACAACATGGTGCGTATCGATATGTCCGAATACATGGAGAAATACTCCGTGTCTCGTCTCATCGGCGCGCCTCCCGGATACGTGGGTTATGAAGAAGGCGGCCAGCTGACCGAAGCGGTACGCCGCAAGCCCTACTCCGTCGTCCTGTTCGACGAGGTGGAGAAGGCGCATCCCGACGTGTTCAACGTCCTGCTGCAAGTGCTGGACGATGGCCGGATCACCGATTCTCAGGGCAGAACGGTGGACTTCAAGAATACCATTCTGATTCTGACCTCCAACCTTGGCTCTGAGTATATCCTGAACGGCATCAACGCCGACGGTACCATTGAGGAAAGTGCCAAGGAGCAGGTTCGCGCGCTGCTGCGCCGCACCTTCCGGCCGGAATTCCTCAACCGTCTGGACGAGATCGTGTTCTACAAGCCCCTGACCAAGGAGAATGTGACCAAGATCATCGACCTGCAGATCGCCAAGCTCAACGACCGTCTGGCTGACCAGCAGATCCGCTGTGAGCTGACGCCTGCGGCCAAGGCCGCCATTGTGGACGCGGCCTATGACCCGCAGTACGGCGCCCGTCCCCTGCGCCGCTATGTGCAGCATACGGTGGAGACTATGCTCAGCAAGCGTCTGCTTCGGGGCGACGTTACCCCTGGTCAGACCGTCACCGTGGACGCCGAAAACGGCGAACTGGTGATGAAATAATTCCCCAAAAACAAATGCCCTGTCCGCTGAAAAGCGGACAGGGCATTTTGCGTTTATTCCAGTTCCGTGCGGAGGGTGAGGGCTTCCGGCAGGTGGGAAATTTCCTTTTTCAGGAACAGGGGATAGAAATATTCCCGTTCCAGCCGTTCAAAGGGCAGCCATTCAAATTTGTGGGTGTGGTGCCGTTCCAGCAGGGTAAACTTTTCGCCTTTGGACAGCAAATCCGTGTGGGAAATGTCCATCAGGAAGTACAGGCACAGCTCGTGGTAGTGCAGGCCGTCCACATCCTCCGTGAAAAATGCCTGATTCAGCCACAGGGGACGGATGATTTCCGGGGTGATCTCCAGTTCCTCCTGAACCTCCCGCACCACGGCGGCTTCCGCCGTTTCCCCCATCTGCACCCTCCCGCCGGGGAGGTAATAGTAGGGGGAGCGCTCGTCGTGCATGGCAAGCAGTTTGCCCTCCGAAAGGATGACGGCGCAGACACGGTAATTGAACTTTTCCTTGCCGGAGACAAAAGAAAGGTCTATGCCGCTCATACGTACTGCTGGGTGTTCACATCCACCACGCCCCGGGTCGTCAGGCGCAGGGTGGGGATGACGGGCAGGCTCATGAAGGACAGCGTCATGAACGGGTCGATGTCCGTGCCGACGCCCAGAGCGTGGGCGGCCTTCTTGGCGTCTTCCAGAAGGGTGTTGACCTCCCGCAGGGGCTTGCCGCTGATGATGCCGGCAATTTCCAGAGGAAGCTCGGCCAGCACCTGCCCGTTCTCCACGACCACGATGCCGCCTCGGTTCCGGGCAATGCGGTTGACGGCGAAGGCCATGTCCTCGTCATTTGTGCCGACGCAGATGATGTTGTGGCTGTCATGGGCGACGGAGGTGGCCACCGCGCCGGATTTTAGACCGTAGCCCTTGAGGTAGCCGATGCCGATGTGGCGGGTATTTTTATGCCGCTCTACAACGGCCATTTTCAGAATGTCCTTGGACACGTCCACCCCAGCGGCGTAGCCTGCGTCCTCGGTGATGATCTGCCCCGGCACCATGCCGATGACGCCCCGCAGACGGGTGTTGGCAAAGTCCGCGGGAGAAAGCACCGGCAGGTGGAAGGTGTCGTGGGCGCGCTTGTTCAGGTGTTCCGGGATCTCGGGCAGGGGGAAGTCCTCCACAATGCCGTCGTGGTAGACCCGCTTGCCCCGCTTGTACACCGTCACCACGTGGAAGTCCTTCAAATCCTCCACGATGGCAAAGTCCGCAAGATATCCGGGGGCGATGGCGCCCCGGTTATTCAGCAGGAAGTACCGGGCGGCGTTGTGGCAGGCCACCTTCACGGCAGTGATGGGGTCGGCTCCCAGGGAGATGGCCCGCTTGATGATGTAGTCGATGTGGCCCTTTTCCAGCAGGTCGTTGGGGTGCTTGTCGTCGGTGCAGAACATGCAGCGGTCGGCGTACTGGCTGCTGAGGAGGGGCATCAGGGCGTCCAGGTTCCGGGCGGCGGTGCCCTCCCGGATCATGATGAACTGGCCCAGCTTCAGCTTCTTCATGGCGTCGTCAATGTCCGCGCACTCGTGGTCGGAGTAGACACCGGCGGCAATGTAGGCGTTCAGGTCGGTGCCGGAAAGACCGGGGGCGTGGCCGTCGATCTTCTTGTGGTGCGCCTGAGACGCAATGATCTTGGCAACGGTGGGGGAGTCGGCGGAGATCACGCCGGGGAAATTCATCATTTCCGCAAGACCCAGCACCCGGGGGTGGTCGAAAAAGCTGTCGATATCCCGGTAGTCCAGATTCGCGCCGCTTTCGTCCAGCGCCGACGCCGGGACGCAGGAGGGGATCATAAACTGGGTGTCCACCGGCAGCCCTTCCGTGGCACAGAGCATATAGTCGATGCCGTCAGTGCCCATGACATTGGTGATCTCGTGGGGGTCGGTGATGACGGTGGTGGTGCCGTGGGGGATGACGGCCCGGGCAAATTCCGCGGGGGAAACCAGACTGGATTCCAGATGGATGTGGGCGTCGATGAAGCCGGGGCAGACGATCTTGCCGGTCATGTCCACTTCGTCCCGGCCTTCGTAGCTGCCGAGGCCCACGATCAGACCCTCCGCCACGGCAATGTCGCCGGTGTCCAGCTCCCCGGAAAACACGTTGACATAGGTGGCGTTTTTCAGAACCAGATCGGCTTTCTCCCGCCCGGCGGCGACATCAATGATGTGCAGCTTTTTTAGAAGCTTGCGGTTGATCTTTCCTGACCAGCTTTCCGTATAACTCATAAACTCTGCCCCTTTCCAAGTTTTTGACCAGTATAACACAGACGGGAGAAAATGTAAATTGCCTATTTTGCGGCGGCTGGGATGAATTGAGACTTGCAAAAGAATGTAAAGTTGCTATAATAGAGAAAACGTATGATGGCGGGGTGTGCCTGCCGGAAAGGAGCGCAAATATGTCTCTGCGGGGAAAGCTGGTGGTTTTCTGGATGAAGCACCGACCCAAGCATACCGATACCACCCAGATGGTTGCACTGATGTTTGCTGCAATCATTCTCCTGGGGGCGCTGCTGCTGACTCTGCCCGCCGCGTCCCGGGACGGGGTGTCCTGCGGGCTGCGACCGGCGCTGTTTACAGCCACCTCCGCCACCTGCGTGACGGGACTGGTGCTGTACGATACCTGGAGCCAGTGGAGCGGTTTCGGGCAGGTCGTGATTCTGTGCCTGATCCAAATTGGCGGATTGGGCTTCATGTCCGTGGCGACACTGCTGATTTTTCTGCTGCGCAGGAAGATCGGCCTCCAGCAGCGGCTGATGATCGCCCAGTCCCTGAGCGTGAACGATATCAAGGGCGTGGTGCGGCTGCAAAAGCTGGTGCTTACCGGAAGCTTTTCCGTGGAGGCAGTGGGGGCGATCATTCTGACCCTTCGGTTCTGGCCGGAGTATGGGTTTACAAGAGCGCTGCGCTGGGGCATTTTTCACTCTGTTTCCGCGTTCTGCAATGCGGGCTTTGACATTTTCGGCGCCATTGCCCCGGGGCAGAGCCTGATAGAATTTAACGCAGACCCCGTTGTGCTTCTGACGCTGTCGGCGTTGATCATCATCGGCGGCCTGGGCTTTCTGGTGTGGGAGAACATTGCCCGGAAGCGCTCCTTGCGCAAGTTCAGCGTGTACACCAAGCTGGTACTGCTGATCACGGCGGCGCTGCTTGCCGTCGGCTGGGCGGGAACCTGTCTGCTGGAATGGAACAACCCGGAGACGCTGGGCGGCATGACTGTGGGCGAAAAGCTGCTCAACGGCTTTTTCCAGTCCGCGACACTGCGCACCGCGGGGTTTGCGGCGATTGATCAGGCAAAGCTTACGGAAAGCGGCAAGGCCTTTTCCAGCGTGCTGATGTTCATCGGCGGCTCCTCCGGCTCCACCGCCGGCGGCATCAAGACCGTGACGTTTCTGGTGCTGGTGCTGACCATCTGGGCGAGAGCCAGAGGGAAAAGCACGGTCTGCGCCTTCAAGCGGACAATCCCCGACGAGCAGACCCAGAACGCCATGATCATTGCCTTTATCGTGCTGGCACTGGCCGTTTTCGGCGGCATTTTCATCAGCGCCACGTCGCCCATGGACTTTACGGACGCCGTGTATGAGGCGGTTTCGGCGTTGGCGACCGTGGGATTAAGCGCGGGCGGTACGGCTTCCTTAAGTATCCCGGCGCAGATTCTGATCATTATTTATATGTATTTCGGACGGGTCGGCGTGCTGACCATCAGCCTGGGCTTCCTGGCGGGAAACCGGGCGGAGGAGCGGTTCCGCTATGCGGAAACCAATTTGCTGATCGGATAAGGAGAGAATTATGAAGTCTTACATTGTCATCGGTCTCGGCCGTTTCGGCGGCTCTCTGGCGCGGCAGCTGTGCACGCTGGGGGCGGAGGTGCTGGCCATGGACGTGCACAACGACCTTGTGCAGCAGCTTGCCAACGACGTCACCCACGCGGTGGTGGGCGACGCCCGGGACAAGGAAGTCCTGCGGGCGCTGGGCGTGCGGAATTTTGACTGCGCGGTCATTGCCATCGGCGACGATCTTGCGGCCTCCGTGCTGATCACCATGAACTTAAAGGAGCTGGGCGCGCCCTACATCGTCTGCAAAGCCCACGACGAGACCCACCGGCTGGTTCTGGAAAAGCTGGGTGCCGACCGGGTGGTCATTCCGGAGCAGGAACACGCCCAGCGGCTGGCGAGAAGCATGTACTCCCACAATGTGCTGGATTACATCGAGCTTTCCGAGGACTACGGAATTCTGGAAGTTCCCGCCCCCAAGAGCTGGATCGGCAAGTGCATCAATGAGCTGAACGTCCGGGCGAAGCTGGGCGTGAACATCATCGCCGTGGAAAACGGGGACAAGACCAACGTTTCCCCCGCCGCGGATTACCGGATTCAGGAGGGGGACGTGATGGTGGTTCTGGGGGACAATTACGCCCTCAGCAGGGTGCAGAAGCTGTGACGGAGCAGAGGATCACCTCCCGGAAAAATCCCCTTCTGCAGCAGGTGAAAAAGCTGCTTTCTTCCCGGAAGGCCAGGGAGGAAGCGGGGCTGTTCGCTGCCGACGGGGTCAAGCTTCTGGCGGAGGCCGTCCGCTGGTATCCGGGACTGGACACGGTGATCTTATCCGACGGCGTTCATGCGGACGTGCCGGAATCGGTGCGGCTTTTCCGTGTGCCGGAGGACGTGATGGCATCCATTTCCCCCATGGAAAGCCCGCAGGGGGCGCTGTTTCTGTGCCGCCTGCCGGAAAGAAAAGCGTATGTGCCCCAGCCCGGCTGCCTGCTGCTGGACGGCATTCAGGACCCGGGAAACCTTGGAACCATTCTGCGCACGGCGGATGCGCTGGACATTCCTGTGACGCTGCTGGAAGGCTGCGCCGACCCCTACAGCCCCAAGACGGTACGCGCCAGCATGGGCGCGGTGTTCCGCACCCAGCCGGTGAAAGCGGACTGGGCGGAGGTAAAAGCCGCCTGCGGGGTTGCCGGAATTCCCGTGGCCGTGACGGCACTGAGTCAGCGGGCGAAGGATTTGCGCAATGCTGACCTTCGCGGCATGGCGGTGGTCATTGGCAGCGAAGGGCAGGGCGTGCGCCGGGAAATTCTGGAAAGCGCCGACGGGGAGCTTATCATCCCCATGAATAAGCGCTGTGAGTCCCTGAACGCGGCGGTGGCGGCGGCCATCGTCATGTGGCAGATGAAGCAATAGAGAAACGGCATAATATAGAGAGAAACAGGTGAGAAAATGCTGGTACACTGGGTATGGTTTGCCCATCGCCCCGGGCTGAACGACCGGGACAAAATGGCACTGTTGCAGCATTTTCGGGATCCTGAGGACATTTACTTCGCCGACGACGGGGCGTTTGACGCCATCGGTCTCAGCGAGGACGCAAAGACTGCCCTTCGGGAGAAAAATCTGACCTCCGCGGAGGAAATTCTGGAAGCCTGTGACCGGGAAAAGCTCCACATCCTGACCTGTCAGGATGCGGCTTATCCCGCACGGCTCAAAAACATTGCCGACCCGCCCGTTGTGCTGTATTATAAGGGGCGGCTGCCGGATTTTGACGGAAGCCCGGTGATCGGCGTGGTCGGCACCCGGAAGGCGTCGGCCTACGGCCTGACCACCGCCAAGCGCATGGGCTATCAGATTGCCCGCTGCGGCGGCATTGTGGTATCCGGGATGGCCTACGGCATCGACGGCATGGCGATGTCCGGAGCGCTGACCGCAGGCGCGCCTGCGGTGGGCGTGCTGGGCTGCGGCGCGGATATCGTCTATCCGGTTTCCAACCGGGCGCTGTTCCGGGACACGGAGGAATACGGCTGCATCCTCAGCGAGTTTGCGCCGGGGACGCCGCCGGCAAAATGGACGTTTCCCAAGCGGAACCGTATCATCAGCGGCCTGAGCTGCGGGGTGCTGGTTGTGGAAGCGCCGGAGAAAAGCGGCGCGCTGATCACCGCCCGCTTAGCCGCCGAGCAGGGGCGGGACGTGTTCGCGGTGCCGGGAAACATCGACCAGCCGTCCTTTGTGGGGAGCAACCGGCTTCTGCGGGACGGGGCGATCATGGTTTCCTCCGGCTGGGACGTTCTGAGCGAATATGAAGCCCTCTTTCCGGATAAGATTCGGAAGGAAGATGCGCCCGCCCACCAGACGGCCTATCCGGACGAGGTGCGCAAGGCCGCGGAAGCGGAAAAACCGCTGCTGAAAGTGGCGCAGAAACTGCGTCTTCCCCGGAAAAATGAGAATCTTAAAAAAGATTTAGCCCCTCAGGGCATTGACAAGACGCCTTGCGCGCCTTATAGTGACGTAGGCTCGGTCAGGCCGAAGCTGTCGCCGGAGGAGCAGACCATTGTGGACGCCTTAAGCGGCGGGCAGCGGCTGGTGGACGATGTGATCGCCGAAACCGGCCTGTCCACCGGAAAGCTGCTTTCCAGCCTGACCATGCTGGAACTGAAGGGCATAATCAAGCGCCTGCCGGGCAAGCGCATTGTTTTGAGCGGGAAATAGAGAGACGTAACCGCTGAATCTGAAGTAACGAAACGGAGAATTTTCATTCATGGGCAAACCTGAAAATCTGGTGATTGTGGAGTCCCCCTCCAAGGCAAAGACCATTGGCAAATATTTAGGAGACGATTATGTTGTCAAGGCCAGCATGGGGCATCTCCGGGACCTGCCGAAAAGCACGATGGGCGTGGATTTGGAGCATGATTTTACCCCCCATTATATCCCTGTCCGGGGCAAGGAATCCCTGATCAAGGAACTGAAAACCGACGCGGAAAAGGCGAAAACCGTGTACCTTGCAACCGACCCTGACCGGGAGGGCGAGGCCATTTCGTGGCATTTGAAAGAGCTGCTGAACCTCCCCGACGGGAAGGCGCAGCGTGTGACCTTTAATGAGATCACCCAGAAGGTGGTCAAGGAGTCCATCCGCCACCCCCGGGATATCGACTATGATCTGGTTGACGCCCAGCAGGCGCGGCGTATTCTGGACAGGATCGTGGGCTATGAGCTTTCCCCGCTGCTGTGGAAGAAGATACGGCGGGGTCTGTCCGCAGGCCGCGTTCAGTCCGTCGCCACCCGGCTGGTGGTTGACCGGGAAAACGAAATTCGCGCGTTCCAGCCCAAGGAATACTGGACGCTGGACGTGACATTGAACCGTATGGGCAAGCCCGGCGCCTTTGTCGCCCACTACTGGGGCGAGGAAAAGAAGCGGGAGCTGGAGAATGAGGCTGATACCCTTGCCGTGATCGGTGACATCGACGGGAAGGAATTCGACGTTACCAACGTCAAAAAAGCGGAGAAAAAGCGCTATTCCGCCCCGCCCTTCACCACCTCCACCCTGCAGCAGGAGGCATCCCGGAAGCTGGGCTTCACGCCGAAAAAAACCATGATGGTCGCCCAGCAGCTGTATGAAGGCGTGGACGTGGCAGGGGAAGGTACCACCGGTTTAATTACCTACATGCGTACCGACTCTCTGCGGCTTTCCGACGAGGCCATGGACGCTGCCGCCGGGTTTATCCGCAGCCGCTACGGAAATGAGTATTATTAAGGCCAGCACCATGTGTTCAAGACCAAGGCAGGGGCGCAGGACGCCCACGAAGCCATCCGGCCGTCCCATGTGGAACTGGAGCCGGAACGGGTGCGTACCAGTCTGACCCCCGATCAGTATAAGCTCTACAAGCTGATCTGGAGCCGTTTCCTCGCGACGCAGATGGCCTGCGCCGTTTATGACACCGTGTCCATCGACACGATGTGCGCCGGGCATGTATTCCGTGCCAGCCACCAGAGCCTGCGCTTTGCCGGCTTCATTGCCGTTTACGAAGAAGGACGGGACGATGAGCAGGAGGCCGTCGGCTCTCCGCTGCCGGATTTGGCGGTGGGGGAGAAGACGCTCCCCTCCAACATCCAGAAGGAGCAGCATTTTACCCAGCCCCCCGCCCGGTATACCGAGGCGACGCTGGTCAAGGCCATGGAGGAAAAGGGCGTCGGACGTCCTTCCACCTACGCTGCCACCGTGTCCACCATTGAAGACCGGGAGTACGTAGTCAAGCAGGACAAGCGCCTTGCCCCCACGCCCCTGGGCGAGATCGTCACCGGGCTGATGGTGGAGCGCTTCACCGATATCATCGATGTGGAGTTTACCGCCAATATGGAGTCCCGTCTGGACGATGTGGAGACGGGCAAGCAGAACTGGAAGGACTTGCTGGCGGATTTCTATAAGGATTTCAGCAAGGAGCTGTCTGACGCGGAGACGGCGCTGGAGGGCGTTCATCTGAAGGTGCCGGAGGAGGAGACCGACGAGGTCTGCGAGCTGTGCGGACGGAAAATGGTGGTGAAAACCGGCCGGTTCGGAAAATTTCTGGCCTGCCCGGGCTACCCGGAATGCAAGAACACCAAACCCCTCGTGGAGCGGATGCCGGGGCGCTGCCCCAAGTGCGGCAGCGGCTTGCTCAAGCGCAAGTCCAAGAAGGGCTACGCCTACTACGCCTGCGAGCGGGGCGCGGAGTGCGGCTTCATGACATGGGACGTTCCCACCGCTGAGGATTGCCCGGAGTGCGGTCAGACCCTGTTCAAGAAATCCGGCAAGGGGCGCATGAAGCCCTTCTGCATCAACGAGAAATGCTCCCGTTTCCTCCCGGAGGACCAGCGGGGCTACTATAAAAAGAAGACCGCCGAGGACGGGGAGGCCACCCCGGAGGAAAAGTCTGCCGAGAAGAAGACGGCGGCAAAGAAAACGACGGCAAAAGTCCCGGCAAAGAAGACGGCAGCAAAGAAAACTGCGGCGAAAAAGACTGCGGTGAAGAAGACCGCCGCCAAGACCACAACGAAGAAGACGACGAAAACATCCTCTAAGAAGGAGAGCAAGGCATGAAGGTAAAAGTCATCGGCGCGGGGCTGGCCGGAAGCGAAGCGGCATGGCAGCTGGCAAACCGGGGCATCGAAGTGGCGCTTTACGAAATGAAGCCCAAAAAGATGACCCCCGCCCACCACAGCGAGGATTTTGCCGAGCTTGTCTGCTCCAATTCCCTGCGGGGCGACCGGCTGGAAAACGCCGTGGGGCTTCTCAAGGAGGAGCTGCGCCGCTGCGGCAGCCTGATCCTCGCCTGCGCCGATGCTACCCGGGTGGAGGCGGGCGGCTGTCTGGCTGTAGACCGGGGCGGCTTTTCCCGGATGGTTACGGAGAAAATCCGGAATCACCCCAATATCACGGTGATTTCCGAAGAAATCACCGAAGTCCCCGAGGCGCCGGTGATCGTGGCTACAGGGCCGCTGACTTCCGATGCTTTGAGCGAGGCCATCGGGCATTACTTCGGGGAGACCGGGTATCTGCACTTTTTTGACGCAGCGGCGCCGCTGGTTTCGGCGGAGTCCATCGACATGAATCTCGCGTGGTGGCAGTCCCGGTATGACCGGGGAACGCCCGATTACATCAACTGCGCCATGAACAAAGAGCAGTACGAAGCCTTCGTCCGGGAGTTGGTAAACGCTGAGGAAGCCCCGGTGCATGGCTTTGAGGACAAGAACGTCTTCGAGGGCTGTATGCCCGTGGAGGTCATGGCGCGGCGAGGCGTGGATACCCTGCGCTACGGCCCCATGAAGCCCGTGGGGCTGAGAAATCCTGCCACCGGCCATGAGCCTTACGCCGTGGTGCAGCTGCGGCAGGACAACGCGGCAAAAAGTGTGTACAATCTGGTGGGCTTCCAGACCCACCTGAAATTCGGCGAGCAGAAGCGGGTATTCTCCATGATACCCGGTCTGGAAAACGCGGAATTTGTCCGCTACGGTGTGATGCACCAGAATACCTTCCTGCAAAGCCCCAAGCTGCTGGATAAGTATTACGCAGACCGCCGAAACCCGCTGGTGGCTTTTGCCGGGCAGATGACCGGCGTGGAGGGGTACGTGGAATCCACGGCCTCCGGGTATCTGGCGGCGGTGGCCATGGCGGCCAAGGTGCAGGGACGGGAAGTTCCCGATTTTCCCAAGGAGACTGCCATCGGCGCGCTGGGGCAGTACGTCAGCGACGAAAGCATTGAAAATTTCCAGCCCATGAATATCAATTTCAGCATCATCGCACCGCTGGAAAAGCGCATCCGTAAGAAGGCAGAAAAAAATCTCGCCATTGCCGCGCGGTCGCTGGACGTGATCGATAGGCTGGTGGCGAAGGGTATCTGAAAGAAAGAGGTGAAACGGTTGAAGATCATTCTTGACGCGATGGGCGGCGACAATGCCCCCGAGGCTCCCGTTTTAGGCGCTGTGGAAGCGGCAAAGACCTACGGTATCGAGATCGTGCTGGTAGGCCGGGGAGAGGATATCCTTGCGGTTCTCAAGAAGCACGGCATTGACAACCTGCCGGAAGGCATGGAGATCTCCAATGCCGACGATGTGGTGGACATGCATGACGATCCCGCATCCATCATCCACAAGCGGAAGAATTCTTCCATGGTGATCGGCCTGAAGATGCTGGCGGACGGGTTGGGTGACGCGTTCGTGTCCGCCGGTTCCACCGGCGCACTGCTCACCGGCGCGACGCTGCTGGTCAAGCGGGTCAAGGGAATCCGCCGTGCCGCCATGGGCCCCGCCATGCCCAACAAGGCAGGGGGAAAGACCGTGATTGTGGACTGCGGTGCGAATGCCGAGTGTACGCCGGAATTCCTGCTGCAATTCGGTCTGGTCGGCTCTGTCTACGCGAAGAAGCAGCTGGGCATCGAGAATCCCAGAGTCGGTCTTCTGAACATCGGCACCGAGGACAGCAAGGGCACCGCCCTGCAGAAGGAAGCCTATGCGCTGCTGAAAAACGCGGGGGAGAAGGGGCTTGTCAACTTTGTCGGCAATGTGGAAGCCCGGAACGTGCCTTTGGGCGCGGTGGACGTTGTGGTCTGCGACGGCTTCAACGGCAACGTGCTTCTCAAAACCATCGAGGGTACTGCCATGTTCATGGGCAGCCTGATGAAGAAAATGTTCAAGAAAAATCTGCTCAGCAAGCTGGGCTATCTTCTGTGCGCCTCCGGGGTCAAAGACCTGATGAAGATGCTGGACTACCGGGAGATCGGCGGCACGCCGTTCCTTGGCATCCGCAAGCCGGTCATCAAGGCCCACGGCGCTTCCGACGTGCTGGCGTTCCGCAACGCAGTAAAGCAGGCTGCAGATGTGGCCGCGTCGGACATCACCGGTGAGCTGGAAGAAAATTTACAGCGGCTGGCTGCTGAAAAAGAGAAGGTGACGGAGCATGATTAAGGACTTGGAGGCCGTCATCGGCTACCGGTTCCGGAATATTTCCCTTTTGCAGAACGCACTGACCCATTCCTCCTACGCAAACGAGCGCTGGCACAACAGCCTGCTCAGCAACGAGCGGCTGGAATTTCTGGGGGACAGCGTGCTGGGAATGCTGGTGGCGGAATATCTCTACCGCAATTTTCCCAACCGCCCGGAGGGCGAGCTGACCCGGATGCGGGCGGATATGGTCTGCGAGACCACCTTGGCGGGTGCTGCCAACCGCATCGGCCTTGGGAACCATCTGCTCCTTGGCCACGGTGAGGAGCAGGGCGGCGGACGGAGCCGGGACTCCATTCTGGCGGACGCCATGGAGTCGGTGATCGCCGCGTGCTTCCTGGACGGCGGCCTGGACGCGGCGCTGCAGGTGGTCAGGACGTTCATTCTGGTGGAGGTGCCGGTGACCAAGCTGCACAACGCGGACTACAAGACCGAGCTGCAGGAGCTGGTGCAGCAGAAGAAAAATCAGGTGCTGGCCTACGAGCTGGTGGGGCAGTCCGGCCCCGACCACGACAAGCAGTTTTCCGTGGAGGTCTCCCTCAACGGCGCGATCATAGGCAAGGGCATCGGCAGCAGCAAAAAAAGGGCAGAGCAGGACGCCGCCCGCTGTGCCATCGAGAATCTTTTCCCGGACAAAGCGTAAAACGTCGAAACGACGCGGTCTTTCATGGGCGGTCGTAAAACAGTTAATGGAGCGTATCGGTGCAGATACGCTCCATTTCTTGTGCAAACATGCTATTAACGAGGTACGGCCCCTTG